>Ga0307441_1000228_pt1 | contig 22127 bp, 19 predicted proteins | sample SalMarWE160420MG_FD_202149 | JGI IMG/M metagenome (GOLD analysis project Ga0307441, IMG submission 202149) | Salt marsh sediment microbial communities from the Plum Island Ecosystem LTER, Massachusetts, United States - WE1604-20 | ecosystem: Environmental > Aquatic > Marine > Intertidal zone >... | reverse complement strand
ATAAAAAAGGTTTTCTATGTGGAAGTAACGATGTAATATCCTGCATCTGTAATATAGTCCTTTCAAGTGTAATTTGTCGGTATTGTACACATTCATACGGCTAAAGTAAAGCATTTTAATTGTAACGACATTGCCCGATACAAATAGATAAAAAACTGTACCGGGCCCATAATGTTTAAGGAGGTAGTAACCTTTTACCGAGCCTGCCGGGAGGCCCCGAATAAAGAACTTTCCCAACAGAACATAAATAATTAACGTCGGAACGGCCGCGAGAGACGCTTCATGATACGCCGTGCTTAATTCCTGATCAGTAGAGGTCGATATCTGGTCCAAAAAGGTAAAATAAACGATAGCCGCAATAAGTGCAATCTGGATAAGTAAGACACAAAACAGGCTTAAAAATAATTTATTCCGCAGCTTCATAGATTTGTTACTCTGTCGTACCCTTTGGTACCGGCGTCGACCGCAAGCAGCGTTCCGTCGTCAACTGCAACAGTATAGCAAAAATAGGGTTACAAGAAAAGTAGCTTAAGCAGCAATTCTTTTTTCAAACCTTTTTTTAATTTCTTGTGTGAGGATTTTTTTTGTACTATGATTAATAGGACAATTATTTTCAAGGAGGCGTTCATGAACCGTCTGAATAAAATAATAGTCTTCTTTCTCTTAGTATTTGTTTTCTCTCCCCTTGCCGCTGAGAATATCAGTTTCACCATTACAAAGGGCGCAAAACTGGTGCTGGAAGACACCTACGGAAAAACCCATTGGGACAATTTGGTTGACCGCGGCCGCATGTTCTATTGTGAGCCATTAATAACTATCGAAGGATTCGCAGATAAGATACGCTTTATTAAAATCCCGGAAATGGAAAAAATTACCCTCGACGTACCGCTTAAGAATTTTTTTAACACAAACAGTGATCTCCTTGTAGGCGGTGCGCTTTATTCAACGCTGAAAAACGGGAAACAGCGGAAGAATTACTGGATAGAGGGTTGTTTCTTTTATGATACAGAAAACGGAGAGGCCGGACTGCGTGTGTTAAACTATTATCTACAGAAACCCGGTTCCGTCACGCGAACGTATTTTGTTCACTGGGACCTGAAAAAAAACGTCATTACCGGGGCTGTCCTGCTGTTGGAAGAAAAACGTATTCCGCACAAGGGGGAGTACGCGTATACGGGACTCTCGCTGCGGGAAATAGGATACAATTATCACACCAAAACATATTATTATGAGATTACCGAAGCCGATATACAGGTAAAACTCAAAGGCAAATACCGGGAATATATCCATACCCGCGACGACCGCTTTCGTTTTTATGGGATAAGCGGCGGCAAAGCCACACCGGTGGTCACGGTAGAATGCGGCAGTTGGAATTCGGTCGGTAGCTATAACCCTGACCTGAATATGTATTTTCTGCCCACCTACAAGGATCCGGGGCAGGTTTACGACAGAAAATATCCGCAAGGATTTCTGGTGGACCTTACGTCCGGCACGTATAAGAAGATTGCCATCCAGCGCCATGCCTACTGGTGTGATTTTAACCCGGCAAAAAACATGCTGTATCACGTATCTTCTTCAAGCGGGAAACTCTGGGCCACGGACATCACCACCGGTAAAAAAACAGCGGAGTTGTACCTGGGAGATGCCGGTGATGACCGCTACCGAAAACTTGCCCTGCGTGATTCGGGGACACTGCTTTTTTACCTGAAGGGAAAGCTTATGGTAATTGATATAAATAATTTCAGTATTCGGCAAACCATAGATCTGCCCAAGCAGTTCAGCCAGTTCAGTGCATCCAGCCCGGCTTATATTCTTCCCGGAGCAAAAGGGTTGATTATCGAAGCCAGAACGGTCCACAATAAAACCACGGGGTTTCTCTATTATTTACGAGAAAAATGATTTCGCTAAAAACGACCTAAATCGCAGTTTAATACCGGAACCGCCGCCCGTCGTCTGTTACTGCGTTTACCGATACTCCTGTGCCCGGTAAAGAATACCCGACGCGGCGTCGTTCTCCAGCAGGGCGGGTACCAGTGCTCCGGGCAGTACCGATTCCACGGCGTTGGGGGCATTTTGCCCTCCCAGATCGGTCCGCAGCCAGCCGGGGTCCAGTAAACTCATCACCACTCCCGTTCCGGACAGATGTCCCGCCAGGTCCTTCACATATTTATCCACCGCGGCCTTGGAGATCGCGTAAGGCGTCAGCTCGGGCTGGTCCTGTATACCGGAGGTTACGTTGATTACCCTGCCGAAGCCGCGTTTTTGCATGCGCGGAACGATAACGTCGCAGATGACAATCAGTGAGATTACGTTAACCGTAAAGCTTTTGTGATAGTCTTCGGGGGGGGCCGTAAACGGGTCGTGCCACGGACTCATGATGGCGGCATTGTTATACAGGATATCAATCCCGCCGCTTGTCTCTTCCGCTTTTTCGGCCAGACGTCGCGCAGCATCCGTGTCCGCCAGATCCGCCTCCAGTTCGCGTACCGTAATACCGCTTTTTTTCAGTTCAGCGGATAGTTCCGCCGTATGAGAAACCGTCCGGCTGTGCAGCACCAGGTTGCAGCCCTTGGCGGCCAGTCCCAGGGCAATCTGCCTGCCCACACCGCGACTGGCGCCGGTGATCAGTGCCCATTTTCCTTTAATAGCAGTCATTTCATTTCTCCATTCTTTTGGATTATTTCTTTCTATCATCCACGTAAAATAAAAACAAGGGTGAAACCTGTTTCATGGAAACAGGCCTGAAATATACCGCACCTGCCGGTCGTTTTGCCGGGGACCATTGCCTTACGGTGCGGTCAGCCAATGCTTTAAATCTTTATCCACACTATACTTCATTATGGAGAGATTTCTCAGCCACCTTTCGATATCCTTTTTTTGCGAATGTCTAAAATCAGGCGCCTTAAGCGGCAGGGCATTGGTTACCATTCCCCAGATGCCCGCGCCGATTCCCCCGGCGGCGGTAAATACTTTATAAGACCACATGGTCGCTGCCCAACCCAACCGGTTGTAGGTATCAAAATAGCGCCTCATCATCTTGCCGCCGCCGGCCGCTTTCAGCACAACATTGAACTCGCCCACAAGCAGCGGTACACCGAGCCGCTGAACAAGCGCCCGGTAGCGCGGAACGGTCTCGTTTATAAACGCTTGATGTGTGGCAACCGTGGGTTTTCCATTCCCGAAGAATCCCGGATAGAAATGACAGGTAAGCATAACATTGTCAAGCTCCCGCAGTTCACGGGTCTCATAGAATTCAAGCCGGTTATAATACCCGGAAAAGACAATGATATGCCCGGCATCGACTGCACGAATGGCACGATAACAGCGGAGATTTAATTTCTTCAGTTCATCCTCGGTACCGCCCCAGGGTTCGTTCAAAAGATCATAGGCGCAGATGTTTTTTCGGCTGCGGTAGTGCCGGGCAACCGCTTTCCACAAACGGACGGTGCGTGCCCGGTATGCCGCGGACGACCACAAACGGTTGAAATCAGCCCGCCCGGAATGGTCCCATTTATTCTGAGAACCGGGTGCGCCGTGCATATCGAGGATAACATACAGACCGTACTTTTCGGCCAACGCAACCGCTTTGTCCAGCCAGCGCCAACCGTCCGCCTTGATTTTTCCCGGGTGCCGTTCATCTTCCAAAAGGGTATACCAAAACGGCAGTCTGATTACATTCATATCAAAACTCTTAATTATCCGAAAATCCCGTTCGGTAATATAGTTTTCACGATAGAGATTTATCAGGCGATCTTTCTCTTTGCCGCCGAAACGCCGTTGTAAGACCGCTTCCAGACCGTACTGGTCGGCGATATCGCTGTGTCCCGGTCCGAGCATCCACATTTCCAGCAAAAACCAGTTACCCAGGTTCACACCCCGCAGCAGGACCTGCCGTCCGCTTTCATCTACAATCCGTGTGCCTGACGTATGCAAAAAGGAAAACATCCCCTGTGCACGGTCCACAGTGCCGGCTGCTGTGTTATCGCAGTACACGGAAGCGGCACCCGTTTCCGTGCCTGTGTCCGGGCCCCACGCATCAAGTCCGATTAGGCTCAAGAGAAGAATAATAACGCCAAACCGGGTTATAACTATTTTTATGGCCCTACTCCCTTCTGTAAGTATCTCTGTTGTTATTTTTTTACCGTCACGGCGGAAAGAAAGCTGTCGAATCCCAGGAAAATATAAGGCCGAATATCCTGCCCGGGATCAAAGGACGCAATATCGGAGGTATCAAGCCGGAAGCTTACTCCCACGCCCACGGGCATGCTCACCATGCCCAACCCGATCGTCAGCGTCAGTTCACCCCCCAGATACAGGTATCTTTCCGGATTGAAATACCGGGTATCTATATTGAAGTCCGCCAACATCTCGACATGCAGACCCGCCCCGATCCCGTCCAGGTGGAAGCCTCCCCCAAGGGGCTGGTCCGGCAGAGCCAGGGGAAACAACAGATCTGCGGAGAACAGGGCCCTGCCGGTTGTGCTTTGCGGCTCGGTGTCGAACAGACCGCGGGGCCTGATAACCGGGTATCCAAGCAGCTCCTCAGTAGTATAGCTGGCTTTGGTCCCCAGCTTCAGTACCAGGTGGGGGATAAAAAACGGCAGATTCAACTCCAGCCTGCCCACGGTATGAAAACCGGTCACGCTCTCGGGAAATACCGGCAATGGCACCTGAACCAGTATACTGCCCGTCACGGAAAGCGGTGCGTAGAAATCAAGAATGCCCCCGCTTTGGGAAAATGAAAATGATACTACCGAGAGAAAATCAAGCTCATTTTCGTCGGTCAAGCCGGCATCGCTAAAACCGTTGAAAAAGCCGAAAGACCGGACGGAATAGAGGCGGTAACTGTAACCCAGGCCGCCGGAGAAAACAATGCGGCTGCTTACATCGTCGGATACCGAACCCAGCAAAGGGACGGAGAGCAGCAGGGTATGAGTCATGGTCTGGCGGTAGTAACCGGAGGTATCGGATGAATAGTCAAGGTCCAGGTAATAACTGATATCCGTAATTCCCAGCGCCGTACTTAAGGACAGGGTACCGATCGGCTGCATCACCGCCGGATAAAAGGAAAGTGCGGCACTGTATGAGGTTGTCTGCAGCGGCGACGCACCAAGGACGTATATCCCCCCGCCCAGCAAAAACCGCTGCGGGGAAAGCAGCGTCACATTCGGATACGGAAGCCAGAACTGGAACAGCGGCAGATCACAATAAGCCGTACTTTTCACTTCACCCCATTCCCGCTTCGGCGGAACAGCCTGCGCCGCGGGTAATGCCACGGGTTGATTCAGCAGGTCCCGTCCGGGCATCCGCTTTATACAAAAGCCGCGCCATGAATAGGATGCGTAGAGTAAATCCCCGTCCACCATTTGTCCGGCGAACGCCGCCACCCGGTCACGGCAGACCAATGTCAGACTGCGTGCGGACAGACGGTAGGCATACAGGGCCAGGCTGCCCCCCCTGTCCGAGGAAAAAAGCAGGGTGTCGTTGTCGCCGAATCGGGGATAATATTCCCCGGCATTATCAGGGCCCAACACCACCCGTTTTTTATCGTTGTTATAGCTCCGTAATAATGATTTCTCCTCTCCCTCCATGGCGCGGGTCGGGAGCGGGTAGTCCAGCAGGTAGATGTCGCGCAGGCCCTGCCGCTGCAGGACAAAGGCGATATGCTTTCCGTCCGGGGAGAAAACCGGATTAAAGACACTGCTGCCCGGTTCGGCAAAAAGCAGGCGGCAGCTGCCGGTGGCGGGGTCCACCTCAACCAGACGGGAGCAGGATCCGACCCGCTGCGCGGCCACAAGTTTTCTGCCGTCCGCCGAGAGTGCCGGATGGTAGAGATGGGCGTTTGTGGTAAGACGCACCACCCGCCCGGTCGGGGCGTTGTACAGGTAAAGATCATAAACCACTGCGGAATCTATCTGTCGGAAGCGCTGTGTAACCTCGACGCCCGCATAGACGATCTTGTCTCCCCCGGCGTCCGCGCTGAATGAATAATCATCCGCCAGCCGGGCCCGGACAAGCACCTCTTCCCGTTTGGTGTCGGGATCGAACCGGACCAGCGCCGGACTGCTGTCAAGATCTCTGCGGTACAGGATCCATCCCTTTCGGGTAATGATCGGCAGGGTGTAGTCCCCGAACTTCTCAGGGGTTACCATTTCACCGCCGGGCAGCTGTCTGTCGTGAGCATAACGCTGTTCCAGCTCCTGTTTCATCTGTGCGTAGAGTTCCACCGCATCATGACCGGTTACCTCCTTTATGGCCTGCCACGGTCCGAACAGCGGTTGTGCCGCAAACTTTTCATTTATCTTGCGGAATACGTCCTCTCCGTATTTCTCCCTCAAAAAGTGAATAAAAATATAACCGGCGACATAGATCCTGCCGGGCGGGGGAAAAGCCGAAGAATATTCCGCCTGATCAAGGGTAAAAAAATGGTCCTCAAGCAGCGGGGCCTTGTAATATATCTCAAAAAACGGGTTTCGTCCCCGCCCCCCCTTTGAAAAAATGGTTTCCGTATTGGTGGTAATTCCCTCTATCATCCAGCCGGGCAGAAAAAGGGCGTCGCCGCCTATGACCCCTTCTCCGAAAATATAGGACAGGTTCTTAAACAAACCCGCTTCGTATCGCAGGTGAATATAGTGGGTCAACTCATGAACCAGTAATATACGCAGCCAGTTCTCATACCCCGCCCCCAGCCAGGGTGAGATGGGAGAAGAAACATAGAGGCCGATATGGTGCGGGGGAAAGGTATAATATCCATTGGCAATATCCGTATTGCCGAAAAGCACACAGATTATCTGCCGCGGGTATGACCCAAAAAAACCGGTGACCTCTTTATAGACATCCTCACAGAATCCGACAAGTTCCTTCACCGCCTGCAGGTTTTTTTGCTGATAGATAAAAACAAAATGTTCGGTAACGGTTTGTTTCCAGGTTAAGCTGTCATCGGCGGACATTGCGGATGCGGCCGCCAGCAGAAAAAAAAAGACTGCAACAAGAAATCTAGGCTTCAAGCTCCCCGGCCCTTTCGGCTGCCGCGCATACGGCCTTGATCACCGCGTTGGTGAATCCGTGTTCTTCCAGGGCCCAAACGCCCTTGATGGTGGTTCCGGCCGGTGAGATAACCTTGCTTAAATATTCGATCGGATTTCTGCCGGAAGAACCCAAAACCGCAACCGCTCCCTCAAGCGTGTTGATCGCGATCTTCAGTGCCTCATCGTACTTCAGTCCGCTCTGTACCCCGCCCAGGGCCAGGGCATGCACAAAGGAAAACACAAAGGCAATACCCGACCCCGACAACCCGGTGATCGCCGGCATAAGATTTTCAGAGAGTTGATAGGGAGTGCCGATCGCCCGGGCGATATCAATGCACTCATCACGGAAAACAGTGTCCGTATCCGGCCCCGGTGCAATTCCGACGGCCGCGCAGCCGGCGGAGGCCGCCAGGTTCGGCATAAACCTGACCACCTGTTTTGTTCTCAGGGCTTGGATAAAATACTCGGTTTTTTTTCCGGCCACCACGCTGATTATTTTTTTACCGGCGGCCGGGCCTTTTATTTCGGATATCAGGGCGGGAAGCTCCTGCGGTTTAACGGCGATGACGATAATGTCCGCCTTGCCTACCAGGTCCCCGGTGCCGACAACCCGCAGTCTGCCCTCCGTTTCAGCCAGGCGTGCCCTGCTTTCCGTCTGCTCGGAGACAAGCAGCTCATAGGTCTTTCCACGGTCCGCCAGTCCCTTACAGAAGGCGGAGCCCATATTGCCGTATCCGATGATACCGATAATTTTCATATAATGCGTTAGTTCAGCGGCATGGGATTACACAGATTATCCCTGCAGTCCGCCACCCTTCCGCAGTTAAAACAGATATACTGCGGCTCGTGTGTCAGTTCTTTTATCCGCTCGAACAGTTCCTTGCTGGCCAAGACACAGAGATGTCCCTGGTGATCTCCCTTGCATTCCTTTTCGCTCATAACCGCTTTCCTTTCAGTTCTAATGTTCTTTTACAATAAAATCATGAAAGCCCAGATCATGCAAGATCTTTTTGGTCTCATCCAGGGATTTTTTTGATACCTGGTCTACATACACCCGGTACAATCCGTTTTTGGTGGTCTCAATAAAAACCTTCAGTTTTTTGGCCGTTATCCGCTTTTTAGTGCGTTCCGCATTCCCGGCTTCCCTGAACGCGCCTACCTGGATACGGCAGGTCTGCGTGCTGCCGGTGATATGATCCTGTTCGGGATTCTTTTCCCCAGTATTTTTTACCACCTCCAGCCGCACCGGGATCACCCCGGAATTAAGCATGTTCAATGCTTTTGCCGCGGCCTTGGAAAGATCTATGATCCGGCCCTTGCGAAAGGGCCCGCGGTCATTGATCCTGACGATGACGCTTTTCTGGTTGTAAAGGTTGGTCACCTTGACCAGCGTATTAAACGGCAGGGTGTTATGGGCCGCGGTCAGGTCATTGGTATTGAACACCTCCCCATTGGCCGTTTTTTTCCCATGGAAATCCCCGCCGTACCAGGAGGCCAGCCCCCACTGGTCAGCGTAAATTTGTGTAATTCCCAATATAAGGGCAAGTAACAGTATTATCCGCTTTTTCATATTCAAATTATCGACTGTCACAGGCATATACTTAGGGCGGTGATTGTAAATTTGCCGTAACAAGGAAATGCCGATTGCATAAAACAGGCAACTTCTTTATACTCTACCATCTATGAAAAATCAGGTACTCCATTGGGCGGACACGTTCGCCCTGCAAATAATCAATAAAAAGGGGGAAAAACCCCTGTATGTATGCGCGGCCGGCATTACACCGTCCGGCACCGTTCATATCGGTAATTTCCGTGAAATGATTTCCGTAGACCTGATCGTCCGCGCCCTGCGCGATATGGGAAAACAGGTCCGCTTTATCTTTTCCTGGGACGATTTTGATGTGTTCCGCAAGGTGCCCGCCAATATGCCGCAGAAAGAAATGCTGCAGACCCACCTGCGCCGGCCCATCACCGTGGTACCCGACCCTTTCGGTGAAGAAGAGAGTTACGCCCGGCATAATGAACAGGAGGTGGAAAAACTGCTGCCCCTAGTCGGGATCAGGCCGGAGTTCATTTACCAGGCTGCACGCTACGCCGCGGGAGACTATGCGGAATCCATGCGTCACGCTTTAATCAATCTCCAGACCATTAAAAATATTCTGAATGAACACCGCACCGAGGAGCTCCCCGCCGACTGGTGGCCGGTTTCGGTGTTCTGTACCTCCTGTCTGAAGGACACCACGAAGATTTCCGATTGGGACGGTGAATACGGCTTCAGCTACAGATGCTCATCCTGTGGAAACAGCGAGACTTTGGACCTGCGGCAGGCCCGAACGGCCAAACTCTTCTGGCGCGTGGATTTTCCCATGCGCTGGCAGTATGAAAAGGTGGACTTTGAGCCGGGCGGCAAGGAACATCATTCGGCCGGAGGGAGTTTTGATACGGCGAGCCAAATTGTCTCCCGGGTTTTTGACTATGAAGCGCCGGTTACCTTTAAATATGATTTTATCCGCATAAAGGGCGGCGGCGGGAAAATTTCCTCATCCAGCGGAAACGTCATCAGCCTGGGTGACGTGCTGGAAATCTATCAACCTGAGATTGTGCGCTACCTGTTCGCCGGCACGCGGCCGAACAGTGAGTTTGCCGTCTCCTTCGACCTGGACGTGTTAAAGATTTACGAAGACTATGACAAGTGCGAACGCATTTACTTCGGGGCCGAAGAGGTGGGAGAAAAACGCCGGCAAAAAGAAAAACGCATCTATGAGCTCTCCCAGGTAGACAAGGTACCGGCAAAGCTGCCCGCCCAGATACCCCTGCGGCACCTCTGCAACCTGCTGCAGATTAATGAGGGGGATATCGAAGCGGCGCTCGCGGCCGTTCCCGGTGAAACGGATGAGCGCCTGCGCACCCGGGCCCGCTGCGCCTGGAACTGGATTGTGGGTTACGCACCCGGGGAGTTTCGCTTCCGCCTGCGTAAGGACCCGCGGCAGGTCATCACCTTGACGGACTCGCAGGCCGGAGCGGTCGCCGGGCTTTATACGCTTTTGGCACGAGAGTTTGCCTCCCTTTCCGAAAAAAGCCTGTCCGAAGCCATCTACACACTCGCCCAGGACAACGGACTGGAACCAAAGGATTTCTTCAAGGTATTATACCGGATTTTAATCGACAAAGAGATGGGCCCGCGCCTGGCGGGTTTTATCCTCACCATCGGCAGGGACAAGATACTGCCGTTATTGCAGCCGTACGGAAAGAATGCTCATAGTGAATAACAGGTTTTTTTTATGGCGCGGTGTTTTCTCTTTGGCTGAATTTGCCGATACTTAAACTGAAATCCGAACAAAAAAGGTGAGAATGAGTGATGCAGTTTTTAAATGATATGCTTTACAATATTCAAATGTTTTTTTCCGATACCACCAATATCTTTTTATCTTTGGTACTGCTTATCTCGCTATTCGCTGCTTTTGCCACCATCGCGGCCTATAACAGTTCCAAGCAGGCGAAAAAGGCTTTGCGGGCCGGAATGATGAATGATCTCCTGGACTCACGCTACACGGAAAAGAACATTGTGGCAAGGAAAAACCTGATCAATTATTATGACACCTGCCGCAAACACGGATATGATTATGTGAAAACCTTCTTGGCCAACCGTAACAGCAGAAAGGTTGAGAAAGAGATCGATAAAAGCAGACAGGTGATCTTTTCCTTTTTTGATAAAGTATACCGTTTACGGCAGTCCGGACTGTTAAAAAGTAATGATCTTAAGCGCCTGATCGACGACAACGAACTGGAGTTGTTCATAAACAGGTGCTGGCCGCTTTGTGCCGGGGTAATCGATTCCACTCCGGGGAATGTCGCTCACGCCAAAAGCGGGGACAGCCAGAAGCACGTATATAACTTCTATCACCAAATGTATAAAATACGATTTTAACAATAATAACTATGGACAAAACACAACTAAAGAAAAGCATAGCCGACAAAGCGGTAGACACACTTATCAAAAGCGGGATGAAAATCGGTCTGGGCACCGGCAGCACCGCAATCCATATGGTCCACCGGGTGGCCGAACTGCAGCGGGAAGGAAAATTAAAGAGTCTTACTATTGTCACCACCAGCCTGCAAACCGAGTTGGAATGCCTCTCCTCCGGCATGGCCGTTACCTCTCTGATGAACCCCCAGGTAGACGGCCGACTTGATCTGACCATTGACGGCGCGGATGAGATCGACCCACGTTACCGGTTGATCAAGGGACACGGGGGCGCACTGTTGACGGAAAAGATTACCGCCTATGCATCCACACAGTTCGCCGTTGTTGCGGACTACAGTAAACTGGTCGATTGTCTGGGTATTAAGCAAAGTCTGCCCATTGAGGTGGTTCCCGCGGCCCTGACCGTTGTCGGTAAAACCCTGCGGAACATGGGGGCCGAGGTCACCATGCGCCCGGCCACGCATTTTGCCGGGCCGGTATATACCGAACGCGGGAATGTCCTGCTTGACAGCAAATTTGAAAGCATCCCTGATCCCGTCAGTCTGGAAAAAGAAATCAGCACCATTCCCGGTGTGGTTGAATCCGGGCTGTTCTGCCGTACGGTCAATCACGTCTTTATCGGTCTGGAAGACGGGACGGTGGAACACCGGCACCCCTGACCCCCGGCCGGGTAAAACGGACAGCCCCCTGACTTACTTTGGAGGACAGCGGCACCCCTGCCCCTCGGCCGCGTACCGGACAATGCGCCGCCGCGGATCATATCAACCTAAGAGCTTTTTTAACAGGGCATCATTCTTCTTCCACCTGCCACGGACCCTCACCCGAAAATCCAGATCCAGCCGGTACGGGAACAAGGGGGCAAGCTCATCCGCGGCCTGCTCTATAATTCGTTTGATTACCTTTCCTTCTCGTCCGATCACAATACCCTTTTGTGATTCCCTTTCCACGCAGACAAAGCCCCTTACCCAAAGTGTGTTCTCCTGTTCCCGCATCTCCAGATCCGCGATTTCTATATACACGGCGTGGGGCAGTTCCTGTTTCGTATTGAGTATTACCTTTTCCCGAATGATTTCTGAAATCCGAAACTCCGGCGGTTGATCCGTATAATAGTCCGGCGGATAAAAAAAATCACCGTCCGGCGCCTTATCGAACAGAAGTGAAAGGAGATCATCCACCCCGCTGCCCGTGACACAGGAAAGCCTGACAAGCGGGGCACTCCCAAGCTGCGAGGACAACAGGGTCTCCATCTCCTCAAGGTAATTCGGGACAATATCGGTTTTATTCAAAGCGATAACCAGCCGCCCCGTGAAAGCCTTCAGCAATGAGATCAGGGACTGTTCCTCTTCACCCGCCTGCCGGGTTACGTCAACCATATAAAGAATAAGGTCGACCTCATGCAACTCGGAAAGCGCCAGTTCCTTCAGATGCAGGTTGAACTTTCTTTCCGAACTGTGAAAACCCGGTGTGTCCACGAATACAAGCTGGCCGCGCGGTTCGGTGTAAATCCCACGGATTTTATTCCTGGTTGTCTGCGGTACGGATGAGATGATCGATACCTTATGACCACAGATTTTATTTATTAAAGAGGACTTTCCCGTGGACGGTCTGCCGATTAACTCGATAAACGCGGATTTCATCTCATTGTCTCCTAAAAAACTGCAAATGTTGTTTTGCTACGGTATGTTACCTGCAAATCATCTTATGTGTCAAATAGAGCGCCGCTGTTCGCATACCCGTCATGACTCTGCCTTTTTATATTTTTTCAGTTGCTTTATTATTTTTCCGACAACGCTGCCGCATCTTTTCAAAAAAGCTTGGATATTCCGGAAAAGGAGAAATGCCAGTTCTTTGTCGGTTGTTCTTTTCACTTTATATATGGGCAGCGGAAAATCATTAATGACGTATGCCCGTACGTCCCCGGGACGAGTCTGATTCCATAAACAACTATTATTTTTATCGTCTGCTTTTTGTGCTCGCAGCATCCGTTCCGTTTTTTTATATGCCTGTTCCAACCCCTTCACAAAATGGTCACTTACCTGCCGTATAAAAACCAGCAAAGGTTCATCACGGGCAATAGCGTACAGATGCATGCCCTGCTTTATGTATTCCGCAAAAGCCAGGTGATCGGCCCAGAAATTATCGATACAAAATAATAAGACGTTGTCCGCAAGACTGTTGCGCAAAATCGCACGGGACCTGATACATTGTACCTGACGACGCTCCAGTTCGATCAGCAGGGAATAACGCCGCAGCGTGTTGCGCATATACGCATGTTGGTCTTCGATGATGCTCTGTGCGCGTACAATTTCTCTGGCTGCTTTCGGATGAGCAACGGGACGGCTAAGGGAATTCGAAAAAAGCTTTCGCGGTATAAACTCCTGTATTCCGTACCTGGAGATCATTGTGTCCTGCAAACTGACAAAAAAACGCGATACACCGGGTTCCCCGTGTCTGCCGCAGCGGCCGCGCAGTTGATTATCAACACGAGCGCTGTAATGGCGGCTTGTTCCGATAACATACAGACCACCGAGGCCTAAGACCGATTCTTTGTGCGCTCCGTTTTTTCCTCCCAGCTTGATGTCCGTACCCCTGCCCGCCATATGGGTGGAAACGGTAACAGCGCCCGGAGCACCGGCGCCGGCCAACAGTTCGGCCTGTCCCCGCGGATTTTTGGCATTCAGTGTACGGCACAAAACACCACGGTGTTTTAAAAGCGCAGCTATTTTTTCGGATTCCTTCACCGACGCGGTTCCGACAAGGATCGGTTGTCCTGTACGGTGAACGCGCCCGATCTCGGCAATGATGGCTGATGTTTTCGCTTTTCTATTGGCGAACACCAGGTCCGGTAAATCGATCCTACGCACCGGACGGTGAGGCGGAATGATGACGATATGAAGTCCGTAATCCCTTGCCAACTCCCCGGCCACGGGCACGGCCGTTGCGGTCATGGCGCAGAGCAAGGGATACAGCTTAAGGTAGTTCTGCATGGTAATGGCTCCCAATATCCTGTCCAGAGGTTCAAGGGCAAGTCCCTCTTTGGCCTGTAACGCGCGTCCGATGCCGTACGGCCAATGCTTTTGGAAAGCCGCCCGTCCCGTCACCTCATCGACGGGGACAATTTTTCCTCTTTTTACAATATAATCCACGTCCCGCTGCAGAATATAATGCGCATATAAGGCGACATGAACAGCCGCCAAAAGCTCCGGTCTTTTTCCGGTATTACTACCTTGCCTGAGCAGAAGATCCAACACCTTGCGTTCACCTGCCGGGGTAAGATGAATATGATGTTCGCGTTCGTTGATCAGGAAGTCTGTCCGGAATTTTAATTTCTTTAAAACGGTCTCTATCGCATACGGATCATACGGCACGTTTTCCGTTTGTCCCGCTGTCACCAGGGGAAACCGGGCCTGGTCGATCATTATGAAATCGGCTTCATCCACAATCGCCAGATGCAGCTTCCTTTGTATAAAGCCATTTTTTTGCCGGCACCGGTCGTCTCGCAGCAGATCGAATCCACCCTGTTCCGCGGTCAGGTAGGTGACGTCAGCCATGTATGCCTGTCTTCTCCGGACCGGCGACATACGCTCCTGAATGTATGAACAGGTGATTCCCAAATATGTATAGACCGGCTTCATCCAAAGTGAGTCTCGTTTGGCCAGGTAGTCATTGGCCGTAAGAATATGTACCCCCATGCCGCAGAGTGAGTAAAGAACCGCGGGAAACACCGCGACAAGGGTTTTCCCTTCCCCGTTTTGCATCTGGGCCAGCTTTCCCCGGGCCAGTGCGACGGCACCGATAAGCTGCTCGGTATAGGGAGATATTGCAAGCATTCGGCGGCAGACCTCGGCTACCACGGCATACACCTCCGCAAGCAGGATGTCCGGGCGTATTCCTCCCCGGACCTTTGCTTTAACAATATCGATTCGCGTTTTTAATTCTTCCCGCGAGGATTTTTTGTAGTTATAGCTTTTTATGTCCTTTACCAGATGAAGATACGGCTTAAGCCCGGTCTCAATACCAATGCCCTTAAACCTGCCCAGAGCATAATAAAGCCGGTCACTGGTATTTAAGGTATTTTTAATGTTGTCTTTCATATCCAATCCTTTTTTTGGTACTATTTGAGTAATAATAAATTTGTCAGTGTAAGAGAATTGTCTATGAAAGCGGGGGACTTCTGACTGCTTTTTTGAAGGTACGGACGGATTTTTTTATGAGAGAAAGCACGAGAATATATAGAATGCCTGTAACACGCAATAAAAACGATGGTTCGGTAAAAGCGGATTCACTCAGTCCGGAAAGAGAAATCAGATTGAACAGAATAAAAAAAAGAGTTACGGCTATAAGCGCGTATTTTCCGTACATTCGCATGTAAACTTACTATAAACATTTAAATCCATAATGTAAACATTCAGCATTGCGCTTTTTTGAATTTGGCACAGGCAATTCTAAATTTATCCAATCAGAAGGCGTATTTATAGGTATTTACACATCTACTATGATACAACTGGTCCAAATTTAGAATCGCTGTGCCGGGACCCTTGCAAATATTATTCGATTACGCTACTGTTATCATCTGATTCATGCGTACAAGAATACCCGTTTCATTATTACTCTTTCTCATTCTGCCGGTGTTATTCTCTTTTTCCGACTGCCGGGAATCATTCTCGTTATATAAAAAAACGTTCACTACCATGTCCACCTACATGAGTGTCGATATCTATGCGGGTGAGGCCCCAGACTGGCCGGATATCGAGCGGCAGGTTGCCAAGAGGGCACGGGAGTATAACCACCGCCTGCCGGGCACTCCGATATACCTGCTCAACCGTACCGGTACAAGCAAACTGCCGCCCTATCTGGTGCGGGTGCTGAAGCTGGCGCTCAAAATCGCGCATGACAGCAACGGAGCCTTTGATCCCACTATTCTGCCGTTGCTGAAACTGTGGGATTTTGATGAGGGCGGCAGGCTGCCGCCGCTTGCGGAAATAAAAAAGGCCATGCCCCTGGTGAACTATAAAAAGGTCCGCATTGATCCGGACAATACCGTACACCTGCAGGCCGGTATGGGTCTGGATTTGGGGGGGATCGCCAAGGGAGCGGTGGTTGATTTTCTTTCCGGACGGTTGGGCGCAAAAGGCTATACAAACTATCTTATCGACGCGGGAGGAGACCTGCTGCTGGTGGGGAGCAAACCGGACGGCAGTCCCTGGAAGATCGCCATCAGGCACCCACGTTATACCGAAGGCAAGGGCGATCCTGATTTTATGTGTGTGTTGTCTATCGATACCTCACAAAAAAACAAGGCCGTGGTCACCTCGGGTGATTATGAACGCTTTTTTTTCCGCAATGGCCAACGGTATCATCATATCATAGATCCGTCTACGGGATATCCCGCGTCGGGACTTGTTTCCGTCACCGTCATTGCCGACACCTGCGCGGAGGCGGACGCCCTGGCAACCGCCGCCTTTGTGCTGGGCCCGGAGAAAGCAAAGGACTTTATCGAAAACCATCCGGGTGCGGAGGGCTTGTTTATCAGGGAGAAAAACAATACCCTCCGGGCCGCAAAAACAAGCGGATTTCCGGTTAAGCTTTCCGATCTGCGTTTATAGCCTTATTTTTGCCAGTATTTACCGTAAAAAAGGTTTAGTCTTCGTTTTGTCTCATAGGGAATCAGGGACTGATCGGTCATCAGTGCGCTCGCGGCCGCGTGCCTGCAGGCACAATCCCCTATTTTATTCATTTCGACCGTAAAGGTCGGTATCATCGATTTTAAAGCGGAAATTTTCTGCTGCATCATTTTGATTACCATTTCAACCGTCACATCCTCTTCCTTCTCGCGCCAGCAGTCATAATCGGTGACAATTCCCACCCCGGCATAGCAAATCTCGGCTTCCCGCGCCAGTTGCGCCTCGGGCAGGGCGGTCATGCCGATGATATGGGCACCCCAGTCTTTGAAGAGAAAACTCTCCTGCCGGGTTGAAAAGGGAGGTCCCTGCATACAAAGAACAGTGCCGTTGGGGTGAAAGGGCTCCTTCTGCCCCTGCATCACCTTCCGCAAGACCGCACTTACCTCCGGGCAAAAGGGATCCGCGTATCCGACATGGCCCACTACTCCGTCCCCGAAATAGCTCTTGTTCCTGCCGTGGGTTCTGTCTATGATTCCGTCACAGATCACAAAATCACCGGGTTTATACTCCTCGTGTAGGGAACCGACCGCACTCACCGCCAGTATGGTCTTGACACCAAGGCTTTTTAACGCCCAGATATTAGCCTTGGACGGTACGTCATTGGGAAGAATCCGATGACCCAGCCCGTGACGAGGCAGAAACGCCGTAACAATCCCGCCGATATCTACCAGGGTAATTATGTCGGACGGCATTCCAAAAGGTGTGGGAATGTCCACCTTACCGACGGTTTTGCCGCTCTCAAAATCTTCCAGCCCGCTTCCCCCGATTATTGCACACTGCGCCTTCATTCTCTTCTCCTTTTGCGTTTGGTAGGCACATAGTAACAGGAAAGAGCGGCAACCGCAATGTAAAAAATAAAGAAAATTCTTTAGAAATCGGATCTTCGTTCTTGACAGAAGGGAAATCTAGGGATTAAGATATATACTGGTTTTATGGGAGTTCTTCTGCCCCACAACCTCTAGTTACAGAGTAGAGGACAGAAGCAGCGAGAGGCCAGGGGATTTTATCCCTGGCCTTTTTTTTTATTGCCGGATCGCAGAAAAGTATATATTATAAGTCTATGAAATATGAACCAATTTACCTAGATGATGAAGAAAATAATGAAGAGGGCGAAAACAGCCATGAGGCTATTCTCGTTCAACAACTGCTGAAAACCAGGACGATTCTTTTGTCCGGTGAGATCAACAAAGCCCTGGCCGAGCGTATCATCCGCCAGATCCTCCTGCTGGAAGATGAGGGGGAAAACCCGATAAAAATCTTTATCGACTCTCCCGGCGGTGACGCGGACGCGGGTTTTGCCATCTTTGATATGATCCGTTTTGTCAAACCGAAGGTGTTTACCATCGGGATGGGTCTGGTTGCCAGTGCGGCGGCCATCATCCTGCTTGCCGCGCCCAAGGAACAACGTGTGGCGCTCCCCAATTCACATTACCTGATTCACCAACCGTTAAGCGGTATCCGCGGGGTGGCCACTGAAATCGAGATTCATGCCCGCCAACTGGAGAAACTCCGTGGGAAAATAAACCAGCTGATCGCCGACGAAACCGGCAATCCGCTGAAAAAGGTGGAAAAGGATACGGACCGGGACTTCTGGATGAACGCGGCGGACGCGCAGGAATACGGCCTTATTTCCCAGATAATCACCAAAAGGTCAGACTTGAAAGAATGAACAAACAGGACCTGACAGCCTATTTACCCCATACTCTGAAAGCCCTCAATCCGGCCACTTTCCCCCCGGCTTCTGTACAGCAAGGAAAGGTTCGCGACATTATTGATCTGGGGCAGCACATGGTGATCTGTACCACAGACAGAATCTCGGCTTTTGACCGGGTTTTGACTACCATTCCCTGCAAGGGACAGGTACTGAACCAGGTTTCACTCTATTGGTTTACCCACACGGCGGACATTCTGCAGAATCACCTGCTTGAGGAGCTTTCTCCCCGTACCGTACTGGTAAAAAAAAGCAAGGTACTGCCGGTGGAAGTGGTGGTCAGGGGGTACCTTACCGGGTCTGCTTGGAGAGATTACCAAAAAGGGAATCCCGTATCAGGAATAACCCTCCCGCACGGTATGCGCTTTAACCAGCGTTTTGAAACGCCGCTCTTTACTCCGTCTACCAAGGCCGAGCGCGGTACGCATGATCTGCCCATCTCGGGAAAAGAGATCGTCGCCCAAGGCCTTGTGGAAAAACGAATCTGGGAACAGGTTGAAACCAAGGCACTGGAGCTGTTTGCCAGGGGTACCGAGCTTGCGGCCGCGCAGGGACTCATTCTTGTGGACACGAAATACGAGTTCGGGCTGTATAACGGGGAGTTGATCCTGATCGATGAGATCCACACCCCCGATTCCAGCAGGTACTGGTATGCGGATACGTATGAAGACCTGTTTGCCGGGGGTGAAAAACAACGTAAACTGGATAAAGAATATCTGCGCCAGTGGCTGATGGATCAGGGTTATATGGGAGACGGAGAAATACCGCACATCCCGGATGAAATCCGCACACAGGTTGCCTGGTTGTATATTACGGCTTTTGAAACCATAACCGGCAAGAGTTTCAGGCCCGCAGATCTGAATGCGGCGGCGGAGGCCGACCTCATTTCCCAAAAACTTTCAGCGGCAGGTTATGCCAGGGGATAAGCAGGAAGCATGAAAAACCTTTTGATCGTCTTAAGCCTGGGCTTGTGTTGCCTGTCTCTGCAGGCAAAAGAGATCCATGCCGCGGACAAGGGGTACTACCTTGATCTTCCCGCGGGGTGGCAAGAGCTTGACACCCGTGATACCGCGGCCGTGTCCTATGTTGACCCGGGTCACACCACGATTTTTCAACTGTTCAGTTTCCCGGCGGATTATTTCAATAATGCGGATGAAATGCTGGGGTTTATCCGCATGCAGCTCCACGCCCAGGGCGACGGTGCGGCCTTCACCTATTCCGGGATGGAGGCATACCTGGCCGACCTTTCATTCTCCACAAAAAGCTATAATTCCCGCGGGTACTTTGTTTTTATCAATGGTAAAAAGTATGATTTTGTCCTTATGTGCTTTGCCCAGGTGACGGAGTACGCTAAAATGCACGACTTCCTGCTTTCCTGCCTGGACTCCTTTGCCGTGGATGCGCAAAACAGGCGTGATCCCGGACCCATCAGCCAGTTCTACTACGGGTTCCCCGGGAAGACACAGGTAACGGCCACCATCCCCTTTAAAGAAAAATTTATCACGTTTCACTATGACAAAAATGAAATCGAGGCCACCGACGTGGTTATAAACCGGGAGGCTCGAATTTTAAGCACGTATCCCACGGTAAACAATGCAGCCTGGGCCAGGTTCTACCGGATCATCTACCGCGACAATTACGGCCGTTTCAGCGAGCTGTCTGAAAAACTTTCCGCGTATCTGGCAAAGGCGGCGCCAAACAGAACCGAACAGGCCGCCGTGCTGTTATCATGGATTCAGTCTTTTGTCTACCGGGAACGCAAGAGCATCAGTAATATGACCCCCCCCTTGGAAGCCCTGCTGGGTCATGCCGGTGATTGCGATTCCCGCGCCGTGCTGTTTCTGATTCTGCTGAAACAGATGAAGTTCGACGCCGTCCTGCTTGTCTCCGGCCGCTTTAAGCACAGTGCGGTGGGCATAGCCGTTGATGCCCCCGGCGCGGTGCTTACCTTTCGTTCCAAAAAGTACGTGTTTGCGGAACTCACCGCTACCGTGGCCCTGGGCATGATTGCCCGGGAAATGGCCGATCCCTCGGCATGGCTTATTATCCCGCTGGGAGAATAAAAAAACAATGCGGCGTTACCACTTATATTTTTTCAATGACGGTTTTTCCAAAAGAATACCGGGGCCGGAAGGTTACTGGTTTTTATTGGTGGTGTTCGTATAAAAATACGGTCCGGTTAAAATGCCGAACGCATTGTTTTTGGCGGGACAATACACATAGTAGGTAAAGGCGTTGTTCAGCTCCGGTTGACGGTTGGCAATCACCTCTGTTTTTATCCCCTGTTCATCCACCGGAAAGGCCGCAATAAAGTGATTGCTCTGATCATATACCCAGAGCTCGTAATTGTCATAAGAACCCCGCACATATATGGTGTCTCCCGTCGTATAACTTTCCGGGGTTGTGGTTTGGGACGTAGCCACATTATCGTTGTTAATATAAATACTGGTTTCATCGCTCTGTCCGCTGAGGTCCTCAAGATACACCCGGTACTTTCCGGTAGGAAACGGCTCACCGCCCGGCATGGTGATGGCATTGGTCCCTATCCAGGTTTCACTACCCTTGGTAATCATCTGCCAGGACTCCTTGTCCACCCCCCAAAAAAGCTCTTTATCGTCATTAATCAGATAGAGCGAGCCGATATCCTTGACGCCGTCCTCATCGGTAATCTGAACAAACAGACTCAGTTTCTGGTACCCGTACGTGGTCTCGCGATTATTAAAGAGAATGACCTTCCAGGAAATCCGTACGATCGAGGGAGGGCTGTCCGAACACCCGGATAAAAAAAGAACGCATACTACTATAAATCCGATTAAAACCCGCCCCAACATTATCCCAATACCTGTTTCAGCGCGTCTACAAAACGCCGGTTTTGTTTTTCGCTGCCGATGGTCACCCGTATGCATGTCGGCATTCCATAAGTATCGGCGGGCCGGATGATGATCCCTTTTTGCTGCAGTTGCCGCGCTACAGCGCGGCAGTCCCTTTTGGTATCGAGAACAATAAAATTTGTGGCCGAAGGAATGTAGTCCAGGCCCAGGGCCTGCAGTTCGCCGTACAGATAGGCTTTGCCGCGGGCATTGACGTTTAGGGTTTCTGCGTAGAATTCCCTGTCGCAAAGCGCGGCACATCCCGCGATCTCGGCCAATACGGAAACATCAAAGGGAGGCCGTACCTTATAGAGTATCTTAATTAATTCCGGATCGGCCATACCGAATCCCAGGCGTATCCCGGCAAGACCGTAAATCTTGGAAAAACTGCGCATAAGTACCAGATTAGCCCTTCCCTGCTTCAGCAGCGCGCGCGTATCAGGCATCTGCTCGGGCGGAGCAAAATCAGCGTACACCTCATCATGCACCACAAACACATTATCAGGCACCTGTTCGTAAAACCGGGCAAACTCATCCCGTGGGATTAAGCAGCCCGTGGGATTGTTGGGATTACTGATCCAGATAAGCTTTGTTTTCGGTGTCAGTCTGGCCAGGATGTCGTCAAGGTCAATCGCGAAACCACGCATAGTACTCTGCACCACCCTGCCGCGCATGGCCCTCACCACAATCTCGTAATAGGGAAAGGTTATGCCGGGGATAACAGCCTCATCATCCTGATTGACAAGTGCCAATCCTAATGCGTAAATAATTCCGTCCGCCCCGTTTCCCACGATAAACATATCCGGCGGTAGATCGAACTCCTTTGCCAAGGCGGTGCGCAGCCGGGCA
>Ga0307441_1000227_pt1 | contig 22177 bp, 24 predicted proteins | sample SalMarWE160420MG_FD_202149 | JGI IMG/M metagenome (GOLD analysis project Ga0307441, IMG submission 202149) | Salt marsh sediment microbial communities from the Plum Island Ecosystem LTER, Massachusetts, United States - WE1604-20 | ecosystem: Environmental > Aquatic > Marine > Intertidal zone >... | reverse complement strand
TCCCTGCTTGTAGTAGTCGTCCACCACCAGGCCGTCGGGATTCTCGATGGCGATCACCAGGGTGGCGATTCCGGCGATCACCGCGCTGGCCGGCAGGGCGATCAGGAACCAGGGCCAGAACTGGCGATACCAGGGCGGAACGGGAACAACGGGTGCGGTTGCGGACATCAGCGCGCTCCTAATGCAGGGCCGAGGAAGCGGCCCGTCTGGGTCACCTTCAGGTCGGGTGTGTCCACCGCCTGGAGCGTGAAGTACACATCGTTGCCGGGTCGTTTAAGGTTGATGGGATCCACCCGCAGGGCCACCGGCAGATCCAGCACCTCACCGGCCGGCACGGCGATCCGGGGCCGCTCGCTCACCAGGCTCAGACCGGGGATGCCGCTCACGGTCAGGCGGTAGGTGTGGGGCTTCTCGTCCATGTTGATGACCTTCAGGGTGTAGACGTTCTCCACCAGGCCCATGCCGGTTTCCCGGTACAGCATGTTGCGGTCCCTGATGATGTCCAGCTCCAGGGGAACCCGCTGGCTGATGGCATAGCCAAGCCCCGACATCAGCGTCACCAGCAGCAGGGCGTAGAGCACGATACGCGGGCGCAGGATATGGGACCTGCCCCCTTCCAGCGCATTCTCGGTGGTGTAGCGGATCAGGCCCTTGGGATAGCCCATCCTGTCCATGACCTGGTCGCATACGTCCACGCAGGCGGCGCAGCCGATGCACTGGTATTGCAGTCCGTTGCGGATGTCGATGCCGGTCGGGCACACCTGTACGCACAACGTGCAGTCCACGCAGTCGCCGAGCCCCTGGGCGCGATGGTCGACATTGCGCTTGCGCGAGCCGCGCGGTTCGCCGCGCTGGGTGTCATAGGAAATGATCAGGGTATTGCGGTCGAACATGGCGCTCTGGAAGCGCGCGTAAGGGCACATGTAGATGCACACTTGTTCGCGCATCCAGCCGGCGTTGCCGTAGGTGGCCAGGCCGTAGAACAGCACCCAGAAGGTTTCCCAGGGCCCCATGGACAGGGTGAACAGCTCGTGCGATAGGGTGTGGATGGGCGTGAAGTAGCCGACGAACGTGAAGCCGGTGTACAGGGAGAAGGCGATCCACGCGCCGTGCTTGGCGCTCTTGATGCCCAGCTTGCGTGCCGTCCACGGGGCGCGATCCAGTTTCATCTGCCGGCCGCGATCGCCCTCGATGCGCCGTTCCATCCACAGGAAGATCTCCGTCCACACCGTCTGCGGACAGGCGTAACCGCACCACAGCCGTCCGGCCAGGGCGGTGAAGAAGAACAGCGACAGCGCCGCCACGATCAGCAGCACGGCGAGAAAGAAGAAATCCTGGGGCCAGAAGGTCAGCCCGAAGATGTGGAACTTGCGGGCCGGCAGGTCGAACAGCACGGCCTGGCGCCCGTCCCAGCCCAGCCACGGCAGGCCGTAGTAGATGCCCAGCAGAGTCGCCATCCCCAGCACCCGCAGGTTGGCGAAGATGCCGTGCACCTCGCGCGGATAGATCTTCTGGCGCTTGGCGTAAAGCTCCTCTTCGACTTCGTCGGTCGCTGTCGCGGGCCCTTGGGTGTCTTTCGGCTGGGTGCTCATGGTCACTGTCTGCCGCCGGGGCCGATGGGCGCCCGACAGCGCTGTGCAGGGTTCGGACAAGGGGCACGGTGGCGGCGGACCCGCCGCCACCGTGCGACGCTCACTGGCCGGTCTTGCCGGTGCCGGCTGACAGGCTGTACACGTAGGCCGCCAGCAGATGCACCTTGTCTTCGCCCAGGAAGTTGCGATGGGCCGGCATGCGTCCGTTGCGCCCGTTGGCGATGGTCTGCTTGATGGTTCCCGGAGAACCGCCGTAGAGCCAGATGTTGTCGGTCAGATTGGGCGCGCCGATCTGCTGGTTGCCCTTGCCGTCCGCACCGTGGCAGGCCGCGCAGAACATCTGGAACTTGGCTTTGCCCGCCTCGGCCAGTTGCGCATCCACCGGCCGCCCGCTCAGACTCATCACGTAGGCCGCCACCTGATCCACGCCCTGCTCGCCCAGCGACGCCTTCCACGCGGGCATGACGCCCTGGCGCCCGTCCAGGATGGTCTTCTGGATGGCCTCCGGGCTGCCGCCGTGCAGCCAGTCATGGTCGGTCAGGTTGGGGAAGCCGGGGGCGCCGCGAGCGTCCGAGCCGTGACAGCTCGCGCAGTAGGTCACGAACAGACGCTGCCCTGCCTGCATGGCCTTGGGATCGTCGATCAGGGCCGTGATGGGGGTCTTGGCATACTGGGCGAAGATCGGTCCGTACTTTTCGTGGGCCTGCTTCATCTCGCTCTGGTACTGGGACACCTCGGTCCAGCCCAGCAGGCCCCGGAACTTGCCCAGGCCCGGATACAGGGCCAGGTACACCAGGGCGAACACCAGGGTGATGTTGAACATCCACAGCCACCAGCGCGGCAGCGGGTTGTTGTACTCCTGAAGGTCCTCGTCCCAGGTGTGGCCGGTGACCTGGCCGCTGGCGCTCTCGCCGGACCGGCGTTTGCTGGCCCACATGATCAGCCACCAGCATGCCAGCACGTTGCCGATGGTGAGCAGTATCACCCACCAGCTCCAGAAATCGCTCTTGAAGGCAAATTCACTCATGGCTCGAATCCTCCGGGGACTGCGCCAGGTCATCGTCGGCAAACGGCAGCTGGGCGGCTTCTTCGAAGTCGGTCTTGCGCTTGGCGCTCCACGCCCAGATCCAGATGCCCAGGAACACGGCTAGCAGCAGCACCGTGAACAACGAACGCACCGTGATGATGTCCATGGCGCTACCTCCGGGTCTGGATGTCGGTGCCCAGGTGCTGCAGGTAGGCGATCAGGGCGTCCATCTCCGTCTTGCCCTTGACCGCCGCGCTCGCACCGGCGATGTCCGCATCGGTGTAGGGCACGCCCAACTCACGCATGAGCTTCATCTTCTTGGGCGTTTCCGTCTCGTCGATGACGTTCTTGGCCAGCCAGGGGAAGCCCGGCATGTTGGACTCGGGCACCACGTCCCGCGGATTCATCAGGTGGATGCGGTGCCAGTCGTCGCTGTAGCGCCCGCCCACGCGGGCCAGGTCCGGTCCGGTGCGCTTGGAGCCCCACTGGAACGGATGGTCGTAGACGAACTCCCCGGCCACCGAGTAGTGGCCGTAGCGCTCGGTCTCGGCCCGGAAAGGCCGGATCATCTGGGAGTGGCACAGGTAGCAGCCTTCCCGTATGTACACATCACGGCCTTCCAGCTGCAGGGCGGTGTAGGGACGCAGATCCGACACCGGTTCGGTGGTGCTTTTCAGGAAGAACAGGGGCACGATTTCCACCAGGCCGCCCACGCTGATCACCAGCAGCACGAACAGCACCATTATCCCGATGTTCTTCTCGACAACTTCATGGCTCATGGCGATTTCCCCCTTCAGGCGATCTGCGGTATCGGTGCTTCCACCGCCCGCCGGCCCGAGATGGTCTTGGCGACGTTGTAGGCCATCAGCAGCATGCCGCTGAGGAACACCACACCGCCCAGGAAGCGCACGAAGTAGAAGGGATACATCCGCTCCAGCGATTCCACGAAGCTGTAGGTCAGCGTGCCGTCGTCATTGACCGCCCGCCACATCAGCCCCTGCATCACGCCCGCCATCCACATGGAGGCGATGTACAGCACCACGCCGATGGTGGCGATCCAGAAGTGCGCCTCGGCCAGCTTCATGCTGTACATCTTCTCGCGCCCGAACAGCCGGGGGATCAGGAAGTACACCGAGCCGATGGTCACCATGGCCACCCAGCCCATGGCCCCGGAATGCACGTGGCCGATGGTCCAGTCGGTGTAGTGGGACAGGGAGTTGACCGTCTTGATGGACATCATCGGTCCCTCGAAGGTGGACATGCCGTAGAACGACACCGACACGATGAGGAACTTCAGGATGGGATCGGTGCGCAGCTTATGCCAGGCACCCGAGAGGGTCATGATGCCGTTGATCATGCCGCCCCAGGAGGGCGCCAGCAGGATCAGGGAGAACACCATGCCCAGGGACTGGGCCCAGTCCGGCAGGGCGGTGTAGTGCAGGTGGTGGGGGCCGGCCCACATGTAGGTGGAGATCAGCGCCCAGAAGTGCACCACCGACAGGCGGTAGGAGTACACCGGCCGGTTGGCCTGCTTGGGAATGAAGTAGTACATCATTCCCAGGAAGCCGGCGGTCAAAAAGAAGCCCACCGCGTTGTGGCCGTACCACCACTGCACCATGGCATCGATGGCGCCGGGATAGACCGAGTAGGACTTCATGGGCCAGAAGGTCAGCGGCAGCTCGGCGCTGTTGACCACGTGCAGCACGGCGATGGTGAGGATGAACGCGCCGTAGAACCAGTTGGCCACGTAGATGTGCTTGGTGCGCCGTTTCATGATGGTGCCGAAGAACACCACCGCGTAGCTCACCCACACCACCGTGATCAGGATGTCGATGGGCCATTCCAGCTCGGCGTACTCCTTGCCGGTGGTCATGCCCATGGGCAGGGTGATGGCCGCCAGCACGATGATCGCCTGCCAGCCCCAGAAGGTGAACGCCGCCAGCCCGTCGCTGATCAGGCGGGTCTGGCAGGTGCGCTGCACCACGTAGTAGGAGGTGGCGAACAATGCCGAGCCGCCGAAGGCGAAGATCACTGCGTTGGTGTGCAGTGGCCGCAGGCGGCTGAAGGTGATGTACGGGATGTTCATGTTCAGCTGGGGCCACACCAGCTCCGCGGCGATATACACGCCGACCAGCATGCCGACGATGCCCCACACGACGGTCATGATGGTGAACTGGCGCACGACCTTGTAGTTGTACGTGGTCTGCGTATCCATGGGTTGGCTTCTCTCGCTGCATGGGCAATAGGGAGTGCGCTGCCCGTTCTTCCTGCGGACGAACGCACGGGCCCTAATGTGCAAAGGGAACGTCAACCAAACAATGATCCACGTCAATGGAACGTTGTTGTTGCGTAAATAATATGTGAGATATGGCGCTGTCGGCCGGTGGGGATGGTGGCGGGGTCAGGGGAAGAGCGGTCGGCGCGGGTGCCCGGGACGGGTCCCCGCGTTACCGGCTCAGTTCGCGCTCGCAGCTCTCCCCGCTGGGGCGGGCGAGGCAATTCAGGCGTTTAATATCTTGAATAATCACGTGCTTGCGATCCGCGCTCAGCAGGCCGTCGGCCTGGAAGCGGGTAAACAGGCGGCTCACCGTTTCCACGGCCAGGCCGAGGTAATTGGCGATATCGTTGCGGGACATGCTGAGGTTGAATTCACTGGCCGAGAAGCCGCGCTGCTTGAAGCGTTCCGAGATGCTGATCAGCAGGGCCGCCAGGCGGCCCTCGGCGGACTTCTTGCCCAGCAGCATCATGAGCTGCTCGTCCTCCAGCAGCTCCTTGCTCATCAGCCGCAGCAGCTGGCGCTGCAGCCCCGGGATCTTGCCGCCCAGCTCCTCCAGGCGGTCGAAGGGAATCTCGCACACGCTGGTGGTTTCCAGGGCGCGGGAGCTGCAGGGATGGCGCTCGCGGATGATGGCGTCCAGGCCCACCAGCTCGCCGGGCAGATGGAAGCCGGTCACCTGCTCGTGGCCTTCCTCGGTGGCCGCGAAGGTCTTCACCGACCCGGAGCGGATGGCGTAGATGGCCCGGAACGGATCGCCGGCCTGGAAGAGGTACTCGCCGCGCCGCAGCGGCCGTTTGCGCCGGATGATCCGGTCCAGCTCGTCCATGTCATCGTTGTCGATGCCCAGCGGCAGGCACAGATGATAGAGGGAGCAGTTGCGGCAGGCGGCTTTCAGGCCGGGGATGCTGATGATATTGGTCGGGTCCTTACTCATGACGCTGTCCCGCCTCGGACGGGATCCTGCTTGAGGCACATTCGAGCAAATTCATTGACATGAACCACCGAGCTTCGCTGTAAATCGATTCGTCAGCGCGGGCCCGCCGTCAGGGACGGAAGGCGCCGTCACCGGAAAGCGGTTCTCTGGACGGGCATTTTCCGCTACGATTTAGCCTTTGTTCGTTCACCGCCGGCGCGGCCGGCGGGGTGCCGGACCTTAATGATAAGAAAAGGCCGGCCCGAAAGCGAGAAGCCAATGGCGCAACGACAGGTTAGCGTGACTCGGGACACCCTGGAAACCCGGATCCGGGTTGATTTGAACCTCGACGGGACCGGCAGCTGCAACCTGCAGACCGGCGTGCCGTTCCTGGAACACATGCTGGACCAGGTGGCCCGTCACGGGCTGCTGGACCTGCAGTTGCACGCCGAGGGCGATCTGCACATCGACGCCCATCACACCGTCGAAGACATCGGCATCAGTGTGGGCCAGGCCTTCGCCAAGGCCCTGGGCGACAAGGCCGGCATTCGCCGCTACGGCCATGCCTACGTGCCGCTGGACGAGGCGCTCTCGAGGGTGGTCATCGACTTCTCCGGGCGCCCGGGGCTGGAATACCATGTGCAGTTCCAGCGTGCCCGCATCGGCGAATTCGACGTGGATCTGATTCACGAGTTCTTCCAGGGGTTCGTGAACCACGCCCCCGCAACCCTTCATATCGACAACCTGCGGGGCGTGAACGCCCACCACGTGGCCGAAACCGTGTTCAAGGCGTTCGGCCGCGCGGTGCGCGCCGCCGTGGAGCCGGATGCGCGCATGGCCGGCGTGGTGCCTTCAACCAAGGGGAGTCTCTGACTCCGCACACCGGCCCGTCAGTATTCGGATTGAGCTGAAGCCAACCTACTCCGGAATCAAACCGCTATGGCCTCCATTGCGATCATCGACTATGGCATGGGGAATCTCCATTCCATCGCCAAGGCGCTCGAGCATGTCGCCGGCGACTCCCTGGTATTCATCAGTTCCGACCCCGACGCCATACGGCGCGCGCCGCGGGTGGTGTTTCCGGGGGTGGGCGCGATCCGCGACTGCATGTCGGAGTTGCAGCGCCTGGAGCTGGACGCGGTGGTGCGGGAAGTGGCCAAGGAGAAGCCGCTGCTGGGCGTTTGCCTGGGGATGCAGGCGCTGCTCACCCACAGTGAGGAAAACCAAGGCACCGCCTGCCTGGACGTGTTGCCGGGGGAAGTGCGGCGCTTTCCCGAGGCCCTGGCGGACGCCCGTACCGGCGAGCGCCTGAAAGTGCCCCACATGGGTTGGAATCAGGTTCGCCAGGTGCGCAGCCACCCGCTTTGGAAGGATATACCGGACAACAGCCGTTTCTACTTCGTGCACAGCTACTACACCGACCCGGCCGCGCCCGAGCTGGCGGTGGGTACCACCGACTACGGCATCGAATTCGCGTCGGTGCTGGCACGGGATAACGTGTTCGCCGCCCAGTTCCATCCCGAGAAGAGCCAACAGGCCGGGCTGACCCTGTTGGCCAATTTCGTGCGCTGGGACGGGCAGCAGTGAGGCTTGCGAATTGGGGGGCGGCCCGCGGCTTTCCAGCGGATACCCGCACGGGCCGTTAATGGTGCGTTTGGAAATGAGGAGCAGGGCATGCAGTTGATACCGGCCATCGATCTGAAAGACGGCAAGTGCGTTCGTCTGCGGCAGGGCCGAATGGAAGACGAGACGGTGTTCTCCGACGACCCGCTGCAGATCGCCGAGCGCTGGGTGAATGCCGGCGCCCGCCGCCTGCATATCGTGGATCTCAACGGCGCGTTCGCGGGCAAGCCGGTCAATGCCGGCCCCATTCACGCCATCGCCGAGGCCTATCCGGAGCTGCCCATACAGGTGGGCGGCGGCATCCGGGACGAGGACACCGTGCAGGCGTATCTGGATGCCGGCGTGAGCTACGTCATCATCGGCACCAAGGCGGTCAGCGCGCCGCATTTCATCAACGACCTGTGCATCGAGTTTCCCGGGCGCATCATCGTGGGGCTGGATGCCAAGAACGGCAAGGTGGCCATCGACGGCTGGTCCAAGCTGTCCAACCACGACGTGGTGGACCTGGCCCGGCGCTTCGAGCGCGACGGCGTGGCCGCCATCATCTACACCGACATCGGCCGCGACGGCATGATGAGCGGCGTGAGCCTGGAATCCACGGTCGCCCTGGCCCAGGCCGTGAGCGTGCCCATCATCGCCTCCGGGGGCGTCACCAACCTGGACGATATCCGCGCCCTGTGCGGGGTGGCCAAAGAAGGCATCACCGGCGCCATCATCGGGCGGGCGCTGTACGAGGGTGGGATCGATCTCGCCGAGGCCCAGAAGCTGGCCGACGAGCTCGATCCGCAGTAATCCAGTCATCAGGCCGGCGGCAGGGGTGGCGTGCAGGCCGCCGCCCGCACCGGCGGAGCGCAGACAGTCATGGGGCTTGCCAAGCGAATCATTCCCTGCCTCGATGTGGACGCGGGACGGGTGGTCAAGGGTGTGAAGTTCGTGGAGATCCGCGACGCCGGCGACCCGGTGGAAATCGCCCGCCGCTACGACCAGGAGGGGGCCGACGAGATCACCTTCCTGGACATCACCGCCAGTTCCGACGAGCGCGAGACCATGGTGCACGTGGTCGAGCGGGTGGCCGGCGAGGTGTTCATTCCCCTCACCGTGGGCGGCGGCATCCGCGAGCTGCCGGACATCCGGCGCATGCTTTCCGCCGGCGCCGACAAGGTGGCCATCAACACCGCCGCCGTGGCCCGTCCGGAGTTCGTGAAGGAGGCGGCCGAGCGCTTCGGCTCCCAGTGCATCGTGGTGTCCGTGGACGCCAAGCGGGTCAGCGCCGAGGGCGAGGCGCCGCGCTGGGAGATCTTCACCCACGGCGGGCGCAAGCCCACCGGCATCGATGCCATCGAATGGGCCGTGCGCATGACCGACTACGGCGCCGGCGAGATTCTGCTCACCAGCATGGACCGGGACGGCACCCGCGATGGCTTCGACCTGCCCCTGACCCGCACGGTCAGCGAGGCGGTGGACGTGCCGGTGATCGCCTCGGGCGGGGTGGGCAACCTGGACCACCTGGTGGCCGGGGTGCTGGAGGGCAAGGCCGATGCGGTGCTGGCGGCCAGCATCTTCCATTTCGGCGAGTACACCATCGAGCAGGCCAAGCGCCATATGGCCGCCGCCGGCATCGAGGTGCGGCTGTAACCCGGATGCCGATGCAACAGGCGGGTTAACCAAGGGGGCGTTCCCCCAGGGTGAAAAAAAGATGAGCTCGACAGTGAACCAAAGCTGGCTGGATGCGATCAAATGGACCGACGACGGGCTGGTGCCTGTCATCGCCCAGGACGCCGTGGACGGTCAGGTGCTGATGTTCGCGTGGATGAACCGCGAATCCCTCGCCCTGACGGCCCAGGAAGGGCGGGCCGTGTACTGGTCCCGTTCGCGCCGCAAGCTGTGGCGCAAGGGAGAGGAGTCCGGGCATGTGCAGATCGTCAAGGAAATCCGTACCGACTGCGACAACGACGTGGTGCTGCTGAAGGTGGAGCAGCGCGGCGGCATCGCCTGCCACACCGGGCGGCGCAGCTGCTTCTACCAGCGCCTGGACGACGGCCAGTGGCAGGGCGTGGAGCCGGTGCTGAAGAATCCCGACGAGATCTATGGCTAGGTCCCCGGGCTCTTTCCGGAATCCATGAGCGAAGCGGGGTGGCCAACCATGGCGACAGGTGAGATCTTGGAAGAACTGGCGCGGGTGCTGGAGGCGCGCAAGGGCGCCGATCCCGATTCGTCCTACGTGGCGAGCCTGTACGGCAAAGGGCTGAACGCTATCCTGAAAAAGGTAGGCGAGGAAGCGACCGAGACCATCATCGCGGCCAAGGAGGACTCGGACGAACATTTGGTTTATGAGACGGCCGATCTGTGGTTTCATACAATGGTAATGTTGGCCGCGCGGGGCCTGGGCCCCGATGACGTGCTGCGCGAGCTGGGCCGCCGTTTCGGACTTTCGGGCCTGGACGAGAAGGCCGCTCGCGGCAAACGCTGAGACAGTCGCCCGCAGCCACCGTGCCGGTTCGGTGCGGGAAACGGGCAGGAGTAGCAAACATGGGTCCAAGCATCACGCAATTGTTGATCATTCTGGCCATCGTGCTGGTCATCTTCGGCGCCAAGCGCCTGCGCAACCTGGGGTCGGACCTCGGCGGTGCGATCAAGGGCTTCCGCGAAGCCATGCACGAAGGCAGCGAGAAGGGCGAGCAGACCCACACGGCCGCTCGGCTCGAAGAGCAGGACGAGGAAGGCCGTGTGATCGACGGAGAGGTGACCTCCAAAGAGAAGCACAAGTCGTCTTGAATGACGGTCGCGAGCGCCACGGCGCTCGTCCCGCCTTTTCCGTCCGACACCGTTAGCCTCCCCGAGCCATGTTCGACGTCGGTTTTTCCGAGTTAGTCCTGGTGTTCATTGTCGCGCTCCTGGTCATCGGACCGGAGCGCCTGCCGCGGGTTGCCCGCGCCGCCGGCCTGTGGCTGGGGCGGCTGCGCAACTTCGTGCAGACCGTCAAGGAGGACATCGACAAGGAACTGGCCGCCGAGGACCTCAAGCGTCAGCTGCGCGAAAGCACGGACCTGGCCGAGGTCAGGAAGATCCTGGACGAGGCCGACGGGGTGAGCCGCCAGGCCAAGGCCACCCTCGAAAAGGAGCAGGACTACCTGGTCAAGGCCGTGAAGCCGGAGTCGGAACAGGCTTCCCGGGCCGACGCTGAAACCGAAACCGGGATCGAGACCGAAACTCCTGGGGCATCGGCCCCGGCAGAAGAGGAAGCGGAAACCGGGTCACAGAAACCCGCTGCCGCGCCGTCCCACGATGCTGAGCCTGGGGCACAGCACACCAACGATGAGGCACCCGCCGCCGAGCCGGCGCCGCGGAAGGCCGGGACCGACCCACACACTCCTGACGATTCCGTGAATGAGCGCAACCGGTAAGCACACCGACACCAGTCTCGACGAAGAGGAATTCGAGGAACAGCCGTTCATTTCCCACCTGCTGGAGCTGCGCAACCGGCTGCTGAAGGGTGTGCTGGCGGTGCTGGTGCTGTTCCTGGTGATGGCGCCGTTCTCCAATCACCTGTTCACCTGGCTTTCGGGGCCGTTGAGCCGCGACCTGCCGCCCGGCAGCTCGCTGATCTCCATCGAAGTGGTGGCGCCGTTCTTCGTGCCCATCAAGCTGACCCTGGTGCTGGCCGTGTTCCTGGCCATGCCCTTCCTGCTCTATCAGTTGTGGGCGTTCGTGGCGCCGGGTCTGTACCGCCACGAACGCAAGATGATCTTCCCCCTGCTGGTATCCAGCACCGCCCTGTTCTACCTCGGCGCGCTGTTCGCCTACTACGTGGTGTTCCCCATCGTGTTCGGCTTCATGGCCCGTACGACGCCTCACGGGGTCACCATGATGACCGACATCAGCAAGTACCTGAGCTTCGTGCTGACCATGTTCCTCGCCTTCGGCGCGGCCTTCGAGGTGCCGGTGGCGACGGTGGTGCTGGTGTGGGCCGGGGTGGTCACGCCCGCGCAGCTTTCCGAGAAACGACCTTATGTGATCGTGGGCTGCTTCGTGCTGGGCATGTTTCTCACCCCCCCGGACATGTTCTCCCAGACCATGCTGGCCATTCCCATGTGGCTGCTGTTCGAGACCGGGGTGTTCTTCTCGCGCCACTACGTGCGCCCGCGGGAGACCGAGGCGGCCGAGGAAGCGGCGGCGGCCGATCCCCCGCCGGACGACGAGCCCGCCGGCGAGCCGGATGACGACTACCGTCCCATGACGGACGAGGAAATGGACAGCGAGCTGGACCGGGCGGACGAGGAGCACGGTGAGGATACCGGCTCACACTCCGACGGCGAGGACCGCGACTCCGACCGTCGCTCCGACGACGATCCCGACCGCCGTCCCGAAGACCGCTGATCGCCTCACCGCCGGGCCGGTCCGTCTTCGGCGGAGCGGCCCGGCGACACCGTTCGCTACGACAGGGAAACCGTCCCATGGCACGCTGGCTGCTCGCCCTGCTGCTCTCGGGCGTCGTCTGCGCGGCGGCGGCAACGCCGCTTCGCAATCAGCTGGCCGGCGCCCCCTCGCCCTACCTGCTCATGCACGCCCGCGATCCGGTGCACTGGCAGCGCTGGGGCCCCAAGGTGTTCGCCCGCGCCCGCGCCGAGCACAAGCTGGTGTTCGTCACCAGCGGCTACTACGCCTGTCGCTGGTGCCATGTCATGGATCGGGAAAGCTTTAGCGACCCGGCCGTCGCCCGCCTCCTGAATCGGGATTTCATACCGGTGGCCGTGGACCGCGAGCTGCTGCCCGCCGTGGACCACCGGCTGCTGGAGTTCGTGCAGCGCACCCGCGGCCAGGGCGGCTGGCCCCTGAATGTCTTTCTCACCCCCGAAGGCTATCCGCTGGTGGGAACCACCTACCTGCCGCCCGACCAGTTCCGGGCCTTCATCGCCAAGCTGCAGCGGCGCTGGCGCAAGGACCCGGCCGGCCTGAAGGCGCTGGCGCGCCGCGCCGCCCGCTCCCACCCGGCGCCCACCGCACCGGTTTCCGCCCACCCCCTCGAGGATCTGGTGTCGGCCGCCCTCGAGCGCGCCGACGAGCTGGACGGCGGCTTTGGCCAGCAGAACAAGTTTCCCCTGGCGCCCCAGCTGCAGGCGCTGCTGACCGCCCAGGCCCGCCACCCGTCGGCGCAGCTGGGCGGTTTCCTGCGCGTGACCCTGGACCGCATGGCCCACCGCGGCCTGCGCGACCAGCTTGGCGGGGGTTTCTTCCGCTACACGGTGGACCCCAACTGGCAGGTGCCCCACTTCGAGAAGATGCTGTACGACAATGCCCAGCTGGCCATGGTCTACCTGCGGGCGGCCCGGGTGCTGCACGATCCCGCCTACGGCGCGGTGGGCCGCAACACCCTCCACTTCATGCTGCGTCGCATGTGCGCGCCGGACGGCGGCTTCGTCAGCAGCCTGTCGGCCCTGGACGGCAAGGGGGAGGACGGAGGCTACTACCTGTGGAGCGCCGCCGAGCTCGCCAAGGTGCTGCCCGCACCCGAGTTGCAGGTGGCGCGCCGCTACTGGCAGCTCTCCGGCCCGCCCCCCTTCGACGGGGGCTATCTGCCGGAACAGAGCCAGTCGGCCGCCCAGGTGGCCCGCGAGCTGGGCATTTCGGCGGCCCAGGTGCGGGCCCGGGTGGCCGCCGCCCGCCGTCGTCTGCTGACCGCCCGCCGCCACCGCACCCTGCCCCGGGACCCCAAGGTGATCGCCGGCTGGAACGGTCTGGCGCTGTCGGCCCTGGCTGAGGCCGCCCGGGGCAAGGACCCCGGAGGGCGCTACGCCCGGGCCGCCCGCCGGCTGGCCCATATGCTGGCCCGGCGGTTGTGGGACGGTCACCGCCTGTATCGCATGGCGGGACCCCATGGCCCCCTCGGGCAGGCCTCCCTGCAGGACTATGCCTACGTGGCCCGGGGGCTGTGGCAATGGGGGCTAGGCGGGGGCAATGAGAACGACCGGCGTCTGGCCCTGGCGCTGGTGCGCCAGGCGTGGCACCGCTTCTACGGGAGTGGAGGCTGGCGGCGCAGCGACGCCACTCTGGTAGCCGGGGGCCGGCCCCGGGCGGCTCTGGCCGCAGGCGGTCTGCCGGCGGCGCCGGCGGTGCTGATCGACGTGTCCATCAGGATTGCCGACGCCCTGCACCTGCCCGGCCTCGATGCCCGTGCCCGCCGGGCCCTCGCCCGTGCCGCGCCGGTGGTGGCGGCGGATCCGTTCTGGTACGCCGGCTATGCGCCCTTGCTGGCCGGGTCCAGGCTTCGCATGCACTGATAGCGCATGCGGGTGCCGTGCAGCAGGGAGAGCGTGATCTCTTCGGCGTAGACCTCGCGGGGGAAATAGGTCCCGGATATCTTGGCGGCGTTGATGCTGGCACCCTCCAGGTTGGCGGTGCTCAGATCCAGGCCCCGCAGGTCGGCGCCGCGCAGGTAGGCGCCGCTCAGGTCCAGCTGGTCGGCATCCATGCCGCGCAGGTCCAGCCCCCGCAGGTCCGAGCCGCGCAGATCGCAGCTTTCCCCCCCAGCCCGGCGGGCATTGAATTCCTTGATCTTGCCCTGGCGGAGCAGCTGGTACATGGGATCCGTCGTCATGGCGGGTTTTTTGGGTTCCGTCATCTGCACACTCCTGTTTGACTGATCATGCCGCCGCCGGGGTCCGCCGCGCGGGCCCGGGCTATCGGCGGCGCCGGCTGCGCCGGGTCAGAGCAATTGCCTGAGGGATTCTATCTTGCGCTTTTCGCTGTCGGGAGGGCTCACCAGTTCGTATTGGAATCTCGAATAGGAGCGTGTCGTCTCCACCAGGGTGGTGAGCCTTCCGTACAACAGCGTGTCGCCCGTGTTCAAGGCGGTGACCGTGCCGCTGTCGTAGATGGACGCCGGCACCACCAAGGTGCCGTCCGCGCTCTGCAGGTCGCCGGCCGGCAGGCGCAGGGCGCGGAAATACTCGCTGTCCTTGCCGACGCCCTGTACGCCACGTATCGCCAGTGGGGTCGCGCTGTCGGCCAGCACCTCGATGCCCATCTCCATCTGCAGTCCCGGCGCCGTGCACAGCCAGCGCACCGTCCCCACCTGCCAGCGGCCCAGATCGCCGGAGATCTGGAAGACCACCAGTTCGCCCACCCGCAGTTGTACCGCACAGTCGCTGCGGCAGTACAGGCAAAGGCCCTGGGCGCTGGCATTCTTCTGCTGCCAGGGTGTGGCCCGGTAAGCCGGTCCCGCGGCCTCGTCGTCGGCCTCCGCGCGCCCGCGGGTGGAGTAGATCTTCTGCCACATGTCCAGGTCGTCGCTTTCGCTGTCGAACACCGACCGGCGCGGCATGTTGATTTCATGCTCCAGGCGCGAAGCGTCCTCGTCCGCCTTCCAGGGCTCGGACTCGGCGGGCACCAGGGAGAGTTTGCTGGACGGTTTGGGCGCGCTGCTTTCCCCGATGCCGAAGGCCGCCCGGTGCAGGGTGATCTCGTCCTTCTCGGGCGTGAACGGCGCCTCGGCGCTCAGGAAGTGGTGGCAGGCGCTCAGCCCGGCGGCGATCTCCACGTTGGCGTGGGCGCTGTGCCGCGCGCTGGCGCGGTCGCGGGGGCCGCTCCAGCCGTCGCGCAGGCGCTGCAGGAGGTCCCGTTCCATGCGCCGGGCCAGGGGCAGTTGCCGGGGCCGCCCGTCTTCGTCGGCGGCTTCCTTGGCGATGGCCGCAAGCCGCGCCGTGGCCGCCTCCGCCAGCGGGCCGCATTGCAGGATGCGCGGGTTGCTGGGGCGCCGGTCCAGGTCCCGCGGCGCATAGCGGGGCGGCAGGTCGCTGTCCAGGTCCACGTAGAAGTGTCCCGCCACCGCGCTGAGGGCATCGGCCGTTTCCATGGGACAGCGGTCGGCCCATTGGTCGAGCCAGTGATAGACGTTGTTGGCTTCCTGCTGCATCAACTGGTAGGGGTCCACCAGCGCCAGCAGCACCACCCGCTTGTAGGCGTGCTGCACAGACGCGCGGCCCGATGCGGCCAACGGCTGGGCCTGGATGCCCATCAGCTCCGCGTAGCGGTACAGCCGGTGCAGCTCGCCCCAGGTTTCACGGGGCTCGGGGCCGTAGGTCAGGTAGGTGTCCACCAACTGCCTGGCCAGCAGTTCCACCGACCGGAACAGGGCCAGCAGCCGCAGGGAGGTATCCGCCCCCTTGGCGTCGGCCAGCTCCAGCAGGCCGATCTTGTAGCTGTCGGTCAGCTCCCGCAGCAGCCCGGTGCCGATCTCCGCCACCTGCCGGGCACGGGCCGACAGGGGCACGGCGGCGTTGCGCAGGCGCGAGCGCAGGGCGGCGCCGGTCTCCTCGCAGATGGGCCGCAGCCGCTCGGCCGCAGCCAGCCGTGCATCCGCCGGCCAGGCGGTGCGGTTGTGCCGGGCAAGACCTTCGGTGAGGGCCCGCGCCGCTTCCTGGGGATCGCCCATGGGCAGCTCGGCCAGCCAGCTTTCCAGGGCACGGGCGTCGAGTCCGTTGCCGGCCGGCTTGGCGGTGCGTTCCGGAACCCTCAGGTCAAGCAGGCTCATAATCGGAGGACGCGGAGGGTTGCGGCGCGAAGATCTCGTCGACACTGGCGTACACGGACGTCGCCCCCAGGGGTACGAACAGCAGCAGACCCAGGCCCAGGGGAATCAGGGCGACGATGCCAAGCACGGCCAGGCACAGTCCGTATACCGTCAGCGGCCACATGTTGCGCGACGAGGCTGCGAAGCTCAGGCGGATCGCTTCCTGGGGTGGGGCGTAACCGAGCATCACCAGGGGCACCGCGAACCACAGGGCCATGGCCACCAGCACCGCCAGGGTCAGCATCAGCAGGATGCCGACGATGAAGCTGGCGCTCAGGGTGGGCCATGCCAGCCCGCCACCCATGAGGCTGCCGTGCATGACGCCCACGGCGGTGCCCGCGCCGATCAGCGTCATGGCCAGTGCCACCCCCAGGTTAATGACGCCCAGCACCAGCATGGGCCCGGTGCGGCTGCGGTCGAGGAAAGCCTGGAACAAGTGGGAGACATCCAGGGCGCGACCATGGCGCAGCTCGCTGGCCCCGAAGATCATGCCGCCGCCGAGCGCGGGGGCGATCAGGCTGAGGGCCAGGGTGCCGACGCCCGGGATGGCGCTGAGGATCAGGTACAGGATGAAATACACGACGGTCATGGCGACCCACAGCCCGGGCCTGGCCGCCACCAGCGCCCAGCCCTGTTTGAGCCAGTCGAGCCCACGGCCGGCCGGAACCCTTACTATCTCCATCCGAGAGCCGCCATGTCGGTTGTCATGGGCCTCAATCCTATCACAGGGCTCGCCCGGCAAGACCCTGCCGCGAGACGTATTTTCCCGCGCTCATCCGGCTTGAATTCGCCGTCCGAAGGCACGCCCGGGCGCTGTCCTGCGGCCCCGATCGGTCCACTGTGGCGATGGGGATACCCAACCCGCGGTTGATCTACATCATGGCCGAGTTCGGCGCCTCCAACGTAGGCTGTCGTCACATTACAGCCCGGCCGGCGCCGGGGGAGGCGCGGGCACTGCCCGCGTAGCGAATCGAGGTAACCGACATGCACGACTTGCTTTGGCAGCAGATGTTCTGGGATTGGTCGTCCATGGCCCTGGCAGTCACCACCCTGGCAGGGGTGTGGTGGCTGATGGTGGTGGAAGCCAAGCGCCGCGCGCCCGAATCCGACGACGCCCGCAATCGGGATCCCTTCTAGCTCCACAACCCTCCATCCACCGTTCCAAAGCGGGCATCGCTCCAGCGGCTGCTGCTCGGCCGCGCGGGGCGCCGCCCCGTGGGTCCGGCCGGCGGTTTCAACGGGCAGCGCGAAGCATGCAACGCGCCGCTGAAATGCGCCGGACCTGCGCCTTGCCTCAGCATGTTCCCATACCCCCCCGGCGTCCCAGTTCCGGGCCGCATTGCCTCTTTCGGGTTGGCTTGCGCCTGTCTGCTGGATATGTAATAGCTATAAAAATAGCTATTAAGGCTCATTCAATGGCTAAATACCAAAATATTAGCTATTAAACTCGAATTCATTGTAGTCCCGCCTCCGTTGGCTATAATAGTCAATATTTAGACTATTTCTGCCAATTCAGCATGTAATAGATATAAATTTATCGATTATGTCGACGGACTATTACACCCTCTCCGATGCCGCCGTCGCCCAGCTCCTGGGGCGGCGGGTGCGTGCCCTGCGCCTGCGCCGGGACCGCACCCAGGAGGAGGTGGCGGCCAGTGCGGCGGTCAGCGTCGGCACCATCAAGAACCTGGAGGCGGGCAAGGGCAAGCTGGAGACCCTGATCGCCGTGCTGCGGGAGCTGGGTGCCCTGGATGCCCTGGACGGCTTCATTCCCGAGCCCACCGTCAGCCCGGTGCAGCTGGCCAGGCGCCAGGGGCGCCCCCGCCGGCGCGCCTCGGGCAAACACGCGCCATCGCCCCAGGACGACACCGAGGCCGACAGCTCGTGGTAGCGAAGGTCACCACCGCCTACGTGCGCCTGTGGGGCCAGCGCATCGGCGCGGTGGCCTGGCTGCCCGACCGGGAGGTGGCCGCCTTCGAGTACCTGCCCGAGTTCCTGTCCTCCGGCCTGGAGGTGGCGCCCCTGACCATGCCCCTGGGCGAGGCCCGCGGGCAGGTGTTCGAATTCCCGTCCCTGAACCGCGAGACCTTCCTGGGCCTGCCCGGCCTGCTGGCCGACGCCCTGCCCGACAAGTTCGGCAACGCCATCATCGACGCCTGGCTGGTGCGCAACGGGCGCACCGTCGCCGACTTCAGCCCGGTGGAGCGCCTGTGCTACACCGGCACCCGCGGCATGGGTGCCCTGGAGTTCGAGCCGGCCATGAACGCCAGGCTGGAGCGTGCCGTGCCGGTGGAGGTGGACGAACTGGTGGGCCTCGCCCAGCAGATCATGGCCGAGCGGGGCAGCCTCGACGCCCGCATGGGCGACGGCGATGGGCCCGACCGGGAGGCCATGCGCGACATCCTGCGGGTCGGCACCTCCGCCGGCGGCGCCCGCCCCAAGGCGGTGATCGCCTTGAATGACGCCGGCCGCGTCCTGTCGGGCCAGACCGCCGTGCCGGAGGGCTATGACTACTGGCTGCTGAAATTCGACGGCGTGACGGACCTGGAGCTGGGCGCGCCCGCCGGCTACGGGCGCATCGAATACGCCTACTACCTCATGGCCCGGGCCGCCGGCATCGAGATGAGCGAATGCCGGCTGCTGGAGGAAAACGGCCGGGCCCATTTCATGACCCGGCGCTTCGATCGCCAGGGCAACGACAAGCTGCACCTGCAGTCCTTGTGCGGCATCGCCCACTATGATTACAACACGCCCGGCGCCTACGGTTACGAGCAGGCCTTCGAGGTGATGCGCCGCCTGCGCCTGACCAAGGCCGAAGCGGTGCAGCAGTACCGCCGCATGCTGTTCAACGTGGTGGCCCGCAACCAGGACGACCACACCAAGAACATCGCCTTCCTGATGGACCGGGAGGGCCGCTGGCGCCTCGCCCCGGCGTTCGACGTGATCTACGCCCACAACCCCAAGGGCCGGTGGACCGACCAGCACCAGATGAGCATCAACGGCAAACGCGACCACTTCACCCGCGCCGACCTGCTGGCCGTGGGCGAATCCATCAGCGTCAGCCAGCCCGGCGACATCCTGGACGAGATCGTCAGCGTGGTGGGCGAGTGGCCCGAATATGCCGGCCAGGCGGGCGTGGATCCCGACCGGGCCGGCCAGATCGGAGCGACGCTGCGGCTGGCGTGGTGACCCGACGGGTCCGCGTTCATTGCAAGGAATCTGAAGGGCTTGGCCCGCCGCGGGCTTTCTTCCGCGCGGTGTCCGTGCACGCCCAGGCAAAGTTCCTTAACACTCCGCGCGCAAAATAAATCCCCGTTTCCCTCGGAAACCTATAACCCGTCCTGATGTCTTAATTAATAACGACCAACCTACCTACGGAGACCTGACTTTATTGAACGCCAGTACCACGCAAACCCCCGCCCCGGTGGACACCATCGAACTGAGCCGGCTGGGCGGAGCCTCTGAAACCAACCCTCAGCGCTTCTCCAGCTTCACCCAGGCCAGTGACTGGCTCCAATCCCGGGCCGCTACGTTCCCGAAGAACGGCTACGATCGCGTTGAATTCCGTGTCCAGTGGCGCGACGGCGCCTACTGCTCGGGCAGGTTCAATGCACGAAACCCCGAGAACCCGCTGTTCATCGACTTCGACATCGGCCGCCAGATCCGCCGCCAGGCAGAGTTTCTGCTCAACGCCGTGTCCTACCACTTCGCCGGCCAACGCCGCTTCGAAACGGCAAAACGCATCCTGGACGGCGAGCTCGCCCTGGCCGACCACGGCCTGGACGTCGACCACGCGGCCTGACCTAACCGGTCGCCCGGGCCTTCCCGCAAAAGGCCCCTCCTGTCTCCTCCGCTAGCCGAACCGTCGTTGGAATCCCGACAGGGGTTCGGTTGCCAGCGCGCGAAATAAATCTGACCCATTATTCTCCTGAAGCGGGTGGTCCTGTATCCAGCTCCAAAAGCTGGTAGTTCGCCGTATGTCGACCACACTTGATCTCGGCGGCGGAGTGGATCAAACAAATGTGGTGCCCGTGTCGTGGTGGACAACCGGCTAGAGGCTTAACGAAACACGCTGCTGTCGGGCAGCAGCTGGGGGAAGGCCCACAACATCTTTTGCGGGCGTGCGTTGCACGCCGAATGCCTTGTGCCCTTGGGTCTGTGCAGGAACAAAGACTGAACGCCCCATTTCAGGAGTCTTTGGCTTCAAAGGGAGGCATGAGGTTTATTGGTGGGCCCGCCAGGACTCGAACCTGGGACCAAGGGATTATGAGTCCCTGACGTATATATATCTAACTCATTAATTAATAGCCAAATGTACTCGTATATACGTCTAAGAATAGTTGTGTTTATCAGCGATCTAGCCCAATGTTTCATGTCATTGCTTAGACGCCCCCGCCCCGTAATTCGATCTGTAAAGAGATAGCTCCAACAGCCCTGGATTACAGCCCATCCGCCAGGCTCTGGCTAGTGAGGCCTACTCCCTGCTCGGCGGCACTGTCCTGGCTTCTCAGTGTTCTTCTCGCCCTCGCCTGTCCGGCACGAGTTGATTCGTACCGGTGGTAGAAACTGAACATTGGTAGGCGGGCAAGCAAGTCCCTGCCATCCCAAACCCAGAGTCGTATGGGATTTGCTAGGAAGGCCCTTACGCCGAAATGCTTCACCACATGACCTTTCCTGATTGGTTGCAGTCCCCTCCTCGTGGCACTAGACTTTCAGTGTGTCCTATAAGCAGTTGTATCTAAAGGTGTTTTATTAGTGTAGCACCAGTTTATTGCACCCGGATGTGGCGAGGGAGAGTACATGTTAAAGGTCGATAGTGCGAAAAGAATATGTATCCGTCGGTGGAGGAAAGCGGGCTGGAGCTTGCGCCTTATCGCAGAAGCTGCTCAGGTGTCGTTGGGTTCTGTGCGACATCATGTCCGTGACATCACGACAACAACGACGCGCACCCGTAGAGCGACTTCGCGTATCAAGCCTTCCGCGGTGGCGCCATCGAAGAAATTGGCATTGCTACTCGGCCTCATTGTCGGTGATGGCTTTATCGAACAGCAACGCCGGTGTTACTGCCTGTGGATAACTATTGGTAATGACCAGGAGTATCTCATAGCCGAAGCTGCGAACTTGATTGCTTCTGTCACCGGATTGAAGCCAAGCATATCGCCGCGGTCGCGCTGTAAGTGCACTGACGTTCGCGCCTGGTCGCAGTCGTTACCGACACGCTTAGGTTTCCCAGTAGGCAAGAAGAGTGCCTTGAAGTGGGAGACACCTAGCTGGGTTATGCAAAAGCAAGACTACTTGACGGCATACGCGAGAGGACTGATGGAAACCGACGGTGGCTATTACACGAAACTGGGCACATCCACTCATCATTGTTATGCACAATTCACCGCGAAGCACACCTGGGTGCGCAAATCATTTTTAGCTGTTATGAGTGCCCTCGGTTTTCTCTTTAAACGCAAAGGAGATAAGTACTACCTTAGCAAGACATCGGAGGCCCGCTCCTTGAGGAGTAGGCTCGGACTAGTGAAAATTAAAATTTACGACAAGAGATGAATGCCACTGCCCATGGGATCAATCCTGGGCCCAACTCGCCAATGACAAGCTGGCCCCGTGCCTTGGCTCGTGCCGAGAAGGTGGCTTGGCCGGACACATGGCGTATCCTGGGCAGTCTCTATTCCGAACGCCCTGGTATTGTCTCCTCGGAAGCTGAAAGCCAATGGGGAACGAATAAGCATGCCTCGCCTTGACCCCTTCATCAGAGCGTACCGATTCGCGTCGGTGGAACTAGTTACGGTGATACGAAATGGCCTCTCGTCGAAGGACCTCGTAAGAACGAGTAAGGCTATGCAATTGCCTCAAGAACGTCTCTGCGCCATGCTTCGGCTACCCGTACTGCTCACCAACCACAAGCGGGCTCTGGCCGACCATTTCTCACCGGAACACTCAGAGCGGCTCCTAGGCTTGCAACGACTAATCGGCCAAGTCGAGGTCATGGTCGCCGAGTCGGGGAACGATGCGGCGGACTCGTTTGATGCGGCAGTGTGGCTCCGACGGTACCCCCAACTTGAGTAGCGCTGGCATTTAGAGTCCAATCCCATGACGAAGGAGATTGGACGTGAAGAAGCGATACAGCGAAGAGCAGATCATTGGTTTTCTGAAGGAAGCGGAGGCTGGG
>Ga0307441_1000226_pt1 | contig 22269 bp, 18 predicted proteins | sample SalMarWE160420MG_FD_202149 | JGI IMG/M metagenome (GOLD analysis project Ga0307441, IMG submission 202149) | Salt marsh sediment microbial communities from the Plum Island Ecosystem LTER, Massachusetts, United States - WE1604-20 | ecosystem: Environmental > Aquatic > Marine > Intertidal zone >... | reverse complement strand
TGGGACCGAATTTATACGAACATACTGTGCTGTCTGCACTGCAGGATTAAGAGGAAGTATTGTGGTGTTTCATTTGCCGTTTGCTCTACTGCTGCAAAAGTGTTCGCTTTAACGCATTGCTGATTCCGGTCAGGGGCAGGCGCACCTCGGCGCTGCGGATAAGGCCCGTTTGCTGTAATAGGAACTTTATGGGGGCGGGATTGGGTTCACAAAACAGGGAGGGGATGAGATCCATAAGCCCCTGCCACTCACGCAGCGCGGCCGTATGGTTATTGTTCCGCATATGTTCGTACACAGCCGTAAACCGCTCGGTTTGCAGGTGGGCCGAGGCAAGAATGCCGCCGTCCGCGCCCAGCGCCAGATCGGTAAAATAATGTGTGTCGTGCCCGGTAAGCACGGAAAAGTCCGCGGGCCGGTCAAGCAGCAGTTCCATGCTTTGGTCCAGGCTGCCGCAGGAGTCCTTCAGCCCGATGATGTTGGGCAGTACCGCCAGTCTGCGGATGGTACGGTTTTCCATGTTGCAACCGGTGCGGTAGGGAATGTTATAGAGGATGATCTTCAGCTCGGTGCCCTCTGCCAGCCGTAGAAAGTGTTCATAGATTCCCTGCTGGCCGGGCAGGTTGTAATAGGGAGCGGCGCAGAGGATCCCGGCTATCGGGTATTTTTCCAGTCTCACCGCTTTTTGTAACAGTCGCCGGGTATTGTTGTCGCTGATTCCCACAAAAACAGGGACCCGTCCGGCGGTATATTCAATGCACTTTTCGGTAAGCATAAAAAACTCATCTTCTTCAATGGTCGGGTATTCACCGGTTGTAGCGAGGGGGATAAGTCCGCTGATGCCTTTGGAAATATAAAATTCGATCAGCTTCCGATACGATTCAAGATCAATCGTGTCCTCATAAAAAGGGGTGATCAGTGGGAGAAAAACGCCTTGCAGTCTCATGGTTCTTGATATTATGCGGATTACGGTGTATTGTCCAATCGTATGTTTTAATACCCGTTATCACTTTTTCTTATAACGGACACGCGCTATGGAATTATATCAACTGAAAACTTTCGCCGCGGTTGCCGACACGGGGAACCTGAGTCGGGCCGCGGAGATGCTTCACACCAGTCAGCCCGCAATAACCGCCCAGATTAAGGCCCTGGAAGCGGAGTTCGGCGTAACCCTGTTCGAGCGTACGGGCAGGGGGGTGCTGTTGACTCCCGACGGGAAGAAGATAAAAGACAGGATCGAAACCATCCTTGCCGCGGAGCGGGATTTCGGCTATTTTCTGGCCGAACTCAAACAAAACATCCATGTAACGATTACTCTGGCCCTGAATACCGATTCGGGGGTGTTGAAGATCAAAGAGCTGCTGGACCAGGCCGCCGCTCTCCATCCCGAAGCCGAGTTTCATTTTCTCCATAGTGCAACAGCGGAAATTATAAAAAGCATTCGCGGTGGAAAGATCGAGGCGGGCTTTATCTTCGGCAGGGCGCAGCAGGAAAAGCTTGCGCTGCTGCATCTGACCGAAGTGCCCCTGGTGATTGCCGCGCCCGCGGCATGGAGGGACAAATTCGAAAAGGTTCCGCTGCGGGCCGTGCTGGAACTGCCCTGGATTATGCCCCCGGAAAACTGTCCGTTCTTTGCCAAGGTAAAGGGTCTGTTTGATGAACACTCGCTGGGATCGGTCCGGTTCGTCAGCTCGGACCATGAGACCACAACCCTTCACCTGGTACAGTCAGGCATCGGTGTCTCACTCCTGCCGGAGTTTATGTGCCGGTCCGGTGTGAAACGGGGCGAACTGGTCATATGGCAGGGTGAGAAGTTCCGTATGGATCTGTGTTTTGCCTACCTGTCCGGAAACCGCGAAACACCGGGGATCAGGCTGCTGCTGGAACTGCTGCGGAAGGTCTGGCCGGAAGCGGAATAAAGCTTGCGTTGTAACGCAACTATTGTCCTTGGCGCAGGCTTTTCGCGCTCAATCATGCCGACGGCAATGATACTATACCCGGATTTTCAATGCACACCTCGAATAATTTTTCATACTATAGTATGATTGCACATCTTTGAAATACCGGTTATTATTATAAAAAAACAGGCGTAGTGTTTCATGAGAGTATTACTTTTTATTTTTTTGGCGGGAATCTGCATCCTGCTGCCGCTTTCCTGCCCCGCCCCGGGAGGCGGGGACGGCCTTCCTGATTATTACATTCTTTTTTATATCGACGGACAGCGGTATGTCTTTGAAAAAGGGCTGACCGATATAGAGACGGTACCGTTCGCCGGGCACTGGGGCGCTACGCATACCGTGATTTTTGCCACGCCGGACACCGGTACGTCCGCTGATTACATAAATTCCAATCTCTCGGCACATATATACCTCGGTTTTGAGGACTGGTATGAAAACGCAAATGATACTCCCGGTCAAACAGGTGAGTTTGTGTTGGAGTTTCTAGACTACTATGACGGCGGGACGGACACATTGTATCAATTGAAATTTGATATCGACACTCCCGACACGGCGACCGTAACAGCCAATGCGGCAGTAGGCGGTACGATCGTCGGAACATTCGCCGGTACGGTGGAGCACAACGGCCGGGAGCTGGAGATAACAAACGGTGTTTTCCGGGTAAAACGGGCTGATATTATGTTTTAATAAACGGGCGCAGCAAACACATCATCAGTGCCCGTTCCCGGTAAAAACAGGGAGTCCCCGGCCGCACGCTGCTGCCGCCTTCCTGCCCGGCCGCGTGCCAAGATGTCTATGACAATTTTGTTACTATATAGTATAATTAAAGCATGCCGTACGCGGAGTATCTGAAGCCGGAAAGGATAATTCTTTTAAAAAGTGAAACCAAGGAAGAGGCCTTCGCTGAGCTGGTGAACCTGATCTGCCGGCAGAACCCCAGCCTGAAGTTCGGTACATTGCTGAACGAGGTATGGGAGAGGGAAAAACTGGTGACCACCAAGGTAACGCCGGGTATTGCCATGCCGCATGCCAAGCTGACCGACCTGCAGTCACCGATTATCGTGGTGGGCAGAAGCAGCAGGGGGATTTATTACGATGTGGGAGACGAGGAAAAGGTTCATCTGCTGGTGATGATCGTCAGTGATAACGAGAAATACCTGGCTATTTTAAGCAGTCTGGCGGCCAAGCTGAATGAGGCGGAGACCTATGAAAAAATTATGCGGGCGGGGAATGCCAGGGAAATCTATGCACTTCTAACCGGTCATCACGCGGACAAGGCGGAAACACGCAGTACCAAAAAGATATCCGGCAGTATTTTTAATCACGCCCGGGAGCTTTTTCTGGAGGCCAGGGCCAAAGCCCTGGTGTTGTACGCGGACGCGGTTCATGATATTCACAGTTTTTTGAAGGGGTTGGAACGTGAGAAGGTGTTCCTGATTACACATAACCGGGAAAAATATGCCCATATCGAGGGGAGTAAAAATATCGAAATTATCCAGGTACCCTTTGAGGGGCTGACCCGCGTGGGCCAGATAGAGCTTACCAACCTGTTCATCGCCGCGAGAGGATTTTTAAAAAAAGGGGACAAGGTCATCAGTATTTACGGTAAAAAAAACTCCGGTATGTTTGATACCGTGATGATCACGGATATTGAGCGTGAGTTTACGGGGTACTTTCTGGAACCACAGATTTTACCCGCCGATTTACGCCAGGAAGTGTTCGCCAGGGCGATCCAGTTGATTAATGACCTTGCACTCGAGGGACGTGAGGGCAAACCCACCGGAACCATCTTTGTGCTGGGTAACCACGGGAATGTCATGCGCTACTGCCGGCAGATGGTGGTAAACCCGTTTAAGGGGCTGCAGGAACAGGAGAGAAATATTCTTGATCCCAGCATAGAGGAGACCATCAAAGAGTTTTCCAAATTGGACGGTGCCTTTATTATTCGCGGCGATGGAGTGATAATCACCGCGGGGGCCTATGTAAGCACCAATACGCCTGAGATCCCTTTTCTCCAGGGGCTGGGGGCCCGGCACGCGGCCGGGGCAAGTATAACTGCGGCTACCGGGGCCATCGCCCTGGTCCTTTCAGAATCCAACAGAAAGGTAAGCATCTTCAAATCGGGCAAGCGCTTTATTGTGTTTTGAGATTGCCGGCCCGGAGCCTATCGGTATGACAGAGCCCATTACCAGCTATATCTACAAAGACGTGGATTTCAACTATTATGGAAAATCATTGCGTTTTTTTACCTCCCGCGAGCTGTTCAGCAGTGTTGCGGTCGACAGGGGCTCAGATTTCCTGCTGCAATCAATCGGCAGGCGGATTCCCCCGGCAGACGGAGCCATGGTCGCGGATATCGGCTGCGGTATCGGTGTGCTGGGGCTGGCCCTGCAGGCCCGCAATCCCGCCCTGCGGCTGACCTGCGCGGACCGCGACGCCCTGTCGCTCGCGTTCACGCAGCATAACGGCCGGGCGAACAAGCTGCCGCCGGCGCAATGTATCGGATCCCTGGGCGTTAACGGGTTACCCGAAAAAAATTATGATCTGGTGGTGTGTAATATTCCGGCAAAGGCCGGCGGACCGGTTATCAGGGCGATGATACACGGTTTCGGTTCCGTCATTACCAACGGGAAGGGAACGGCGGCCGTGGTTATTGTGAAGCCCCTGGCCGAATTCGCGGAACAGGTTATACGTGATACTCAGGGTGAAATATTGTTCAGGGATTCCGGCAGCGAGCATACGGTGTTCCACTTCAGGCGCGGCCGTCCGGTCCCGGCCGACCTCTCATTACAGCCCTATTTCAGGGAGGAAAAGGAGTTTACGCTGAAAGATCGCGGTTACCGCATCCGCTCGGTGTATGGGCTTAGCGAATTCGACCGTTTAAGTTACGCGTCCGAATTGGGTATAAAGCTATTGGGGAAAAGCGGTATCCGGGGCAGGGTCCTGTTTCATAATCCGGGCCAGGGGCATGTTCCGGTCCGCGTGCTGTTGTCGCGCGGAAATGAAATCAGTCATGTCAGTATCAGCGGAAGGGACCTGTTGAGTTTATTCGTTTCCGAACTGAATATCTCTGAGAATACCGGTGTAAAAGTTGATACCTTCCATATTCCGTATCTTGGTCGGCTTGAAAAAAAATTTGATGTACTGGTTATCAATTATGAAAAGGAGGCCTTTGCCGCCGCGCCGGAATTATTATGGCGGGAGATTTCAGGGCTTCTTGATAATGACGGGGAGCTTGTCCTGGTAGGAAGCAGTACCTTCATGTTCCGTTTTGACGGCCGGAAACATCCCTTTAAGAAACTGCATGATATAAAACACAAAGGTTTTCGCGGCATTCACTATAAAAATCCGTAACGGTAACTCCAAACCTGACATACTGTTGTCACATGGTCCGGTATATGATTTTTAGAAAAATAAAGGAGTGCAAAAATGCAAAAAATAATCGCCAAATGCGGGCTTGTCTGTTCCGACTGCAATGCCTACAAAGCAACACAAAAAAATGACGATGATCTGCGGCAGAAGACGGCGGCGGAGTGGTCCGCCATGTTCAAAACGGAAGTAGACTGGAAAACCATCAACTGCCTCGGTTGTCAGGAGTCCGATCGGGAAAAAATATTCAGTTACTGTCGCGTCTGCGCAATCCGGCAGTGCGCCCTGGAAAAGGGATACGCCACCTGCGCCGAATGCGCCGATTTCGGCTGCGAAAAGGTGCAGGGTATCTGGGAACATGACGGCAGTATTCGGGAACGGTTGGAGCAGCTGCGGCAATAGCCCTTTCACGTCGGATCCGGCCCGGGGAGATGAGTCTGCCTTCCCGGGACAAATAAAAAGGACGGACGCCTTGCAATGTGTGTCTCTGCTCGCTATACTACACCGTAAGAATCGAATAGCGGGTGGAAATCGAGGCTGTCGGTGTCGTTACCCTTCCGAATGAGTGTTCCCGGTGTTACCGGCCGGGAATGGCGGGCTGCTGTTGAATAGAACTTTTCCTATCGAATGTATCATGATAAAGGGGGAGTTTAAATGAAAAAGTTTTTATCTTTCACTCTACTCTTTTTAATTTGCTGTTTCATTACCGGTTGTCCCAAGTGTATTGAAAATCCCGAAGATGACGGCAGTAAACCCAAAGCAACCATCACAATAGGATATAAAGCGGGTGGACATGATTTTATGTTTGATATTAATGATTCACTCGCATCGATAATACCCTTAACAGGATATCCCGTTGTTGTTCCTGAGAATACTGAATATGCACTGATGTTTAGCGCAAATGATGGGGGGTGTATCAAGAAGTTTCAAGTGTATAAACGTGAATGGAGCAGCAATAACGGTACATTAGGGGAATGGGTGTTGGTAGAAAAGGATTTTTCCTCATGTGCCTATAAGAATAGAATCTGGGCGCAAAACTATCAAGCCGGAAGCAGTAATTGGCGTTCGCATTTGCTTAGGGTAGTTGATTTTGCCGATGAATACACGGATGTATTGATTACGGTAATGCCGGCTGCGGAAGGAGATTTCACGCCCCCGGCTGAAAATTGTACAAGCACGGGAGATCTGACTGTTCCTCTGAAGTGGAACGGCCTTGTACAGGACTCAGTGTGGAGAAGTGATGCAATTAAGGCCGCGGATTTGGTTCAGTACTGCGAACAGCGTAAAATAAAGAGGATTACTTTTACCATAACAAAAGAAGAGTGCCAGACTATCCATTCGACGGGCTGGCACATTAAGTTTGATGAGATTGTGATTGATATTCCGAATGATGACGTACCTCCAAATAAACAGGATGATGGTGATGATTTTACCGATTCTTATTCTTGTTCGTTCGAACTTGATCAACCTGTTTATGAGGGCTTAAAAATTGAATTATGGCCGGATGTAATCTGGAAAGCAAATTGGGGTGATGCTCCGGTTGAGGAATGTGATACGGGCAGTTTCGGAGATATACAGCTGGTACTTCATATCAGTGATTAACAGATAAAAAATATTCTTCCTCCTTCTTTACAAAAAAAATATTCTAAGTATAATATCCTATGGAAAAGAGAAATATTTTTTTAAACCTCTCTCCTCTTGATCACCGTTATTATCTATCCAACCGTGAACTGCATGAAGAACTCGCCCAGTACCTCAGTGAGGATGCCGCTGTGGGATATTGCGTCAAGGTTGAGATTGCCCTGCTGAAGGCGCTTATTCCCCTGGCCCGCAACCTGGACGGAGACGCGGAGAAACTCAGCGCCGAACTCGACACCGTTCCGCAGCGTGTTGATCCGGAGGAGGTGTACCGGGAAGAAGAAAAAACCCGGCACAATATCAGGGCCCTGGTGAATGTATTGAAAACCAAGGTGCCGGATCCGGTGAAACACCTGGTGCATGTGGGCGCCACCTCAGTGGACATCCTGGACACGTCCTTTTCCCTGCGGGTGAAAGACGCGGTCCGCAGGGTCGTTCTGCCCCTCCTGCTTGAACTGGAGGGGGGGCTGGTAAAGCTTGCCCGTCAGGAGGCCCATACCATCCAGGTGGGACGTACCCATGGTCAACACGCGGTGCCCGTCACTTTCGGTTATGCCGTGGCCGAGTATGTGTCACGTCTGGGACAGTCGATAGAACGGATGGAGCACAAATCACGCAACCTGCGCGGAAAACTGGCCGGGGCTGTGGGGGCCTATAATGCCACCAGTATGGTCTGTGTGGATCCGGAAAAGCTTGAGGCCGATGTGCTCTCCAGCCTGGGGCTTGCACCTTCCGAATACTCCACCCAGATGGTGGAACCGGAATACCTGTTGGAGCTGATGCTTGAGGTGAATACGGCATTCGGCGTTATCGCCAACCTGGCCGATGACCTGCGCCACCTTCAGCGTTCGGAGCTGGCCGAGGTAAGGGAATCGTTCTCCAGGCAGCAGGTGGGTTCGTCCACCATGCCGCAGAAACGCAATCCCTGGAACGCCGAGCATGTAAAGAGTCTCTGGAAGGCCTTTATGCCGCGGGTGATCACCATGTTTATGGACCAGATTTCCGAACACCAGCGTGATCTTTCCAATTCGGCCTCCGGGCGGTTTGTCGCGGATTTTATCGCCGGATTCACCTTTGCGGCCGCGCGTATGGAAAAGATAATCCGGGGCCTCTCCGTAGACCGTGAGCGTATGAAAAAAAATCTCTCCGCCGCCGGAGACGCGGTCCTGGCCGAAGCCGCCTATATTCTCCTGGCCATGGGAGGAGAGGCGGAGGCACATGAGGTAATCCGCCGTGCCACCCTGGACTGTGAGCGCGAGCACAAATCACTGGTCCAGGTACTGAAAACCGACTCCGAGACATGGAAAATAATCAGCACGCAGCTTGCCGGGGTGATGGACGCGGACGCAACCGACTTTTTCTCCCATCCCGAGATGTATACCGGGGCGGCTGCGGCAAAGGCGCTGCGTCTGGCTGATCGATATTCAGATAAAATAAAACAGTTACAGGAGGCTTTAGTGTGACCATCAAAGAAGGATTGAGTTTTGACGACATACTTATTGTTCCCTCGTATTCCGAGGTACTGCCCGACCAGATCGATTTAAAGACCCGGCTGGCGGGAAATATTGAGTTGAATGTGCCGGTACTATCCGCGGCCATGGATACGGTAACCGAGGAAAACCTGGCGATCGCCCTGGCGCTTGCAGGCGGACTGGGCGTCATTCATATGAACCTTTCGCCGCGTGAACAGGCAAGACAGGTTGCCCATGTGAAGCGCTTCTTAAACTGGATCATCGATATGCCGGTGACCGTAAACAAAGATCAGACCGTGGCGGATGCCCTGTCCATCATGAGTGAGCACGACATCTCCGGGCTGCCGGTGCTGGATCAGGGCCGGTTGTGCGGGATTCTCACCAGGCGTGATATGCGTTTTTGTGACGATGAAAGCCTGAAGATAGAAAAGGTTATGACGGCCGACCCTATAGTTGAAACAGACGCGGTGAGCCTCTCAAGCGCACAAAAGAAGTTTGACAAGCACAGGATCGAGAAACTCCCCGTTGTTGACGCGGAGAACAGGCTGATCGGACTGATCACCGTAAAAGACCTGGAAAAGCATCAGCGGTTTCCCAATGCGGCCCTGGACAAGAAGGGCCGGCTGCTGGTTGCGGCCGCGGTTTCGCCTTACGATTACAAAGAGCGCATGCCGCTGCTGCAGGAAGCCAAGGTGGACCTGGTGGTAATCGATACGGCGCACGGGGACTCCAAAAACGTCATCCAAACCGTGTCCGATATCAAAAAGAATCACGCCAATATCCTGGTGATCGGCGGCAACACGGCAACGCGTGACGGAACCAAACGCCTGATCGATGCCGGTGCGGACGCGGTCAAGGTAGGGGTCGGTCCCGGTTCCATCTGTACCACCAGAATCATCGCGGGAATCGGGGTGCCGCAGTTTTCCGCCATCTGGGAATGTGCCGAAGAGGCGGATAAGCAGCATATCCCCGTTATCGCCGACGGTGGTATCAAATACTCCGGAGACATCACCAAGGCATTGTCCGCGGGGGCCAGCACGGTCATGATCGGCAACCTGTTTGCCGGACTGAAAGAGGCGCCGGGACATGAAATCATCTATGAGGGCAGAATGTTCAAGGAGTACCGCGGCATGGGTTCGATCGGGGCCATCGAAAAGGGTGCGGGCGGCCGTTACCAGGTAAGCGCGGATACGGAAATCGTGCCCGAAGGGATAGAGGGCCGGGTACCCTATAAAGGCGAACTCAAACCGTTCCTCTACCAGTTGGTGATGGGACTGTGCAAAGGCATGGGATACTGCGGCTGCAAGACCGTGGAAGAGCTTAGAAACTATAAAAAATTCATAAAAATCTCCCAGGCGGGGTTAAAAGAAAGTCACGCCCATGATATATATATCTCTCGAGAAACGCCGAACTATTCGGTTAAATTCGGAAGTTTTCTATGAGAGTTGTTGTAATCGGGGCGCAGTGGGGAGACGAAGGCAAAGGGAAGATCGTTGATTTCCTGGCCGAGGAATCCTCACTGATAATCCGCTTCGCGGGCGGTGCCAATGCCGGCCACACCATTGTAATCGGTGACAATACGTATAAACTGCATCTTGTCCCCTCCGGCATTATCTCGCCCAACAAAAAGGTGATCCTGGGCATAGGCATGGTCATCGACCCCGAGGCCCTGTTCAAGGAACTTACCACCCTGTCCGAGCAGGGGATCAAATGGGAGGGAAGGATTTTTATAGCCGACCGGGCGCACCTGGTGCTTCCCCGCTACCGTGAGGAGGACAAGAAATGTGATGAGAAGCGGATCCGTCCCATTGGGACCACGGGACGCGGGATCGGTATCGCCTATTCGCTGAAGGCGGCCCGTGACGGTATCCGCGTGGGCGATATTTTTGAGGATGAATTTTTTAACCTGCTTTCCGGTGAGGACAGGGCCTTTCTGGAGCAGTACAAACCGCGGATCAAGGACATGGTGATCGATCTGGCCCCTTTTATGCACCAGCACAAACACGAAAACATCCTGTTCGAGGGCGCCCAGGGAACGCTTCTGGACCTTGACCTGGGGACCTATCCCTATGTTTCCTCCGGTATGTCATGCGCCGCCGGTGCGGCCATCGGCGGGGCCGTGGGCCCCAAGGGGGTGGATACAATTCTGGGTGTGTGCAAGGCCTATTCCACCCGTGTCGGCAACGGGCCGTTTCCCACCCAGTTTGATCCCGAGCGTGACGGCGAACTGGATAACTACGTGCGCGAGACGGGCAGGGAGTACGGGGTAACCACGGGCAGGCCGCGCCGCTGCGGCTACCTGGACCTGGTTGCGCTGCGGTACGCCTGCTTTACCAACTCCATCGATTACCTGGCCCTGACCCACCTTGATGTATACGATGAGGCACCGGAGATAAAATGCTGCACCGCCTACCGCATAGACGGTGTAGAGAGCAAGGTATTTCCGGCCTCCACCGCAAAACTGGAGAAGGCCGAGCCCGTGCTGAAAAGCTTCAAGGGCTGGCGGAAGAGCATCAAGGGGTGCCGCCGTTTTGATGAACTTCCGGTAGAGGCCCAGGAATATATTTCATTTATTGAACAGTATACCGGCACCAAGATCGGTATCGTATCGGTGGGATACAAACGCGCCGAGACCATTATCAGGGACAATCCATGGACCAAATCCTGATCCTGGACTTCGGCAGCCAGACCACCCAGCTTATCGGGCGCAGGATCAGGGAGCTGGGCGTGTTTTCACAGATCCTACCGGGAGATACGCCGCTTACCCCCGCGCTCCTGCGGGAGGTAAAGGGGATTGTGCTTTCGGGTTCGCCCGAATCCGTGTACGATGAGGACGCACCGCGTCCCGATGCGGCCCTTTACGATCTGGAGCTCCCCCTGCTGGGGATCTGTTACGGGCTGCAGCGTATGATGCAGGACCGCGGCGGCAGGGTCACCCCGCACTCGAAAAAAGAGTACGGCCGCGCCAAGGTGTTTATCAAACAGGAATCACCCCTGCTGGAGGGGGTGCCCGACGGGTTTGTCTCCTGGATGAGCCACGGAGACACCATTGAAGCACTGGCACCCGGTTTTGCGGTGACGGCCCAAACCGAAAACGGGATTCCGGCGGTGGTAAAGCATAAGGAAAAACCGGTATTCGGACTGCAGTTTCACCCCGAGGTAACACACTGTGAACACGGCATGGATATCCTGCGGAATTTCAGCGTGGGTATCTGCGGCGCGCGGCGGGAATGGGACGTGGACGCCTACCTGCGCGCGGGCGTGCAGGAGATAAAAAACCGTGTCAGCGGGCAGAAGGTGCTGCTCCTGATCTCCGGCGGGGTGGATTCGTCGGTGGCGGCGGGTCTGCTGCTTGAAGCACTGGACCCCGATCAGGTGCACCTCATGTATATCGATACCGGGTTGATGCGTAAGGATGAGTCGCGGGAGGTTGAGAAAAGCCTGGCGAAGCTGGGCGCCGCCCATATACATCATATCAAAGCCGCAGAGGATTTCCTGACCCCCCTCTCCGGCGTTGCCGATCCTGAAGAAAAGCGGCGTATTATCGGCGACATGTTCATCAGCGTGCAGGAACGGGAGATAGGCAGGCTGGGAATCCCCGACGCCTTTCTGGCCCAGGGCACGCTGTATACCGACATGATCGAATCGGGCAAGGGCGTGGGGGGAAAAGCCCATGTCATAAAATCACATCACAATGTGCGTTCCCCCCTGGTGGAGGCCAAGCGGGAGAAAGGGCTTGTGGTGGAGCCCCTGGCCATGCTCTACAAGGACGAGGTGCGCAGGCTGGGACGCAGGCTGGGGCTGTCTCCCGATATCATCGGGCGCCATCCCTTCCCCGGACCCGGGCTGGCCGTTCGCATACTGGGCGAGATCACTGAAGAAAAGCTGCGGGTGTTAAAAGAGGCGGACTATATCTATATTAGTGAGCTGAAAAAACGCGGGCTGTACGACAAGATCTGGCAGGCCTTTTGCGTGCTGCTGCCCCTGCGTTCCGTGGGCGTCAGCGGCGATATGCGGCGTTACGGCTACGTGCTGGCCCTGCGTGCGGTGGTATCCCATGACGGCATGACCGCAGACGTATTTCCCTTTCCCTCCGGTGACCTGTTGGAAATCTCGGCCGTGATCACTAATTCCGTGAAAGAGGTCGGGCGGGTAGTGTATGACATCTCCAGCAAACCCCCGGCCACCATCGAATGGGAATAGATCCGCGGCTGGAATCGGTTTCATCACCAAACTACTTGCTATTTCTGCTTATTTGATATTTTCTTTAATTATGGCAGATTCCCAAATAAAATGAGAGGTACATAAAATGAAGTGTAAATCAAATCAGAAAACAATATTTGCATTTTTTGTTATTCTGGCGGCGGTGTTGGTATTGGGAAGCGGATGTAAAAGCCCTTCCGCCGAAAACACCGAGGCGCCGTTAAAGCTGACCTTTGTCGAAAATTTTAATGATTTTAATAAGGTCAACTGGCAGAAGTCGGACGGCTGGACCAACGGCAGCATGTTCAACTGCGGCTGGCTGGCAAGCCATGTAGGATTTTCCGGCGGTATCATGACGCTCACCCTGGATAATACGCCGAGCTCCGGCAAAAAATATTCTTCCGGTGAATACCGGACAAACAACCATTACAGCTACGGCAAGTTCGAGGTCAGAATGAAGGCGGCCGCGAATCCCGGTATTGTCTCATCGTTCTTTACTTATACGGGACCCTCTGAAGGAAAACCGCATGACGAAATCGATATCGAATTCCTCGGGAAAAACACCCGGAAGGTGCAGCTCAATTATTTTAAAGCCGATGTGGGCGGGCATGAAAAAGTGATAGACCTTGGATTTGACGCGTCCAAGGAGTTTCACGTATACGGTTTTTTGTGGGAACCGGATAAAATCACCTGGTATGTTGACGGCAAGATTGTCAATGTGGCAACCACGGATATCCCCACTGTTCCGGGCAAAATAATGATGAATCTCTGGCCCGGTATCGGGGTGGATAGCTGGCTGGGGGCATATGACGGTACGGTTCCCCTGCATGCCTCTTATGACTGGGTACGGTATTCCGCATTGCGATAAAAATATCGCAATTACCGCCGTTCTGTTACGGCCGGGTCCTTACCGTTTCGGTTTTGCGTCCTTCAATCATGCGGCGCTACGACGAAAGGGCAGAATGAGCCAAGGGCAGCAAAAACACCGCCAAGAATTGTATAAAATCTGCCGCTTTCCCAAACACAGAATCAAACATAAGCATATTGGTAACCGGCGGGGCAGTATGGGCTGTTAAAATAATACAATAATGTAGTTAAAAATAAAATTAAATACATATATGTATTATTTATATTCAAATATTTTCAATCACTATTGACGCTGATTATTTCATTTATACAGCTCACTTCTCACCGGCGTCTGCGTAGGACTGCCAGATGAAGTACGGTCCATCCCTGTTTTTTATAATACCCAAGGGCATAACTGTTGTTCCTGTCCGCCACAAGCTGATACCGCTTCACCCCCATCTTTTTTCCCCATCGCATGATTTTGTCCAAAAGCGCACTGCCTATCCCCTTATTTCGCTTTTCCGGCTTGACATATAAATCCTCTACCCATATAGAATAACCCCCTTCGGACGTGGAAACTACCAGTTGTGCGGTGATCATCCCCACCACCGACGTACCCATCCTGGCAATGGCAATATAGGCGTGCGGCGAAGCAAGAAGCATAGTAAATCCCCTGGCCTGGGCCTTATGATTCACATTGAAATCCCGTTCAAGTGCAAAAAGCCCGGCAAGCATGCCGACACATTCATCCCGGTCTTCCGCCCGGGCCCGGCTGATTGTATATGTTGTTTTCATATGTCCCCCCGTATTATAAGCAATTAGTATACCAATATTTCATGGCATGAAAATTGCATATTTATCATGAAAAGGAGGACTGAAAATGAGGCCGTCATGCACTATTCTTGAGTCGACCCTGCGGGAGGGGGAACAGACCCCGTATATCTATTTTACCCACAGACAGAAGCTGGACCTGGCACGTATGATCGATGAGGCGGGTGTGGATATTATTGAAGCGGGTGTGCCCGCCATGGGGGATTCCGAACGGCGAACATTAGAGGAAATCGGCAGACTGAGGCTTCATGCGGAGGTTGTTACCTGGAACCGCATGAAAAAGGAAGACATCTGGTATTCGGTGGGGGTCGGTATTTCTTCAGTACACATTTCGGTTCCGGCTTCCGAATTATTGATCAAGAAAAAAATCGGTATGCATCCGCTTGAAGCGCTGGACAAACTGGCGGAAGTACTCGATATAGCTCAAAAAGAGGGCTGCCGTATCTCAGTGGGAGCGGAAGACGCTTCGCGAGCCGATCCGCTTTTTTTGCAGGAGATTCTGAAACTGGCGGTTTCTTTCGGTGCCGTGAGATTCCGTTACGCGGACACACTCGGGCTGCTGACGCCGGATAAAACCTTTACGGTTATTGCCAAACTAAAGAAAAACTGTCCCATCCCCATAGATTTCCACGCCCATAACGATTTCGGACTGGCCACGGCGAACGCCCTTGCGGCTTTCAGGGCGGGAGCGGAAATCATCAGTTGTACGGTTTTGGGGCTCGGCGAAAGAGCGGGCCATACCGGGCTTGAGGAGTTTGCCGGCTGTTTGAAATTCCTGCTTAATCTTCCGGTCGGGATTAATTTTAAGAAGCTTGGGAAACTCTGTACCAGAGTCGCGGAAGTCACGGGTACGGCTATTCCCTCAGCTAAACCGCTTTTCGGGCGTAATGTTTTTACCCATGAGTCGGGTATCCATGTAGACGCCCAGTTGAAGCACGATGCCTGTTATGAACCCATCACGCCGGAAGCAATCGGACGAAAAAGAAAGATTATTCCGGGAAAATATTCCGGGTCCGCCAGCATACGGTATCTTGCGCTGAAGAATGGAATCAGGTTGACGGATGAACAAGCTGACAGCATTATCACCCGTTTGCGGCAGGTGTTGTTTTCCCTGCCCGCAGTCAATGTTCAGAAACTCTTTGAACAGCTGCTGCTTGATGAGGTACGAGATGCCACCCGCGTTTAAGCAGGGTGGGCCGGTATCGGGCCATACCGGGCTTGAGGAGTTTGCCGGCGGCGGGCTGCGCATACTCGACAAATTCCGCTATTTATATTAAATTCGGCCTTTGAATACCTTTTCGCAAAAGGATGCAGCGATGAAGATACCGAAGCGTCTGCTGATTGCCTGTCTGGTGTTGCCGGCAGCGTTGCTTTTTTACCCGTCTTGCGAAGGGCAGGACGTACAGGTCCCTGCCGCCGCGGGCAGCGAGAACACCCTGGTGATCGGCGCGGCGCAGATGCCCAAATCCCTTAATTTTTTCATCGATTACGGCTCGTTCAGCATCCAGGTGGCCCAGCTTTTATACGAGCGCCTGTGCGAACGCAATCAGGATACCTGGGAGCTGGAGGGCAGGCTGGCCGAGAGCTGGAGTATCAGCCCGGACAAACTCACTTACACCTTTCGTCTGAACCGCGATGCCCGCTGGGCCAATGGATCTCCCGTAACCGCGGATGATGTCGTCTTTACCTATACTACCATCATGAACCCGGACAACCTGACCACGGTCTTTCGTATGTTTTACGAGGCGGCCTTCAAACGGGTATACGCCAAAGACAAGTATACCGTGATCTTTGAGGCCAAGAGCCCGCGCTGGTTCAACTTTGTCCACGCCTTTTCCTTCCTGGTGCTTCCCAAGTATGAGTTTCAGGGCAAAAACTTCAACAAGGACTTCAACCTGACGCTGCCGCCCGGCTCCGGTCCGTACGTGATTGAGGACAGCGAGCCGGACCGCTATCTCGTGTTAAAGCGCCGGGACGACTACTGGTGCAAAACCCTACCGCAAAAAAGGGGCATGTACAACTTTAAACATATCAAATACAAGTTCATCCTGGAGGACGCCATCCGCCTGGAGGCCCTGAAAAAGGGGGAGATCGACGTGATGACCGCTCCCACGGCCAAAAACTGGATTGAATGGACCGAAACAAATACACCCTTCCAGGTAAAGCAGCACTGGATCCTGCCCAGAAAGATTTTCAATTATATGCCGCAGCTTTATTCCGGCTTTCACATGAACATGCGGAAAAAATTGTTTCAGGATCTCAGGGTCAGGAAGGCCCTGGCCTTCCTTTTGAACGTGAAGGTCATCAATCAAAAGCTGATGTATGACCAGTACATCCCGCTGCACTCGTATTTTCCCAGTTTTTTCAACAACGACAAGGACCTGCCCCATTTTGATTATAATCCGGAAAAGGCGCGCGCGCTTTTGGCCCAGGCAGGTTGGGACCGGGTGGACAGCGACGGCGTGCTGATAAACAAACAGGGCCGGCGCCTGGAGTTCGAGTTTTTATATACTACGCCGAGCATCGAGAGGCACCTGACTGTGTACAAGGAAGACTGTGCCAAGGTGGGGGTGCGGGTCAACCTGAACCTGGTTTCCATGGCCGCGTATCGTAAACGGGTGTTCGAGGACCTGAACTTCGATATGGTTCGGGTGGGCTGGGGGACGGATCCGGGCACGCTCTTCCCTTCCATGGAGGACGGCTGGAAGAGTGATACCGCGGACCAGCCCAATACCAACAACATCGTGGGGTATAAGAACCCGAAGCTGGACAGACTTATCGATCAATATCTTGAGGAGTTCGATACGGGCAGGCGCAAAGCGCTGTTGAAGCGGATGGACCTGATCCTGGCCAATGACGTGCCGGTGATCCTCGATTGGTACGCGCCTTATACGCGCGTGTTTTACTGGAACAAATTCGCCGCACCTCCCCACCTGCTGAAGAAATACACCGATTCCGCGGCCGAGGATACCTACCTGACCGATTGGAGCATAGATTCGGGGGCGCTTGCCGCCCTGCAGACCGCGATTGCACACGGAACGGCCCTGCCGGCCCAGCCCGTTAATGTGTATTATGATGATGAACTGAAGGCGCAGTACGGGAAATAAAAATCAGGTGAATTATTCACGCGTTTCGGGTAAGACTTTGGTCATAAGCAGACTCATAAACTTTTGCGATTCCTCAAGAATTATAATATGGGCCGATTTTTCAAACCAGATGAGGTGTTTGCCTTTTTTTGCCTTAAGCTGATGAAAATATTTCTCGGCAAGTACAAACGGGGTGGTATAATCGTGCCTGCCCAGAAAAAAATAAACCGGCACATCCAGCGAAGGGGCCTGTGTAAAAAAATTAATGGTCAACAGTTCATCCCACACGCATTGTGTGGTAAAGAGGCTGCCGGGCTCGATATTGAGAAGGTCAACCAATGAATACTCCGGGGAGGCTTTGGCCATGTCTATCAGTTTGTCGAAGTCGGACTCACCGTATAATACCCCGCCGAATTTGCCCAGCCATTTTCGTTCGACCATCAGGGCCGCGGTGTTTCCTTTGTACGGCGGGTGAATGTTCTTTAATTCGGTAATGGCTTCCCGGTTGCCGGACTCACGCGCTTTTTGCAGCACAAACTCATAGGAGAGACGTTCGTTCTCCGTCATGTCGGCGATCTGCCCCACGCCGACGTAGGCAGAGATAAGTTCCGGATACTTTTGTACTGTTAACACCCCCAGCACACTGCCCCAGGAATGCCCGACCAGGTAGAGTTTCTCCTGTTTAAAGCGCGCCAGAAGCAGTTGTATCAGCTCATGGGTATCGGAGACAAACTGCCCGATATTCATCGTCTGTTTTGGGATGGTGCTGTTGTAGGATTTGCCCGCTCCCCGCTGGTCCCAGATCACTACGGTGAAGGCCTTTTCCAGGTCCCGCATTTCATGTTCGAAGGGGATGGCCGGTGTTCCCGGCCCGCCGTGCAAAAAAAGCAGGAGGGGGTTGGCGGTGTTTACCCCGCGAATAAGCACCCACTGCAGGACACCACCCAGCATAATCCGCTCAAGTACGGCTATACCGGTTTCACTCGCTATGGCGGGCGTCGCCGTACCGCAGGAGAAAAGCAGCATGACCAATGCCGCACAGAGGACCATCAGTTGCATTTTTTTCATAATTGAATATACCCGTTATTTCCCGGAAAGTATACCTTTTAAAATTATTATCAACCGTGCGAAACCGGGGAACTGCCTATACCTGAAACCATTTCTTCAGATCGACAGCCTTTGCCAGGCGATAGTGGATATACAGCAGGAAGATGCCCGTAAAAAGAATAGGGATAATCACAAATAACGACCAGGTAAGGCCGATCGTTCCCGTTAAGGCAAAATGCAGGATCATATCCAATCCCCCGGTGATTATCCCGACGCCGAAGAGGATAAACGCGGCGATATTGGCACCCTTTGTTTTTGCCTTGATGCATGCCGTAACCACGGCGGATGTCACAACAATCAGCATAAAGGAGATGGGCAGGGCAATATAATAAAACCAGTCGATAGCCCCGTTATCCATGAGATCAACCAGGACCAGAAACAGCATGATTGCGCATGCGGAAAAGACTGAAATCAGCAGGGGTTTTTTCGGCAGCAGCAGGGGAAAGGTGGCCAGCAGCCAGATCAATACTATCGAGGCCAATGGGTAACGGGCCCAGGTGACCCCGAAGCTGGTAATAATATTGGTAAGCGCGACAATGAGAAACGCGGTGAGCAGTGAAACGCTGACGATTTCCCAGGCCAGAAAGCGCAGCACTCCTTTGTCTTTTTCGGGTATCGCCTTGTCGGGGAAGACCGTTTTTTTGGGGGGTTTTGAATTTCTCTGTTGGGCTACGGGCGTAAAACAAAGCGGGCATACAGCAACATACTCATCAAGTTCAACACCGCAGCGGCTGCAATAAGGCATAGTTAATCCTTTCCGTCTCCTTTAATTCTAACATGGATTCCCAGTTTGACAAGCTTTCTGAAAAAATGCTTTTCCACTTCAGGTTCTTTATATATTCTGCCAAAATTCATGTAGACCTTGTCTTTATAGCTGCACACGGCAAGGTTTATCTTTACCGAACTGCTGGGCGGCAGGAAAAGCTGGAAATCTTCGATTTCATGCTCCAGCGCTTCCGGCAGGGTGACCCTGCCCAGATTTGTCAGCACCCCATTGTTTACGCTGGTAAAATACACCCTTGTTGCGAGCTTCAAAATAATTTTTTTTATAAAAAGCGGGGTGACCCTGAGCAGGGGGTGCAGCTCCGCGCGTATGTTCCGTTTAATCTGCTTGTTGATATACTTTTTATCCACCTCAACCCGCATGTAATGATATACCTGCTTTAAAATATCGTTGAATCCGTAACGGCCCAGGCGCGGATCTATTTCAGGATTGACAAAAAGCGAGAAATTCCTCATGGTGCGCGAAGGGTATATATTCCTGAGATTAACGGGTACCATTATTCTGATGGGTTTCAGATACTTTTTCCTTTTTGCGGCGGGGACGGCAAACAGCAGGTCCTGGAAGGATTCAAGCAATACGGCCGCTAAAAACTCTGTTACATGCACGTTCAATTTTTTTACAACAGGTTTCATGTCCTTGAAATCAATGATTCCGGTGGTCCGGTAAAAGGGCCGCCGGTGATCGGTTTTGAAGGGCAGGGGGAATACACCGGATTGCATTGCCGGGGCGGGCACGGATCTTTTGTGGAATTTCTTGTAGGCGTCCTCGTACTCGGCCCAATCGGGGGTCTGGTCCGGCCTGAAAATACCGTTTACGTCAGGGTTCTTAATTCCCTTCTGGTTAAGATATTCGGCCGTTAACGCCTTCAGGAAGATCAACCCACCGACCCCGTCGGTTATACTGTGGTGGAACTCGGCTGCTATTCTGTTTTTATAGGCCCGTACCCGGAAGGGGAAAATCCCTTTTTTTGTGATGGGCATCCGCTCACAAGGGTACACGGAATCCGCGATGATTCGGGGTTTTGCCAGATTGGTGTTCCAGAAATGCCAGAACAGGCCCCGCTGCAAATTCACCCGGTAATAGGGAAATCTTTCGATAATATTATCCAGGGCTAATTGCAGTTTCTTAACCGTAATCGGTTTTTTGAGACCGACTTCAAGCCTGAATATACACGGTTCTTTGGAGGAGGATATCAGGCTGTACAGCGTCGCGGCGTTATCCAGCCGGTACCATTCCCGGATCATTGTTTGACTGCCTGTTTTCGGACTCACTTTTCCCCCGGTAATTACGCTTTTTGCTGTTAGTATACGCTATTATCGCTGAAGTGTCAGGTTTTTATTTACCAGGTACCGCATACTAATCAAGTTTTACTCTACTACCTAATAAAATTCAAAAATGGTATTGATAGTAGCGGATCAGGATTATATACCTTTAATTCCCCTCTATGCCCTCGACAAACTCATCCATTTGGGTTAGATTTTTTACGTATTACTGTAACGTATGATTTGTAAAAGAGGTTATACAATTATGAGAAGAACAATATATATTTTCCTTTTATGCATAACGGTCCTGTTGTTCGCGGCCTGCCGGGGTCCGGAAGACCGGTCCGCTTCCCTGAGTACCGAGAACATGATCGTGATCGGCGCGGCGCAGATGCCCAAATCACTCAATTTTTTTGTTGATTACAATACCTTCAGTATCGAGGTGGGCCAGCTTTTATACGAGAACCTGTGCGAGCGCAACGCCGAGACCTGGGAGCTGGAGGGCCGGCTGGCCAAAAGCTGGACCATCAGCCCGGACAAGCTCACCTATACGTTCAAACTCAATCCCGACGCCAAGTGGGAGGACGGTACCCCCGTTACCTCCGATGACGTGATCTTTACCTACAACACGGTTATGAATCCCCAAAACCTCACCAGCCTGTTCCGCCTGGATTACGAGGCTTCCTTCGTCAAGGTCTACGCCCCGGATAAAGAGACCGTGGTATTCAAGGCCAAGAACAGGCGCTGGTCCAATTTTAACACCGCCTATTCCTTTACCGTGCTGCCCAAACACGAGTTCGAGCACGGGGATTTCAACAAGGACTTCAACATCGCGCTTCCCCCGGGATCGGGACCGTATATCATTGAGGACGTGCAGCCCGAGCGCTTTATCGTGCTGAAGCGCCGCGATGATTACTGGTGTAAGGACCTGCCGCAGAAGAAAGGCATGTATAATTTCGCGCGTATCAAGTACAAGTTTATCCTGGATGACGAGATCCGCCTGGAGGCCCTGAAAAAGGGTGATATCGACCTGGCCTTTCCCCCTTCCGCCAAGAAATGGGTGGAGTGGACCCAGGAGAACCCGCCCTATCAGGTTAAGCAGCACTGGATTCTGGCCAAAAAGGTATATAACGAGCGCCCCATGGGTTATTCCGGCTTTCACATGAACATGCGCCGGGACAAGTTCAAGGACGTCAGGGTGCGCAAGGCCCTGGCCTACCTGCTGAATGTAAAGCTGATAAACGAGAAGTTGATGTATAACCAGTACCTCCCCCTGTACTCATACTTTCCTGATTTTTTCAATAATGACCCCGACCTGCCGCATTTTGCCTACAACCCGGAGAAAGCACGCGCCCTCCTGGCCCAGGCGGGTTGGGACAGGGTGGACAGCGACGGCGTGCTCATAAACGGCAGGGGGGAGCGCTTCGAGATCGAGTTTCCCTACAGCAGCGCAAGCTTGGAAAAGCACCTGACCATTTACAAGGAAGACTGCGCCAAGGTGGGCATCCGGATCAACCTGGATCTGCTCTCCGCGGCCGCGTACACCAAAAAGGTGTTCGAGGACCATGATTTCGACATGGTCTGGCTGGCCTGGGGGCGCGGCGGACGCTTTCCCTCGGTGGAGGACGGCTGGCGCAGCGACCGCGCGGACGCGGTCAATACCAACAACATCGTGGGCTATAAAAACCCGGAATTGGACAAGCTGCTTGATCTCTA
>Ga0307441_1000225_pt1 | contig 22276 bp, 12 predicted proteins | sample SalMarWE160420MG_FD_202149 | JGI IMG/M metagenome (GOLD analysis project Ga0307441, IMG submission 202149) | Salt marsh sediment microbial communities from the Plum Island Ecosystem LTER, Massachusetts, United States - WE1604-20 | ecosystem: Environmental > Aquatic > Marine > Intertidal zone >... | reverse complement strand
CAGTTAAACCTTTTGGAAGCGGGAATCCCGGGAGCATCCCTCTGGAGATAGCCGTCCGGCTGTCCTGGGCTCCTGCTGCTGGAAGCCGCAGAATTGATTCCCCGCTGCTGAGAGCTGTTTCTCACCCCGATCTGTTATTCTGGCCTAATACCCCGACAGACGTTTCAAGTTCTTTCTGGGGAAGTCCATGGGCCAGGATGGCTGTTTCATCCACTGGTATTTACGCTGTGACCGGATCAGAGCTTGAGGAGGCGGGATGTGAAATAATCGGAACCCCCTCGAGAACACTCAGGGTTTTCTCCGGACCCGGAACTCAGTTCGATCTGGAAGACCCGGCGGACGAACACCAGCTCTCGGAACTGGCTGTTGATGTCTGCGATGGCGGAGATGGTGTATTCAACCAGTCGGATACGCTCAAATTCTTTGCTCTCGGCCTGAACAGATTCGATGTCCTGAACGATGAGCTGGTGAGATTCAGGCACAGGTATGCCACTCACAACGTGTACTGGTTAACATGGGGCGGAGAGGACGGGCAGCGAATAGACACTGTAAGTGCGATGCCGGATGCATCACCTGAATGGGGGAACAGCCTGTCCTACAGTATGATTCAGGAGCAGGAATACGCATGGGTCGCAGCTCAGGAAAAACAGACCGGATGGGTCTGGACAAGGCTTTACGAGAATATCCCAAGTTATTTCTACTTTTCGACTCTCTCTGCTGCAGGGGAAGGGAACATATCACTGTCCCTGGTACCGGAAACTCGAAATTACGATGATCATGAAGTTGAAATTAATCTCAACGGTACTGTGATAATGGATTCGGTATGGTCAGGGTCTCATGAAATCACCTTTGATATCAGCGAAATTGAATTCGATCCGTCAATGAATCTTCTAAAAGTAATATCGCATGAATCTGAAGGAATGTATTTCAATTATTTTACAGTTGATTATCCAAGGACTCTATCCTATGCCGCGAACAGGATGCTGCGTTTTCCCGATTCGGTTCCCGGAAGATACAATTTCACACTTGGCGGTGCTGAGAGTGAATACAGTCTTCTTGATGTTACGGATCCTGCCGTTCCGATCAGGCTTCAGGGGCAACTTTCCGGTTCCGAACTTGATGTTGCGCTTGACATAAGCAGAAACAGCCAGCTCTGGCTTTCATCTGGTTCGGAGTACTACCGTTCACCCGATTCAATTACAGTATCCGAACCCGGCCGGATAATCGGGACAGGGATCCACGGAGATGTAGTGATAGTAGTCGCAGACCAGCTGATTGAAGCTGCAGGAGAAATTGAACATATTTACGCCGGCAGGGGACTGTCTACGGCTCTGGTAAGCGCTGGTGAGGTGTACAATGAGTTCGGGCAGGGAATACGGGATCCAGGCGCTATCAGATCCTTTTTCAGGTACACACAGGATTCCTGGAGCGAGCCGGCGCAGTATCTTCTTCTGATCGGGGACGGTTCCTACGATCCTATGATGCATGTCACTTCGTATCCCACGCTGATTCCAGTCTGCATACATTTCGATGCTGAGCATGGCACCAATACCGATGATACCTATGTAATTGCCCATCAGGATGGAAAATACCCTGAGGTGCCGATATCCAGGATAACGGCGTCGACAGTAGATGAACTGACAGCTTATCTCCAGAAAGTGATGGCTTACGAATCACGGGAGGGATCCGGGCAGTGGGAAAACAGGATAATCCTTGCGGCAGACGATGAGTGGGGAAACTCATTGAATGAATATACCCATACCAGAAGCTGTGAACTGCTGGCGGACAGTGTTCTTCCATCAAGCCTGGACAGGGCTAAATTCTACCTGATCGAATACCCCTGGCCTCCGGGAACATCACCTTCGGGTATCCATCCGGAAAAACCGGAAGCCCGTCAGGATTTTATCTCAGAGCTGTCAGCCGGCTGCGCAAATATGATTTTCTTCGGTCATGGTTCCTACGGGCAGCTTGCACACGAGAGGCTTCTTATGTCAAGTGATGTAGAGATAATCGGGAACGATTCGCGTCAGCCTGTTATGATATTCGCCAGCTGCGACGTGGGTCATTTTGACATGATTTCAGCCAACTGCCTTGCGGAGGATTTCGAGCTTAAAACCGGATCAGGTTCAATTGCGTCAATCGGTGCTACAAGGGGTACTTATGCGTACCAGAACGAACCCCTTTTCAGTAACTATTATTCGGAGATATACGGTAATTCCGACGGATCTGAGAGTCCCTGCATAGCGGAAGCGCTATGGCTGTCGAAAATCCTGCTGCCGGGCATATACACAAATACCGGCAGAAAATACGTAGTCCTGGGAGACGGTGGCATACGTTCCGTATTTCCAGCGGAAGAAGGCTGCAGCTTCGATGTCCAGGCGGATACATTGTATCGAGGCAGAATTAACACCGTGTCGGGTGAATTCGCTAGCAGCTCGATTGGTTTCCTGAATGTTACCGAAAGCGGAACCTGGAGGGAATACAGCGGCATCGGCACTGGTTCGGTGACATATCTCAAGTATGGTTCCAGTGTTTACAGCGCTTTGATAACAGGTGCAGGACAGGATTTCGAAGCAACATTTTTCATACCTCTTCAGTCTGACACAGGTTCCTTTGCCAGGGGAAGCAACGTCGGCATATCGGTAAACACCTGTGAGGTTGCTTTCGATGAATGGCTTGTATCAGTCGATGAGGGTAATTATGCAGTCGATTCGGTACCTCCCTCAATGGAATTATGGATAGAGGGCAGCAGAGGAGAGGACATACCGTCGATAAGCGGAAACGCTGCTTTCAGAGCCATGCTTTCCGATTCCAGCGGTATTTGCGCAATGGGGGGAGGCGCCGGCCGCTCGATCCTTCTCAGCCTTGATTCCCAGGGATTCGATGTAAGCAGCTTTTTTACTTACAGACCGGACAGTTACACCAGTGGTGAAGTTGAATACAATCTTCCCGAGATGATAGATGGCGATCACAGGATAATTCTGGTCGCATGGGATGGAATGGGCAATTCAGCGAGGGACACACTGGATTTTAAAGTAACAGGCTTAACCGCTGACCTTTTGTCCTCGGTATTTGTATACCCTAATCCGGGAGAAGGGCAAAGGTGTTTTAATTTTGAAGCCGCATCTCCGGGTACTGCGGTAATTACCGTCTATACAGTTGCCGGAAGAGCTGTCTGGCGGGAAACTGTAAGCTGCAGCGAAGGTTACAATCAGGTTGTATGGAACGGTCTGGACATGGATTGCGACGAACTGGGGTCAGGCGCCTACATATACAGGATCGACTACTCGACTGCTGATGGCATAACGGGTTCGGTTACAGATATCCTTGCTGTAGTTAGAGAGCGTTGAAGAGGATGAACGAAGCGGGAATCAAAGAAGAAACGCTGTCCGCAAAACTCATTTCGGAAGCCGCCGATTTAATTACCGCCGCTTCTCTTGCTGTTGTGTCTACCGGAGCTGGAATGTCAAGTGAAAGCGGAGTTAGAACATTCAGGGGAGAAGACGGCTTCTGGAGAGAGTACAGGGCAGAAGATCTGGCGTCCATTGAGGGTATAAGAAGGAATCCCGGGCTTGTATGGGAATGGTACAGGGAAAGATTGAAAGCCTGTGAGGAACTTGAGCCACATGCCGGTTACAGTGCACTTGTGCGGATCCAGAGGGAAAAGAGCATTCTGCCGTTGATCACCCAGAATGTTGACGGGCTGCATCAGAAGGCCGGTATTAAAGATGTTATTGAGCTTCATGGAAGCCTCAGGACCGCATCCTGCATTGATGGATGTGGTGCTCCATGCGTACGGATGACAGAGGATCTCTTTGAGGAGCTTCCACCGCGATGCTCATGCGGAAGCATACTGAGACCTGATGTTGTTCTTTTTGGAGAACAGCTTCCACACCAGGCCCTGAAAAGAGCCTTCCGCCTGGCGGACAGTTGCGATCTGATGATAGTAATAGGAACTTCAATGGTGGTTTACCCTGCAAGTTCAATTCCTCTTATCGCTCTGCGAAGAGGAGTAAGAGTTATCGAAATCAATACTGAGGAAACACCTCTTTCTTCGGTTGAAGGAACATTGAATCTGCGCGGTACTGCCGGCAGGATTCTTCCGGAAATAGTAAAGGTGGCTTACGGAGTATGACATATCTGATTTTATTTTACGCATTGCTATCTCAGTTATCAGCTCCTGTTGCAGTTGATCCCTCGAATGGATACAGTACCGTCCTGACTTTTGACGAACCTGAAATAATAGGCACTGAGGAGGGCAGTTATCCTGCTTTCAGGGGAGTTCCTGTCAGGTTTTCCGCCGGTGAACCGGTACGCCCTTCGATGACTCTTTACATACCTGTTCCCTTCGGAGCGGAACCGGAACTGAGATTCCGAGCAGCTGCCTACCGATCGACAGGCATGGACTCGGGTAATATCAGAACACCTGATATATCCGGAGAGGGTCTGAATACGGTAGAAATCGATGCTGATCCCTTGCCGCCATCGGACAGTCATGTTGTTCTTGAGGGGATTATCCCTGTTGCGGGAACAAGGGTGGCTATGGTAACCGTTTATCCAATTGCCGGAGAGAGTAACGGCAGTTACGCTTCAAGAATCGAGCTTAACTTGCGGTGGGATACCGCATCCGGAGGTATTCCCGTTGAAGAGAACTCTCTGCTCAGTCTTATCGCTCCGGAAGGCTGTCTTTTCTGGAAGAACGGTATCGACAGTACCATGGAAAGTACTTTTTGGGGAATGCCATGGGCCAGGATCGCGATAGAAAATACCGGTGGCTACACCATATCCGGCAGTGATCTTGAGAACAGTGATTGCCATGTAACCGGTTCTCCATGTGCTTCTCTGAGGCTTTTCACAGGTCCCGGACTGATGTTCAGCTTTACCCCTGAAGATTCCCATGAACTCTCGGAAGTAGCCTTTGTTGTGAATGATCTGAATAGTAATGGTATCTTCAACGATGAAGACTACATAGAATTTTTTGCAAGAGGTTTGTCCAGGTGGGAAGTTGAAGGCGATGATGTCCAGAGGCTTCAGCACCGATACGCGACTCATAATATCTACTGGCTTACATGGGGTGGAGAAAACGGACTGAGAATAGACGGGATCCCCGGAGAGCCTGATTCATCTCCGGATTGGGGCAACTCCATACTTTCCGATATCTGGCTCAGAGAAGAGAATACCTGGATGCCCCTGTATGAGACTACGACCGGATGGGTATGGGAAACGTTATCCGAAGGGGAGAGTTTTTCGGTTCAGTTTACGGGAAGTGGTTCGGATGGAAGTTCCATCAGACTATCCGTTATAACTGATTCCGCACAGTCCCATACCGCAGCTGTTTACATTAATGGAAGCCAGGTTCTCACAGACACATGGTACGGTTCCGGCAGCAGAATACTTGAAGCTGACAGTCTTCAGCTTTCAGGTGTATGCACAATGGAGGTCGATCTTGTTGAAGATGTCGGTGACGGTGTTCTGGGAATTGTATCTGCACAGATTACATGTCCCGATCAGCCGGGCAATATTACCGGGAGCGTGATGTTCCCTTCACGGGAGAGAACGGGCAGGTACAACTTCAGCGTCTCCGTTGTATCCTCTGATTGTGCCGCTTTTGATGTATCCGACTTCAATACACCTCAAATTATTACGGGTTCTGAATATACAGGCAGCAGACTCGATTTTTCATACGATGTGGATACTTCATCGGCGCTGGTACTGATGGATTCAGGAGACTGGATGTCTCCCGATTCAATAGTATCCTCAAGCCCGGGGCGACTTGTGGGTACCGTCTTCTCGGGAGACAGGCTGATAGTAGTCCATCCTTCGCTGTACAACGGTATATGGGGAATGGAGACGTTGAGTATTGGGCAGGGCTACGATCCTGTTGTCGCCACAACTTCGGAGATCTACGATGAATTCGGTCAGGGGGTTGCCGATCCGGGAGCTATCAGATCTGCCGTAAGATGGGGAATGGACAGCTGGACAGGCGGCCTGCAGGGGGTAATTCTCACCGGTGACGGACACTACGATTTCCTAGGTTTTGCAACTTCTCAACCGGTGATGATACCCCCATGGATCATACTGGGATCAAACAGAAGCGATTGTTATGACGATGTATACGTAATGGTTCATGAGAACGCAGTCCTTCCGGAGGTTCCGATTGCGCGGATACCGGTTGACAATCCGTCTCAGCTTGGCACATGTACAGCCAAACTGCTTGCATACGCAGCGGGTGGGAACAGTGGTGACTGGTTGAACAGGGCTCTTTTAGCAGCCGATGACGAATGGGGCCAGGGACCGGCCTGGAACGAGACCGAGCATACGGTTTGCTGTGAGCATATTGCCGAGGATGTGCTGCCAAGATGCATGTCTAGGGAGAAATTCTATCTCATAGAATATCCATGGCCCCCTGGATCCTGGACTCCAAGCGGTCCTCATCCGCAGAAACCCGAAGCCAGGACAAGTTTTATTGAGACGATAAACCGTGGTTTTGTGTTTATGCTCTATCAGGGGCATGGAGCCGCGGAACAGATAGCTCATGAAGTAATGATGCTCGGGGAAGATGTGGGCAGTCTTGCCAATGGTCCCAGATTACCGGTTTCCTTCTGGGCAACCTGTGATGTTGGGCATTTTGACAATCCCGGAAGCGATGCCATAGCCGAAACAATGGTTCTTCATCCTGCCGGAGGCTGCATCTCAAGCATAGCCGCCACAAGGGGAACTTACGGTCCGTCCAATTACCAGTTCTTCAGAAGCGTTATCGATTCACTCTGTCACTATCGGGATCTTACTGTCGGTGATGCTGTCTGGCAGTCAAAACTCGCGCTCGGATCATATTCACTGAATAACAAGTTCTACATGATGTTCGGATATCCTGATATGCCGCTTCCACTGCCTGAGTCCAGCGGATCTGTAGTTATAGCGGATGATACATTACGCAGCGGAGAGCTGAATACCATTGCGGGAGAGAGTTATCAGAGTGATGGATTAGCATTCATCGATATTTTTGAGTCATCGATGAACACTGTCTATACCTGCCTGGGCGGCTCACAGATTCAGTATGTAAAATACGGGGGAACCGCTTACAGCGGCTCTCAGATAGTAGAGGGCGGAGAGTTCAGCATAGACTGTTTCCTGCCCCTTCAGTCAGCTACAGGCAGCATGGCACGGGCGGCGGCACTTGCGCTTTCCAACCAGTCAATCCTGTCCGGAGCAGAAGATCCTGCCGTGCTTGTTCAGGGAACTCCATCCGGCAGTGACCTGGAAGGTCCCGATGTGAACATGTGGATAAGCGGTTACGAGGGAATCCAGCATCCTGAACTCACTGGAGATATTACTCTGGAGGCTGAAATCAGCGATTCCAGCGGGATTTGTCTTTTAGGCGGATATGGGAAAGAACTCAGCCTGTTCATCGACGGAGAAGGGAACGATGTAGGCTCGTATTTCTCCTATAACAGGGGCAGTTCGATAATGGGAAGACTGTTGTACACCATAGAGGCATTGTCCAGCGGGGAACATACTCTGATACTCTGGAGCGTGGACGGTCTTGGTAACAGTTCAAGGGACTCTCTTGATATCAGAATTCTTGAAGAGAGCGATCTTGCGATTACCGAAGCTGTTGTGTATCCTAATCCTGGTATCGGAAGGAGGTGCTTCAGCTTCAGAATATCTGAGGATGCTCAGGTTACAGTTTCGATCTTCACCGTAGCAGGCACCCGGATAGAAGAGCTGACGCAGTTCTGCAGTCAGGGGTACAATCAGATACTGTGGGACGGCCTTGATCACGATGGTGATCCTCTTGCAACAGGTTCCTACATTTACAAGATCAGCCTGGAAGCTCTGGGCACTTCCACCTTCAGCAGAAATACGGAGGAATTCGGCATACTTGCTGTAACCAGGGAGGATTAAAATTGGAAGACATATCCAGTGATAAGATAGACTGGCTCTGGAAGCAGGTTGAGAAGGCAAGAGAAGACAAGAACAACGAAGCCGTCAGAGAGAGCCTCGAAAGGCTGCTTGCCGATCCATGTATCAGAAACACATCCGATGAGGATCTTGCCGTCATAAACATCAGCCAGCTTGATATCGAAGAGGGACATTCAAGGGAAGCAGCACTTCGGCTGTCCGATTTTAAATGGCATGGCGTACCGGGTCCCGCAGGGCTGCTGCTGGTTTCAGACGTTTACCTGAAGCTCGAATGGTTCGAGCAGGCAAGGGAAACCCTTGAAGACTACCTGAAGCTCATCCCGGAAGATCTTGACGCCAGGAGAAAACTGGGCCTTGTCCATCTTATGCTTAACAACGATGAAGAGGCTCAGCGGATACTCCTGGCAACAGCCAGACGAGAAAAGTACAGGGTTCCGGCGACACTGACCTACCTGGCTATGCTGGAGGCGAAATCCGGAAGAATAGAGGAAAGCCTGCATCTTCTGCTCCAGGCAAAAGAACTTGCCCCGTTCGATGAGAAGATCGAGCATACACTGCTGCGGATTGAATCACTCAGAGTCAGCCTGAAGAGAAAAGCGCTTCACCATGAGGATTTGCCCATAGAGGATCTTGTTGCCGGTATGGTTAGCGGTATGCTTGAACTGCACGGCTATTCCCGCATTAAATCCAGGCAGGCTCTTGATGTGTGGAACAGATTCTGTTCCGTTACATCACCCCAGGGCCGCAAACCAGCGATCTGGGCTGCGGCACTTGAATACGCAGTCACAAGGAACGGCCCCCATTTCACACAGAAACAGCTTGCGGATGAATACGGTGTATCAACATCGCAGCTGGGGGAGCATTATCACTCCCTTGCGCAGTCAGTGGATCTTGATATGCTGATAAATACCGACCTTCTCGGTGAAATTGAGAAGGAAGGCTCCGGACTGTACAGCCTTGTCCGCAGGGAGGAGATGGCTGAAGTAATTGCCTCGATCGCAGGAAGACTGGATGAATTCGACGGCCCGGGCGAAGTCTGCTCATGGGTGTTCGACAGAATTGAACCCCTGAACGAAACCGAGCGCCGTGAAATAGAGGATTTCCTCAGTTACCTCTGGAAGAAGAAATAAGGCCCGACAGACTTTTCTTACCTGATACATCATATTATAGAAACCTGTTCTTACTCTGACGGTATCACCGCTTCCCTCGCTTCCGACATCGTAGCCGGAGGGCCTGAGTATTACTCAGGTTTTTCCATCAGACAGTGGCGAGACTACAAGAGACTCGGTGAAGATACTCATACATTACTCCCCTCTTGAAATGCAATTCGATAAACTGGCATAAAGGCTGGAGCTGATTCTGCTCAGTAATGACTGTTACTGCGTAAGTAATTTTATCAGCATATTCAAGCTTGTCAAATCCTTGAAAATAAGCGCTGATAGTAGACTTGATGCAAGCTGCTGCCTTATATTACCTGTTCGCGAATTTCTACTTAACAGAAGAGAGGTGCTGTATGAGCAAGAAGAAGTATGTCTATTTCTTTGGCGGTAACGAAACAGAGGGAAATCGTACACAGAAGGAGCTTCTTGGTGGCAAGGGAGCTAATCTTGCAGAGATGACCAGACTTGGTCTGCCGGTTCCTCCTGGTTTCACAATATCCACAGAAGCCTGTTCAGATTTTTACGAAGATGGACAGACCGGATACTGGCCCGAAGGCCTTGAAGAACAGGTTAAAGAAAAACTCAACCTGCTTGAAAAGACTACAGGGAAGAAATTCGGTGAAGGTGAAGAGCCCCTTCTTGTATCTGTAAGGAGTGGCGCAGCTGTTTCCATGCCTGGAATGATGGATACGGTACTGAATTTAGGGTTGAATGACAATTCAATAGAATCACTGATAAAGAAGACGGAAAATCCCAGGTTTGTGTGGGACGCATACAGAAGATTCATTCAGATGTTCGGTGATGTGGTCATGGAAATTCCTCACCATACATTTGAGGAAGCGCTTGATGGAGTGAAAAGCAGGAAAGGCGTTAACCTTGATACAGAACTTTCCACCGATGACCTGAGGGAAGTCGTTTCGGAGTTCAAAAAGATTTATGACAGGGAAATAGGCGAGGCTTTCCCGGACAGCCCCTGGGACCAGCTCAGGCTTTCAATAGATGCGGTTTTCGGTTCCTGGAACAACGCAAGAGCCATACGATACAGGCAGATCAACGACATTACCGGCCTGGTGGGAACGGCTGTGAATGTTCAGACAATGGTTTTCGGCAACATGGGTGAAGATTCCGGCACAGGTGTTTGTTTTACAAGAAATCCGGCAAACGGTGACAACAAGTTCTACGGTGAATACCTGATGAATGCCCAGGGTGAAGATGTAGTTGCCGGGATCAGAACACCGAAACCGATTTCAACACTTCGCGAGGTTAACGAATCCGCATACGATGAACTTATGAGAATAAGAACAATTCTTGAAGAACATTACCTTGATATGCAGGATATCGAATTCACAATTCAGGAAGGTAAACTTTACGTTCTTCAGACGAGAACCGGTAAGAGAACAGTATTCGCTGAATTGAACATTGCGGTCGATATGGCAAATGAAGGCCTTATAGACAGGAAGACAGCCATAATGCGTATTCCTACTGCGAGTTTCAATCAGCTTTTCGCGCCTATACTGGACAAAGCCAGCAAAAAGAATGCCACGCTTCTCACAACCGGGCTCAGCGCTTCTCCGGGTGGTGCGTGCGGCAGGGCTGTATTCACAGCTGATGAAGCTGAGGAATGGACCTCCAGGGGGGAGGATGTAATACTCTGCAGAAAGGAAACAAGCCCTGAGGATATCGGCGGAATGTCAGTTTCGAAGGGGATAATCACTTCCCGCGGGGGAATGACTTCTCACGCAGCAGTTGTAGCCAGAGGCATGGGGCTTCCTTGTGTTGCGGGAGCAAGTGATCTTCGTGTTGACAGCAGTTCGAAAAGGATAACCTGCGGTGAAACTATGATCAATGAGGGTGATCTTATTGCTCTTGACGGATTTACCGGTGAAGTCTTTGCAGGTAAAGTGGATGTGCGATCATCGGAGTTACTCTCAATATCATCCGGTGAAGGCGATCCTTCCGAATCGAGGTTGTATCAGAATTATTCGATTCTGATGAAATGGACTGATGAATTCAGGAGATTAGGTGTAAGGACAAACGCGGAAACAGTTCGTGACACCAAAACTGCGGTAGATTTCGGTGCTGAAGGTATTGGCCTGTGCAGAACCGAGCATATGTTTTTCGCTGAAGAAAGGATTATCTCGTTCAGGAAGCTCATTCTTGTAGCTGAAGAAGTGAAAGATTTCAAACATCTTATCGCATCAGCCGAAGGAGATACAACATCCCTGGAGAAGAAACTTGCAGGTCCTTTAGAGGATTACAATGAAGCCCTTGATGAACTATTGCCTCTCCAGAGAGGTGATTTTGCAGCAATATTCAGAGAGCTCGAAGGCCTGCCCTGTACAGTAAGGCTCCTTGATCCGCCATTGCATGAATTTCTTCCAAAGGATGAAGAGGGACAGCTTGAGATGTCCCGGGAGATGGGTCTGCCTGTTGAAAAGATCAGAAATACTGTTGAAAAGCTCCATGAGTTCAATCCAATGCTTGGACACAGAGGATGCAGGCTTGGGCTTATATACCCGGAAGTCTCGGATATGCAGGTACGGGCTATCATGGAAGCCGCAATTGAAGTTAAACAGGACGGATACGAAGTTCTTCCAGAAATAATGATACCGCTGGTGGGTCATCCCGAGGAACTGAGGATAGCGAGGGAAAGAGCACAGCTTGTTATTGATGGTATTCTTGAGGAGAGTGGATTAGAGAAAGATTACATCAAATACAAGATAGGAACCATGATAGAGATCCCCCGAGCTGCGCTGGATGCCGCAAGGATAGCGGAATACGCTGATTTCTTCAGTTTTGGAACAAACGATCTTACACAGATGGCATGCGGATTTTCGAGGGATGATGCGGGTGCTTTTCTTGAAGATTACGTAAAAATGGGCATTTACGAAGTTGATCCTTTCACGTCCATAGATGTTGACGGTGTCGGGCGATTTGTAGAGATTGGAGTCGAGGAAGGGCGAAAGGCCAAACCGGACCTGAAAGTGGGGGTCTGCGGTGAACATGGTGGTGATCCCAAATCGATCCGTTTCTTCAACTCTGTCGGCCTTGATTACGTTTCCTGTTCACCATTCAGGGTCCCTGTAGCGAAACTCGCGGCTGCTCAGGCGGAAATAGAAGCCGCAATGTAAATTTGCGATTCCAGCCAGTGGAGAAGGTGTTTGAGTGATGGATGGAAATAAAAGTGTCATAATCGCTAACAGTGATACTGGCCTTCTTCAGGTACTGGGAAAAGTGCTCAAGCTTGAGGGATTCGAAGTTGTAACCTGTGCGACAGGTATGGAGGTAATTGCAAGTGCAAACGCCTCCATACCTTCTTTGATAATATGCGGTTATTTTCTCCCCATGCTCGATGGGTTGAAAACCTGCCGTTATCTGAAATGGGAGCCTGCTACTTCGGAAATCCCCTTTCTGTTGTTGACACCGGGTCGTGACGCATACCTTCGCCAGAGAGCTTTGTGGGCTGGTGCTGACAGCATCCGGGAACTTCCTGTACGGCCCGAGGAACTGGTTTCGATCTGTAATTCTCTTGTGAAGGATATGCCTTCGAGCGTTGAATACAGCGTTGCAAGAAGTAATCCACCCGATAGAGAAACCGTTCTTGAAAAACTATGCGGTCATCTTGAGAACAGAGTCAACAGGCTTGAAGCTACATGGAATCTCACAGAGGAACTTGGCAGAACAATGAGTGTCCGTGAGATTTTCAGAAGGATGGCAAATGGTATTCTCATAGGCCTCAGTTTCGACAGGGTCTGGCTTTCAAGATACCTTGATCAGACGGACGAGCTTGTAACTGAAGTGGCAAGAGGCAAGAACCTTACCGATGTGCCCGATTCCATTCATGTGCGTGAGTATTCCGATCTGCCTGCTGGAATAGCTATAAGAGAACTTGTGCAGGTGAAATCGACAGATATCGATCAGACGGATGAACGAATATGGTGGGCAGGATCCAATGATTATATCGATACGCCTCTGGTAGCAGCGGGAAGGCCGATTGGCCTTCTGAGATGTGACAGGTTTCTCACCGGGCGCAAGGTAGAAAAAACGGATCTCGAAGCCCTCAGGCATTACACGGCTCACTCCGCTGAAGCAATTCTTAACGCGATGGTACTCGAGGATGTTACCGATGAACGGGAACAGATGTCAGCTATAATGAACAGCATGGATTCAGGTATAGTCGTGGTTGATAATTCTGGTATCGTTCTGCAGGTCACACCGAAGGTAGGAGAGCTGTTCGGTAAGAGCATAAGCAACGTGAAAAGCAAGCAGATAAGAGACGTGCTGCCAGTCCTTACTTCCAGCAAGGATAACGCGTTTTTCAAAGCGCTGAAAGAAGAAAAATCCGTTCTGAACAGGCAAGTGCATATCGGGAAAGCTGGAACGGGAGACCTTGTTCTTAATGTCAGCTACCTTCCTTTTCAGAGAGCCGGGCACTTTGCTGGAATAGTCATAATGGCGAACGACGTAACCGAGAGTTTTGCGTTGAGGGAGAACCTGAGAAAGAAGAATGAGGAACTTGAAAATATTTCTCTGATTGGAAGAGAACTTAACTCTACTCAGGATCTGGATAAGATATGCAATGAAATAGTTAAGACTCTTCGAAGATTCTTCCCATCGGAAGCTATTGCTGTCTTTCTGGCTGAAGGCAGCAGGGAAAACCTTATTCCCGATTCAGTAAAAGTTGCGGCAACAGCTGGATACGATCGAGAAACAGATCCGGAAGGTATCGTAATCAAGATCAACAAACCTGCCTCAATTGGTGGTAGCAGGACAGAAGAGGATTACACGACTGGGGCTGTATCAAACTGTATAACTTCCAGGAAACCGATCAACATCAAGCAGGTACGGGAAGACAGACGGTATCTTGAAAATCTTGCCGGAACAAGAAGTGAGCTTGCTATTCCCATGATAGTACAGGAAAAAGTTGTCGGGGCTTTTGATATACAGAGTCCTGTACCGGCCAGATTCACTTCGGAATCGCAGAAGACCATTATTGCTCTGGCAAATCATGCAGCAACAGCTGTGGAAAATGCCATACTTCACTCCAGGATACTGAGCCTTGCCAGAAAGGATAAACTCACAAGTCTTGGCAATCTGCGTTACTTCGAAGAGAAACTCGAGGAGGAATTCAGGAGAACTGACAGATCCAACTTCCCCTTCTCTCTGATCATGATGGATATAGATGATTTCAAGAACTACAACGATTCCTGGGGTCATCCCATGGGGAACACACTGCTGAAAACCGTTGTGAAAGCGATGAATACCGCGATAAGGGAAGTGGATGTTCTTATAAGGTACGGCGGAGAGGAATTCGTCTGTATTCTTCCCTTCACCGGAGAGCAGGAAGCAGCAGAGATTGCTGAGCGGATACGAAAGAGAGTTATTGAGTCATCGTATGTTATTCCTCATTCCGAGCAGCAGCCCCTTGGTAAAGTCAGCATCAGCCTTGGTGTATCCACCTATTTAACCGATGTTGGGGATCGAAATATGCTCCTGAAATACGCTGATCAAAGAATGTACATGGCTAAACGAGCCGGAAAGAACAAGGTAGTAGCTCCCGCCCTTGGAAACTGTCAGTTCGCCGGATGAGCTGATTCCGTATTATCGCCTGCAAGCATCACAGACAGCGTCCTGCCCCTTTCTGTGAGCTAGCCCCGGAAGGCCTTGTTTTGTAGATTCATTAATTGATTTGCACTTGCCTGCGACTGCATAATTTTGATGAAGGCAGGTACTTCATGAAATCTGGCGCTGCGCTGGGAGGGGTAATTAAACTAATGGGAATGCTGCATGTCTTCTGATGTTGTTCTGAAATCCGGATTTGAGAAATACGACAGAACCGAGCTGGTTGACAGCCTGGAGGAGATGATCGAGCAGGCCGGCGGCTGGCCCGAATCGGTTGTCCCCGGCGCGAAGGCTCTGTTGAAAGTCAACATGCTCTCCGCCAAATCTCCGGAGAGGGCGATTACCACGCATCCGGAAGTTGTAGCGGCTGTTGCTCTTCTCCTTAATAAGGAAGGCTGTGAAGTTACAATCGGGGACAGCCCCGGTGGAGCGGTAAAAGGTATTGAGCGTTACTGGAACAACTGCGGGTTCTCGGCTATTGCCGATGAACTTGGAATAGAACTGGTCAATTTCGAAAAGGCTGGTTCCGTACAGGTCTCTCTGGATAACCGTATCTACAATATTGCGAAACCCGTAATCGACGCGGATGTGCTTATCAACATGTGCAAATTCAAGACCCACGGTCTGTGCAGATTGACTAATGCGGTAAAAAACGCTTTCGGCGCTGTTCCCGGTCTCGGCAAGGCGATACACCACAGTCATGCGGTAAGACCTGCCGATTTCGCGAAGATTGTTGTTGATATCTACACGATAGTAGAATTCGACTTTACAGTTATGGATGCCATACTGTCCATGGATGGAAAGGGCCCCAGTACCGATGGTACACCAAGATGGGATGGAATACTGGGAGTCGCAAGGGATGGCGTGTGTCTTGATATCGTCATGACCGGGCTGGCAGGGATGGATCCCCGCATGCTTAGAACGAACAGAGTCGCCCTTGAGAGGGGTATGGGCCGGGTTCCTGAAGAAATCACAGTCAACGGCCTGGATGACTGTGTGCTGGAGAATTTTCGGATACCTGGCGAAAGCTTCTACAATATTCTTCCATCATTTCTTGGAGGAATAGCGAGGTATTTCCTCAAAAGACCTCCGGTTGCCACGGATAATTGTACCGGATGCGGGACCTGCGAGAGGGGATGCCCCGTTGGCGCGATTACGATAAGCAGCGGCAAGGCAGTAATGAACAGGAGAAAATGCATTATGTGCCTCTGTTGTCATGAGCTCTGCCCGGAGCACGCTATACAAGTCCGTATTCCACTTGGCAGGGGTTGATATGAGATCTGAAAAGAAACCAACCATTCTTCACAGGATTGAATATGCTGTTCTTCGTACAGTAATATTTTTTGCCGGGCTTCTTCCAGTCAGATGTGCTCTGGCTCTTGGCGCGCTGCTGGGCTGGGCAGCCTGGAGGATTTTTGGAATCAGGAAAAAAATAGTGCTTATTAACCTGAAGCAGGCTTTTCCTGACCGCAGCAGCATGGAACTGGACCTGATCGGGTTGCAGTCCTACATGAATTCGGGGCGCTTCATGATGGAATTCGCCCGGCAGGACAGAATGGGTGAGGATTACATCTCAAAGCATGTGAAGATTGAGGATACTGAAGCCCTGGAAAACCTTAAAACAATTGACGGGGCGATACTGCTTACCGGCCATTTCGGGAACTGGGAACTGTTTGGCATAGTAAACAGCTACATACTTGGTGATATGTCTTTTCTGGTGGGCAGACAGAGCAACAGCCTCGTGGATGCTTACATAAACAGAATGAGGTCTATTCACGGAATAGAACTTTATAACAGAAGATCAGCAGTCAGAGGAGTTCTTAAATCTATGAAGCGGGGTGGATACGTCTGCTGGCTATCCGATCAGGACGCAGGTACCAGTGGAGTAATTGTTGATTTCTTCGGATATCCCGCTTCCACTCCAAGAGGGGCGGCTGCTTTTGCAGTCAAGCTGAAAGTGCCTGTTGTACCGGCGGTACTTGTAAGGGAAGGGAAAGGTCCAGATCACAGGCTTGTAATAGGAGAGCCGGTGTATCCCGATAACAACCTTCCGCAGGAAGAAGCTGAAAGGGATATTACGCAGAAATATACACGGCAGCTCGAGAGCATGATAATCAGAAAGCCAGAATTGTACTGGTGGGCGCATAGAAGGTGGAAAACAACGGGAATGTATGGCAGCAGAAAAACAGAGAAACCCGAAATGAACTTAGAGGGAAGCGATAATGAAGAGTAAAGTAGCTGTACTGAAGACTTCACCGGATACCGTTCTTGAGGACTACCGGAAACTGCTGAAAAGCATTGACTATCTTAATTATCTGGATAGAAGCAAGAATGTTCTTCTGAAAATAAACGTGTCCTGGCATCACTGGTATCCCGCATGTTCAACTACACCCTGGCAGCTGGACGGTGTTATCCGCACGCTCCTTGCTGATGGATTCAGGAAAGAGCAGCTTGTATCAACACATAACAGGACAGTTGTGGTCAGTGACAAAACGGGCGAGAAACATAACCATCTCAGACAGGTGGATGAGGATCTTCACGGTATCGAAAAGATCAGGCTGTACGAGAAACCCGTTAAGTGGGTTGAATTCACTCCGGAAAAACCGTTCAGAGTGCTTGGTAAGATATTCCCGGATGGAGTCAGGATTCCTGATGCTCTGATTGGGCAGAACATAATCCAGCTTCCCACAGTAAAAACCCATGTTTTCACAACGATTACCGGAGCCATGAAAAATGCTTTCGGTGGTTTGCTCAGTGAGCGCAGGCACTGGACACACAGCGTAATACATGAAACCCTCGTTGACCTTCTCAGAATCCAGAAACAGATCCACCCCGGACTTCTGGCTGTAATGGACGGGACATTTGCGGGTGAAGGTCCCGGTCCGAGGGCTATGATACCGCATGTGAAGAACTACATTCTTGCATCAGCAGATCAGGTGGCGATAGACGCAATAAGTGCAAAAATGCAGGGATTCGATCCCATGAAGCTGGATTTTATCAGGCTTGCTCATGAAGAGGGCCTGGGTATTGGCGATCCTGTTGATATCGAAGTTGTCGGTGAGGATATCTCAGATGTGAATTTTCATTTTGTGCAGACCGAGACCTTCGCCAGCAGAGGGCAGAAGATGATATATCACGGCTGGCTCAAGCCAATGGAGAATCTGCTCCTGAGATCTCCAATAGTGCCGTGGGCTTTTCTTGCCAGCCGGCTGTACCACGATGTGTTCTGGCTCAACCTGGTAGGAAAAAAACGGATCAGGAATGCTCTCGATACCGACTGGGGAAAGCTGTTCTTGAAATACGGATCTGTGGATACTATCCCTCAACCGGCATCTGAGCCGGACAGCAAGGACTGATGTGGCAATAACTCAGGCGATTCTGGGCTGTGGAAGATGGGGCAGTTTTCATCTCTGGTACGGATCCAGGGTTGGAAATTCCATGACGGGCTGGGAACCTGAGGGAATTCCAGGATTCATTCAGTTACAAAAAACAAGGAAGAACAAATATCTGGAACTTCCTTCCGACGTAAGACTTACCAGCAATTTAGATGAAGTGTCCGGTTCCGATATGATCATCGTCACTGTTCCAGCCCAGAAATTCAGAGTTTTATGCGGTAGACTGAGGGAAATCGATATCTCGGAAACCGATCTTGTACTCTGCATGAAGGGAATCGAAAAAGGCACAGGGATGAGGCTGACCGAAATAGCAGCTGATGAAGGGCTGAAACCCCGCAGTATTTCGATCTGGGTCGGTCCGGGGCATCCGCAGCAGTTCGTTGCGGGGGTACCGAGCTGCATGATAATCGCTTCCCGGGATGAGAGAGATTCAATGCGCATTTCCAGCCTTCTGAGCAGCGATCTGATACGGTTCTACAGGTCACGGGATGTCATTGGCTGCGAAGTCGGCGCGGCAACCAAGAACGTTATCGGAATAGCTGCTGGAATGCTTGATGGCCTTAACCTTTCAGGTCTCAAAGGAGCTCTAATAGCGAGGGCTCCCCAGGAAGTGGCAAGACTGGTAGCCTCAATGGGTGGTGACTGGAGAAGCGTTTACGGGCTTTCTCATCTTGGTGATTACGAAGCGACTCTTTTCTCACCATACAGCCATAACCGTATGTACGGTGAAGCAGTAGCCAGGGAAGCCCGGTGGGAAAGCCTGCAGCTCGCAGAAGGGGTTGATACAGCTGCCGCAGTCATGCTGCTTGCGGACAGGAATGATGTAGAAATGCCCATAATCGGCACTGTAAGAAAAGTCATCAACAATGAGATTCCAGCGAAGGAAGCTATAGGAGAACTGTTTTCGAGACCGGAAAAGGAAGAATTCACTGATCATTTCTGACAGGAAGGGATGTACGGTCTGAAGAAGACAACCTATCTGGACAATCTTACTTTTATACCTCTGCGCACCGAGGCTCAAAAGGCCGTTTCGGAAACTCTGCGGCAGGGGTACGGGCACCCGAGAAGCAGCAATCTTCCGGGAAGAATTGCTCAGAGGGTTCTTGAGGAAATGAAAGTCCGTATCGCAAGCTTTTTTGGGGGATCAAGGGTTTCATTCTTTTACGACGGGGATGTGGCCAACGGTCTTTCCATTCTATCAGCCGGACGGATGGCAAGGGAAACTGGCAGGGGACACATTGCAGTCTCTCCTGTAGAAAGACCCTCAATTGTAGCAGCCCTTAAAATCCTTATAAACGAAGGCTCCACTGTAAGTGTATTGAAAGTAGACAATTCCGGCAGAATACTACCGGGATCGCTTTCGGAAACCCTTACCGATGAAACCGGGCTTGTCACATGTGCCTGGGTGAATGGTATATCCGGTACTGTCCAGCCTGTCTGTGAACTTGCGAAACTGGCTCATTCTGCAGGAGCTCTTTTCCATTCAGATTCATGCGACGCGGCTGGAAGAATTGAAATTGATATGTCAGATAACGATATAGACCTTATTACGGTATGTTCTTCCAAGATCGGCGGACCTCCTGGAGCTGCAGCGGTAGTGATGTCTTCCGTTGATCCCTGGCTTCTGAGCGCAGCGCCGGAATTTTCATCTATGGCCAATATACCCGGAATATCGGGTATGGTAGCTGCAATGGATGTTATTGGATCCGGAATAGAACCCCGAAGCAGGATTGTCAATCAGCTTAGAAGAGATCTGCTCAAGGGGCTTGATTCGTTAAATGTAAGCTACTCTATCGTTGGAGGGAGGCTTGAGCAGATACTGCCTGGTACAGCATTGCTGAATATCAGCCATCCACCTGAGAGGCTTCATCTCAAACTTGAGGAGGAGAGAATTATCCTGCCATCCCACAATTCAACAGATAGATTATCCTATCTCGACAGAATTGGACTTGATGCTTCAAATCCTGATAAATACCTTGGTTTCTCCATTGATACACACAACACTACTGTTGATATAGAACATTTTCTCGTATCCTTATCTAGTATTCTTTCTGACGGAGACAGGTGACAGAGTGGGAATTCGATCGATCTTTAAGTTAATACTGCTTTTAACTTCAACCATGTGCACAATGGCTCAGGTTTGTGACTGCCGGTATTTCTGGGTGGTAAGGGATGCGCTGGAGAATCCCGAATCTATCGATTCCATAATTGACAGGGCAGAAGAGGCAGGAGCAAATGGAATAATAGTCCAAGTGGCCGGAAGAGGTGAGGCGTACTACAGATCATCCCTTCTGCCCGAAGCGCCCTTTCAGGAAAATTTTGATCCACTTGCCTATACGATAGCAAGAGCCAGACCCAGAGGGCTGGAGGTTCATGCATGGGTAAACGCTTTCCTGGTATGGTCTGCACCATATCCTCCGGGAGATTCCACGCATGTATGGCATAGCCATCCTGACTGGTTCATGACCGACAGGTTTAACCGCTCTACCAGGGACTACACAAGGGATGAATGTGACCGCAACGGCCTGGTAGGCGCAACACTTTCTCCAGCAGTGCCGGAGGTGAGGGAATTCATTGCTGACATAGCGGTGGAAATTGCGGTAAATTACAATGTGGACGGAATTCACCTTGATTACATCAGGTATCCGAATCCCTCCTTCGGATTTGAAACCAGGTCTACAGGAGCGTTCTTTCTGGAAACAGGGCTTGATCCTATGGATATATTCCAGAGGCACGGGGATAACAACCAACTTGAAGAAGCCTGGTCCCTTTGGCGTATAGATCAGGTAACTAGAACTGTCGAGACCGTAAGATCTGTCCTCAGAAGTGAGTGCCCGGGTGTGCTGCTGTCATGTGCCGTGATGGCTGATCCATTCGAAGCAGAATCCCATTACTCCTGTGACTGGAGGGCATGGCTGGAATCGGGGCTGGTTGATTTCGTCTGCACAATGGCATACACTACCGATACTGCCAAGGCAAGAGAACTTGCGGTTCTTGGTATGGGAGTGTGTCCTGAGAGGGTCATTCACGGAATAGGAATTTACAATCAGCCGATAACAAATGCATTTGCTGGTGCTGCGGAAGCTCTGTCCCGTGGTGGCAGAGGAATATGTGTATTCAGTCTCAATTCACTATCTTCTGACAGTACATGGATGCTTAGAAACTTCTGGGGAGAGACCGGCAGTACCGATCATCCCATTGATCCTGCAGTATTTCAACGTGTTTCCGCTGAAAGTGGTAGAATATGAGACTTGGTGTTCTGGCCAGTGGAAGCCGGGGGAATGCCTTTGTGATTGAACATGATGGACACATGGTTTTCATTGATGCCGGACTCAGCGGAAGGAAACATACCGAAAGGCTACTGGAATCGGGTTTCAGTGATATATTCCCTGAAGCTCTACTGATCAGCCATGAACATTCGGACCATGTTAAAGGTGCCGGTATACTGGCCAGAAAGTGGAATTTACCCATATTCGGGTCGAGTGGCACTTTGAATGCTTTGAAAGGGAAACTGGGAAAGCAGCTGTGTACCGAAATACTTGAAAATGGAACCGGAGTGAGTTTTGGTTCGTTTACAGTCAACGCTTTCAGCGTTGCTCATGATGCAGCCGATCCGTCAGGATTCATCATAGAGTGGAGTTCGGGAAAACTTGGTATTGTAACCGATCTCGGGAAATCCAGCCCGCTGGTTGAAGAGAACCTGACCGGTTGCAGCGCTGTTGTCCTGGAGTTCAATCATGATGAGGACATGCTGTGGGGGGGTAGTTATCCATGGCACCTGAAACAGCGGATAGCTTCGACAACAGGGCACCTTTCGAACAGTGCGGCCTCGGGCTTGCTGGAGACTGTATATCACAGTGGTCTGAAGGTCTGTGTACTTGCTCATCTGAGCCAGGAGAATAATTTTCCGCATCTGGCCGAGCAGGCATCACGTGAAGTAGCGGGAGGAACAGTGAAAATCCATACCGGCATGCAGGATATACCTCTGCCTGCCCTGGATCTGTAAGGAGGTAGCTTAAATTGAAATGGGCCATAATACTGGCATGTTCGGCTGTGCTGACCTGCTCAGCAATTAATATTGATTTTGCGGCTGGAGCCGGTCTGTCATATCCAACCAGTCAATGGGGAAACAGCCTGAATACAGGAATGGATGCGGATCTGTCCGCTTCATGGATC
>Ga0307441_1000224_pt1 | contig 22304 bp, 17 predicted proteins | sample SalMarWE160420MG_FD_202149 | JGI IMG/M metagenome (GOLD analysis project Ga0307441, IMG submission 202149) | Salt marsh sediment microbial communities from the Plum Island Ecosystem LTER, Massachusetts, United States - WE1604-20 | ecosystem: Environmental > Aquatic > Marine > Intertidal zone >... | reverse complement strand
AGCTGGCGTGGATGCCCGGGTTCTCGGCGTTGAACTGGTCGAGGAGCGGCCCGACGACGTCGGGACGCTGCTGGCCCCCGATGAACACCTTCAGGTTGACCTGGGCAGCGCCGCTGGCGAGCAGCGCAGCCACGGCGAGGGCCGTGAGGATGCGAGCGGTTCGTCTCATGGATACCTCCTGTGTCCGTGACGGCAAGGTGTGGATGCCGAAGCGTGAATCAGGCGCCACCTCCATCGGCCCGGCGTGGGCCGGTGCTGTCCCTGACGACCAGTCTCGTCGCGAGGCGGACCGAGCTGACCCGGCGGCCGGCCATCAACGCGAGCAGGGCATCGAAGGCGATCTCTCCGATCCGGCGGGTCGGCTGGCGCACGGAGGTGAGCGCCGGGCTGGCCACGGCGGCCAGCGGGGTGTCGTCGAAGCCGACCACGGAGACGTCCTCGGGCACGCGCATGCCGGCAGCGGCGAGGGACTCCATGGCGCCCAGCGCGACCAGGTCGTTGTCGGCGAGGATGGCGTCGACGCGCGCCTTGCGCGCCAGGAGCTCGCGACACGCGGCCGCGCCACCCGCGCGGCTGTCGTCGCTGGCGATCAGCAGCTGCCTGTCCGCCTCCAGGCCGAAAGACGCCACCCCGGACCGGTAGGCGCGGATGCGTCGCTCGGCGTACCGCGAGCCGCGCGGCCCGGACAGAAGCGCCACCCGCCGGTGCCCCAGCCGCTCGAGGTGCGCCAGCGCCTGCCACACGCCGGCCCGCTCGTTGCTGCCCACGCTGACGGCGCCGAGCGCGCGCGGTCCGGCGTGGATGACGACGACGGGGTAGCGGGCCTCGACGAGGGCGTTGAGGCCGGGCACATCGGCGTCGGTGACGCTCGATCCCAGCACCAGCAGGCCGTCGACGCGGCCCTCGCGCAACCACACCGTGAAGTCCGGATGCGGAGCGGTCGACAACAGCAGCGGGAAACCACCCTGCTCGGCCCGGCTGGAGATGCCCAAGAGCAGCTCGCTGAAGTACGGGTTGGCGAAGATCAGCTGCGAGCTTCGCGGCAGCATCAAGCCGACGGCCTGCGCTTCGCGCCGCGTAAGGGCCCGGGCCGCGGCATTGGCGCGGTAGCCCAGGGCGTCGGCCAGCTCGCGCACCCGCTCGCGGGTGGCCGTCGCGATCTGCGGATCGTCCCGCAAGGCGCGCGACACCGTGGACCGGGCCAACCCCAGTCGCTCGGAGAGGTCCCGCAGGGTCAGCTTGCGCCTCACTCAAGGCCGTCCACTCCCCGGCCCGACCCGCGGGTCGCTCGGCGATGACCGCGGGCGCTGCCGATGCTGCCTTCGCAACCGGTTGCGACAACCGTAGCACAGCCCCCATCGGGCGGCAAGGGTCGGCTGCCGAGCCCAGCGCGCCGGCGATCCGGAGCGGCTACCGCGTGCGTTGCGCCTGGAGCTTGTGCGTGACCTCCGAAGCGGTGATCGGCGGGGCCAGCAGGTAGCCCTGACCGAGCTCGCAGCCGAGCGAGACCAGCGTCTCCAGCTCCTCCTCGCGCTCGATGCCTTCGGCCACGACGTCGATGCCGAGATTGTTCGCCAGGCCCACGATGGTGGTCACGACATGCTGGCTGGCGGGCTCCGAGTCGACGTTGTGCACGAACGAGCGGTCGATCTTGAGCGAGTCGATCGGCAGGCTGTGAAGCACCTTGAGCGACGAGAAGCCGGTCCCGAAGTCGTCGACCTGAACGCGCACGCCCAGCTGACGGAGGCGCGCCAGCGCATCGGCCGCGGCCTCGGGGTAGCCCATCAACGCGCCCTCGTTGATGTCGAGCTTGACCAGCGAGGCCGGCACGCCCGCCGCCTCGATGGCGGACCGGAGCATGCTGTCGACGCCGCCAATGGCGAAGTGCCGGGCCGACACGTTCACGCTCACGACCGGTGCCTGGGCGCCGGCGAGCTCCCGCTGCCAGGCGGCCAGCTGGCGGGTCGCTTCCCCCAGGACCCAGCGGTCGATCGTCACGATCAAGCCCGAGTCCTCCGCGAGCGGCACGAACTCGGCCGGTGGGATGAGGCCCCGCTGCGGATGGCGCCACCGCACCAGCGCCTCGACGCCGACCAGCGCTCGCCCGGCCAGGCGGTAAACGGGCAGGTACTCCAGGAACAGCTCGCCGCGCTCCGGCGCCCGGTGCAGGCTGGTCTCGAGCTGCATGGCTCCGAACGCCTCGGTATGCATGCTCTCGTCGAACACGGCGTAGCGCGCCTTGCCGCCGGCCTTGGCGCGGTACATGGCGATGTCCGCGTCGCGCAGCAGCTCCTGCGGCTCGCGGTAGTGCGGGGCCGACAGCGCCACGCCGATCGAGGCGCTGGTGAAGATGTCGTGGCCGCCGATGGTGAAGGGCTCCGCGAGGGCGGCCTGTATGCGCAGCGCGCTGGCCGTGACGTGGTCGAGCCCATCGACGTCCTCGACGAGCACACAGAACTCGTCCCCGCCCAGGCGCGCCACCGTGTCGGAGCCACGCACGCACGTCTTCAGGCGCGTCCCCAGCGCCTTGAGCAGCTCGTCGCCGGCATTGTGCCCGAGGGAGTCGTTGACCACCTTGAAGCGGTCGAGGTCGAGGAACAGCAGGGCGAAACGCCACGCCTCGTTGCGCACCGCACGCGACAGCGCCTGCCGCAGGCGGTCGAGCAGCAGCACGCGGTTGGGGAGCCCGGTCAGGTCGTCGAACAGCGCCCCTTGCACGAGCTGCTCCTCGATGCGCCTGCGCTCGGTGATGTCCCGTGACGAGGTCACCAGCTTGGTCACCCGCCCGGCCTCGTCGCGCACGCTGCGAGCGACCGTCTCGAGCCACAGGTAGTCGCCCGCCGCGCTCCTCAACCGGTAACGCACCTGGACGGCCTCCGCGCCCTCCCCGAGCCGCTGCTGCAGGTTGGTCCGCACCACCTCGCGGTCCTCGTCATGGATCAGCGCATAGGGGTCCTGCCCGACGAGCTCGGCCGGCTCGTAGCCGAGCACGGCGCTCGCCGACGGGCTGACGTACTCGAAGCGTCCGTCGCGGCCGTGCAGGCACACCAGGTCCTGCATGTGCTCGGCCAGCAGCCGGAAACGCTGCTCGCTCTCGCGCACCGCGCTGTACAGGCGCGCGCGCTCCACCGCCACGCCAAGCTGGTCGCCCACCGCGCTCAACAGCCGCAGCTCCGCCTCGCCGGAGCCTCGACCGCCGCCCTCGGCGGCCAGGACGCCCACCACGCGCTCCTGGGCGCGCAGCGGCACCGCGGCCTGCCAGGTGCTCCCGGACTCGGCGTCGTCGTCGGCGGGCTGCGCAGCGTCCTCGGGGGGCGCTGCGGCCGCCTGCAGCACCGGCTCGCCGTCCTCGGCGACACGGGCGACCAGCGCCGCGACCGGCCCCGCGGTCGCCTCCGCCTGGCCGTAACCGACCCGGTGCTGCAACGTCAGCTCGTTCCCGTCCGAGGCGAAGAGCGCCACGCGCTGGTAGCCGAGAACCTCCGCCGTGGCCTCCACCGCGCTGGCGAAAGCGCTCTGCAGGTCAAGCTCGGTGGCCACGGCCGCGCGCACGCGGTCGAGCAGGGTCAGCTCCGCGGTCTGGTGCTTGGCGGCGTCGTAGAGGTCGCGGTACTGCGCCGCCTGGGCGCGGCTCTGCTCGAGCAAGGCAAGACGGTCCAGGGCGTTGCCACAGGCCAGAGCGGTGGCCTCCACGAAGCCTGCGTCGTCGCGCTCGAAGCGCCGTCCGCCACCGTGGAGCAGCGCACTGAGCACGCCCACGATCTCGTCGTTGCGATTGCGCAGCGGCGTGCCCAGGAAGGCGCGCGGCCTGGCCGCGCCCTCCGGCACGGCCGCGTCGGCGAGCCCGCCGGCATCGAAGGCCGAAAGCGTGCGACCCGCCTCCATCACGCGCCACGGCAGTCCCACGCCGTGAGGGACTGTCCACTCCGGCGCCGCCGACACGCCCGGTCCCGACGAGGCCCGGCTGCCGCTGAGGCGCAGCACCTCCGCGTCCTGGTCGAGGAGGTAAAGGTTGCACACATCGGCGCGCGTCATCTCCAGCACCGCCTGCAGCGACCGCGCCACCACGTCGCGCCGCCGGCTGGCGCCGCGCAGCGCCTCGCTGGTCCCGACGAACGCCTCCAGCTTGGCGAGCTGCCACGCGCGCTGGTCGGCGTCGTCCTGGCGCACCAGCGCAAGCTCGATGCTGCTGCCCAGCTGGGCCAGCGTGTCCCTCACCTGGGCGTCGAACCGGCGCGGCGTGGAGGCGAAGAACGCCAGCACGCCCCACGGCCGGCCGCGCAGCATCAGCGGTTGCGCGGCGTACGCCGGCGCCGGCTCGCGCTCGTCGCCCGCTTCGCAGAAGCTGGGGCCCGGCTCGTCGTCGAGGCTCGCCAGCGGCCCGCGCCCGCCCCCCAGCCAGCCAGCGGCGCCGAGCGACGCCTCGAGCGCCGCATCGCGACTGCCCGAGGCGTCGTAGGCCTCGGCCGTCACGCCGTCGGGCCCGAGGCCGAGCACAGCCATGCGCTCGAAGCCGGTGCCGGGGACCTCCAGCACGATGCGCGCCAGCATGGGCAGGAACGTCTGCAGCCGACCCCCAGCCAGCAGCAGCCGCTCGATGTTGGCCAACAGCGCGCTCATGCGCGCCGCGCGGTCGCGCCGCTCCTCGAGCCTCAGGCGCTGCAGGAGCGCGCCGACCTGCAGGCCGAACGCCTCGGCCATGGTCGCCGCCTCGGGGGCGAAACCCGACTCGCTCTCGAGGTTGTCGAGGCGCAAGGACGCCTCCAGCCGCCCGCCCTGAAGCACCGGCACCACCAGGGTGGCGGCCGGACCCGGGCCCGCCCCGGAGCCGTGCGCCAGCCGCGTGCGCGCCCCCTCCACACCGGCGTCCAGATCGCTGCCCGTCAACAGCCTGGGGGTCTCGTCCTCGCCGCTTCCCGTGCGCACCTCGGCCTCGCCGAAGCGCAACCCCGACAGCACGGCGGGATCACCGCCGTGGGCGGCGGCCACCTCGAAGCGATCGTCGTCGGCGCGGACCAGCACACAGCCCGCCTGGGCACCCGGGATCACCGCCACGGCCCGCTCGAGCAGGATCTGGTAGAACGCCGGCGACACCTCCTGTGCCAGCAGCTCCCGCGTCGCCTCCAACAGCGTGGCCTGGAAACGGCGCGAGCGTTCCCCGCCCAGCTCGCCCTGCCGCCGGCCCACCGCCGCCTCCAGCGCCGCCGGCGCGGCCCGCAGGGTATCCACCACGAGCGGCAGCCAGGCCGGCGCCGGGGCGGGCCACTCGAAGGCGAGCATGCGCTTGACATTGTCATCGCCGGTCACCGGGAACAGCGCCACGTAGCCCACGCCCATCGCTCCGAGCCGGTCACGGTCGTGTGCGGGCAGCTCCTGAACGTGGCCCGCGAACCCGGGCGAGGTGCTCGCCCAGGTCAGCAGCTGCGAGCCGTAGGGTGGCGTGCCGTCCTCCCAGGCGAGCGCTTCGGCGGTCTCCCAGCGCCGGTAGAGCGCACTCCGGCGCTGCCGCGCCGGTTGATCCGGGCGCGTGCCCCGGTCCTCTTCCAGGTCGAGCAGCGTTACGCGGCTGGCGCGTACGGCCGCCCCCAGCTTGGACAGCAGGTCGTCGACCGCCAGCGCCCAGTCCGGCTGGCGGAGAAGCTCCCGGCTCGCCTCCTGCGTAGCCGCCAGCACCTCCGCCCGGCGCGTCCAGGCGACTTCCGACGCACGCCGCGCGGTCACGTCGCGGATGAGCAGCAGACGGCCGCCCCCGGGGAGGGCGTGCGCCCTGGCTTCGTACACCGCGCCGGCCTCGCGCTCCGGCGGCTCGAGCACCACCGATTCACGGCCCATGGTCGCCAGGTCACGCCTGAGCGCAGACAACGGCCGCCCCAGCACCGTCGGCGCCGCCACGCCCAAGGCCCGCTCCGCCGCCGGGTTCACGTCGAGCACCATGCCCGTCTCGTCGACCAGCACCAGCCCGTCGCCGACGCCGGCGAACACCTCGCGGTACTCGGGTGGGCCGCGCCGCTCGAGCCGCTGACGCTCGAGCCCCCAGGCGAAGAGCACGCCGCTCGCGCCGAAGCCGAGGGGGGTCAGGTCGATGACGGGCAGGCCCCACGCCGGCACCAGCGCCGCGGCGGCAAGCGCCATCGGCGGCGTCGCCGCCAGCGCGAACGCGCCCATCCCCGCCCGCTGGTGCGCCCGGCCGGCGCGTGCCGCCGCGCCCAGCACGACCATCGCCGCCAGCATCAGCGCAAGGCCCGCGGCCAACCACCACACCCACATGGCGTCGGCGGGACGGAGCGTCACGGCCTGGATGCCCGCCACGTCGAAGCCGGCCAGCCCTCGCCACAGCCGCTGCCGGCCTGCGGGCAGCCACACCGTTGCCGCTGCGACCGCTCCCGGTACCAACACCAACAGCGCCAACAGCCAGGGCAGGCGCCGGTCGGCCAGCCGCACGGCGGCCACCAACCACAGCGGGCCGACCAGGGCGGCCGCCGACAAGGCCGCGTACACCCAGGCGGGATGCCGGGCGGCGTCGGCGGCGCCGGCGGACACCAGCACGGCGACCGTCCACACCAGCACTGCGACGGCGAGCGCGGCGAAGGGCACGGCGCCGGCGAGCCGGCGCCGCAACAGCGCCCACGCCACCCCCGTGAAGGTGACGACGGCCGTCACGAGCGGCAATGCTAGCAGGACCAGCTCAAGGTTCATCGCCCTGTCCCCCGACGTGGCACCCGGCCCTCACCCGGCGGCGACGGCGCGCGCACCACGTGCTTTCGGCACCCCCCCTTCCGTCACCCGGAGGGGACGGGCAGCTCCGATCCCCCATTCTCCACGTGCCGCCCTTGCCGAGCCGTGAAAACGCGTACCCGAGCAGGGGCGCGCCGTGCACACCGGGCTGGCCCGTGCGATAGTCTGGGGTGGCCGCGGCCGCGCCGTTCGCCGCCGCAAACGCCGCCCGTTCCGCGCCGGCGGGCCCATGGGAGAGCCGCGACGATGAGCAGCTACAGCGACGAACAACGAGCCCTGCTGCTGGACGCCGCCGCCGAGGTGCTGGTCGCGGCCGTGGCGGCGGAGCGCACCGGGCCCATCGCCTACTTCCGCGAGATCATGGCCGCGGGCCGCTACCTGTACGACGCCCGCCGCCGCTACAGCGACAACGCCCTGGTGCAGGACCTCTTCACGCACGCCGAGGAGCGCAGCGTCGAGCTCGACGAGGTCACCCGCGACAAGCTGCTGGCACGCATCGAGCAGGTCGGCGCCATCGTCCACGACGACGCCGAAGGCGTCGAGTTCAAGCGCTTCCTGCTGGAGCTCGCCGAGCGCGTGGCCGAGGCCTCGCGGAGTGGCCTGTTCGGCCGACGCCTATCGCCGAACGAGGCGGCGTTCCTGCACGAGCTGGAGACGCGCCTGCGGCTCCCGAAGGAGTGAGCGGCCGCGTCAGCGCGGCTCGAAGCCCTTGTCGCGATTGAAGGCCGCGGTGCCGCCGCGCGGGATGGACAGCGTCTGCCAGCGCTCGCCCCGCACGTGCTTCGCCAGCAGGACGATCTGACCGACGTGCTGAGCGGTGTGGGTGAGGTTCCTCAGAAGGGCCGCGGGGACGCTGTGGGGCTCGCCGCGCACGGTCACGGTGCGCGCCAGATCGCCGACCTGCAATCGGTCGAGCTCCGCCAGCGCCACGCCCCAGGCCTCCTCCCACCAGCCCGACACCTGCGCCAGCGATGCGCCGTGCTCCTCGAACTCCTCGTCACGGCGGCGCTCCGGCTTCTCGCCATCGCGGCTCAGGAAGTGGGTCCAGCGCGACATCATGTTGCCGTGCAGGTGCTTGACGATGACCGCAATGCTGTTGCTCCCCGGGTCTGGCCGAACGTGCACGTCGGCGGCTTCGAGCTGCGCCAGGGCTCCGTCTCCGAGCCGCTTCTGGGCGCGGAACGAGGCCCGCAGCTCATCCAGTACCACCCCTAGCACCGCGTCTGTCGTCACAGCGCACCTCCGCACCTTCGCCACCGCCTCGGGGCCGCGGCGAGACCGCCCCAGCCTAACCGACGGCCTCCCCGGCGGCCGTCGGGCCGGCGCCCAGACGCGCTCGCCACCACAACAACGCGGTCACGGTGAGCAGCGCCACCAGCACCAGCCCCAGCACCACCGGCACGTAGCGCGTTCCCCAGCCGGCAACGGCCCAACCGATGACCGGCGCCGATGCCACCGGGCCAAGGCTGGCGCCGGCGATGACCACGGCACCGAGGCGCTCGGCGCGTAGCGGGAAGACCTCCTGCAACCACGCCAGCGCCGTCGGGAACACCGGCGCGAACGCCAGTCCCACCACCGCATAGGCCACCGGCGCCAGCGGCGTCACGACCGCCAGCCATGCCGCGGCCAGCGCCAGCAGCAGGGCGCCCATCACCAGGTCGGCCGGCCGCAGCAGGTCGCTCACCGCGGCCGCCACGAAGCGCCCCACCGTCAACGCCCCCCAGAACAGGCTGGTGAGGTAGGCGGCCGTGCTGGCGCCGAGCACCGGCGCCAGGTAGGTCGGCTCCCAGCTCGCCACGCCCACCTCGGACGACACGTACAGGAAGTAGAGCAGCAGGAAGCCTGCCAGCGGCGCCAGCGGCACGCGCGGCGCCCCACGCTGCACACGCAGCGGCGTGGGCGCCACCGGGAGCGTGGCCATGGTCACCGACACCACCACGCACAGCCCCGCCACCACCAGGAAGGCGGGAGCCACGTGCGGCGCGACCAGGCCGACGAGCAGCGGCCCGGCCACGGCCCCCAGCCCGAAAGCGGCGTTGAGAAGGTTGAGAGCGGCACTGGCACGGCTCCCGAAGGCGCGCGCGAACAACAGGTTGGTGGCCACGTCGAGCAAGCCGAACCCCAGGCCGCCGACGAGCGCCGACGCGAGGGCCAGCCCCCAGGTCGGGCTCAGCGCCACGCCGGTGGCGCCGAACGCGGCGGCGCCGGCCCCGGTGGCCAGGACGCGCCGGTAGCCGAAGCGAAGCAGCAGCAGGCCGCTGGCGGCGATGGTGAAGAACGAGCCCAGGAAGGCGGCGCTGACGATCACCCCGACCTGGCCCAGGCCCAGGTGGTAGCGAGCCAGAAACGCCGGGAAGGCGGGCCCGTACATGGCCTGGACCGCACCGATGGCAAGGAATCCGAGGCTGCCGGCGGCGAACAGGAAGCGCTTGTCGCGCGTGTCCAGGAGGCCGCGAAGCATGCCCACCAGTGTAGCGCCGTCGCGCCCGCAAGCTCGCGGCCGGGGGCGCTCGCAGGGAGACCGGACGGGTATAATGCTGCCTCAGTGCGAGCGGGAGGCATCACCTTGTCAGACGGCTTGGACGGCATCAACGAACTGCGCGCGAAGTACCTGCGCTTCTTCGAGGAGAAGGGTCACCTCGCCTACCCTTCGGCCTCGCTCAAGGCCGACGATCCCACCCTGATGTTCACCAGCGCCGGCATGGTGCCCTTCAAGCCCTACTTCCTGGGCGCCACGCCGAAGTTCGCCGGCGTCGACGGCGTACACCACCGCGTGACCACGGCCCAGAAGTGCCTGCGCATCAACGACATCGAGAACGTCGGCCGCACGCTGCGGCACCACTCGTTCTTCGAGATGATGGGCAACTTCTCCTTCGGGGACTACTTCAAGAGGGAGGCGGCCCTGTGGGCGTGGGAGTTCATGACCGCCCCGGAGTGGCTCGGGCTCGAGCCCGAGCGCCTGTACGTGACCATCTACCAGGACGACGACGAGGCCTTCCGGGTATGGACCGGCGACGTGGGCGTCCCCGAGGAGCGCATCTCCCGCTGGGGCGAGGACGAGAACTTCTGGCCGGCCAGCGCCGTGAGCGAGGGCCCGAACGGCCCGTGCGGCCCCTGCTCCGAGATCTTCTACGACCGCGGCGCGGAGTTCGGCAGCGCTGACGAGTCGGGACCCAACGTCGGCTCGGGCGATCGCTTCATCGAGGTGTGGAACCTGGTGTTCACACAGTTCGACCGGCGCGACGGCGGCGCCTTGGAACCCCTGCCTCAGCGCAACATCGACACCGGCCTCGGGTTCGAGCGGCTGGCCGCGGTGATGACGGGCCTCGAGGACGCCTACGCCACCGAGCTCTTCCAACCCACCATCCGGCGCGTGGCGGCGCTGTCCGGCGCGCCCTATCGCGGCGTCGCCAGCGTGTCGCACCGCGTCATCGCCGACCACCTGCGCGCGGTGACTTTCGCCATCACCGACGGGGTCCTGCCGGCAAACGACGGGCCCGGCTACGTCGTGAAGATGCTGTTGCGCCGGGCGTCGCGGCACGCCTGGCTCCTGGGGCTGCGTGAGCCCGTGCTGCACGAGCTCGTTTCCGAGGTGGTCGCCGCGATGGGCGAGCCCTACCCCGAGCTCGTCGACGGACGGGAGCGGGTAGCGGGCATCGTGAGGACCGAGGAGGAGCAGTTCCTGCGGACGCTCGAGGCGGGCATGCAACGGGTCGCGCAGGTGCTGGACGACCTCGGCGGCGACACCCTCGACGGTGCCACCGCGTTCGACCTGTGGCAAACGCACGGCTTCCCCCTGGACCTCACCCGGGAGATGGCGGCGGAGCGCGGCGTGAGCGTCGACGGCGAGGGCTACGAGGCCGCCCGCGAGGCGGCGCGCGCCGTCTCGCGCGGAGGGCGTGAGGCGGGCGCGCTGTTCAGCGGCGGCCCTGACGTGCTCGGCCACGTCGCCGAGCGCGTCGAGGAGACCGAGTTCGTGGGCTACGCGCAGACCTCGGCGAGCGCCGCCGTGCGTGCCGTGCTCGCCGGGGACGAAGAAGTGGACGCCCTGGAGGAGGGCGACGCCGGCGTGGTCGTGCTCGACCGGACGCCGTTCTATGCTGAAGGCGGGGGTCAGATCGGCGACAGCGGCAAGCTCGAGTGGCACGACGGCAGCACCGGCGCCGCCGTGGTGAGCGCCACCACCCGCAGCAGCCAGGGGTTCGTCCTGCACCACGCCCGCGTGGTGCGTGGCAGGCTGCGCCGTGGGCAGCAGCTCGAAGCCCGCGTCGACCCCGGCCGGCACGAGACCGAGAAGCACCACAGCGCCACCCACCTCCTCCACGCCGCGCTGCGCAGCGTCCTCGGCACGCACGTGGCGCAGGCCGGCTCGCTGGTGGCACCCGACCGGCTCCGCTTCGACTTCTCCCACGGACAGGCGCTGTCCCCCGACGAGATCCAGCGCGTCGAGGAGCTGGTCAACCGCTGGATCCAGGCCGACTTCGAGGTTGGCTGGCGGGTGGTGCCGATCGCCGAGGCCCGTCAGGCCGGGGCCATGATGCTGTTCGGCGAGAAGTACGGTCACGAGGTGCGCATGGTGACCATGGGAGCGGGCGAGACGAGCACCGGCCAGCCGGGTCAGGCGGCGGTGTCCATCGAGCTGTGCGGCGGTACCCACGTGGGCCGGACCGGGGAGATCGGCAGCTTCATCGTGAGCTCCGAGGAGGCGGTGTCCGCCGGCGTCCGGCGCATCGAGGCAAGGGTCGGCATGGCCGCCGTCCGGACCAGCCAGGAGGAACGTCGGCTGGTGCAACGGCTGGGCCGCAGTCTGGGCGGCGCCGCGGGGGAGCTGGAGGGGCGCGTGCAGCGGCTCCAGGCCGAGCTCAAGCAGGCGCAGCGCGATGCGTCGCAGCTTCGCGACCGCCTGGCGGCAGCGCAGACCGCCGGCGCCGCCGCGACGGGCGAGCTGCACGACGCCGGCGGCTTCCGCTACACGACCGCCTCGCTGCAGGGGCTGGACGCCGCGGCGCTGCGCAGCGCCGCCGACGCGCTTCTCGGCAAGAGCGGCGCCGACATCGTGGTGGTCGGCAGCGGCTCTCTGCTGGTGGCCAAGGTGAGCGGGCCGGCGCGCGAGCGCGGCGCCCACGCGGGCAACCTCATCCGTGAGCTGGCGCAGCGGGCCGGCGGCGGCGGCGGCGGCCGGGCGGACATGGCGCAGGCCGGCGTGAAGGACCCGGCGGCGCTTGCGACGGCGCTGGCCGCAGTGCCCGACGTCCTCCGAGGCTGAGGCGGCGCGTCACCGTGCCCGCCGCCGACAGCGCCCCACCGCGCCTGATAGCGCTCGACCTGGACGGCACCTTGCTGCGCAGCGACAAGCGCATCAGCGCGCGCTCGCTGGCCGCGGTGAGGCGCCTGTCGGCGCGGGGCGTGGCCGTGCTGTTGTGCACCGGCCGGCCGCCGCGCAGTGCCAAGGCGTACGCCGCCGAGCTCGGGCTCGACACGCCGTTCATCTGCTACAACGGCGCCGCCGTCTACGACCCCGCACGCGACGCCGTCACGGTGCGCCACCACCTGGACCCCGAGACGGCGCTGGCCGCCATCGACCGTTTGCGAGCCACCTTCCCGAGCGTCATGCTCGCGCTGGAGAGCGCTTCCGGCTGGTACCTGGAGGCGGCCGCCGTCCAGCGCGGTCGCGGCGAAGCGCGACTGGGCCCGGAAGCCCCAACCGGCGTCGGCCCCGTCGAGCGCTTCGTCGCCGCCGACGCCATCAAGCTGATGGCGTTCGTCGACGGCCACAACGCCGCGGAGCTCGCCCGAGCGGTCGGCGACCTGCCGCTTCAGCGCACCTGGAGCGCCGGCGGCCTGCTGGAGCTACTCGATCCGCGTGTCGACAAGCGCAACGCTCTCGCCGACGTGTGTGCCGAGCGCGGCGTCGCGCGCACCGCGGTCGCCGCATTCGGCGATCAGCGCAACGACGTGGAGATGCTGGCCTGGGCAGGGCTGGGCGTGGCGGTGGCCAACGCCTGCGACGAGGCGAAGGCCGCCGCCGACGTCGTGGTGGACAGCAACGATGCCGACGGCGTGGCCGGCTTGCTGGAACGTTGGCTGGGCGCGCCTGAAGGGGATCGGACACATCAAGCCCCAACCCGCGGATAGTAGCGTGGGAAACGTGGTCCTGGGACTGGACGTCGGCCGGGCGCGCATCGGCGTGGCCCGCGCCGAGATCGGCAGCTCCCTCGCCTTCGGCCGGGGGTGGATCGACCGCCAAGGAACGGAGGCGGACGTGGCGGCGGTGCGGGAGCTGGCTGCCCGAGAGGGCGCCGCCTTGATCGTGGTGGGGCTTCCCACCGCCACGCGCGGCGGCGGCACGCGCCAGACGGCGTTGGTGCGCGCCTTCGCGGCCGAGCTGGAGCGCGCCGGGCTGCGCGTCGCCCTGGAGGACGAGCGTTTCACGACCGCCCTGGCCGAGCGTCGCCTCGCCGGCACCGCGCCGCGCTCCGGTCGACGCCGGCCCAAAGGCGCCGTGGACGAGGCCTCGGCGATCCTCATCCTGGAGAGCTACCTGCAGCGCGCCTCGGCGTCCGTCGGCGCGGCTGGCGACCAGGAGCGCTGAGCCGTGCCCGGTCGGCCACAGGACGTCCCGGCTGGCGACGAGCCTCGTGAAGCGGCCCTCGCTCGGCCGCCGCGCTGGCGCCGCGCCCGTCCCGTCGTGCTCACGGCCCTGGCGGCGTTGCTGCTGGTCGTCGCCGCCGTGCTCGCCGTGCTCTATGAGCTCAGCCCGCCGAGCGCCACGCCGCGCAAGGTGACCTTCGAGGTCGACCCGGGCTGGGGCGGCAAGGAGGTGGCCGCCCGGCTGCACGATCAGGGGCTGGTGCGAAACGCTCGCATCTTCGAGCTGTACCTGCGCGCACGCCACCTCGACCGCAGCATCGGCGACGGCCTGTACGACCTGAGCCCGTCGATGAGTGCGGCACAGGTCGCAGCCGCGCTGAAGAAGGGCGGCCGGCCACGGACGGTAGAGGTGGTCATCCCGGAGGGCTGGCGTGCGAGCACCATCGCAGATCGCCTGGCGAAGGCCGGCCTCGGGGACGTCCAGAGCTTCTCGAAGCTCATCCACGACCCTGGCGACCTGCGCCCGAGCTTCGTGCCGGCGGGCGACGGCCTGGAGGGGTACCTGTTCCCCGCCAGCTACACCATCCCGGTGAGGAGCACGCCGCGGCAGGTGCTGGCGATGATGCTGGCCCGCTTCCGCGATGAGCTGGACACCGCCACGCGCGCCAAGCTGCGGGCCCGGGGGCTCAGCATCCACGCTTGGGTCACGCTCGCCAGCATGGTGCAGGCCGAGGCCGCCAACAGCGGCGAGATGCCGATCATCGCCGGGGTCTTCCTCAACCGTCTCGACCTGGGCATGCCCCTGCAGTCCGACCCCACGGTGGCCTACGGCCTCGGCGTGTCGCTGCCGGACCTCAAACCGCAGGACCTTCACGACGACAGCCCCTGGAATACGTACACGCGGGCCGGGCTCCCGAAGGGCCCGATCGACAGCCCCGGCGCCGCCGCCCTCATGGCGGTGCTCGACCCCGTGCGGACCAACGCCGGGGGCCGGCGCTACCTGTACTTCCTGCACGCCGACGTGAACGGCAAGACGTTGTTCCTCCCCAACACCACCCTGGCGGCCCACAACCGTGACGTGCGCCGCTACCTCCAGGACTCGACCCGCTGACGCCTGCAGGCGTGGCCGTGCCCATCGTCCGGCCGGCCGGCGCGAGGTCGGGCGGCCCGCCTGGCTTGTGTTCCACCCTTCGGGCCGCGCGTTGACGACCCCAGAACGATGCGAATACCATGCAGGGAATCGACTCGCCCACAGCCGGGTGCACCTTAGGAGCAAAGCCTTGAAGTTCTTCCTCGCGATGTCCAAAGGGATCGACGACTTCACGACGATGATCGGGAAGCTGATGTGGTGGCTCACGCTCTTCATGGTGCTGGTGGGCGTCTACAACGTCCTCACCCGCTATGGCTTCCACTACGTGGCGGCGGTCTTCGGCCAGGCCGTGGCCGAGAAGGCGAGCGGGAACACCTACCTCGAGCTGCAGACGTACAGCTACAACCTCGTCTTCCTGTTGGGCGCGGCATACGTGTTCCGCAGCGACGGCCACGTGCGCGTCGACGTGGTGTTCACGAACCTGCCCCCGCGCGTCAAGGCGTGGATCGACATCCTCGCCACGATCCTCTTCCTGCTGCCGTTCTGTCTGATGGGCATCTACTTCAGTCACCACTACGTGGCAGCGAGCTGGCGCGTGCACGAGATGAGCCCCAACCCCGGGGGGCTGGCGCGCTACCCCATCAAGACGGTCATCGTCATCGCGTTCGCCTTGTTGATCGCGCAGGGCCTCAGCGAGATCATCAAGAACGTCGCGTTCCTCACCGGGCGACGGGACTCGCGCAGCATGTACGCCACGTTGGCGGAGGAGCGCCCGGACGATAGCGCGGTGCACGCCTGATGCTCGGCCTGTGGATGTTCGCCGCAGCCGTCGTCATGCTGCTGATCGGCTTCCCGGTGGCCTTCAGCCTGGGCGGCACGGCGGTCCTGTTCACCCTGATCGGCAGCGACTTCACCCACAAGTTCCTCGGCTTCAGCCTGCCGTGGCACCCGATCTTCACGGTGGCCCGGCTCAACATCCTGCCCCAGCGCATCTTCGGCAACATCATGGACAACTACACGCTGGTGGCCGTGCCCTTCTTCGTGTTCATGGGCGTGATGCTCGAGAAGTCGGGGCTGGCCGAGGAGCTGCTCGAGACCATGGGCATCTTGTTCGGCAGCCTCCGCGGTGGGCTGGCCATATCGGTGGTGGCGGTAGGCGCGCTGCTCGCCGCCTCGACCGGTGTGGTGGGGGCGTCCGTGGTGACGATGGGCGTGCTGGCCCTGCCGGTGATGCTCAAGTACAACTACAGCAAGCCGCTCGCCACAGGGGTCATCTCGGCATCCGGCACGCTCGGTCAGATCATCCCTCCCAGCATCGTGCTGGTGATCCTGGGCGACCAGATCGGCGTGTCGGTCGGCGACCTGTTCCTCGGCTCGTTCATCCCCGGCTTCGTGCTGGCCGGCCTGTTCATGGTGTGGGTGGCCATCGTGGCGCTGGTCCGGCCGCACGAGGCGCCCGCGCTGCCCAAGGAGGCGCGCAACATCTCCGGCGGGCAGCTCGCGCTCAAGGTCGTGAAGAACCTCATCCCACCGCTCTTCCTGATCTTGCTCGTGCTGGGCACCATCTTCTTCGGCATCGCCACCCCCACCGAGGCGGGTGCCATGGGCGCGGTCGGAGCCATGCTGCTGGCGCTGGTCAATCGCCGGCTCAACCTCTCCAACCTCGTTAGCACGATGGACCAGACGCTGAAGCTGACCAGCATGGTGTTCATCATCCTGGTGGGCGCGACGACCTTCTCGATGGTCTTCCGTGCGCTGCACGGAGACATCGCCGTCGATCACTTCCTCAGCAACCTGCCGTGGGGCGAGTTCGGATTCATCTTCTTCACGATGCTCGCGATCTTCCTGCTCGGCTTCTTCATCGACTTCATCGAGATCACCTTCATCGTCGTGCCGCTGATCGCGCCCATCGCCACGCGCTTCTTCGGTCACGACCTGATGGTGTGGTTCGGGGTGCTGATCGCCATGAACCTGCAAGCCTCGTTCCTGACCCCACCGTTCGGCTTCGCGCTGTTCTACCTCAAGGGGGTGGCGCCACCCGAGGTCAAGACCATCGACATCTACCGCGGGATCATCCCCTTCGTAATCATCCAGGTCATCGCGGTGGTGATCATCGCGGTCGCGCCCGGCATCGTGAACTTCCTGCCGTCGCTGGCCGCCGGCCACTGAGCGCAGGCCAGGGAGTCGCAGCGTGCGCGGCGGGCCGGGCGCGATCGCCGTGCCGTGCGCCCACGCCGCACCGTGCCCCCACGCTCAGCCGGCGCGCCCCGTTCCGGGGCGCGCCGGCTGCATGGCGCGGACGTGAGCTGGACGCTCAGCTCAAGTGTGCTGGAAGATGAAGTTCAGGAACGCGTAGGAGTTGATCTTGTCGAAGCCCCGCACCTGACCCATGAACGCGGTCATGGAGTCGGAGATCTTCTTGTAGTTGGCGTTGGTGTTGCGCAGGTCGTCGTTGACCTTGAGCCAGCCATTGTAGAAGGTCTTGAGAACGTCCGGAGGGAAGACCTTGGGCTGAGCGCCGGCGGCAACGAGCCGCTTGAAGGCGGCAGGGTCGTCATCGGTGTAGTCCGAGAGCATCTGCACGTTGACCGCCTGGCTGGCGTTCTGGATGATCCCCTTGATCTCGTCGGGAAGGCCGTTCCAGGTGTCGAGGTTGATGTACAGGCAGAAGGCCGCGCCCGGCTCCTGCCAGCCGGGGCCGTAGTAGTACTTGGCGGCCTTGTTCAACCCCAGGATCTCGTCGTCGTGGGGCCCCACCCACTCGGCCGCGTCCAGCACACCGCGTTGAAGGGCCAGGAAGATCTCGCCGCCGGCGAGCGTCTGGACGTTGGCCCCGGCCTCCGAGTAGACCTTGGCCCCCAGCCCCGCGGTGCGGAAGGAGAGCCCCTTGAGGTCGGCCGGAGTGTTGATCTCCTTGTTGAACCAGCCACCCATCTGCTGCCCCGTGTTGCCGGCCAGCAACGCCTTGAGATTGCTCTTGGCGTTCAGCTCGTCCCACAGCGCCTGGCCGCCGCCGGACTCGATCCATGAGTTGATCTGCCGCGGCGTGAGCCCGAACGGCACCGTGGTGAAGAAGGCGTGTGCGAAGTCCTTGCCGACGTAGTAGTACGAGGCCGAGTGCCCCATCTCGAACGCCCCGCTCGAGACCGCATCGAAGACCTCGAGGCCGCCGACCTGCGCGCCGGCTTCGTACACCTGGATGGTCACGTCCCCGTTCGTCATGACCTTGATGCGGTCGGCGATGCTCTGGGCCCCGCCGAACAGGTTGTCGAGCGACCTGGGCCAGGACGTCACCATGCTCCACTGATACTTGGCGTTTTGGGCGTTGGCGAACATCAGGGGCGACAGGGTTGCTCCGGCCGCCACCACACCCGCCTTCTTGAGGAAATCACGGCGCTTCATACATCCTCCCGATGCTGGCCTGTTGGCTGTTTCGACCACGCCCAGTATAAGGACTCATCGAAGCTTCATGTGGGGCGCGCTTGTGTACGGGACACCGGCAAGACAACGAGCGGCCGAGTAGTGGAATGCTCGTCGCCTGCCAAGAGGAGGGGTGCGTACAATGGCGGGCATGAAGCGACTCTCCAAGGCACGTCTGCTGATCACCCTGGTGGCCGTGGTGCTGGCGGCCGGCCTGGCAACGGCGAGCGCGCAGGATGACTGGATCGGCATCCGCAGCGGCTACCCGTTGGGCGTCACGCTCCACCTCGGCATAGGCAACGCCCTGGGCAACGGCACCGACCTGCGCGTCAGCGGCCGCATCGAGGTCCACAACAACGTGGCGCGCTACGGCCTGGGCATCGACGCCATGCACGACATCCTGTACACGTCGCCCTTCTCGGTCTACATCGGTGCGGGACCGGCGATCGAGTTCGGCTCCGGCAGCACCTGGCTCGACGTTCATGCCCTGGCCGGAAGCGAGTTCCGCTTCGTGCCCCTGGGCGTGCCTCAACTCGGGCTCTTCCTCGAAGGCACCGTCGGCGCGCTGATCGGCGTCAGCAACGCTGCCTCGGAGATTCCCAGCTTCGGCCTCGCGCTCGGCGTGAACTACCACTTCTAGGGCCGCCGCGGTACCACGGCGATCACCCGCGTCCGGCGTCCTCGCCATCGATCAGGGCAGCCAGGGCAGCGGGCTGTTCCGGCGCCAGCAACAACGGCTCGCCGGTCCTGAAGTGGAGCATGACGCCGCTGCCGCGCCGCACCCCGACGATGACCCGCGTCCTGCCGAGTCCCGAGAAGGGGAAGCGTCCGACGTAGTAGCCGGGCAGGTGGCTGCTCGGCCAGCCCAGGTGGACGCCCGGGGCTACATGAAGGTCGAACGCCACCACCTCGGCGCGGGTGATCGACGCCAGCCTCAGTCGGCGACGGTCGAACAGCGTGGTCACCTCCAGGCTGCGTCCCCGCAGGCGGTAGTCGAGGCGATGCGGGGCGGCTCTCAGCGCCCAGAACGTGAGCGTCACGATGCCCAGCACCGCGCCCGCGGCAACCAGGGGCACGACCGCGGCGTGATGATGTCGCGGCTCCGCTCCGGCCCGGGTCGCAAACCGCAGCAGCACGAACGCAGCCGCCGCCACGGGCACGACCAGCAGCGCCGTGACCCAGCGTGCCGGCGGCTCCCGCTGGGGGCCCAACCCGTCCCGGCCACGTCGTGACTCAGCCATCGTCTTCCGCCGTTGCGGCGCGCTCTCCGGCCGCGGTTGCCGGGCGTTCGCGCTCGCCCGGCAACCGCCCGGCCCGAGTCAGGGCCTCCTTGAGCAGGAACTCGATCTGTGAGTTCACGCTTCGCAGGTCGTCGGCGGCCCACTTCTCGAGCGCTTGATGGAGGCGCGGGTCGACGCGCAGCAAGAAGCGCTTCTTGTCGGCCATGGTCGACCCGCCCCTCTTCGGCTCAGCCCGCCCCGGCCAGGTAGCCACTCAACAACGCGTGCAGGGCCTGCATGAGCGTTGGTGAGATGACCGTCCCCGGGTCCGGCATGAAATGGGCGATGGCGCTCCCCTGCGTCTCGTAGAGGTCGTGCTCCAGGTCGGGGATGAACAGGTAGCTGGCGTGGGGCGCCGCCTTCGCCAGCGCCTGCCCGTTCTGCCTCGTGACCTGCACATCCTTGCCGCCCTGGACGATGATCACCGGCACGTGGATGCGCGCCGCCAGTGCCGCCGGGTCCTGGGCGAACTCGCTCCTGAGCAGCCCGGCGTAGTGCGCGAACGTCACCGCCAGGGGGTTGTTTGCCAGCTCGCCGGTCGGCTCGAACGTGGCTCCCGTGCTGTGCTTGACGGCGTCGATCGCCGCCTGCGCCTGCGCGCGCGTCGCCTCGATCTCGCTCTCGGACGCGCCCCGCAGGCGCGCCTGGACCGTCACCTGGTCGAGGATGACGGCGTCCATCGCAATGCCCGGCGACTCCAGGAGCACCACCGCGGTCGGCGACACGGTGCCCTGGGCCGTGGCGTACAAAGCGATGAGGCCGCCCTCGGAGTGACCCATCAGCGCGACGCGCCGGCCGTCCACGCCCGGCTGCTTGCGGAGCAATGCCATCCAGGCGGCGACATTCTGCGCGTAGGTCTGCAGCGTGACGGCGCCGCCGTTGCCGGTGCTGGCGCCGATGCCAAGCTTGTCGATGCGCAGAACGGCAAACCCCTGGCACGCCAGGCCGTAGGCGAGCTGCCGGTAGACCTCGTTGGTGATGAGTGGCGGCGCGTCGCCGTTGCGGTCGACGGCGCCGCTTCCGGGCAGCAGCAGCAGTGCGGGCGCGGGCTGCGCGCCCTTGGGCACCGTGAGGCTACCCGCCAGGGTCGCGCCGGTGCTGTGCACGAGCAGTGTCTTCTCGGTGAGGCAGCCCGCCTCCTTCGCCAGCGTCTTCTCGAGGGCCGCGCGCGCCGCCGCCGACTTGGCGGCCTGAGCGGACGCCGCCGCCTTCGAGGCGGGCGTCTGAAGCTCGAAGCGCACGTCGGCCGACGGCTGCTCCAACGCCAGCAGCCGGCCGTCGGCACCTTGCCACAGCGTCAACCTCAGACTCTGCCCGGCGACCACGAAGTCGGCGTCGAAGCGTTCGGCAGGTAGCTCCTTCCCGCCCACGGCGACCGTGGCCGCGCCCCCCGGCGTGAGCGTCACCCGCCCGACGGCGAGCGCCTGCGGCACCAGCACGTCGAAGCGACGTGGTGCGCTGGCGCCGGGCGGCATGCTGTCGACGAGGATCTGCCAGCCGTCGAGCATGTTGTCGTCGACGATGGCCACCGGCCCGGGCAGCGTCAGCTTGCGCGTCTGGCTGCGGTTGCCCTGTTGGATGACGAGCGTGGCGGTCGCGTTGTCGATGCTGACGTCGATGCTGATGCGTGTGCTGCGGGCGGTGCCCTCGAGCCGGTAGCTGCTCGCGGCGCCCTCCGGGCCGGCTACGAGGCGGTCGCTGAGGTCGGCGAGGTTGGTGAGCTGCAAGCGCGATTGGCTCACCATGCCGGTGGCCGTGCGCGTGAGCGACTGGTCGAAGGTCCCCACCGTCTTGGCCGCCTGCGTGATCTGGTAGGTCTGGGCCGCCGCGCCGAAAGACAACGAAAGCGCCACGACCAGCGCGGCCAGCCTCGCACCCCGCCCGCGAACGGTGGGCGCCGCCGAATCAACCCGCATACAGCGTCCCCGTGTTCATCACCGGGGTGCTGGCATGCTCGCTGGTGAGCGCCACCATCAGGTTGTTGGCCATCGCGGCGCGCTTGTCCTGGTCCAGCTCCACCACGCCGCGGCGCGCGAGGCCGTCGAGCGCCTCCTCCACCATGCCGACCGCGGCCTCCACGATGAGCTTGCGCGCCGCCACCACGGCCTGCGCCTGTTGGCGCCGCAGCATCGCCTGGGCGATCTCGGGCGCGTACGCGAGGTGCGTCAGGCGGGCCTCGAGGACGTCCACGCCGGCGACCTCCAGGCGCGCGTCGAGCTCCTGCTTGAGCGCGGCGGCCAGCTCCTCGGGGTTCTCGCGCAGGCTCTCCCGCTCCTGTCCGCTGGCGTCGTAGGGATAGCGCGTGGCGAGGTTGCGGATGGCGGTCTCGGCCTGGATGTCCACGAACTCCTCGTAGTCGTCGACGTCGAAGACGGCCTTGGCCGACTCGACCACCCGCCACACGATCACCGCCGCGATCTCCACGGGGTTGCCGTCGGCATCGTTGACCTTGAGCTTGTCGCTGTTGAAGTTGCGCACCCGCAGGCTGACCCGCCGCTTGTTGGTGAACGGGTTCGTCCACCAGAAGCCGGGATTCCGAACGCTGCCGGCATAGCTCCCGAGGAAGATCAGCACGCGCGCCTCGTTCGGCTGCACGGTGAAGAAGCCGGGCGCGAGCAGGATGACCACGACGATCATGACGACCTGCAGCAGCAGCCCGGGCAGATGGCCGTCCACCGCGCCGGCCACCAGATAGCCGATCACGGCGAGCTCGAGCGCGAGCACGGGAAAGCCGTTGATGCCAAACGCGCGCTTCTCTTGGACGCGGATCATAACGCCTCCTTAAACCCTACGATGATATCACTATGATACCAACCCTGCAGGGGCAGGCGTCCCGCGTGAGCCGAGGCGTTCAGGCGCGCTCGGCGAGAAGCCTCAGACCACGCAGCGTCAGCCGCGGGTCGCTGATGTCGATGCACTTGGCGTGCGGCCGGACCACCTCGGTGAAGCCGCCGGTCGCGATGACCACCGGCCGGCCGTGCTCCTCCTCGATCTCGGCAGCGAGGCGCTCGACCATGCCGTCGACCATGGACGCGTAGCCGAACACCAGGCCCGATTGCAAAGCGGAGACCGTGTTGCGGCCGATCGCGCGCTCCGGCGCGACGAGGTCGACCCGCGGCAGCTTGGCCGCGTGCGCGAACAGAGCCTCGGCCGCGACGCCGGGCCCCGGGGCGAGTGCCACGCCCAGC
>Ga0307441_1000223_pt1 | contig 22328 bp, 18 predicted proteins | sample SalMarWE160420MG_FD_202149 | JGI IMG/M metagenome (GOLD analysis project Ga0307441, IMG submission 202149) | Salt marsh sediment microbial communities from the Plum Island Ecosystem LTER, Massachusetts, United States - WE1604-20 | ecosystem: Environmental > Aquatic > Marine > Intertidal zone >... | reverse complement strand
CTGCGCATCGGATTCACTGTAGGCCGCGTCGTCGCGGCGGATGTACGACGCGAACCAGATGTCACTGGTGCTGTCGTCGACCGGGGTAACCCCGGAGACCGTTCGGCCGTCGACCAGACCCCAACTCCGCGTGACCGTGATTCCGACCCCGCCGTTGACGGCCTCCACCCAGCTCTGGAAACTCTCGGTCGACGGTCCTTGGCCGCCGTCGGCGGCGAATTGGAACTTCATCGTGAAATCGACGTAGGAGATTGGATCGACGAACTCGTGGCGCGTGAAGGTGATATTGGGGCTGTCGTGAACGAACGCGAAATGCGCGAAGTCCACATCGTTTTCGATGACGTACTGCGGATGCATCTCGAGGCGTTGCTGGTACAGCCGCCGCTGCGGGTAATAGTCATCGGCGGTGTGGCCGTCCTGGAACGCCTCGAACACGTCGGGTGGCTCGAAGTACGGCTCTCGACCCTCGACGTCATGCCAGATGTACACCGCTTCGTTGCGCTCGCGGACGGGATAGGTGCCAATCCGCCTGCCTCGATTGGGGCGATCCTGGTAGGGGATGCAGACGTTGCGGCCCTCGTGGCTCCATTGCCAGCCGTGAAACGCACACTGAATCACCTCGCCGACGACTTTTCCACCGAAACCCAGGTGTGCGCCCAGGTGTTCACAGAAGGCCTTCATCACTGTCAGTTGGCCGGACTCGGCCCGCCAAGCGACCATCTCCTGGCCGAAGTACGTCATCCTGTGGACGTCTCCAACGCCTATCTCATCGGACCAGGCAACCTGGAACCAGCCGGTGGGCTTCATCGACAAAGGCGGTTTGGGCATGGTGAACATGCTATCGACTCGATCACTCTTTTTTCTAGTGCTCCTAGAAATTTAGTCTCGGGAATTACTCGCCTGCCAGCGCGGGGTGACGGCAGTAGGTGATGGCACCAAAGATGGCAACGCACAGCAGCCAATAGTCGCCGAGTCGTTAGAGCGGGAATGTGGTCTTGGTGAGTTGCTCAGATACTTCCCAGAGTCGGCTGGCTGTCTTCGGGTTCTGCGCGGCTGGGCTGCGGCGGACCGGATGGGGCCGACCGAACATGCCGAACCTGGGGCCGACGTAGGTGTTGCCCGGTAGGTTCTGCGATGCTGCGTAGAGCGTGGGTCGCGCGCCGTAGTCAGCGCCGGTGGCAAAGGCTTTGGTGGCTGCGGTGAGCAGATCGCCCAGCTGGCGTCCGGAGGAGGTGGGGAATAGGTTGGTGCGGGAGTAGCCGGGATGTGCCGCCAGCGCACGCAACGATGCGCCGGCAGCGTCCACGCGGCGCTGCAGCTCACTGGTGAACAGCAAATTGGCCAGTTTGGACCGGCTGTAGGCCAAGTAGGGGGCGTAGGGCTGCGTCGTCCAGTTGAGGTCGTCGAGGTCGATGCTGCTTCGCCAGTGCACCATTGACGACACCGTGACGACGCGGTCGGTGAGTTTGGGCAGCAGCAGATTGGTCAGCGCGAAATGGCCGAGATGGTTTGTGGCAATGTGGCTTTCGAAGCCGTCCACCGTGAGTGCGTAGGGGACGGCCATGATGCCGGCGTTGTTGATCAAGATGTCGGCGTTATCAACTCCGTCGGCGAATTTCGAGACTGATGACAGATCTTGCAGGTCGAGTTCGCGCACGTCGAGATCGCCGGGCATCTGTTGTGCGGCGGCCTCGCCTTTGGCCGTATTGCGCACCGCCATGATGACTTTGGCGCCTACCCGGGCCAACTCGCGGGCAGTCACGGCGCCCAGCCCGCTGTTGGCACCAGTGATGATCACGGTACGTCCAGCGAATAACGGCAGATCCGCAGCGGTCCAAACGGCCATGCTCAACCCTTTCAGTGCCTCAAGCTATATCGGCCAGCATTGGTGTCGGCGAATCCAAGCGAGTTAGTCTGCTCGGACGCTACTTGCTGCGGCATACGCCTTTTGGATACTCGGTGACGCGTTGTTCGCCTTAGGTGTCTGCAGAAAGGGCGAGATCGGCCAGCCTACCTCTCCCCGTCGGCTGACCGATCTCACAATCGACATGCGTTGCGCTGTCGATCAATCGGTTCCCGGGTCCGCCCTTGCACTGCGTGGTGCATCAGTCTTTGATGCCGGCCAACTCTTTCTGAATAGCGAGTACATCGATGGCCGACGAGCGCGACTTCCCGTCTTTGTGGTGGCTGAGGGCCCGAATGGACACGTCATGGCCCTCGGCCGCCTTGCGCAGCGCGCCTACTGTTGCCTGGTCCCTGCTGATGTCGGTGAACGGGTCAAACGAATACCAGCGCATCGCATTCTCGTAAGTCATCTTGTTGATCTCGTCGTCTGGCACGTTGTTCGCCGACAGCACTGCCCATAGCTCTTCAGGCGCGCCCGGCCACATAGAGTCGCTGTGCGGGTAGTCGGCTTCCCAGCAGATGTTGTCGATGCCAATATCATTTCGCAGCTTCACTCCGACGGGGTCGGAGATGAAACACGTCAGGAAGTGCTCGCGGAACACCTCACTTGGCAGCTTGCCGCCGAAGTCCTGGTGGGTCCAGGTGGAGTGCATCTCGTAGGTGCGGTCTGCGCGCTCCAGGAAGTAGGGGATCCAGCCGGTGCCGCCCTCGGACAGACCGATCTTGAGGTCCGGGTAGTCCTTGATGGGCTTGGACCACAAGAGATCCGCGGCGGCCTGCACAATGTTCATCGGCTGCAGCGTGATCATGACGTCCATTGGGGCATCGGGTGCGGTGCTCGCGAGACGGCCCGAGGAACCGATGTGGATGTTCATGACGGTGTCGGTGTCGCACAAGGCATCCCATAGGGGCTTCCAGTAGTCGTCATGGAAACTGGGGTAGCCCATCGCGGCCGGGTTCTCAGTGAAGGTCAGCGCGTGGACGCCTTTCTTGGCGACTCGACGCACCTCTTTGGCGCACTCCTCGGCATCCCAGATCACCGGGATCGCCATCGGGATGAATCGGGCCGGGTAGGCGCCACACCATTCGTCGATGTGCCAGTCGTTGTACGCCTGCACCAAGGCGATGGAGAAGTCGTGGTCCTCCGTGGCGAACAGCCGCCCGGCGAAGCCGGGGAACGACGGGAAACAGATCGACGTCAGGATTCCGCCGGCGTTCATGTCCTTGACTCGCTCGTCGATGTTGTAACAGCCAGGCCGAATCTCGTCGAGGCCTTGGGGTTCGAGCCCGTACTCCTCTTTGGGACGGCCCGCCACCGCGTTAAGCGCGACGTTCGGGATGATGGTGTCGCGGAACCTCCACGCGTCGGTGCCGTCCTCGTTGTGCACGAGCCGCGGCGCGTCATCGGCATACTTCTTCGGCAGATGATTCTTGAACATGTCCGGTGGCTCGACGATATGGTCGTCGACGCTGATCAAGATCATGTCTTCTTGTTTCACTGACCATTCCTCTCTTTCGGAAGCGTTGGCCGCCCCGTTCGCTCAATGTTGGATGCAACTTCAAGACTCGGTTCGCGCAATTGACATCTAGTGCGCGTCGGCATGCTGACGGGTCTACGAAGGTCGCGGCGCCGCCGCCTGGTGACAAATACATCTTGACTGGCCATGGGGCTCACGATCGATGATGGGCGTCCGCGCAAAGAGGAAGCGGTCCCAGTGAACCCCATCCCACGCCAGCGGAGGCGCTGCGCTGAGGACGAGACATGCTCATTTTCTACCCTATTTCATGAAATCTGTCGAGGCCCGGCGCTGATGGTATCGCTGTATGCCCGGTTCCTGCCCTGGGTCTCGACGTGACGGGCGACCGCCTCCCAACGCCGTGGGCGTCAACTTCGCTACCCGCCCCGAAAGGCATATCGCCGTCCGACCTGGCCCAACGGCGGCCAGCTCGCGCCGATCGCTGAACCTCTGTCGATCGCCGAACTCCTGGCTCATGATTGCCCGCCTGAGGTCCGTGGCGTTGACTTAGTTAACCACCCAAGATATCGTCGTGGCCGCCCCGAATTGCCGCCCGCCGGGCGCGGGGCCTGGTGGGGAACCGGGTGGCTCGGGGAGGGCGGTGTCGCCTCGTCGTGAAGACGTAAGACGGCAGCCCAAGTTCTAGTGAAAACCCACACGAGGGGAGTGCAGGTGGTTGCACCCGCCGACGAAATAGACTGGGACCCTTTCGATGTCGAAGTCGACAAGAACCCGTACGACGTATGGCGACGTATGCGCGATGACGCTCCCGTATATCGCAATGAGAGGTACGACTTCTGGGCACTGAGCCGTTATGCGGATGTGCTCGCTGCATCCAACGACACCAAGACGTTCCAGTCCTCTCACGGCACCATACTCGAGTACATGGGCACCGACTTCGGTGAGATGGACGTACTCATCTTCATGGACCCGCCGGCGCACACGACGCTGCGAGCCATCATCTCCCGCGCGTTCACGCCGAAGCGGACGCTCGAGATGGGCGACCGCATCCGCAGGATATGCCAGGATCTGCTCGATCCTCATGTTGGGAGCGAAGGATTCGACTACGTCACCGACTTCGCTCAGCAGCTCCCGTCGATGGTCATCTCGTCCATGCTCGGCGTGCCAGAGTCCGAGCGGGAACAGGTTCGACGCAAGATCGACGAAATCCTATTTCTCGACCCGGACGCGGGCATGATCAACGACATCTCGATCAACGCTCGATTGTGGATGGCCGAATACATCCTCAACGAGCTTAAGCAGCGGCGAAAGGGCCCCCGGGACGATCTCCTCACGGCCCTGACGCAGGCGGAGATGACCGACGAGCTGGGAGTTACCCGAAAGCTGAACGACAACGAGGCCACCGACTTCGCGGGACTCATTGTCAGTGCCGGTACTGAGACGGTCGCACGACTGCTGGGTTGGGCTGCGGTCACGTTGCCTGCTCACCCTGGCCAGCGCAAGGTGATGGTAGACGACCCCTCCGCTATCCCAGGCGGGATTGAGGAGCTGCTTCGTTACGAGGCCCCCTCGCCCGTGCAGGGTCGATGGACTTCGCGAGAGGTTGAACTGCACGCGACGGTGATTCCCGCGGAGTCCAAGGTCTTGTTGCTCACCGGGTCCGCCGGCCGCGACGAGAGACAATATCCGCATGCCGACACATTCGACATCACCCGCAACCATAGGCAGCATGTGTCGTTCGGAATCGGTGCCCACTATTGCCTCGGCGCCGCCTTGGCCAGACTTGAGGGCCGAATCGCATTGGAAGAAACGTTGCGCCGGTTTCCTGAATGGGACGTCGACATGTCGATGGCGGTGCAAGCGCACACGAGCTCCGTTCGGGGCTGGAGTTCGGTACCAATTACATTGTGAGCCATCGCCTGGGTTTCGGTGAGACCTTGAAGTAAGGACAACACCGGTGCGAGAGGTCGCAACGCGTCTCAGCCGAGACGTAGGCGCTCGAAAGGTCACCTGCTCTCAGTGGCATGGGCGTCACAAGCCGGTGGAACGATTCGCTTTCCAAAAGACAGTCAGGGCATCAGAAGTCGGTCTGCTGCGATCACGTCTGGACGTGCGCCAAATCGACTGTTTCGGCTGCTGTGTCGCGGCGAGTCAACCGCACATTGAGTCTAGCCAGTCCCCGTAGCGTGGGATTGGTGCGCCAGCCGGGCGCGCCCAGGATGTCGATGCGGTCCACATGGTTGACGATCTCGCGCAACACGGTGTGGCCTTCCAACCGGGCCAGATGGGCGCCCAGGCACAGATGGATGCCCGAGCCGAAGGCGACGTGCCCCGTAGGGTTGCGTTCGACTCGGAACTCGTCGGGATTCTCGAACTGGCGGGGGTCGCGGTTGGCAGCCCCCCATAGCAGCAACACGCGCGACCCGGCGGGAATTGTTGCCTTGCCGACGACGTAATCGGAACGCGCTGTGCGGTACAGGCCTTGGATGGGTGAGTAGTAGCGCAGCTGCTCTTCGATGGCGCTGGGAATCAGCGCAGGACGCTGCTGCAGGAGCCGTAGTTGGTCCGGGTTGTCGGACAACGTCAAGAACAGTGTGCCGAGCATGTTGGTGGTGGTCTCGTTGCCGGCGAGCAGCAGTAGGAAGGCAAAGAAGAACAACTCATCGTTGCTGAGCTTGCCCTCGTGGTTGTTCGCCACCAGTCTGCCCAAGACAGTGTCGTCGTCGAGTAACTCCCCCTGGCTCAGCTTCCTGGTGAAGTAGGCATGAAAATGTCCGATCGCTCGTATTCCAGCTAGCCCCTGCCTCAGCCCGGACGGTGACATATTCGCATTGGCCAAGCGGACCGTCTCGTTAGACCACTCTTTGAAGGCCGCCAAATCGTCATCGGCGATGCCCAGGATGTGCGCAATCACGGCTGTGGGCAACGGCTCGGCCAGGATTTGTACCACGTCGACCGACGAACCGGTGAACAACGGGGCCGTGTGGTCGACGGAAAGCTGCTCGACCGTCGCTTGCCACGACTGCAGGGCTCCGCGGGTAAACGCTGGTTGGGCCTGTTTGCGCATCGCCGTGTGCCGCGGCGGATCCACCGTCAGCAGTGAGTCCGAGCGCATCCGGCTGTAGGCGATGCCATCGGCGCTGGACAAGATATCGGAGGCTCGGGCACCAGCCCGCACGTCCTCGTATCGGCTCAGGATGAAGATGCCGCGTCTCCGGTTGTAGTGAACAGGTCCACCAGCCAGAAGGTCCCGATAGTGGGGATATGGGTCGGCGGTCATCTCCGGATCGAGCGGATCGAAGTCTGTGATCTCCACGCCAGCAGGGACTGGTTGTCTACGCACCTTGCGGGCGATCATGTGCGCAGCGTCATCGGCGAATCCGACGGCAAGGCTCGGCGCATACATCTTCACGAAACTCATCTGCGATCGGATGGGCATGAGGTGAGTGTAGATACCCCCGCTGGTAGTTGTAAAACATGGTTAGAAAAGCCGCGTGGACACGCTATGAGCCCTTCCCCAGGGCTCTTGCCGTGCGAACGGCAGCACGGCGGCCGCGAATCTGGCGCCTCGCGGCGGACCTCGACAATGAAGTGCCGCGCGAACTCGAGATCCCGGGGATGGCCTCGCGTTTGGGCGCCTTGCGACACCCGGAGCGCCCCCAGCGGGCTCTTGATGTTGTCCTGGCCCGGCGGATCGCTCCGGACAAAATGCTGGGAAGGGTGGTGGTGGACTTTCAACGGCTCCGCGGCGGGCACCCCGCAATGGCAGCGCTCCGGCGAATACGGCGCATAGGGGGAGCTAACGCTGGCGTGTGCTACGGGCGCAGGCGAGCCGTTGGGTGGCTACGCGGGTCGGTGTCGGCGGACAGTGCGACAGCGAAGGTCTCGAAACCTTCAACCGAGACAGAGTTTCTCGGCCGACCCGCTGGCAGCGCAGGCAAGTAACCCGCAGCGGCTGGGTCGATCACGGGCGGGCAGGGAGCGTGGCCAATCGCGGGCTTTCCTAGTACAGTTAGAAAACTGCGGATGCGGTCATGCGTTCGGACCGCAGACGCGCCACTAGGAAGATTCGGGTGCCGGTACGAGGAGGTTTCGTGGTTCATCTACCCATGACGGGGATCAGGGTCTTGGAGGTGGCGCAGTTCACTTTCACACCGGCGGCCGGCGCCGTATTGACCGAGTGGGGCGCAGACGTCATCAAGGTCGAACATGCCGAGACGGGTGACGCTCAACGCGGCCTTCGTATCGGTCCCTATGCCCCGGCGGAGGGCTCGTTCGCGCCAATCATGGACCATCCGAATCGTGGAAAGCGCAGCATCGGCCTCGCGATAGACACACCGGCCGGCTATGGGGTGCTGATGGAGCTCGCTCGCACCGCAGACGTCTTCCTCACCAACTTTCTTCCCGATGCCCGTCGTCGACTGAAAATCGATGTCGACGACTTGCGGAAGGCCAACCCCAACATCGTCTATGTTCGAGGCAGCGCCCACGGCCAGCGAGGCCCCGACGCAGAGAGCGGCGGCTTCGACGGCACTACGTTCTGGTGCCGCGGTGGCAGTGCATGGAGTGCGACCCCACCGGACTGCCCGCGCCCGATTTCGATGCCAGGAGGAGCGTACGGCGACACCATCGGCGGAATGACCATCGCCGGCGGAATCGCAGCCGCCCTATTTGCCCGCGCGTCGACCGGCGAGCCTTCGGTGGTCGACGTGTCACTGCTCGGCGTCGGGCTGTGGTCGATGGCGTTGAATGTTTCCAATGCCCTGATGACCGGGACCAACATCGAGCCTCCACCGCTGAGCGCTCCTGTTGCGGCCGTGGCGAATCCGTTCGTCGGCTTGCTGCGCACGTCGGATGATCGCTGGCTTTCACTGGCTATCCTGCAGCCGGGGCGGTACTTCGCCGACACTTGCAAACACCTTGGTCTCGACCATTTGCTGGAGGATCAGCGGTTTGCGACGGCCGAGGGGATCATGGAGCACACAAAGGAAATCGCGGACGAGGTTGCGCGTGCGATCGCGTCCCAACCTCTTTCGTACTGGTTGGACCGACTCAGGACGATGGAGGGCCAGTGGGCGCCGTTGCAGAATCAGCTGGAGGTCGGTGCCGATCCGCAGGTTTCGGCCAACGGCTATCTCGTTGATGTCATCGACGCCGAGGGAATCGGTCACCAACTCGTGGCGAATCCCGTTCAATTCGACGAACGTCCGCCGTCCGGTGCGCGCGGACCTCTGTTCGCCGAGCACACCGACGACATTCTTCGCGAGCTCGGCAAGACCGAGGACGAGATGATCCAGCTCAAAGTCGAGGGCGCCTGTACGTGATGGCAGACATCGCAAGCCGTCGCCGCCATACTGCTTTCGACGACGCCCTTGACCTGGGGCATGGTGTTTCCGGCGCCGCGGATTCCCACTTCGGATGCGCCGTTCGGGCGTTTTCCACAATGTTTCCGGGTGGCCGACTCGGCGGTGGAGCCCTGGCGGTGTATCTCGACGGAGAGCCCGTCGTCGACGTCTGGAAGGGGTGGGCAGACCGAGACGGCCGCGTGCGCTGGTCTGCAGACACCGCCGGGATGGTGTTCTCGGCAACCAAGGGCATGACCGCCACTGTGATCCATCGGCTGGCCGACCGAGCGCTGATCGATTACGACGCACCTGTGGCCGACTACTGGCATGCCTTCGCCGCTAACGGCAAGGCGGAGTTGACGGTTCGTGAGGTGATGAGTCACACCGCCGGCCTTTCGGGTCTTCGCGGTGCCTCGCACGCAAATGTGTTTGACCACATCGAAATGGAGGAGCGGCTGGCGGCAGCCTCCCCGGGCCGCCTTTTCGGCCAACCTGCCTATCACGCGCTGACATTCGGCTGGCTGATGTCCGGACTTGCGCGGGCGGTGACCGGTAAAGATATGCGGATCCTGTTCCGGGAAGAGCTCGCCGAGCCGTTGAACACTGACGGCTTCCACTTAGGCCGACCACCGGCCGAGTCGCCCACCCGTGCCGCCGAGATCATCATGCCCCAGCGGATTGCGCCGATTCCGATTGTCGCCGGTGTCGTGCGACGGGTTGCCCACCAATTCTCCGGCGCATACCGCTCTATGTACTTTCCGGGTCTGATCGCCGCCATCCAGGGCGACAACGCCATGCTGGATGCACAGCTTCCCGCCGCCAACGGCGTCGTGACGGCCCGCGCCCTGGCACGAATGTACGGGGCGATAGCCAACGGGGGAGAGATCGACGGCACGCGGTTTTTATCGCGTCGGCTGGTCGCGAGTCTTGTCGGCGAACGGGATCTGCAGCGGGACCGAAACATCTTCATACCGATGGGTTACCACCTCGGCTATCACGCGCTCCCGATTGGCATCATGCCCGGCTTTGGTCACATTGGCTTGGGCAGCTCGTTCGGGTGGAGCCACCCCGAGATGGGATTGGCGATCAGCGTGGTAGTCAACCGGCTGGTGACGCCCCTGACGCTGACCGACTTTGGGGGCTTCCTCGGCTTGTACGCGTTGATCCGGCAGGCCGCCGCCAGGGCCCGCGAGCGCGGGTACCGGCCGGTGCACGGTCTGGGGGCGCCATACTCCTAGCCGGGCGCCGTAGCGAGGTAGCGGCCTCCGAATCCTTTGAGCGTTAGCCGACTTTCATGGTCTGGGCAGTGTGAGGCTGCGCCGTTCACCAGGTGACCGGTACTTCATGGCACTGGTGACTTGACCGCATCAACCTGAAGGTCGAATACTGCGAGGCGAATTGCCTCGGTGGAAGCATCGATCAATGTCCTGAGCAACTCAGACGCTGGAACAAGGACAGTGCGGGCCAGGTTCGGTGACTGCCTGCCCGTTCTTCCAGGAACAGTTGATCAATGCGCCTAGGAGACTAAGCGTTTCCGGACGCCATCGATGACTGTGGCTAGCCCGTATTCGAACAGGTCGTCGCTATCGAACACACCCTCGGCGCCTGACACACTAAAATACGTGCCTTCTCCGCTGTCTGCGTTTAGCGTTGAGTTGTCGAACCACAGCTGGCCTGTCATGAATGCGGCCACGGTTGCGTACGCGAGCATCACATCTTGCGTATCCGCACCCGTCTCGGAAAGGATTTTCACCCCCGTCTCAAATAGACGTTGGTATGCGGCACGGGGCTTTCCGGCTTCGAAGGTTTCTGGGAGCATCAAGCGGATGCGTCTCAGCTCGCTCCGCACTGAGCGTTCAAACGTTCGCAGCCGCAGATCCCACGGCCCGGGCGGCGGCTCCTTGACCCGGTTCAAAGCCGCGTCAACAACCAGGGCAATCAGAGCTTCCCTGTTGCGGATGTAATGGTAGAGCGCGGCGGCAGTCACGCCCAGGCTGTCGGCGAGCATGCTCATTGTCAGAGCTCCAACGCCGACTTGTCCGGCGAGCTTGGTGGCCGTCTCCAGTATGTCGTCGAGGCTGATTACCGGCGGACGCCCGAGGGATGCGGGTGGTCGTGGCTCAGTCGACGCACTGCTCGAGGGTGCGCCACGTTTGCGGCTTGGTCGCGCCATGCTGTGATCAGCCCTCCTGGCCAGACATCAAACTTTCCCGCAATATCTAATGACAGCCAAGTATCGCACGCCGACCGAGCAGCGCGGGGGTTGCGACCGGCACAAACGGCGGCGCGCTTGGACTTGATGCACCAAGTTTCCGGGGTTCGCCCTAGCGCGCCGAGCCTAGTTGCTGGCCGGGTCCGCGCATTTGAAGTTTGGCGTGGTGTCGCATCGGGCGCTGCGCACCACGGTAGCGCCGTACGATGGCGTGACTTCGGGCCGCTGGCAGCGGCAGCGATGTGCCCTCGGATCCATCGACGGACGTTCCTCGCGCGGCGCTTCCGGGCGTTTTCGTCGGGTCCGGGACCGACCACCGTGCTCTTGTAATCGCCACCTGGCACGGCACTGTGGTCGCCGATGCGCGGGGCAAGGTCGCCCCGGCTGGGACACATCGAACTCGCCTGCGGCACTGCGCAGTTGCCCAAGAGCAGGTTCGGCCATCAAGCGTGGGGCAGAGTCGCACGTCGGCGCGGGCTTCCACCGTCCGCGCAGGCGCCCGCCAAGTCCGACCGACGCGGCCGTCCATGCACCGTCTACCTGGCCTGATGTAAAACCCTGACCTTCCCGGAGCCGCAGTGTGCATGCCGAACTCGCGCCCGGCCGAGCCGGCGGAGCGCTTCGCGGGCTGCGGCCGACGACCGTTGCACTCGCTTGACTTTTCTAGTTATCTTAGGAAAAGTGTCGATCGCGAAGCACGGATCGGATCACGGTAGGAGAACTGATGCGCCTAAAAGGCAAAGTTGCGTTTATTACTGGCGCAGGGCACGGACAGGGGCGTGCGCACGCGATCCGCCTTGCCGAAGAGGGCGCCGACATCATCGCGGTTGACATCTGCGAGCCAGTCCCCAGCGTGCCCTACCCGATGGCCTCGAAAGAAGACCTCGACCAGACGGTCAAAGAGGTTGAGGAGCGCGGTGGTCGCATCGTTGCCCGCGTCGGCGACGTCCGTTCGCGTGAACAGCTCGCGGAAGCGGTCAGGGCGGGCGTTGACCAATTCGGTCGGCTTGACATCGTGTGTGCCAACGCGGGTGTGCAGTCCATGTACGACGAATATCTCGGACAGTCGTGGATCGATGGCGTTGACATCGATCTCTTCGGCGTGCACCACACGATGGCCGTGGTTTTTCCGCACCTGGGCGAGGGAGCTTCGATCATCATCACCGGGTCGACGGCCGGAATGATTCCTGGGCTGGTGGACAACCCGGCGCTTGGCTTCGGCGGAGCTGCTTACGCGTGGTCGAAGCGGATCCTCGCCCAATACACCGAGGTGCTGGCTCTGCACCTGGCCCCCAAGTTCATCCGGATCAACTGCATCCACCCCACCAACTGCGACACTCAGCTGCTGAACCACGAGACCGTATACAAGGCATTCCGGCCGGACTTGGAGAACCCGAGCAGGCAGGACGCGATCCCCGCGTTCACCATGATGCAGGCCATGCCCGTCCCGTTCATCCAGCCCGAAGACATGTCAAGTCTCGTGGCCTTCCTCGCCAGCGACGATTCACGCTATATCACCGGCCAGAACATTCGCGTCGATGCCGGGTCGATGCTGAAGGCCAATCGACCGGTTGGCACCTAGTTGTCAAACGTGCCGTGTGGTTGCAATCCGCGGATTAGCATTTGCACACACCTATGTGGAGCGAGCAGCGCAGATAGGGGGTAGGGGAGGGCAGTGGCGGCTCAGCAGCACATCGGCGCGGTCGCAGCCGCGCCGGAAACCGCGAACCCTGTCCGCTCAGACACTACCGCCGGGATCACCGGCCACAGGCTGCAGCGACCGTTGGCTCCGGCCTTTGCTGGTGCGCGCCGAGCGGTGCACCGGGTGGTTAGGATTCCGCTGCGTAGCGCGGCAACAACTGGTCGTGGCTTGCAATTGTTCGTGGACGTGGTGCGGTACGCGGCAGTCGACTCCATCTCCCTGAAGCTTCCTGTCGGCGAGGCGCTCGTGCAGGCATGGACGTTGTTCAAGGTGACCGCGGTTGCTGCGCTGCTGATGGCCATTCCGTTCGGGGCATTGGTAACGGTTGTGACGTCCGGCCTCGTCAACCAACTGGGGGCTACCTCCCTGCTCGGCGCGGCAAGCGGGGTGGGCGTCATTCGCCAGGGCGCGCCGATCACTGCAGGCCTATTGATGGGCGGCGCCGCCGCGTCGGCTATTGCCTCGGAACTCGGAGCGCGTGAGATCCGTGAGGAACTCGACGCGATGCGGGTATTGGGTATCGACCCGGCCCGCCGTCTGGTAGTGCCTCGATTCCTTGCCCTGCTTGCGATCGCTCCTATCTTAGGCGTGCTGATCATGGTGTCGGGCACCGCGACCGCATTCATAATGTCCGTCAATTTCACCCAAGTAACACCAGGTAGTTTCTGGTTGTCATTTGGATCGTTCGCAAAAATGGTGGACGTATGGTTTGCCCTGGGCAAGACACTTGTCTTTGCGGCGATTGTGGTGATAATTTCATCGCTTCGTGGAATGGAGGCAAAGGGCGGGCCCCGCGGTGTTGCCGATGCCGTTAATTCATCGGTAGTCCTCAACGTGATCTGCATCGTTTTTGCGAATCTTGCGATAACGCAATTGCAGACAATGTTCTTTCCGACGGAGGTGGCTTAGTGGCCACCGATGAAGCCACCGCGCCCTCCCCGTATTGGACCACACGACTGGTATCGAAGGCCTCCGCCACACCTCTTCGGGGCTTCCGCACGATCGGGCAAGTGGCACTGTTTGCCGGCCAGACTTTGTGGTTACTGCCGCTGACGGCCCGCAAATATTCACGAGAAACGCTCCGGCAAATCAATAGCCTTGCGTGGGGTCGAGGCTCGATCGTGGTGGACGGCGGCGTCATAAGTGTATTGCTGCTCCTTGGAATCGCCCTCGGCGCTTCGCTCGCCATCGAGGCGCTCTCGATCTTGAATCAGATCGGGTTCGGCGCGCTTTCGGGATTGATCTCCGGGGTGGGATGCGTTCGAGAAATTGGCCCGCTAGTGGGGGGTATCGCGTTCGCAGCACAAACGGGTTGCCGGATGACCGCCGAGATCGGCGCCATGCGGATCGGCGAAGAAATTGATGCCATTGAATCGATGGGAGTCCGACCAATACCCTTCGTAGTTGGTACACGTTTGATCGGCGCTATGGCATGCGTGATCCCCGGATACGCGTTGACGCTGATCGCAACATTCGTCGTAATGGACACCGTCATCGTCAAGTTCTACAACCAGCACGCCGGCACGTTTAACCACTACTTCGTCGAGTTCCTGACGCCCAGAGACCTCGCGTACTCCGTAATCAAGGTCGCTGTGTTCTGTGCCGCGGTCACGTTAATCCATTGCTACTACGGATATTTCGCCGCCGGCGGCCCCGAGGGCGTAGGTGCGGCATCGGGCCGCGCGGTGCGCGCGAGCATGGTCATGCTCATGGTGATGGATTTCACACTGACGGTGTTACTGTGGGGCATCCAGCCAGTGTTCGTGTTCAAGGGCTAGGTGGTACGTTTGCTACTCTACGCTTCGGCCGAATCCGAAACACGAACGCTGACAATCATCGGCGCAGTGTTGGCGGCAATAATTACTATCGGCTTGACGTTGGTGATCGTGAAGCCGTTCCAGAGTCAACCCAAAGATCAGCTTTCGATTTCGATCGATACACCCTATATTGCGCAGGGCATCATCGAAGGCACCCCGGTGGTCATGCATGGCGTGGAGCTCGGGAAAGTCACCGGGATTTCCAGCACTGCCGGCGGGCGCATCCGGGTGCGTGTCAATTTGCAGAGGTCGCCCACTGCGGATTTGACCGACGCAATGCAGATCGATTTTCGACCCATCAACTATTTCGGCGTCAGCGGAATCAATATCCTCCCGGGGGCCGGTGGTCAGGCGCTCCGGAACGGTCTCCTCATAAAAGCGGTACCCAAGGGCAATTACACCCTGCAGACAATGCTCACACGTTTCGGCGAGCTCTCCAACAAAGTCATCACACCGCAGCTCGTCAGCGTCCTCGACCGGATCACCAGATATACCGATGCGCTGAATCCGCTGATCGAAACAGTGTTCATCGCCACTAATACGCTGGCGGAGGTGCAAACGGTGCCGACCCGGCGGCTCCTGACCAACGCGACGGGTATCAGCGTGGCCTTTCCTGGTTTGCTGAATACGATCACAGATTCAGGCGACGCCGTCACGCATGCGGATAAGAACTGGATGCACGAAGGCATGGGTGACCTGAGCGACAAGCAGTGGTACCAGGAATGGGGAGTTCCGCACTGGAATGCGATTGTCGACGGAATTTTCGGATCGGTCGGAAAAGTAGAGTCGTCGCATGTCGGTGACCTGCTGCCGCTAATCAACGGATTCCAGACGATCATGGACACGACCGCCCCATTGCTGCGCCCTGAGGGCGTTGGCGACACGCTGGTTGAACTTCGTCACCGCTTCGAGAAGCTGTATGGCGGGACCCCGGAGCAGCGGGCGCTCCGGATTCGCATCGTCCTTGACAAACTGCCCGGCATCGCCGCTCCCATCGATGCCATGGGAGGCCCTTGATGAAACCCATTGCCGCGGTATGGCGACTCGCGTTAATCGGTGTTGTGGCGGTCGGCGGCCTCATGCTGCTCGCGAGCGCGATCACCAGGCCCGTGGCAACGCCGGTGCGCTCCTACACTGCCGAGTTCACCGACGTGTCCGGGCTGTATACAGGGGCCGACGTTCGCGTCCGGGGAGTCCCTGCAGGGAAAGTCCAGTCCATCAATTTGGAGCGCCACGACGGCCAAAGCGTCGCCAGAGTCACGTTCACGCTCGAGAACCGCTACGGTCTCGTGTCCAACACGAGGCTCGCCATCAAGTATCAGTCTCTGACGGGTTCGCGGTACCTCGACGTGGTCAATTCGTCGGAGTCGTACGTCGAAGCCGACCTGATCGAACACGTGCCCCTGGCGATGACGTCGCCGTCGTTCGACGTCACCAGGTTGTTCAATGGGCTACAACCCGTACTGGCGACGCTCAGTCCCGAGGAAGTCAACAGATTCACCCAGAACGCCGCGTCTTTCCTGGCCGGCGACGGCGACGGCCTTGGACCGATGCTGAAGAGCATCGACACCCTCACGCGATTCGTGTCGGATCGCCAGCAAGTCATTGCAGTCCTGATGCGTAATCTCTCCGTCGTCGCCGAAGCGATGGGCGGCGAATCACCCGACATGGTTCAGATGCTGGAGTGGATCAACCGGCCTCTGGACGGTGTGCTGGGGGTGTTAGATGAATTCCGGAAGACCGAGCTCTACAGCACCGATTTCTTGAAGCCGTTAACGGCTGTTCTGACCAACATCGGATTCCCGGTACGGGGCAACAGCGCGGAAAGCTTCATCTATCAACACCCCGACGTGGCATTGGATACCAACGTAACCAACATCAACGAGGGGATGGACCGGCTATTCGGGAACATCGACCAATTCATGGATGCGTTCAAGCTCGTGCCGGTCATGTGGGAGAGCATCGGACCGCCGTCGGCACCTAACGACCCGCTGCCGTGCTCTCGGGGCCGTTTCCAGCTTCCAGAGCAGATGGATGTCCTTCTGAACGGTCAAAGGGTGGTGCTATGCAACCGGTGAAACTGCTGCGCAACCCCACCGCGTGGGGTGCCGGCGCGTTGGTGCTGGCCACCGTGGTGTCGCTCGTTGCCGCCTGGTTGTACATCAGTCCCCCGGGCCAGAAGATTGTCACCTTCTACACCGACGACGCCGCGTCGCTCCATTCCGGCGACCTAGTCCGGATCGCAGGCATCAACGTCGGCAAAGTATCCGACCTTGCGTTGGAATCGAACCGGGTGCGTGTGCGGGCAAAGGTCGACGGCTACGCGTTCGTCGGAGATCAGTCGCAAGTCGAGGTCCGCATGCTCACCGTTGTCGGCGGTTACTACGTGAACCTCGTGCCGTTGGGTGACAAACCCTTGGGCTCTGCGGCCATTCCGCTGGAGCGCGTGAGAATGCCCTACAGCTTGATGACGATCCTCGCCGACACCACGAAGATCACCGACAAGCTCCAAGGCAACCCGCTCAAGGAGACACTGGATCAACTCCAGAGTGGGCTCAGCGGCGACAACGTCGAGGCGCTCTCCTCAGTGATCGACGCGGGCAACAGCCTGGTCTCGACGATCCAAAAACAACGCGGTCAACTCACGGCCATCCTGAATTTCTCCAACGAGTACATCAACGCGCTCAACGGCTACAACGACGGAATCAGGACACTGGTCCGCAAGATTTCGATCGTCATTCAGACGCTAGTGATCTACGGCAAAAAATTCGGCGACGGAATCACCGCATTCGCCGACGTTCTGGGTCAGCTTTCTCCAATCGCATACTTTTACCGCGACCATCGTGCCGACTTCATGGAGAAGGTGCGGCATTACCTTGAGACCGCGCGGATGTGGTCGGAGCACAACGGCGCGGTGATCCGTTCACTACGGCTCATCGAGAACAAGTTCCAACGGGTGTTCGACGCGCAGAACGCGCCGCCGGAGCTGTTGGCCACCGACCTCTGCGTGCCGATACCGGGGAGTCCGTGCTGATGGCCTGGCCGAAGTCGCGCCGCTTTCGTCGGATCGTCGTGGTCGCAATGACGGCCGCCGTGGTGGCGTCGACAGTCGGCTCGTGCGGCTCGACGCCGAAGGGCGGCGCGAGCGCCGACTACTGCGCAATCATGCCCGACTCTGTAGGGCTGTACGCAGGTAATCCGGTCACCCAGATGGGCTACCCGATCGGCAAGGTCAAATCGGTCACGCCGGGAAACTCCGACGTTCGGGTGAACTTCACGGTGACCCAGCCTCGCCGGCTGCCCGCCGACGTCAAGGCCGTCATCCGGTCGACATCACTGCTCGCCGATCGGTCACTCGAGCTGGTCGGCAACCCCGGATCGGCTCCACAACTCGCCCCCGGCGGCTGTATCCCATTGGATCGCTCCTTCACCCCCAAGAGCCTTTCGCAGGTGGTGGGCTCGACCGCCAAACTGCTCAACTCGATAAGCCCCGAGGGGTCGACCAACGTCGCCGCTGCCGTTCGTGGACTCGATCAGGCGCTGCATGGCACCGGTCCGCGGTTCAACCAATTGATGACCAACACTGCGGCGGTGCTGGACAGCCCCGACCAAGCGATCAGTTCGATCGCATCCGTCATCGTCAACCTCGGTCAGCTGACGACCTTCGTCCGGGAACTGAGCGGGCCGATCAAGCAGATCATGCTGGACTTGCAGACGACCCTGCCCGACATCATCAGGGTGGTCGAACCGGTTGGCCAACAGCTGTTCGGCACCTTGTACCTCTTCAAAATGGCGTCAGATATCGAAGTCACGCTTGGCGAGCCGATGCAGGCCACCATGGACGCGACGGCGATGGCCCTGCGGAAACTGGCCCCCCACGCTCCCCGGCTGGCCAATCTCCTCAACCCCATACCGTGGTGGATCAACACGGCAGCCAATTACTTCAACGCGCACGCGGCTCGCCACGTCATCAGGTACCGGCCCCCCATGTACCGCATCCGCACGCCCGACGGAGTCGCGATGTGCAACATCATGAACGCAAGCGCGCCAGGCAGCTGCGCCAATGTCCAGGGGACGCCCTATGCCGTCGACGTTGCGCTGTTGCAGTACGTGTTGACTCAGGCGGCGAACCGATGAACCGCCGACTGTGCTCGATCGCCGCGGCCGTCGCCGCCGCAGTTGCAATGTCCACGACCGCGTCGGGATGCGCCGCACTCAACGTCAATTCGCTGCCCCAGCCCGGCAAGAGCTATAACGACGGGTACAACATCGTCCTCCAATTCGAGAACGTACTCAACCTGCCCGACCATGCGAAAGTGGTGATGGGTGGGACTGAGGTCGGGACCGTCACCAACGTGAAGGTCACGAGCCGACAGGTGGACGTCACCGCAAAGATCGACCGGAGCGTTTCCATTCCGTCGAATACTCGTGCGGCACTTGAGCAAGCCACCGTTCTCGGTGACATCTATCTGAGGCTCAATCCACCTGCTGACCAACCCGCAGCACCACCATTGGCCCCGGGCGGCACAATCATGCTGGGACAAACCACATCTCCGCCCCAACTGGAAGACACGCTGGCACATCTCGCCGACTTCGTGTCGAGCGGCTCCATCCAACGTCTGCAGAACACGATCATCGGCATCAACCGGGTCACGCCGCCGGAACCCGCGCTTCGCAACTTGGCTTCGCAGGTAACCGCCGATCTGAGGGACCTTTCCGACAACATAGATGTCGTCGACAATTTTCTCCAGGGCGTGTCGGGAACCGGCACGGTCCTGCACGACCGGCTTTCGTCCGCGCAGTATTGGTTCTCGCCGAGGGGCATGCGGGGCTTCGACCGTGCCATGCAGACTTCCAACTACCTCGGCAAACTCTTCCCATCGATCGGCAGCGTCTACACCGGCGGATACTGGCTGGCGCCATTCCTGCAATCATTCGTCCAGTCGACCGACGCGCTACGACGTTCCAAATGGGCTTTCGAGGACGAGTGGCCTGCGTGGCACAAGCTGTTTACCGACACTTTCCTACCGCAGGACAAATACCCGGCGATCAACATCACCTCGATCGTCGGCCCTGACGGTCGTGAGTTGTCGGGCAATGTGATGGATGTATTACGGATGTTGGGCGCGGCGCCGTGAGAATACGAGATTTCGCCACCTTCATCGCGTTCGCGGCGATGATGGTTCTCGGGGTGGGCTATATCTGGTCGCTCGGTGTCCGGGTCGCGCCACCGGCGGACCGGACGAACCTTTCCATGCAGGTCGCCGATATCAACGGAATCCTGGTGGATTCGAACGTCCTGCTCCGAGGGGTTCCGGTCGGCAAAGTGACGGGTATCCACTCGTCCCTGCACGAGGCGACCATCGACTTCTACATCGATGGCCGGTACCGCGTCCCCGTGGACAGCGAAGTGCGACTCGAAAACCTCTCAGCACTCGGTGAACCCTACATCGGATTGGTTCCGCGGGTCGACCACGGCCCGATGCTGCGCGACGGCCAGCGCATCGCCACGGAGAGGATCGTGCAACCACCGTCGATTTCCGAGCTAGCCGTCAGTGTCACCCGACTCCTCAACCAGGCCGATCCACAAGCGCTCAAGCGGGTCGTCGGCGAACTCGACGCCGGACTGCCGCAACCAAATACCGTACTGCCCAACCTTTCTCGGGCGGCGATGTTGCTCAGAAACGTCGCCGCGGACATGAACGGCCGCGGTCGAATACTACTCGACAACTTCCAGGCGCTGCTGCAGAACGCCGGCTGGGTCGGCCCGTGGATCGCCGACATCACACCCGGATTTCGAACCGTCGGCCTGTCCGCCGGAGTCCTGTTCTCGGGCCTAGAAATCGACAGGCCACTGGGTGGAGTAGCCATCTATGATCAGGTCAATCGTCTGATCGACCGTATCCAGAAGCTCCTGGACGACAGCGGCGGTGACATCAAGGTGATGGGCCAAGCACTTCTGCCCCACCTTCAGGGGATCGCAGGCTCACTGATGAACTTCGACACCGGGCAGATGTTGTCCAACGTTCTCGAATCGGTGCCTGCCGACGGCACCATAACGTTGAACGTTCAAATTCCCTAAAATTCTTGACCACCAGGTGAATAACGGAGATGAGAATTCAGAAGTGCGACGATGACCGATAAGAAGACAGACAACGAAGAACCCGCCGCGGCCGAGGCAGTCGATCAGGAGGCCGACGAGCAGGAGGCGGATACGACCGATGCGTCGAAGCAGGACGGGCCGAAGAACGGCGATGGACCAACCATTGCGAATGATGAGCCCAAGGCCCAGCGCAGTCGACTGCAGGCGTCGATTTCGGTTCGCACGCTGCTCGTCGCCGGATTGATCGCTGCTCTCGTTGCAGGCATCGGCGTCATGACGTGGTTGTACCTCGGCGCCAAACGCGAACTGGACGAGCAAGCGCGTGCGGCGGCGAACACCAAGCGTGCCGAACAGATCGCCCTCGACTACGCCAAGAACGCCGCGGCCATGAACTACAAAGACCTTCCAGCCTGGAAGGACAAGCTGGTCGCGGGAACCAGTCCCGAACTCAAGAAAAGGCTGGGCGCGGCGGCAGACCAGATGGAGCAGATTCTCGTTCCGCTGCAATGGGATTCGACGGCGCGGCCGCTCGCGGCCAAAGTGCGATCGGAGGTGGGTGGCGCCTACGTCGTCGACGCGTTTGTCAGCGTGATGACGAAGACGGCGCAGGGTCCCGACCCCCTGCAATCCACCGCTACCTACAGCGTGACCATCGACAGCAATAAGGACTGGCAGATCACCGATGTCGGCGGGATCGGCGCCGCGGTAGAGGGACGATAGAAGGAGCGCACCGATGATCAAGGCGCTACGTCAAACGACGACCGTGCTGGCCTTCTCCGTGGTCGCAGTGTTGACACTTGCCATGGCGACATGCGCGACGGCAGGGGCCGACCCGGTCTCCGGTGGCGAGATGCCCTCCGATGACCAGCTGATCCGACCGCTGCCCGTCGTCGTTGTCCATCCCACGAACTGGGTGCCGAAGTTCCCGTTTCCTTTCGACAAAACACGCAATCTCGTCACCGACGCCGACATCAACGCCGAACGTGAACTGTGCCAGTGGTATACCGCCCAGTACGAAATATTAAGAGATCAGATCGACCGGCTGCAGTTCAACAGGATCCAGCAGAACGGGCCGGGCGTCCGAATCGGGTCAGGTACCGACTCGGATTACAGCGTTGGGCCCATCCAACAGCAAGTCGACATCGTCACAGGAAACATCGATCGGTCGATGGAGTTCATCACTCCCCGCGTGCAGGCTTTCACCATAAGCAATGACTACGCGGGCGACATCTACCTGCCGCTATTTCAGGCGCACAGCTTTTATGTGTTGTGGCAGAACCTGGCCAATATCAACGACGGCATCAAGGCCCATCAGCCCGACTGGTTCACAGGTCCCTCGGTGCAACTACTCAAGCGCGCAGGCAGCGAGATCAACCGATCCCATGTGTGCTGGTGACCGGGGGAGACGAATGTCGAGACTTGGCGTCAGGCTCGGGCGGCGGACCCCGTCGGTCGCGGCGGCCATGACGCTTCTCGCCATCGGATTCGCGCCGGCCCCCGATGCGCGTGCCGACGCCACAGAAAACCTGCGGTCGGCGGTGGAGCAGGCCCGTGCCGGAACGTCGTGCGGAGCGCTTCGTCCCGATCCGGTCGTCGACCAGGTCGCTGCCAAGATCAACCAGTCCACCCAGGACTACATGGAACACCGGGCGACCCAAACGCCGCTGTATGACCCGCTGACGGGCCTGAAGATCCTTGGCTACGGCGGCAGCAAGGCCAGTCTGCTCCAGGGGGCGTCGAAGTCCGATGCCGACTCGATCAAGGCG
>Ga0307441_1000222_pt1 | contig 22339 bp, 19 predicted proteins | sample SalMarWE160420MG_FD_202149 | JGI IMG/M metagenome (GOLD analysis project Ga0307441, IMG submission 202149) | Salt marsh sediment microbial communities from the Plum Island Ecosystem LTER, Massachusetts, United States - WE1604-20 | ecosystem: Environmental > Aquatic > Marine > Intertidal zone >... | reverse complement strand
CGATGCACTCGCGGAAGAAGCCGTGCCTGCGCTATCACATGGGGCGCTGCTTCGCGCCTTGCATCGACGGGGCCGAGCCTGGCGCATACCAGCGCGTCGTGCAGCAGGTCCGCTCCTTCTTGGAGGGCCGTGTGGTCGACACCGCACGTGCGCTCGAGGCGGACATGCACGCCGCGGCCGAGCGGCAGGACTTCGAGCTCGCGACGATGTATCGTGACCGGCTCGATGCCCTGAGGCGCCTCACCGGCTACGACAGCAACGTCGTCAGCGCCCGCGGCGACGATCTCGACTTCCTCGGGCTGGCGCGCGCGGGCAACTACGCCATGGTCCAGCTCTTCCAGATGCGCCGGGGCAGGGTGGTGGGGCGCGACAAGCGCTTCCTCACCAATGCCGTGCAGGCCGGCGACGGCGAGATCCTCGAGCGCGTGATGGCCGATTACTACGGGCAGGCGACGCACGTGCCGCCGCTGGTGCTGGTGCCCGAGAGCGATCTGGATGCCGCTGTGTGGGAGGCGTTTCTCGGCGGCCGGGCCGGCCGCGGCGTGGAGCTGCGCGTGCCCCGGCGCGGCGACAAGGTGGAGCTCGTGAGGATGGCGGAGCGCAACGCTCGTACCGGGGTGGAAGGTGAGATCGCGCTCCTGGAGCGGCGTGGCGAGGCGCCCGGGGTGAGCGAGCTGCAGGAGCTGCTGGAGCTGGAGAGCCCGCCGTGGCGCATCGAGGGATTCGACATATCCAACCTGATGGGCACGCACACCGTGGCCAGCATCGTGGTGTTCGAAGGCGGGCGCGCCCGCAGGAGCGAGTACCGGCGCCTGCGCATTCACGGCCTGGCCAAACCGGACGACTTCTTCAGCATGCACCAGGCGGTGCTGCGTCGCTTCACCGGCAGCCTGGCGGACAAGCTGGCGCCGCCCGATCTGCTGCTCATCGACGGCGGCAAGGGCCAGATGTCCGCTGCGCGGCGGGCGCTCGACGAGGCCGGCCTGGCGCTGCCGCTGGTCGGTCTCGCCAAGAAGCAGGAGACCCTGCTCACCGAGGACGGCCGCGACATCCTGGTCCCCGAGTCCCACCCCGCGCTGCGCCTGCTCATCAACGTTCGTGACGAGGCGCACCGCAAGGCCGTGGGCTACAACCGCGAGCGGCGCGGCAAGGCCATGACCAGGAGCGTCCTCGACGACGTGCCGGGCATCGGTCCGAAGCGGCGCGACGCGCTGCTGGCCTACTTCTCGAGCATCGACCAGCTGCGCGGGGCCAGCCTGGCGGAGATCGCTTCGATCCCCGGGGTCGGCCCGGGCGCCGCCCGTGCCATCAAGGACCACTTCGTCGAGGCCGAGCTCACCGAGGAGGATGCCAGTGCGGGCGCGGAGGCGCCACGGGCCGGGACGTCGCCCGGCTGAGGGACGCTCAGGTCGCGCCCCGACCGGCCGCGCGGCTGCGCTCGGCGAGCCGTGCCTCGCCGCGCGATTCCAGGTAGGCGCCGCGGTAGAGCTCCATGCGCACGTCGACACGCCCGCCGGCGACGCGGTTGCGGCTCACCTCACGGAAGCCGACCTTGCGGAACGCGGCCTGCGCCCGCAGGTTGTCCCCGAAGGTGTTGAGCCTGACGTGGTCGAGGCCGAGGTGGTTGAAGGCGTGCTCCAAGAGGGCGTGGATGGCCTCCGGCCCGTAGCCTCTGCCCCAATGGCTGCGCTCGCCGATGATGATGCCCAGTGTGGCGCTGGCGCCACGCAGGTCGTAGAGCTCGATGGTGCCGATGTAGGCATCGTGTTCGTCGAAGATGCCGAAGGTTGCGCGGTCGGTGCGCTTGGCGTCGGCCCTCAGGACCCGCTTCAGCAGCCACAACGGCATGCGGTTGGGCGGCGTGCCGTTGAGGAAGGCGATCTCCGGATCGCGGAAGTGGGTCTGGATGCGCCGCCAGGCAGCGCTGTCCAGCTCGGACAACGGCCTGAGCGTCACCCTTGCGAAGTGCGGGGCCATGGCGCCAGTCTACTCCGGCGTGTGCGCGTCCCGATGCGGAGCGGCGCACGCCTGGAGCGCGCCGGCCCTGCCTGGTGCGGGTGGTAACGCTCCGGGCGGGCGCGGCGCGAGCGATGCTGCTAGGCTGTGCGGGATAGACGGGAGGCGATCGATGGAGACCGGCACGGCGCAGGCGGGGCCGGAGGCGTTCCAGGAGAAGTTCGCCGCCCTGGCCTCTGCGATCCACGGCGTGATCCTGGGGCAGGAGCGGGTGGTGGAGGACCTGCTGGTGGCCGCGCTGGCGCGCGGCCACGTGCTCGTGGAGGGGGCGCCGGGCCTGGGCAAGACGCGGCTGGTGCGCGCCTTTGCCGACGCGACCGACCTCGGCTTCGGGCGCATCCAATTCACGCCCGACCTGATGCCCGCGGACGTCACCGGTACCACCGTGTTCATCGAGGCGGCCGGCGGTGGCCGCTTCGAGTTCCAGCGCGGCCCGGTGTTCACCAACGTGTTGCTCGCAGACGAGATCAACCGCGCTACGCCCAAGACCCAGTCGGCGCTGCTGGAGGCCATGCAGGAGCGCGCGGTGACGGCGTCGGGCACGCGGTACGTGCTCGAGGAGCCGTTCCTGGTGCTGGCGACGCAGAACCCCATCGAGATGGAGGGCACCTACCCGCTCCCCGAGGCGCAGCTCGACCGCTTCCTGTTCAAGGTGCTCATATCCAGGCCCGACAGCGAGACGCTGACGCGCATCCTGCTCAGCACCACCGGGCCGGAGCCGGAGCCGCCCCCCGCCGTGTTCTCGCGAGCCGAGTTGCTGGAGCTGCAGCGTGTGGTGCGCGCGGTTCCTGTGGCCGGAGCGGCGCTGGACTACATCGTGCGCCTGGTGGAGGCCACCCATGAGCACGCGCTGGTCAGGTTGGGCGCGAGCCCGCGCGGCGCGCAGGCGATGACGCTGGCGGCCAAGGGCTACGCCCTCGCCGCCGGCCGGCCCAACGTGGAGCTGGAGGACGTGCGCCGTGCGCTGCTGCCCGCGCTGCGTCACCGGCTGCTGCTGAGCTTCGAGGCCGAGGTCGAGGGCGCCGACCCCGACGGCGTGCTGCAGGAGGTGCTGCAGCGCGTCGACCGCGCCGCGCGCTGAGGGCGGCGGCGCCGGCGGGAACGACCGTGATCTCCGCACGCAGCCGTACGCTGCTCGACCGCTACGCGTTGGCCTCGCGCGCGCTCTCGCGTGAGTCGGGCGAGCGCATGGCGAGCGAGCCGGGCCAGAGCGTAGAGTTCCACGACTTCCGCCCGTACCAGCTCGGGGACGAGCTCAGGTACGTCGACTGGCGCGTGTACGCGCGCACCGGCAGGCTGATGACGCGGCTGTTCCAGGCCGAGCGTGCCATCCGCCTGCACGTCCTGCTCGACACCAGCCCGAGCATGGCCCTCGCCGGCAAGGCGCGCTACGCCCGGGCGCTGACGGAGCTGCTGGTGTACGTGGCGCAACGGGACGCCCCCACCCAGCTGCACCTGTTCGACGGCCGCGGCAGCCGGCCGGCGCAGGGCCTTGAAGCCGTGGGCGAGAGCTGGCGCTTCGTCGAGGAGGCGGGAACGCTGACCGGCGCCGACTTCGCGCCGGTGACCGCGCTGAAGCGTTTCGCGCTGGCGCTGCCGCCGGTGCGCGGCGCGGCATTGGCGCTCGTTGTGTCGGACTTCCTCGAAGATGTGCCGCTGCAGGGGGCGCTGGCGGCGCTGCGCGCGCGCGGCCTCGATGCGGGCCTGCTGCAGGTGATGAGCGACGCGGACCTGGACCCCGCCGAAGGCCAGCTCGAGGTGGTCGACGTAGAGACGGGGGAGCGGCTGCTGGCGGGGCCGCAGGAGGTCCGCGCCTATCGTGAGGAGGTTCACGCCTTCGTGCGCAGGACGCGTGCGGCAGCGCTGCGCGCCGGCTTCAGGCACGTTCTGTTGCGGGTGCCGGACGCCACCAGCGCCGATCAGAGCGAGCGTCTGGCCTTCGCGGCGCTGGTCCGGGAGGGCGTGCTGATCCGCCGTTGAGGTGCCGGCCGAGCGCGGGACGCGAGTAGTAAGCCTCGCAGCACGGCACGCTGACGTCGCGCTATCCTGGTCCGACGTGGACGTGATCGGGACGCGTTTTGGCGAGGACCTTCAGGTCCTGCGGGAGATCGGCAAGGGTGCGGTGGCGCGCGTTTACCTCGTCAGCGACGGCCGCCGTGTGAAGGCGGTCAAGCTCTTTCCGGTCGCGCGCCGGCGGCGCGCCGAGCGGGAGCTGGAGATCGGCCACGTCCTGGACCATCCCCATCTCAACCCGGTGGAGGCCAGCGTGGTCGTGGCGGGCTATCCCGGCGTCCTCATGCCGTTCGCCCCCGGTGAGCGCCTCGGCCGGTGGCTCGCCGCGAAGCCCGGACGCTCGCTGTTCCTCACCAGCATGCGCGGCATCGTGGACGGCCTACGCTACCTCCACGAGGCCGGAATCGTGCATCGCGACGTCAAGCCCGAGAACATCCTGGTCGAGCGCAGCGGTCACGCCAGACTGCTGGATTTCGACCTTGCCGTGCACGTCGACGAGCCGCAGCCGCGGGCAACGCTGGCCGGCACGATCGCCTACCTCAGCCCCGAGCAGGCGCGCGGCGAGGCCGTGACGCCGGCGAGCGACCTCTACGCCATCGGCGTCATCCTCTACTGGGGCCTGACGGGTGAGCTGCCGTTCACCGGCACCGTGGGCGAGGTGATGGCGGCACACAGCCGCGAGCACCCGACGCCGGCGTCGCGGATCGATCCTTCGCTGGTGCCCTTCGAGGCGCTCCTGGGCCGGCTGCTGGCGAAGGATGCGGACGCGCGCTTCGCCACGGCCGCCGAGGTGCTGGATGCGTTGGAGGCGCTGCCGGACGAGGCGGCGTCGGCGTCCTGAGCCCTCGTCCGCGTTCCGGAGGCCGCATCATGGCGATGTCACGCAGTGCCGGTATCCTGCTGCACCCGACCTCGTTGCCGGGCGACACCGGCATCGGCGAGCTCGGGGCCGACGCGCATGCCTGGGTCGACTTCCTGGAGGCCGCCGGGCAGCGGATCTGGCAGGTGATGCCGCTGGGTCCCACGGGGTACGGCGACAGCCCCTACCAGGCGTTCAGCGCGTTCGCGGGCAATCCCTACCTGCTGAGCCTGGCGCGCCTGGCGGACGAGGGCTGGCTGAGCGCGGACGAGCTGGCGGGGCTCGGCCGGCCGGGCGGGCGCGAGGTGGATTACGGCGCCGTCATCCCGGCGAAGCTGGCGCTCCTTACGCGTGCCGCGGAGCGCTTCGAGGAGCGGGCGCCCACGGGCGAGCGCGAGGCGTTCGCGGCGTTCTGTGAGCGCGAGGACGCCTGGCTCGACGACTTCGCGCTGTTCATGGCGCTCAAGGAGGCGCACGGCGGTGCGGCCTGGATCGAGTGGGACGAGGGCCTCAGACTGCGGCGAAGCTCGGCGCTCGCCGACGCGCGGGCGTCGCTGGCTCGGGGCCGGCGGCGTCACGCCCTGTGGCAGTACTGGTTCTACGGCCAGTGGGGTCGCCTGCGCGCCTACGCCAACGGCAAGGGGGTGCGCATCGTGGGTGACATCCCCATCTTCGTGTCGCTGGACTCCGCCGACGCCTGGTCGCACCCCGAGCTGTTCCACTTCGATGCCGGCGGGCGCCCCACGGTCGTGTCCGGCGTGCCGCCGGACTACTTCAGCGCGACGGGTCAGCGCTGGGGAAACCCCCTGTACCGCTGGGAGCGCATGCGGGAGGCCGGCTTCGCATGGTGGATTCGGCGCTTCCGAGCGACGCTGGCCTTCTTCGACATCGTGCGCGTCGACCACTTCCGAGGCTTCGAGGCATACTGGGAGATCCCCGCGAGCGAGCCGACCGCGGTCCAGGGCCGCTGGGCGGAGGGCCCCGGCCAGGCGTTCTTCGATGCCTTGAAGGGGGCGTTGGGGGAGCTGCCGATCATCGCCGAGGACCTGGGCGTGATCACCCCGGCCGTCGAGAAGCTCCGCGACGACAACGGCCTTCCGGGCATGAAGGTGCTGCAGTTCGCGTTCGCCGGCGACGCGTCCGACCCCTACCTGCCCCACAACTACCCGCGAAACTGCGTCGTCTACACCGGCACCCACGACAACGACACCACGGCCGGCTGGTACGCGCAGGCACCGGAGACGGAGCGCGACTTCGTCCGGCGCTACTTGGCGCGCGACGAAGGCAACCTCGCCTGGGAGTTCATCCGGCTGGCGCAGGGGTCGGTGGCCGAGCTGGCGATGGCGCCACTGCAGGACGTGCTGGGCCTGGGCAGCGAGGCCCGTATGAACACGCCCGGCCGGGCCTCGGGCAACTGGTCGTGGCGATTCGCCTGGAGCGACCTGCCGGAGTGGCTGGCGCCTCAACTCCACGAGCTGGCACGGCTATACGGGCGCTTGCCGGGCGGCCCGCCGGTGGACACACCCTATCGCCAGTCGACGCTGCCCGGTGACCCGCCCACCTGAGAGCGCCGGGCGTCACACCCTGAAGATCACGCCCTCGCGGTGGAAGTTACGCTGCGCGAAGCGTAACAGCAGTGCGATGACCGCCAGCAGCGTGAGCCAGGTCGTCAGCACCGCGTTGGCGCGGGCGGCTCCCTTCACAATGTCGTCCATCAGGACGAGCGCGTTGAAGATCGGGATCATGTACACACCGTTGCCGAAGCCGAGGAGGTCCTTGAACTGGAGCCCCACGGCCGGCAGGATCAGCAGGATGGACAGCGGCGCCACGTAGCTCTGGGCCTCCTTGAACGAGCGCGCGAACAGCGTGATGCCCAGCAGCAGGGCGGCGATGGTTCCGGCCAGCAGCAGCGCGCTGACCAGCAGGAGCAGCACCGAAGGCGGCGAGATGTCCAGCGAGCCACCCATCACCTGGACGATGCTCGCCGCCTGACCGCCGAGGCGGGGCTGGAACACCGAGCTCACGATGGCACCGCCCACCACGTAGCCCAGGATCGCCATGACGGCGGCGCTAAGCCCGAAGGTGAGCGTGGCCAGGAACTTGCCGAGCACCACCTCGGTGCGCCGTATCGGCGTGACCAGAAGCGCCTCGAGGGTGCCGCGCTCCTTCTCGCCGGCGGTGGCGTCGATCGCCGTCATCTGGCCGCCGGTGAGCGTCCAGATGGCGATGAAGAAGGGGATCAACCAGGACAGCTGGCCGCTGCGCTTCTCGGCGGCGGTGCTGGCGTCGACGGTGGTCACCTTCACCGGCTGCAGGATGCCCGGGTCCAGACCGGCCGCCTGGAGCCGCGCCGACACCAGCTTGCGGGTGTAGTCGGCCACCGCCTGTTGGATCTTGTTGGCGTTCAGCTCGCTCTTCATGTTGCCGCTCTTGCTGTACAGCGTGAGGTCGGAGCCGGAACCGGAGGCGATGCCGGCACGGAAGCCGGCCGGCACCCGGATGGCGACCGGCACCTTGCCGTCCCTGACGGCGACCTCCGGGTCGTTGACGGTTTGCAGCCTGACGTGCTGCGCCTCCAGCAACGACACCAGCTCGGGCGGCAGATTGGCGCGGCCCGCCACGCCGACCTCCGTGACCGTGACCTGCTCGCGCTGGAAGAGGCCGCCGAGGAGCAGCGGCAGGCCCAGCATCACCACCGGCAGCACCAGCAGCGGGATGAGCAGGTTGGAGATGATGGCGCGCTGGTCACGCAGCGTGGAGAGGATCTCCTTGGCGGCCACACGGCCGATCATCGCGGGCCTCACGGCGCCGCCTCCGCGGCGGACGGCCGCATGCCGCTGCGCTCCACGAGCTGGAAGAAGGCGTCCTCGAGGTTCCGGCCTGCGCCCATGCGCACGAGCTCCGCGATGCTCCCCTCGGCGATCTTGCTGCCTCGGTAGATGATGCACGCGCGGTCGCACAGCTCCTCCACCTCGCTCATGACGTGCGTGGAGTACACGACGGCGCGGCTCTCGCCCGGGTAGCGGCGCACGAAGTCGAGCACCGCCCGGCGCGCCACCACGTCGAGGCCGCTGGTGACCTCATCGAAGAAGATGACGGGCGGATCGTGAAGCACCGCGCGGGCGATCACGATCTTCTGCTTCATGCCGCTCGAGTAGCCGCCGGCTCGCCGCGAGAGGATGTCGCCCAGCTCCAGCAGGTCGTCCAGGACATGGATACGCTCGTCGATCGCCGCTCGCGACATGCCATAGAGGCGTCCGAAGTAGTGCAGCGTCTCACGGCCCGTGAGCCGGTCGTACAGCCCCATGCCGCCGTTCACCACGCCGATCGAGCGACGCACCTGCTCGCTCTGGGTGGTCACGTCGAAGCCCGCCACGCGCGCCGAGCCGGCGTCGGCCCGCAGCAACGTGGCGAGGATGCGCAAGGTCGTGGTCTTGCCGGCACCGTTGGGGCCGAGCAGCCCGTAGACCTCACCGGCGTCTACGTGGAAGCTGAGACCGTCTACGGCGCGCACGTCGTCGAAGGTCTTGGCGATGCCGTCAACGGTGATCAAGCTGCGATCCTCTCGGGTCGCGACCGCGCCTGACCCCGGCCGCGCCGTCGAAGGATTCTAGGCTCGCGCCCCAGGGCTGTCAAGGGACAGACATGAAGGGCCAGGCCGTGCTGGAGGGCGCCGGCGGCGGCCACCCGGACCCGGGAGCGCCCCGCCGGCCTGCTATCATGGGGCGGATGAGCGAAAGCGAGATCGCCGCCCTGGACGGCTACCAGCTGATCCCTCGGTTGCTGCACGAGGTGCATGAGGTGGACACGCGCACCACCCTGCTGGGCCGCCCGCTGACCTCACCGATGGTGCCACGGAGGCGGCCCGACGTCGGCCACGAGGCGGGCCTGCCGGCGGTCGTCGATGCCGAGGCCGTGCTCGCCGACCCGGCTCGTCACGCGCCGGGCGACAGCCTGGCGCTGCTGGGGCCGGCCAAGATGGGCGAGCTCATGCCCGCCGTGCGCGACCTGAGCGCTCTCGGCGTCGCGGCCATCGGGCTCGACATGGCGCCGTTGGCCGACACGGCGCCGTTCGGGCGCGGCGCCTGGCGGCCGCGCACGCGCGAGGACCTCGCCGAGCTGCGGGCTGCCGCGAACTGCCCGCTGTGGGTGTTCGGCGTGGCCGGTCCCTCCGATGCCGAGGTCGTCGCCGAGGCCGGACTCGAGGCCGTCGTGGTGCAGTCGGTGGCGGGCGCGAGGCTGGGCGGTCCGGCCGTGGTCGACGTTCTACCCGAGATCATCGACGCCGTGGCCGGGATGCTCCTGATCGTGGCCGGCGGCCCGGTGCGAGACGGTGTCGACGTGCTGCGCTATCTGGCGGTGGGCGCCGAGGCTCTGGTGGTCGAGAGCGACCGCCCGCTGGCCAGCCTCGAGGCCGAGCTGCACTACGCCATGCGCATGACGGGGTGCTCGTGCCTCGCCGACATCGGCTACGACATCATCTTCGCGCCACTCTTCGGAGAGTCGTGATCGCCTTCTTGGAAGGCGTGGTGCGCGAGGTGCGTGAGTCCAGCGTGGTGGTGCAGGCGGGCGGGCTGGGCGTGGAGGCCTGGGCGCCGGCAGCGACGCTGGCACAGTGCCGCGTCGGCAAGCCGGCCACGCTGCACACGCACCTGACGGTCCGCGATGAGACGCCGGTGCTCTACGGCTTCCATCACCGGGACCTGCTGCTGCTGTTCCGGCGTCTGCTCGACGTGGGAGGGGTGGGGCCCAAGCTGGCGCTTGCCATCTTGTCGGCGTTGCCGCCGGCGCTGATCGCGTCGGCGGTGGTCGAGCAGGACCCGGGGCTGCTCACGGGCGCGCCGGGCGTCGGCCGCCGCACGGCCGAGCGGATCGTGCTCGAGCTCAAGGACCGCATCCCCGAGGAGTTGCTGGCCGGTCCCGGGGGCACCGGGAAGCGTCGAAGGCTGCTCACCGGGGCCGGCGAGGACGCCGCCGAGGCGCTCGTCTCGCTCGGCTACCGCGAGTCGCAGGTGAAGGCCGCGATTGCCGAGCTGCTGGCAGAGAACCCGGACGACAGCGCCGAGGCGCTCATCCGGCGGGCCTTGGCCCGGCTGCGGTGAGCCGTTGCGGAAGGCGGTCCGGCTGCGCCGGCTAGCTTGCCGCCTGCGCGGTGCGCGCCAGCACCGCTTCGGGATCGCGCGTCGGCAGCTCGAAGGCCGCCCCGACCGCGGGGTAGGTGAGCGCGCCGGCGTGGGTGTTCAGCCCCCGCAAGAGGGCGCGATCGGCCAGCAGTGCCGCCGTGCCGCCGGCCGCCAGATCCAGTGCGTAGGGAAGCGTCTGGTTCGACAGCGCGCGTGTGCTGGTGTTGGGGACGGCGCCCGGCATGTTGGCCACGCCGTAGTGCACCACGCCGTCCACCACGAAGGTGGGGGCGTCGTGCGTGGTCGGGTGGATCGTCTCGATGCAGCCGCCCTGGTCGACGGCGACGTCGACGATCACGCTGCCCGGCCGCATCACCCCGAGCATGTCGCGCGTCACCAGGTGGGGTGCGAGGGCGCCCGGAATGAGCACCGCTCCGACGACCAGGTCGGCGCGCTCGACCATGGCGCGGATGTTGGCGAGGTTGCTCGACAGCGTCTGGATGCGCCCGCTGAACACGTCGTCGAGGTACTGGAGGCGCGCATGGTTGATGTCCAGCAGGGTCACCCGAGCCCCCAGCCCCATGGCGATCTTGGCGGCGTTGGTGCCGACCACGCCGCCGCCGAGGATGACGACCTCACCGGCCTCCACGCCCGGCACCCCGCCCAGGAGGACGCCGCGACCGCCGAGGAACTTGCCGAGGTGGTGAGCGCCGACCTGGGTGGCCATGCGCCCGGCGACCTCACTCATGGGGGTGAGCAGCGGCAGGCTGCCGTTGTCCAGTTGCACCGTCTCGTAGGCGATGGCCGTGGTGCCGCTCGCCAGGAGGGCATCGGTCAGGGGCCTGGCGGCGGCCAGGTGAAGGTAGGTGAAGAGCATGAGGTCGTCGCGCAGGAAGGCGAACTCGCTGCTGATCGGCTCCTTCACCTTCAGCACCAGGCGCTGGCTCCACGCTTCTGCGGCGCTCCCGACGATGGTGCCGCCGGCCGCGCGGTAGTCGTCGTCGAAGAAGCCGCTGCCCTCGCCGGCTGCGTGCTCCACGAACACGCGATGCCCGGCGTCGCACAGCGCGTGGACCGCGCCCGGCGTCGCCGCCACGCGGTACTCTTGGGGTTTGATCTCCTTGGGAATGCCGATGTCCATGTTGGTCTCCCCGCCCGGTCGCGCCGGGCCTTCGTCATCGGAAATGCACGCCCCAGTCTAGCGCCTGGCCCGCCTTGCGGCCGGGCGCGTCGGCGCCCCTGGGTACCCTGCTCGTGCCCGCCCGGCCGCGGCCGGCTCAGTCCGCCTCGTCAGCGTCCCAGACGCGCAACAGTGCGACGCGCCCGGCGCTGGCCTCGGCGACCGCCACCAGCCGTCCATCGGGCCCGATGAGGGACACCCGTCCCTCGAAGTCCGCCGCCGGACGCTGGCCCAGGCGCACCCGTCGCGCGGCGTCCGCCTCGAGAGCGATCGGCGGGTAAGGCAGGGCGTCCACGGCGGAGATGCCGGTGTCGCTCGCGAGCTGCTCGAGGGGACGGGCGCGCTCGAGCCCGATGCGCCCCGCACGGGTGCGAACCAGCCCGGCGAGGTGCGCCGGGACCCCCACTGCCGCGCCGAGGTCGCGCGCGAACGCGCGCAGGTAGGTTCCGGCGCGCACGCGCGCGGCGATCAGGGCGGTGGGGAGAGGCGCCAGCGCTTCGGGCAGGCGCGGCCGGTAGCCGTCCGCGGCCGGCGCCCACGAACCGTCCTCCGCCGGCGCGAAGGCCGCCGGCAAGCCGGCGCGGGTCGGCGCGAAGGAGAGCATCGCCAAGCGGAGGTAGCCCGCCGGCCTGGGCGGAAGAAGCACCTCTTCGCCGCGACGGGCACGGCGGTAGCTGCGCACGCCCTGGCGCTTGACTGCGGAGTGCGCGGGGGGGCGCTGCTCGCTGAGCCGGAGGAACGGCGGCAGGGCGGCGGCCACACGCTCGGCGTCCACGCTGGAGGCGTCCGCCTCGGCGATCACCGGCCCCTCGGCATCCAGCGTGGCGGTGCCGGCGCCGAACGACACCCACGCCAAATACTCCTTGTCGCTGCCCGTCAGGTATGGGGACAGCTTGGTGGCGCCGCCGACGAGCAGCACCAGCACCCCCGTGGCGAGGGGGTCGAGCGTGCCGGCGTGCCCTACCCGCCGGGTGCCCAGGCGCCGCCGCGCCTCCGCCACCACGTCGTGCGAGCTCGGACCCAGCGGTTTGTCGACGGGCAGGATCGGCACGGGCGATTGTACCTGTGGCCCGGCCGCGGGCGGGCGCCGGCGCCCCTCCGTCGCGTGGCCCGGGGCGCCGCCTCCGTGCCGGGCGGTAGCGTGTCGGCGATGCTCCTCGTGCTGGCCGTCCTGACGCTGCTGCTGTGGTGGGCGCTTGCCTTCGACTGGGCCCGGGGCATGGCGGGCCTCTCGGACCTGAAGGACGAACCCGTCGATTACAGCGCGCCGATGCCGAGACTGTCGGTCGTCATCGCCGCGCGTGACGAGGCGGCGACGCTCGGCGCCACGTTGAGCGCGCTGTCGGCGCAGCGGCTGCGCGGACTGGAGGTGGTGGTGGTCGACGACCGCTCGGGCGACGGCACCCGGGCCGTGGCGGAGGCCGCGGCTGCACGCGATGCGCGCGTGCGCGTGCTGTCGGTACGCGAGCTGCCTGCCGGCTGGCTGGGGAAGACGCATGCGTTGCAGCTGGGTGCCCGCGCGGCGCGCGGCGAATGGCTGCTGTTCACCGACGCCGACGTGCGCTTCGCGCCCGGGGCGCTGGCTCGAGCGCTGAGCTACGCGCAGCGGCGCGGCGTCGATCACCTGGTGGCGTTGCCCAGGCTGCAGGCCCGCGGCCCACTGCTCCGTTCCTTCGTGACCGCCTTCGGACTGCTCTTCTCGGTCTACACGCGTCCCTGGCGGGCGCGGACGGCGGGCGCGCGGGCCTCGATCGGGATCGGCGCCTTCGGCCTGGTGCGCCGCAGCGCCTACCGGGCGGTCGGCGGACACACGAGCATCCGCCTCCGGCCCGACGACGACCTCCGACTGGGTCGCCTGCTCAAGCGCGCCGGCTACGTCCAGGAGGCGGTCTTCGGGGGAGATGACGTGGTCGTGGAGTGGTACCCGGACCTGCCGTCGGCGCTCAAGGGCCTGGAGAAGAACGCGTTTGCCGGCCTGGACTACTCGGTGCCGCGCCTGGTCCTGGTGCTCGCGGCGTTGCTCGTCACCAACGTCATGCCGTTCGTGGCGCCATGGTTCGTTGACGGGCCGGCGCGCTGGCTCTACGTCGCCGTGATCGCCACGGTGGGGCTCGTCTACGTCTTCGACGCGCCCCGCTCGCGCCACGCAGCCTGGCTGTTCGTGCTTCATCCGCTCGGGACCCTGCTGCTGGTCTACGCCGCGGCCGGCTCCGCGGCCGCCGCGCTGCGCACCGGCGCGGTGGAGTGGCGTGGGACGCGCTACTCGCTCGAGGAGCTCAGGCGCGGCGCGCGCCGGCCCCGCTGAGCGCCCGCCGGCGGCGGCCCGCGCCACCTATACTGCGCGCATGCGTCTTGCTTGCGTTGTGCTGGCGTTCGCTCTGCTCGTGTCGTGGGCGGGCGCGACCCGCGAGGTACGAGCCCCGCACGTCCAGGTCCTGTACGACGATCCCGCCATGGCCGTTTACGCCCAGCACGTCGCGGCCGCGGCCGAGGCCGAGCTGGCCAGCGTGGCCGCCCTCTTCGGGCGGCAGCCGTTCCCGGTGCGCGTGCGCCTGCAGACCGGCGACGACCTCTTCAACGCCTTCGCCCTGCCCCTGCCCAGGGCGCACGTCACCTTCCGGCCGGTGTTCCCCATCCACGGCGCGCTGGGGTTCCACACCCCGGACCCCGTCGAGCTGGTCTTACGGCACGAGCTGACGCACCTCGTGCAGCTTACCGACACGCGCGTGCCGCCCGGCGCCACGCCCCTGCCCGACATCGGCCTGGCCGGACAGGGTGCGGCCGTGCTGCCGCCGGCCTGGTTGCTCGAAGGCATCGCGGTCTGGGTCGAATCGAGCGACGGCGTCGGCGGCCGGCTGCACGACGCCCGCACGCGCGGTCTGCTGTGGACGCTCGCCATCGGCGGCCACATGCCGTCGTTGACGGACGTCAGCCTGATCAGCTACGCGCGCTGGCCGGGCGGCAGGGCGCGCTACCTGCTGGGCGGGTCGTTCATCGCTCAGCTGGTGCGTGAGCATGGCTTCAAGGCCATCGTGGACACGCTGCACACCTTCCAGGCGGGCGACTACCTGCTGCCGTTCGACGTCGCCTGGAAGCGCACCGTGGGCACGGACCTGAACGCCGAGTGGCGCTCGTGGGCGCTGGGCCTGGCGCGGCAAGCCCGCGACCACACCGGACTCACCATCCCTCACGGCCTCGAGCCGGCCGGAAGCGACGTCGGCGCGCTGGCGCTGGCGCCCGACGGGCGCACGCTGGCCTGGCGCGTCGGCGGGGGCGTGCGAGTGGCGACGCTCGAGCGGGGTGGCAGCCTGTCGGACGCGCGCACCATCGCCATCCGCGTGTCACCGGAAAGCCTCACCTGGACGGGAGCGCACACGCTGGCGATGGCGGCGATCGCCGCGTCGCCGGGCGCGACGCCGAGCGACCTGTTCGCCCTCGACGTGACGACGGGCGCCCTGACGCGCCTTACGCACGGGGCGCACGCCCACCTGCCGCGAGCCGACGGCGGCTGCCTGCTCTACGTTCGCGACGTCGTGCCCGAGGGCGCCAGTCTCCGGCGCCGCTGCCCGGACGGCGCCGATGAGGTGGTTTGGCGCGCCCCTGCGGGACAGCACGTGGTGGGGCTGGCGGTCAGCGCGACGGGCAGGATCGCCCTCAGCCTCTACCGGCCGGGGGGCGTGGACCTGGCTCTGCTCGCGCCGAGCGGCCCGCGCTTCCTCACGCATGACGCCGCCAGCGAGCTCGACCCCAGCTGGCAGGGCGAGAACACGCTCGTGTACACCAGCGACGCCGGCGGGCTGTTCCAGCTGCGTCGGCTACACCTGACGGGGTCCGGCGCGGCGGCCGCGGGCGCGGCACCGGCCGGCGTCCTGACGAACGCGCTCGGCGGCGCCGACGAGCCCATCTCGGGACCCGCCGGCACCGTCTACCGGACGCTGCACGGCGACGGCTACGCGCTGTCCTGGCTTTCGCCGGGTGCGGCTCCACGGGCGGCCGCCGCCGCTGCCGCGCCGGCACCGCCCCGGCCGGCGCCACCGGCGGCGCTCGCTGTGCCCGGCGCCAGCCGCACGCCTGACTACCCCGATGTGCCCTACAGCCCCTGGCCCAGCATCTTGCCGTTCGGCTGGCTGCCCTCGGCTGGACGTCTGTCGCTGCAGCCGTTGGGCGCCGGTCTGGCGATCACCGCCCGCGGCCTGGACGACAGCGCTCGTTACGCGCTCGACCTCACGGTCGGCTATGACACGGGCCTCACGGGCCCGCTCGCCGGCGGCTACGGCTGGCTGCACTACGCCTGGAACATGCCGAACATCGCGCGCGCGCCCGGGCCGACGCCGCCGCTCGGCGTGGCGCTGGACGTCGGTGCCTGGCCCCACGGGGCCTACCTGGGGCCGGTCGACGAGGTGGCCTACGGTGTGCGTGCCGAAGCCTTGCTGCGCGTGCCCGTGGGTGCCTACTTCGGCTCGCTCGACGTCGGTGCGGCGCTGTTGCGGGCGCCCTCGCTGCCCGGCTGGCGCCCGGAAGGCAGCCTCGATGCGGTGCTCGATGGCCGCAGCGCCGATAGCTTCGGCGCCGTGACGGGAGGCAGCGCGTTCGCGCTGCGCGGCCGGCTGAGCTACGGCGCCACGGGTGCGTCGACGGGTCTGTGGGCGGAGGCGGTCGACTATCCGAGCGTGAGCGTCGTGCCGGTGGTGTGGCGGCTGGCGGCGAGCGCGGGGTACCGACCGCTGCCTCCCGTGCCGGTGTCGCTGCCCCTGTGGGCCGCCACGCTGTCGCTGGGCGGACGCGTGGCCGTGCCGCTCAGGCTGCGCGTGGGAGACGGGCTGTTCGCGCTGGAGCGCGTCGATGTCGAGCCCAGCGTGCGGCTGTGGGGCGGCTTGGCACCGACCACCGGCGGCGGTTGGGCCGCCCGTGTCGACGCCGGCGGCGATGTGGGCCTGTGGCTCGACAGCGTGCTCGACTACGACGCGTTGGTGCGCTTCGGTGTGAGAGGCGGCTACGCCGACGGCTGGTGGGTCGGGTTCGGCGTCGGCATCCCCTACTGAGGCCGGGCCGGGCGCCGACGCTAGAGGCAGGCGGAGCCGGTCCGGTGCGAGCGCACGGAGGCGAGCGCGGCGCGGACCGAACCGGTGCGCGGGGGACGCTGACGTGGGCTCGTGGCATCGAGCCCGAGCACCTCGGCGCCACTCTCCAGACAGGCCAGGAGCAACTCCTCCCGCGCGCGCGGGTCGCCGGCCGGCGAGCACGCCACACGCACGCCGCGCGGCGCCGCCGCGGCAAGCGCGCTGGCGCGGATGGCGTCCGAGAACACGGGTGCCCAGCGCCGGCCGTGGCCCTCCATGACCACGACGCCCGGCATGTCGCCGGGCCCTCCCGCGAGGTAGTAGAGATCCGCGGACAGGTCGTCGCCCACGCCCAGAGCCTAGCGCCCGGGCGTGGCGTCAGGACAGGAACAGGCTACGTGCCCAGGCGCTGAACGCCACCGCCAGCACCAGCCCGACGTTCACCACGAGCTGTGCCAGGAGCGGCGTGATGCCGTTCGTGCGGCGCCGGAAGACCTCGGCCAGCACCACCCCGAACACGAACAGCAGCGCCACCGGCGTGCCGAGCACCAGGCCGTAGAGCGACGCCGAGGCGACCGTGGCGATGCCGGCGTCGTAGCGGCGCTTGAGCGGCGGGACGAAGAAGGCCCGAAAGAAGAGCTCCGTGAACGGCAGCAGCACCATCGCCGCCACCACGATCGGCGTCAGGGTGGTGAGATCGAGGTAGAAGGGCCCGAGCAGCCCGCCACGAGGCGCATAGGCGAGGTAAGCGAGCATGGCGGCCAGCAGCAGCACCCCGAGCGCCACCCCCGTCGCCGCTTGCTCGCCACTGCCGAGCAGGCGCTCGAACACGTCCCAGCCTTGCATCGACACGCGGCGCCAGGTCAGCACGACCAGCAGCACCGACAACGCGATGAGGAAGACCGCCTTCACCTGCGTGTCCTGAAGCGGGGTGGCCAGCGCCAGGGCGTTGTGGTAGACGACCAGGCTGTACACCAGCGCCGTCAAGGCAGACATCAACAGTGCGGCGAAGACCATGCCGTACGCCTGGCCGACCGTCCACTCCTGGGGGCCTTCCACCACCTCCATGGTGGTGGAGTTGGCGATGCGGCTCTCGCCGACGAGGTGGAGGCCGATGAGGATAAGGAAGAGCAGCAACCAGAGCAACCCGTTGCTGACCAACAGCGTCTGGAGGTTGCCGCGCCGGGCGGCCTCGCGCACGGCCAGGCTGCCCGACTGCATGTCGCCCTGCGCGTAGTAGATCAGCGCCAGCTTGCGCAGGTCGTTGGCCTGGGATGCGGTATCGCGTGAGCTCCGGTAGCTCAGCGCCTTCTCGAGGTCGGCCGCTGCGCTGCTCAGATCGCCCATCGACCACAGCGTCGTGCCGAGCAGCGAGTAGACGTCGGCATTCTTGGTGTCGCCGGAAAGCTTCATGTAGGCCTCGAGCTGATCGCGGGCGCTCGCCGGGTCCCCCAGGCGGAAGCGCAAGCGTGCCTCGGCCAGGCGGTATGCGACGTTCAGGCCGTCCTGGATGATGGCGCTCCGGTACTGCGCCAGCGCTTCGTTGTACAGGCCGCGATGCTCGTTGAGGCTGCCGGCGATGAAGTCGGTCTTGGCAGCGAGCAGACGGTCCGGCTGCTTGTCCAGCCGCGAGCGCGCCTGTTGAACGTCGCTCTCCGCCTCGGTGTAGTGCCCGTTCTGGATGGCGATCTGAGCCAGCAGAACGAGCGGCTCGGCGCTGCTGGTCCTGTCAACGATGCCGAGAAGCCGTTGCTGGGCCGAGCTCTCGAGCCCCAACGCCAGCTCGATGCGGCCAAGGGCCAGGCTGGCGGCGACCATGCCGGGATCGATCTGCAGGGCGTTGAGGCAGGACTGACGGGCCGTTTCGAGATCGCCGCCGGCCTCGAAACGCAGGCACTGCTGGTAGTAGCGATTGGCGTCGAAGCCCTGGGCTCTCGCCGCTGCGCTGATCGCCAGCAGTCCCAGGACCACGACCACCACGGCCAGCCGCCGCCGGGAGCGGCTCCTCGCCGGCGGCCGCGCACGTCCCGGCCGCGGCTCGGCGTCGAGCGAGGCGAGCGCAACGGCTGAGGCGGCGGCCCGCCTGGGGGCCGGTGGGTGACTCATGACGTTCCCCTTCGTGCACCGCCCCGCTCGAGCACCGGTGTGTCACCGGGCCGCGGCGTGGGGCGGGCTCGCGGCGCGCCTTGCGGTCGGCGTATCCGTACCATGATGACCGAGGAAGCCGCCGGGCGGGGTTAGGTCATTCACTTTGGCCGCTCCCCGAGCGGCTTTCTCGCTGTGCCGGCAGCGGCCGCGCGAGCGCGTCGCCTTCCCTTGGGGGCGTGCGCCCGGCGGTCGGAGCGGCGCCCGCCCGGCGGGCTATGAAGATTCGCTTAAGCCGCTCCTGCAGCGCGATGTTGGGGGGTTGGTAGCATGGACATATGGCAGAGCCCGCTCCGATGACGGGAGGCGTGTCGTGACCGTCGGCATCTTCTTCCTGCTCGCGCAGAGCATCGCTGGCCTGCCGGCGCTGCCTGCCGGCACCGAGGTGCGCCTGGTTTCGCCCGACCTGCTGACCGTCTACGCCAGCGCGCAGGTCCACGGCGGAACCCTGGACTTCAAGGCGTCGCCGCCGGCAGGGACGCAGCTGCGCCTGCTGATCTTCCCCCCGGATGCCACCAAGGCAGAGCGGGCGGCCGCGCTCAGCGGCACGCGGGTCATCACTGGCCGCATCAGTGTCGACGGCAACGACATCCTGCTGCAGTTCCCCAATCATGATCAGCCGGTTTCCCTGCGGGAGCTGCTGGTGTCGCGTGGCATCACGCTGACGCTGCCTTCCCGGAAGGAGCCGTAGGTGTCGAAGAAGCGCATCTTGATCGTCGAGGACGACGTGGACATTTTGCGCTTGCTCACGCTCGAGCTGCAGGACGCCGGCTTCGAGGTACTGGCGTTCGAGACGGGCATCCGCGGCCTTTCGGCGGTGCGCGAAGCGGACCCGGACCTGGTGGTGCTCGACCTCGGCTTGCCCGACATCAGCGGTCAGGAGATCGCGCGGCGCATCCGCCACACGGGTGACACGCCGATCCTCATCCTCACGGCCGCCGACGACCTCGAGACCAAGCTGGACATGCTCAACTCCGCGGCCGACGACTACCTCGCCAAGCCCTTCCACGTCGAGGAGCTGATCGCCCGGATCAACGTGCAGCTGCGTAAGCGCAGCCTGGGCGCGGCGCGTAAGGTGGGGGAGATGACCATCGATCCGGTGCGCAGGCAGGTCTTCTGGGGCGAGGACGAGGTGCGTCTCAGCCCGCGGGAGTACGACCTGCTGGCGTACCTCGCCAACCAGCCGGGGCGGGTGTACAGCCGCAAGGAGATCGAGACCAACGTGTGGGGAGAGTCGCTGCCTCCGTCGAGCAACGTCGTCGACGTGCACATCGCCAACATCCGCGGCAAGCTGCGGGATGCCGGCGGCTACGGCGTCATCCGCACGGTGCGGGGCATCGGCTACGCCCTGAAGTCCTGATCGTGCGCGTCGGTCCCCGCGAGGCGGCGTTGCGGTGAAGACGCGCCCGCTCAGGACCGGGGGGTTGCCGCTCACCTGGCGCGTGGCGGCGCTGGCCGCCCTGGCCATCGCGGTGCTGTCCCTGGTGGCGATCCTGGCGGCGTACCTGGTCGTGCGCTCCAGCCTCCACGCCGATCTTCAGCGGGCGCTCAGGACCGACGCGTCGACGGTCGCCGAGCTCTACCGGCAAGGCGGCCAGGGCAGCGTGCGCAGCCGCGTGACCGGTCCCACGGGTGGTGTCGTGGTGCAGGTCTACGACCCGACGGGGGCCCTGCTGGTCGCGTCCAAGCCGGCGTTCGAGCGGCCGCAGGCGGCCATCCCGCCGTCGGACGTGGCCTCGGCGGAAGCGGGCACGCTGCTGTGGAGCGGGATGCTCGACGGCCGGCCGATGGAGGCGGCGCTCGCGCCGTTCGACGTGGGCGTGGTTGCGGTGCTGGCCGACCCCGCCTACATCGGTGCGGCCCTGGCCGGGCTGTCGCGCGCCCTGCTGCTCACGGCCGCCATCGTGGTGGCGCTCAGCCTGCTGGTGGGCTATCTGGTAGCGGGTGCGGCGCTCAGGCCGATCACCCGGCTGTCGCGGCTGGCCGGTGAGCTCGGACCCGAGCGCCTCGACCCGATCCCGTACGAGGGCCCGGGCGACGAGGTGGGCCGCCTCACCAAGAGCCTCAACGGGCTGCTGGCGCGCTTGCGCGAGGCCATGGACGCGCAGCGCGCCTTCCTGGCGGAGACCAGCCACGAGCTCCGCACGCCCCTGACCAGCCTGCAGGGCTTCCTGGAACGCGCCAGCCGCCACGCCGACGAACGCTCCCGGCGTGACGTCGAGGACGCACGCCGCGTCAGCCGAGGCATGAACCGCCTCGTGGAGGACCTGCTTCAGCTCTCTCGCGGGGAGCTGGTGCGGGAGGTCTCGCCGCACCTCGTCGACGTGTGCCAGGACGTACTGGTGCAGGTTCGTGAGGAGTTCCCGGGGGTGCATCTGGCGGCCGAGCCGACCGCGCTGGTGCTGGGCGATCCGGAGCGACTGCGCCAGCTCGTGCGCAACCTCACGGCGAACGCGGTGCGGGCCAGCGCAGGCGGCGACGGCGTGAGGCTGGCGCTGACCGGCGAGGGGGGCGTCGTGTGGCTGCGCGTCGAGGACGACGGGCCGGGCATCGCCCCGGAGGTGCTGCCGCACATCTTCGAGAAGTTCTACAAAGGTGCCGGCGGCGGCGCCGGCCTGGGCCTGGCCATCGCCAGGCAGATCGCCCGCCACCACGGCGGCGACATCAGCGTCGAGAGCCGGCCGGGCCGCACCGTGTTCACCGTGCGGCTGCCGCGCGTCGAGCTGGGCGACGAAGGCGACTGAGCTCGCCGACCGCGCGCCGCCGCCGTCTCACAGCCGCGGCAAGGTGACGCCGCGCTGCCCCTGGTACTTGCCCTTTCGATCGGCGTAGGTCTGGGTCGGGCGCTCGCCCTGGAAGAACAGCAGCTGCACGATGCCTTCGTTGGCGTACACCTTTGCCGGCAGCGGCGTGGTGTTGGACAGCTCCAGGGTGACGTGGCCCTCCCATCCCGGCTCCAGCGGGGTGACGTTGGCGACGATGCCGCAGCGGGCGTAGCTGCTCTTGCCGAGGGCGAGCACCATGACGTCGTCCGGAATCCTCAGGTACTCGACCGAGCGCGTGAGCACGAAGCTGTTGGGGGGGATGATGCACTCGGAGCCCTCGAACTCGACGAGGCTGCGCGTGTCGAAGTGCTTGGGGTCGACCACCGAGTTGAAGGCGTTGACGAAGATGCGCCACTCCGGAGCCGCGCGGATGTCGTATCCGAAGCTGCTGAGGCCGTAGCTGATGACCCCTTCGCGCACCAGGCCGCTCTCGAAGGGCGAGATCATGCCGGCTCGGGCCTTGTCGCGGATCCACCAGTCCGGTTTGACGCTCATGCGGCGCAGTCTACCAGCGTCACCGGCGGCTCGGGCGCGGCTGGCGGCGGTGGTAGACTCGCGCCGTGCTCCTCGCCATCGACGTCGGGAACACCTCAACGGTGCTGGGCATGTACCGTGACGACGAGCTGGTGGCCTCCTGGCGTGTTGCGACCGACCGCCGGCGAATGTCGGACGAATACGCGGTGCTGTTTGGGAGGCTGCTCGAGCTCGAAGGGCTGGAGCCACCCAGCGAGGCCATCCTGTCTTCGGTCGTGCCGCCGGTGGGGCCCGAGCTGTCCGACGCGCTCAACCGCTACTGGGGCGTCCGCGCGCGCCTGGTCACCTCCGAGCTGGTGGCGCCTCTGCTGGTCGTCGACACCGACGACCCGCGCGAGGTCGGCGCCGATCGCATGGTGAACGCGGTGGCCGCGCTCGACTACGAGGGCGAGGCCTTCATCGTGGTGGACTTCGGCACGGCGACCAACTTCGACGTCGTCGTGCGGCCCAACCGCTTGCTGGGCGTGGCACTCGCCCCGGGGCCCGGCGTCGCGGCCGAGGCTCTGTTCGCGCACGCGGCCAAGCTGCCGCGGGTCGACCTCGTCGCGCCGGAGCGCGCGATCGGCCGCAACACGGTCTCCGCT
>Ga0307441_1000221_pt1 | contig 22351 bp, 19 predicted proteins | sample SalMarWE160420MG_FD_202149 | JGI IMG/M metagenome (GOLD analysis project Ga0307441, IMG submission 202149) | Salt marsh sediment microbial communities from the Plum Island Ecosystem LTER, Massachusetts, United States - WE1604-20 | ecosystem: Environmental > Aquatic > Marine > Intertidal zone >... | reverse complement strand
AACGCCAACCTCGACCTCCTGTGGCGAGCGGCCTCGCTGCAGGACGAGGCCCGGAACGTCACCGACGCCGAAGGGCCGGTCGGCGGCGAGGCGAAACGCCGGGAGCGGCCGTGACGCGGGGCCACCGGGCGGGCCCGTCCCCGGCCTTGCCCGCCGCCGCCCTGCCCGACGCCTATCGCGACCCCGGCCTGGTCGCGGCCCTGGCCGCGCGGGTGCGGGAGACGGCGGCCGCGCTCGCGGCGCCCGTGAAGCTGATGCACATCTGCGGCACGCACGAGCACGCGCTGGGGCGTTACGCCCTGCGCGAGCTCCTGCCCCCGGATCTCGAGCTGCTCGCCGGGCCGGGCTGTCCGGTGTGCGTCTGCGACAGCGCGCTCATCGACGCCGCCATCCGGCTCGCGTCCACCCCCGGCATCACCCTCGCCTCGTTCGGCGACATGCTGGCGGTGCCGGGCAGCCTGCCGCTGCGCGGCGAAGCGCGCGGCGACGTGCGCATGAGCCTCCTCGACGCGCGCGCCAGGGGCGGCGACGTGCGCACCGTCTACAGCGTGTTCGACGCCGCGCGCCTGGCGGCGGCGGCACCGGCCAGACAGGTGGTCTTCTTCTCCGTGGGCTTCGAGACCACGGTGGTGGCGACCGCCGCGCTGCTGCGGCGCGATCCGCCACCGAACCTCACCATCCTGGAGGCCAACTACTACACGCCGCCGGCCACCGCGTTGCTGCCGACGCTGCCGGGCTTCGACGTGCAGGGGCTGCTGCTGCCGGGCCACGCCACCGCCGTCACCGGCACGGGGGTGTACCGCGAGCTGCCACGAGCCGGCGTCGCGTGCGCCGTGACCGGCTTCGAGCCCGCCGACATGCTGGCGGGCGTCCTGGCGCTACTGCGGCAGCTCCACAAGGGTCGCTTGCGCGTCGAGAACGTCTACGGCAGGGTGGTGGCGGACGCCGGCAACGAGCGCGCGCTCGCCGACCTCGATGCGGTGTTCCAGCCGGTCTCGCGCCGCTGGCGAGGCATCGCCGACATCCCGGGCTCAGGCTTCGAGCTGCGCTCGGCGCATCGCTGGCGCAGCGCCCGCGAGCGCTTCCCGGACGCCTTCGTCGAGAGCGGGGAGCGCGCGTCCGAACACGCCGCCGGGTGCCGCTGCGCCGACGTGACGCTCGGCCTGACCAGACCGGACGCCTGCCCGCTGTTCGCCGCGCGTTGTACGCCCGACAGCCCGTACGGGCCCTGCATGGTCAGCCATGAAGGCACCTGCCGGGCATGGCACCAGTACGGCATGGCCCGCGGGCCGATCGCCGTGCGCACGAGCAGTACGGAGGTCGGCCGTGGCCCGCTATGAGACCATCCGCCTGGCGCACGGCAGCGGCGGACGCCTCACCGCCGACCTGATCCGAGACGTCTTCGCGGCCACCTTCGACTCCGAGCCGCTCGCCGCGCTCACCGATGCCGCCGTCCTGGCCAACCCGGGCGGCCGTCTTGCGGTCACGACCGACGCGCACTCGGTCACGCCCTGGCGCTTTCCCGGTGGGGACATCGGTCGCCTGGCCGTCGCCGGCACGGTCAACGACCTGGCCGTGATGGGCGCGGCCCCGCGCTACCTGTCGGCGGCCTTCGTACTCGAGGAGGGCTTCAGGCTGGACGACCTGGCGGAGGTCGCCCGCTCCATGAAGGCCACCGCGGACGAGGCGGTCATCACCATCGTGGCGGGCGACACCAAGGTTGTCGAGCGCGGCAAGGGCGACGGCATCTACATCGCCACCGCCGGCGTGGGGTTCGTTCCCGAGGGGCGTGACATCGGCCCGCACCGCCTGGAGCCCGGCGGCCTGCTGCTCGTGAACGGCACGCTGGGCGATCATGGCATCGCCGTGATGGCGGCTCGCGACGGTCTCGACCCGTCCGGCGACCTGCGCAGCGACGTGGCGCCGCTGGCGTCGCTCGTCGATGCGCTGCTCGCGGCGGCCCCCGGGGTGCACTTCCTGCGCGACCTGACGCGCGGCGGTCTGGCCGCGGTCGCCAACGAGATGGTCACGGGACGGCCGCTCGGCCTGCGGGTGTTCGAAGAGGCGGTGCCGCTGGACCCGAGCGTCGCGGCTCTGAGCGAGATGCTTGGGATCGATCCGCTGCTCGCGGCCAACGAGGGCAAGTTGCTGGCCGTGGCTCCCCCCGATCAGGCGGCGGCCGCGTTGGCGGCTCTTCGGGCCCACCCGCTGGGTGCGGACGCCGCCGTCATCGGCGACCTGCTGCTCGAGCCGGCGGGCGTCGCCCTGGTAGAGACCGCCTACGGCAGCCGACGCGTGCTCGAGATGCCGATCGAGGAACAGCTCCCACGAATCTGTTGACACTCTGCAACAGCGCCCTCCAGTGCAGGCGAAAGCCCCTCCCACGCGCGGGTTGCGCCTGCTACAGTGGGGTCGCTCGGAGTCGCAGCGCGGTCCGCGCTGCGAGACGGGCTGGCAGCAGGCTGGCGGTGAAGCGGAGGTAGCCATGCGGATCCTGCACCCCACCGACTTCTCGACCACCGCGGAGCACGCGCTCGAGCTGGCGCGCGACCTGCGTCGCCGGCTGGACGCCGAGCTACACATCGTCCACGTCCAGCAGCGGTTCGAGAGCATGTCGACGCATCCGTACCTGCAACCGCAGCTCGAGCGCCTCAGCCCGGAACTGCTGCGCCGGCTCGAGGAGGCACGCAAGGAGGAGGTCGACCGCCTGCGCAACATGCTCGATCACCTCGCCTCGCCCGATGCCAGCGCCGAGCTCAGATGGGGCGAGCCGCTGCGTGAGCTGCTCGAGGTCGCCGCCACCGCCGATCTGGTGGTGATGGGAGCGCACGGTGCGAACCGACTCGACAACTACTTCGTCGGCGGCATCGCCGGGCGCCTGGTGCGCCGCTCGCCCGCGCCGGTCATCACGGTGCGCGACGAGGTGCGCTCGCTGCAGGTGAGGCGCATCCTGGTCGCCACGGACTTCGGAGAGGCGTCGCACCATGCCTGGGACCTGTGCAAGATGCTGGCCAGACACGGCATCAAGCTGGTGCTGGCGCACGTCCTCGACGACGCCCAGGTCAAGGACAACCCCGACTACATGAACACCGTCACCGACGCCCTCGACAGGCTGTCAAGCGGCGTGGCCGAGCGTCACATAGTGCGTGAGGGCAACCCTGCGACGGAGCTGCCGCTGGCGGCCGAGGAGATCGGCGCAGACCTGATCGCGATCGGCATCCGACGGCACTCCACGGCGTTGGGGTTGCTGCTCGGCAGCCGCGCCGACATGCTCATCCGTTCCAGCGCGGTGCCCATCCTGAGCGTTCCGCAGCCCCCCGCCTGAGCCCGTCCGGCGCCGCGCGCCAGCCGAGCGCAGCGCGCCCGGGCCGGCAGCTACGTGCGACGAGCCGCCGGCGAGGCTGCGGTCGACCTGGGCAGTGCTGGGCAGTGCCCTCTCAGGAGGGCCGCCCCCGGCGCGGTCCGCGGCCCGACGAGGGCAATCCCGCGCGGAACAGCAGCGCCACCCCCACCACGATGGCTACGGCCGCCACCACGATCGGACCGGTCCGGCTGCTCAGCAGCGTCAAGAGTGCCACCGCCGCCAGGCCCAGCGCCGGATACACGGCCCAGCGCTGACGCCGCTCGGGAGGCTGCGCGAGGAGCGCCGCGAAGGTCGCCGCCAGGCCGCCGAAGAACAGCCAGCCGCTGTTCGTGCCCGGCCACCGCGTCTGCGTCCAGGCCACCAGCGCCAACGTGGCCAGGGTGCCGGCCGGGATGATCGCCCACCAGCGCTGGCGATCGCCGGCGTAAACGAGGGCGAAGGCCAATCCCAGGAGGGCCAGGAACAGCGCGCCGCCGTTGCTGCTCAGGAGCACCGCAGCGGCGAGCCCCGCCAGTGCGAAGCCCGGGAACAGCGCCCACCACTGGCGCCGGTCCCGCACGTAGATGCCGATGAAGAGCCCGCCTCCGGCGAGGAAGGCCAGACCCCACAGCCAGCTGCCGATGCCGACGAGCCAGCCCGCGCGCTCGAGTATCACCAGGACACCTACGGCGATGAGCAGACCGGCGACCCAGGACCGTGTCGATTCCCTCTCCATGACGCCCCCTCCCGAGAGCCCAACTGCGCGCCGCGTCACGCGCCGCGCCTAGACAGGACGCTAGCGGGCATTCGCCGCACGCGCATCCGCAGCTGTCCTACACAGGCTGTCGGGAATCCACGGACCTCGCGGGAACGTGGCTGTCGGTCAGGCTTCGGGGATGCCGAAGCGAGGCGGATCCTCGAAGTGGATCAAGCTGCCCTCGAGCCGGACGTAGCGCAGGCGCACCAGCTCCTGCACCGCCAACTCGACGCGCCCGGCGTTGTCGCGACAGTGCCGGGCCAGTTCCTCGATCCGGCAGCCGTTCCCGAGCAACGTGACCGTCACGAACACCCCTTTGGCCGCCAGGCTCAGCCGCTCGTCGTCGATCACGATGTCACTGGACCGCATCCGCGGCCGCAGGTCGGCCGCGCTGTCCGGGGTGGTGCTCGCCATGGCGAAACGTTACGCTGTGCCGTCCAAGCCGACAATGAACAAATCGTCACTCGCGCGCTGCAGTGGCCGTTCGCACCGCCCGCCGGGCGCACCCGGCCCGGCACGGCGTGCTCACGCGCCGGCCGCCTCGAATGCGGCCTGGACGATCTGCCGTGCCTCTTGCTGCAACCGCTCCAGGTGCTCCTCACCGCGGAAGCTCTCGGCGTAGATCTTGTACACGTCCTCGGTGCCCGACGGCCGCGCCGCGAACCAACCGCCGTCGCTGACCACCTTCAGGCCACCGATCGGGTCGCCGGTGGCGGGGGCGGCGGTCAGGCGCGCCCGAATCGGATCCCCGGCCAGCGAGCTCGCGGTAACGGACTGCGGGCTCATGGCGGCGAGGACCCGTTTCTGCGCAGCGGTGGCGGGCGCGTCGCTGCGCGCGTAGCAAGGCTCGCCGAACCGCTCCGTGAGCCCCCGGTACTGCTCGGCCGGGTCGGAGCCGGTCACGGCCGTGATCTCGGCAGCCAGCAGCCCCAGCAGCAGTCCGTCCTTGTCGGTCGTCCACACCGTGCCGTCGCGCCGCAGGAAGGACGCGCCGGCGCTCTCCTCCCCCGCGAAGCCGTAGCGACCGGAGAGCAGCCCGTCCACGAAGTACTTGAAGCCCACGGGAACCTCAGCCAGCGGCCTGCCCAGGTCTGCGGCCACGCGGTCGATCATCGAGCTCGACACCAGCGTCTTTCCGACGGCTGCATCCGGAGGCCAGTCCGGCCGATGACGGAACAGGTAGTCGACGGCGACGCTCAGGTAGTGGTTGGGATTGAGCAGCCCTCGAGACGGCGTCACGATGCCGTGGCGATCGGCGTCGGGATCGTTCCCGAAGGCGACGTCGAAATCGGACCGCAGTGCGATCAAACCGGCCATGGCATGCGGCGACGAGCAGTCCATGCGGATCTTGCCGTCGTGATCGACGCGCATGAACGCGAACGTCGGGTCGATCACGGCGTCGACAAGTGTGAGATCCAGGCCCCAGCGATCCGCGATCGGCTCCCAGTAGCCCAGCGAGGCGCCGCCGAGGGGGTCGACCCCGATGCGAACGCCGCTGTGGCGGACGGCGTCGAGATCGAGGACGGTGCCCAGATCCTCGACGTAGGGGCCGACCAAATCCCGCGCCTGCACGAGCGGCGTGGCGCGCGCGTAGGGAACGCGCTCCACGCCCTCGAGGCCGCTCTCCAGCAGCACGTTGGCCCGATCCTGGATCCAGCCGGTGGCGCCGGTGCCGGCCGGCCCGCCGTGCGGCGGGTTGTACTTGAACCCGCCGTCGCTGGGCGGGTTGTGCGAGGGCGTGATCACCACGCCATCGGCGCGCGCCGCGTCGGCGTCGGCGTTCAAAGTGAGGATGGCATGCGACACGACCGGCGTCGGCACCGGTCGGAAGTCCATGGCGGCGATCACGTGCACGCCGTTGGCCACGAGCACCTCGATGGCGGTCCGCATGGCCGGCTCCGACAGGCCGTGCGTGTCCGCGCCCAGCACCAGCGGGCCGTCGACGCCCTGACGGCTGCGATACTCGCACACCGCCTGGGAGACCGCGAGGATGTGGTCCTCATTGAAGCTGGCGCCAAAGCTCGTGCCGCGATGGCCGGACGTACCGAACGCCACGCGCTCCTTGGCCACCGCGACGTCGGGGTGCAGCGTGTAATAGCTGGCGATGAGCTTCGGCACGTCGACGAGCAGGTCTCGCGGGGCCGGCTCGCCGGCGTTCGGGTGCGGGCTCATGTCGACCTCCTTCGGGCGTCACGCCCACCTTACACCGCCCCTTCACCGGGTCCCGAGTCGCGTCCCGGTGGGCGCGAGCACCGCCCGGGAGGCCGTGGTACACTCGCGCTTGCGTTTCGAATCGGAAGGGCTCGCAGGCCACGCGCCGGCGGGGGCCCGGCCACCACGGACGCACGTGTTGACTCTGGAGGCGAGATGGACGGACTCATCATCCTGGTACCGATCACGGCGCTGATCGCCCTCGCAGCCGCCGGCCTGGTGGCACGCGCCATCATGGCGGCGCCCACCGGCGACGCCCGCATGGTGGAGATCTCGGACGCCGTGCGGCAGGGCGCCGGGGCGTACATGAACCGCCAGTACCGCACGATCTTCATCGTGGCGCTCGTCATCGCGGCCCTGTTCGCGATCGTGGCGTTGGCGAGTTCGGCTCACGACAAGGCGCTGTGGTGGTGGACGACGGTCGGCTTCCTGGTCGGCGCGCTGTTCTCGGCCTCCGCAGGCTACATCGGCATGAACGTGGCGGTGCGGGCGAACGTGCGCGTGGCCCAGGCCGCGCGCGGCACGCTCGCCGCCGCCCTGCGGCTCGCCTTCAACGGCGGCGCCGTGGCCGGCCTGGCGGTCGCCGGGCTGGCGCTCTTCGGCGTCTCGGGCTTCTTCTGGCTGTTCGAGGTCGTGCTCAAGCTCCCCGACCCGGTGGCGCCGCTCGTCGGCTTCGCCTTCGGCTCCAGCCTGATCAGCCTGTTCGCTCGTGTGGGCGGCGGAATCTACACCAAGGCGGCGGATGTCGGGGCGGACCTCGTCGGCAAGGTCGAGGCCGGCATCCCCGAGGACGACCCCCGCAACCCGGCCGTCATCGCGGACAACGTCGGCGACAACGTCGGGGACTGTGCGGGCATGGGCGCCGACCTCTTCGAGACCTACGCCGTGACCGCCGTCGGATCGGTGTTCCTGGGCTACCTCCTGCCCGGCGAGAACGCGGTGACCAACCTGGTGCTGTATCCGCTCGTGGTCGGCGCCATCGCCATCGTGGCCAGCATCGTAGGCACCCAGGTGGTGCGCCTGCCCAAGAGCGGCAGGATCATGGGCGCGCTCTACAACGGCATCTTCGTCGCCGCCGGCATCAGCGCGCTGGGCTTCCTGCTGGCGAGCTTCCTGATGTTCCGGGGCTTCGACTTCAGCGTGCTGAACCGGGCAGCCGGTTGGGGGAGCATCTTCGGGGCCAGCCTGGTGGGTATCGCCGTCACCGTCCTGATCATGGGCATCACCGAGTACTACACCGGCACCCACTTCCCCTCGGTGCAGCGCATCGCCCGCGCGTCCACGACCGGAAGTGCCACCAACATCATCAGCGGCCTGGCCGTGGGCATGCAGTCCACCGCCCTGCCGGTGATCGTGCTGGTGCTGGCCGTGTTCGTCTCCTGGGTGCTGGCCGGTCTCTACGGCATCGGCATCGCCGCGGTGTCCATGCTGTCGGTGGCGGGCATGGTCGTGGCGATGGACACCTACGGACCCATCACCGACAACGCCGGCGGCATCGCCGAGATGGCCGACCTCCCCGACGAGGTCCGTGCCCACACCGACGCCCTCGACGCCGTGGGCAACACCACCAAGGCCGTGACCAAGGGCTACGCCGTGGGCTCGGCGGCGCTGGCCGCCCTGGTGCTGTTCGCCGACTACGCCGAGCGGGTGAAGCTGGCGAAGCCGGCGCTCTTCGGAGGTGGTTCCTTCCAGCTGAACGACCCGGTGGTGCTGGTCGGCCTGCTCATCGGCGGCATGATCCCGTTCCTGTTCAGCTCCTTCCTGATGGATTCCGTCGGCAAGGCGGCCGGGCACGTCATCACCGAGGTCAGGCGCCAGTTCCGGGAGATCCCCGGTATCATGGACGGCAGCGGCAAGCCCGAGTACGGGACGGCGGTCGATATCGTCACGAAGGCGGCGCTGAGGGAGATGGCGGTGCCGGGCATCCTGGCGGTGGCCACGCCGCTGATCACCGGCTTGCTGTTCGGTCCCCTGGCGATGGGCGGGGTGCTCATCGGCGTCACCATCAGCGGCCTGTCGATGGCCCTGATGATGGCCAACGGCGGAGGCGCCTGGGACAACGCCAAGAAGTTCATCGAAGACGGCAACCTCGGCGGCAAGGGCTCGGAGGCGCATGCCGCCAGCGTGGTGGGTGACACCGTCGGCGACCCCTACAAGGACACCGCTGGCCCCGCCATAAACCCGCTGATCAAGGTCATCAACACGGTCTCGCTGATCTTCGCCGGGCTCATCGCCGGCTTCGGCGGGCTGTTCATGCGTTGAGGATGGCGCGCCGCTCCGGGCGCGCCTCCTGGCGTAGCGCGAACGCGAACGAGCGCCGGCTTTCGTCGGCGCTCCAAATACTCAATATAGCGCAACCGCCGCCTCCGCGCCAGGACCGTGGACCCTACCGAGGGCGCATCCCCTGCCTTATCATCGAAGTGGAAGGAGGTCTGAACCATAGAGGCTAAAGACCACTTCTCGAGGAGCAGCCCTCGTCCCACTGGAGGCTCGACCGAGTAACTCCTCCCCTGAGGAGCACCGACTGAGCAGGCAAAGGCGACCGAGGGTTGCTCTCATGTGTGCCCTCAGCCCTCCACGCCGAAGCAGCATCCGCGGCCCCGCCCCGCAAGGGCGCGGGGTCTCGTCGTTGCCGCCTCAGACGCGGGCGCGGCGGTGTCGCCAGCCGTGCCGGGCGTGGCCGGTGCGCAGCCGCGGCCGGACCTACACTGGAAACGGACACCCGGGGCTCGCCCCCGCGACGTTCACCGATCGCCTGGGAAGGTGAGGCATCTTGGCCACCCCCATCGAGCTGACCCCACAGGCGTTGCGCCGCGATCTCGACCCCGCCGCGCTTCCGTTCGAGACCACCGACGATGTGACGGGCGAGCCCGTGGTGCTGGGGCAGCCGCGCGCCGAGGCCGCCCTGGCGCTGGGGCTGGGCATGCCGCACGACGGCTTCAACGTCTACGCGCTGGGCGAGCCCGGGACCGGCCGCCACTTCGTCGTCGAGCGCTGGCTCGCCCGCGAGGCCGCAGCGCGCGGCGTGCCGCGCGATCTCGTCTACGTCCACAACTTCGTAGAGGCCACCAAGCCGCACGCGCTGTTCCTGCCGCCCGGGCGCGGCCGGGAGCTGCGCCAGGCGATGGAGCGCCTCGTCGACGAGGTCCTCAGCGCCCTCCCGACGGCGTTCGAGAGTGAGGAGTACCAGGCCCGCCTCAAGGCCATCGAGGACGCCTTCAAGGAAAAGCCCGAGGCCGGCTTCAAGCGCATCCAGGAGCAGGCGAAGGAGCGCGGACTGGCGATGCTCGCCACCCCCGTCGGCATGGTGTTCGCGCCCATGAAGGACGGTGAGGTGGTCGACTCCGAGGCCTTCGGGAAGCTGCCGGAGGAGGAACAGGAGCGCGTTCGAGCCGACATCGAAGAGCTGCAGGAGGAGTTGCAGAAGGTCCTCCGGGCGATGCCGGCGTGGGACCGTGAGCGGCGCGAGCAGGTCCGTGCCCTGGATCACGACATCAGCGATGCCTCGATCGGCCACCTGGTCGAGGAGGTGAAGCGCGGTTTCGAGGACGAAGGCGACCTCACCGCCTACCTCGACGCCGTGCGCAGCGACCTCATCGACAACGCGGCGACGGCGCTGAAGCTTCACGGTCGCGCTGCCCAGCATGCCGGCGACGACGCGCGCGGCGAGGTGTCGGACCGTGAGGCCCTGGGGCGCCGTTTCCGGGTCAACGTGCTCGTCGACCACACCGAGGCGCACGGGGCCCCGGTCGTGAACGAGGACAACCCCACCCACGCCAACCTCGTGGGCCGTGTCGAGCACGTCGCCCAGATGGGCACGCTGGTCACCGACTTCAACCTCATCCGGGCCGGCGCGCTGCACCGCGCCAACGGCGGCTTCCTTCTCCTCGACGCGCGCAAGGTGCTAGCGCAGCCGTACGCCTGGGACGCGCTCAAGCGGGCCCTGAAGGCACGCCAGCTGCGTGTCGAGTCGCTCGGCCAGACCATGGGGCTGGTCAGCATGGTGTCGCTCGAACCCGAGCCCGCCCCGCTCGACGTCAAGGTGGTGCTGGTCGGCGACCGGCTGCTGTACTACCTGCTGTGCGCCTACGATCCCGAGTTCCTCGACCTGTTCAAGGTCGCAGCCGACTTCGACGACGAGCTGCCTCGAACCGACGACCACGAGGTCGCCTACGCCCGGCTGATCGCGGCCCTGGTCCGCGGCGCCGACCTGCCCAGCTTCCACGCCGATGCCGTGGCCGCGGTGATCGGCCATGCCGCGCGCATGTCCGGCGATGCCGAGCGCCTGAGCATCCGCACCGGACGCATCGTCGACCTGCTCCGCGAAGCGGCCTTCCATGCCGGCAGCAGCGCGCCGGTCCGAGCCGAGCACGTGCACCGCGCCGTCGAGCAGCAGATCTTCCGCGCGGACCGGGTGCGCGAGCGACTCCAGGACGCCATTCTCAGGCGCACACTGCACATCGAGACCGAGGGGTCGAGCGTCGGTCAGGTGAACGGTCTGTCGGTGATCCAGCTCGGGCCGTCGGCGTTCGGCCATCCCAGCCGCATCACCGCACGCGTGCGGCTGGGCCGCGGCGAGGTCACCGACATCGAACGCGAGGTCCAGTTGGGCGGCCCCCTGCACAGCAAGGGCGTGCTCATCCTGGCCGGGTTCCTGGGCGCCCGTTACGCCGGCGACAACCCGCTCGCGCTGGCCGCCACGCTGGTGTTCGAGCAGTCCTACGGCGGCGTGGACGGCGACAGCGCGTCGTCGGCCGAGCTCTACGCGCTGCTCTCCGCCATCGCCGAGGTACCGCTCAGGCAGGACCTCGCGGTCACCGGCTCGGTCGACCAGCACGGCAACGTGCAGGCCATCGGCGGCGTGAACGAGAAGATCGAGGGGTTCTTCGACCTGTGTCGCCAGCGCGGTCTCACCGGCACACAGGGCGTGCTGATCCCGCGTGCGAACGCCGATCAGCTGATGCTCAAGGCGGACGTCGTCGATGCCGTCCGAGACGGGGCGTTTCACGTCTACGCCGTCGAGCACATCGACCAGGGTTTGGCGCTGCTGACCGGGCTCGAGGCCGGCGAGCGCGCAGACGACGGCAGCTTCCCCGACGCCAGCGTGAACGGCCGGGTGGGCGCCCGCCTGCAGGCCATGGCCGTTCGCCTCGCCGAGTTCGGCAACGGGGCCGGGGGCGACGTGGCCGCCGACCGCCGCGACCTGCGCCGGCGGCGCCGCGAGGAAGGCACCGGCGGTGGGGACGGTACCGGCGGTGGGGAGGGTGGGGACGGCGACGGCGGCACCGGCCCGAGCAGCCGCGATTCCGACCACGCCGTGCCGGAACCCTGGCCGGCCGGGCGGGGCCGTACCGAGGACGGCGAGCACCCCGGCGAGGGCGAATCGTGAGCGGCGAGGACGCCCACGTCCGGCGTGTGCTGGTGGCGCTCGACGCTTCTCCGCACAGCCTCGCGGCGCTCCAGGCCGCAGTGGCACTGGCGTCCGCGCGAAAACTGGAGCTGGTGGCGCTCTTCGTGGAGGACCTGCGGCTGCTTCAAGCCACGGCGCTGCCTTTCGCCCGCGAGGTGGGAACGTTCTCCGGTGTGGCCCGGCCGCTCGACGTGACCCAGATCGAGCGCCGCCTCCACGACCTGGCCGTGCGCGTGGAGTCGCTGGTGGCGGCGTCGGCGAGCCGCGCCGAGGTGCGGTGGAGCTTCCGCGTCAGGCGCGGCGACGTGGCGTCCGAGATCCTGGCCTGCGCCGAGGCCGGCGACGTGTTGAGCCTGGGTGCGGCCGGCTGGTCGCCGATGCGCGGCCGCGGCCTGGGCGACACCGCCGGCCGCCTGCTGCGCGCCGGGCACGGACCGATGCTGCTCGCGCGACACGGGGCACGATTGAGCCTGCCCCTGCTGGTCCTGCTCGAGGGTGGGCAATGGGAACGGACGCTGGAGCTGGCGCTCGCCCTGGCCGGCAGTACCAGCGGCGCCCTGGTGCTGGCCGTGGCGCCCGGCCCGGCGCAGGCCCGCCGCGCCGAGCAGGCTCAGGCACTGCTGGCGGGCCTCGGCGCCGGACAGGCCGCGGTGCGGCTGCTGGCGGGCTCGGGCCCGGCGGCGCTGCGCGCGGTGGTGAGGCGCGAGCGCGCCGGCGCGCTGATCCTCCCCGTGGCCGCCCACGCCCTCGAGGGCGAGGCCGGCGAGCTCCTGCTGGCCACCTTCGACGTGCCCGTGATCCTGGTGCGTCCGTCGGCGGGCCCCGCGGCCGACGCCACGCCCGCCGAGCCAACACGCCCTAGCCACGATAAAAGCCCCCTGGGCTGACGCCGGCCTCGTGGACAGCGCCCTGGGGGCTTGATCTGAGAAGCCCGGATCACGCGACCGGGGCTCCTCGATCCAAGAGCATTGTACCATCAATGGACACCGACATGCAGCCCCGGCCTGCGCGCATGGACATTCGTCCTTGCTCGGGCGGTGGGGCCCCTGTTACAACTCCGCTGTGTGGGTCCGACATGGTCTCCTGTGGCCCCACCGACCTGATACGCTGAGGTCAGGCGCGCTGCGGTGATGCCCGTTGTCACGGCGTGCGGTGTGGCCCGGAGAGGAAGCTCGATGGCATATGTGATCGCTGAACCCTGCATCGGCGTCAAGGACTCGGCTTGCGTGGATGTGTGCCCCGTTGAGTGCATCTATGAAGCCGAGGACATGTTCTACATCCACCCCGAGGAGTGCATCGACTGCGGAGCTTGCGTCCCGGCCTGCCCGGTGGATGCGATCTTCCCCGAGATCGACGTTCCCGACGAGTGGGCGTCGTTTATCGAGAAGAACGCCAAGCTGTCCGGGCTCTAGACGGACAGCCGCTGTCCGGGCTCTAGACGGACAGCCGCTGTCCGGCCTCTAACCGGGCTTACAGAGTCAGGGCCGCGCTCCGGCTTCCGGGCGGAGCGCGGCCCTCTTCGTGCTCCCAGCGCCCAGCCATGAAGGTCCGGCCCGGCCCGGTTCTGACGGGCGCGGCGCCGGCCCGGGCCCGTTGCCTTGGCGAGTCGGCAGGCGACCAGCCGGCCCATGGCCGCTGCCAGATGCGGCGCGTCAGGCATCGACTCGGGGCTGGCCGTCGTCCGGTGGTCACGTCGGAGCCCCCTGCCCGGTCGCCGGCGCGGTCGCAGCGGCGAGCGTGAGGCGGACCCGAACCCCGCACGCAGGCGGTCGCGTGGGCGGCGAAGGGCGTCAAGGCGAAGGCGGCATGTGCGTCTGAGACAGGACATTCGCACCTTTACCCGCCTCCGGCGCCTCCGGATACTTAGGCGACGGCTGGGGGCGGCCGCAACGCGCGACGGGCCGAGGACGGGCCGCGGTCGCGAGGAGGCAGGCATGGAGTTCGCGCGCATCCTGATCCCGGTGGACGGAAGTCCATGCAGCGATCGCGCTGTGCAGGAGGCGATTGCCCTGGGAAGGATCTTCGGCAGCGCGTTGACGTTCTTGTCCGTGGTCGACAACCCACTGCGCGGCGTCTACGGCTACTCGGAAGGGATCGGCTACTACTCCGATGTGATCGAGGCCCTCGAGCGGACGGCGAACGCGGCGCTCGAGCAGGCCGCGGCCGCAGCGCGGGCAGCCGGCCTGGACGTCGACATCCGGCTGGTGACGGGTGAGGTGCCGGTGGACGCCATCCTGAAGGCCGAAGAGGACCATGACCTGACGGTGCTGGGGACCCACGGACGGCATGGCGTCGACCGCGTGTTCCTCGGCTCGGTCACCGAGGGCGTGCTCAGGCACTCCCGTCTGCCCCACCTCGTCGTCCGCTGCGGCAGCGAAGTCGACGAATCGGCGGCGTGACGCCGCCTGACGAGATAGGGAGGGCTCCATGATCGGCACGGAACGGATCCGCGCACTGGGCGAAGAGCTTGCCATGCATCCCGGACCGGTCGTGTCCCTATACCTCGACGTGAATCGGGCCCGGCCGGACAACGCCCGCAAGGCCTACGCGCTGCGAGCCAGGGCGGCCATGGACCGGCTCGGACTCCCCAAGCGCATCAGCCGCAGCCTGACCGCCAGGCTCAAGATGCTCCAGGGGATCCCGGAGGCGCGCACGCTGGTCGTCTTCGCCGGAACGGAGCCCGAGGGATTCTTCGAAAGCTACGCCTTGCGCCCCGAGCTGCCCCTGGTCGAGGCCGAGGGCGGCGTGGTCGCACGGTGCGGTGAGGCCTACCTCGCGCCCCTACTCCTGGCGCTCCGCGAGGGCCAGCGCTACCTCGTGCTGCTGCTGGCGAAGGACCGGGTGCGGCTGTTCGTCTACCACCTGGACGAAGCGGTCGAGCTCGACGCCTTCGTGCAGCCGCTGGACGCCAGCGGCTGGCGCCCGTTGCGCGAGCATTCGACCGGCATGCCGGGGGTTCCCGCTCGCGGAGGCTCCGGCAAGGATCTCTTCGAGAAGCGCGTCGCCGACTGGCGCAGACGCTTCCAGCTCGAGGTGTCCCGCCGGTTGGACGGCGTGCTGAACTCGCTGGGCGACGACGTCCGCATCGTGCTGCTGGGCCAGGCACCCGAGCTCGCCACTTTCGAGGCCGCACTCCCACCTGCCCTGCAGGCACTGGTCGTAGAGCGCCGGGCCGCGCCCTCCAACCCCGATGCCCCCGTCTCCGAACTCGAGCCGCTGCTGGCCGAGGCCGTCGACGGCATCGAGGCCGAGGCCGGGCGGGCCCTGCTGGACCGCGTCGAACAGACCGGCGTGCGGGGCTTCGGGCCGACGCTTGAAGCCCTCGAGGAGGGCCGCGTGTACGTCCTTGCCGTGCCCTGGCGCATGCGTCGGCGCGTCTTCCGGTGCCGCGTCAGCGGCCGGGTGGCCCCGACCCTCGCCGACGCCCAGCGTCTATGCCCCGACGACGTGGTCGACGACGTCGCCCTGGCAGACGCGCTGCCGGAGCTGGCAGATAGGCACGCCATCCGGCTCGTGCTCGTACGTGGCGAGAACGAGGCGCGTCTGCAGGCCGCGTTCGACGGCCTGGCGGGCCTGACCCGCTGGTAACGGATGCCGGAGTCGGGGCGTGCCCAGGAGGTGGTGCGGCGGCTGTTGAAGGCCGAGGGCCGCGCGAGCGAGCGCCTCGCGGAGGCCGAAGCGCACGCCCGAGAACAGCTCGAGCAGGCCGCCGTCGACGCCCGGGCTCGCCGCGAGCAAGCGGCCGCGCGAGCCGCCACCGAGCGGGAGGAAACGCTTGCCGACGCGCGCGCCGACGCGGAGGCCGAAGCGGTGGCGCGCGTGGACGCGGAGCGGGCGCGCTGGCAGGGGCTGGCGGCGGCGGCCGGGAAACATCTCGATGCCGCGGTCGCTTTGGTGGTGGCCTGGGTGTGCGCAGACGAAGGGGTGGGTGAGGCGCCGTGAGTGGCGCGCTCACGCATGCGGCCACGCACGCCTTCACGCGGGCGCTTCGCGCGCGACTGCTGCCGGCGGCGACGTGGCGCGCCCTGCTCAACGAGCCCGACGTCGACGGCGTCGCGAGGCGGCTGACCGACAGCCCCTACGGGCCGGAGCCGCCCCGCGAGCCCGCCCAGCTGGAGCGCTTGCTGCTTGCGCATGTCGCCGCCGAGACGCTGTCCGCGGCAGCGTTCGAGTGGGGGGGCTGCGGACGGTTGCTGGCGGTCTATGCCCGGCGCTACGAGCTCGCCAACCTCAAGACGGCGCTGCGCGCCCGACACCACGGCGTGGCGGGCGAGCGCGTCGACGCCGTCATGGTGCCGCTGCCCCGGTCGGTGCTGCCGTGGCGCGCCTTGATGCAGGCGCCCTCCATGGAAGCGTTCGCCGACCTTCTCGGCGATACGCCCTACGGCCGGCCCATTCTCTCGGTACTCGAGCAGGATCGAGAGGCCGAGCCCTTCGCGTTCGAGGTGGCGCTCGACCTCGCCTACTTCCAGGCGTTGGTGAGGCGCATCCGGCGCCTCGGCGGCCGCGACGCCGCCCGCGCGCGCGCCTTCCTCGGCGGCTGGATCGCAGTCGAGAATCTGTCCTGGGCGTTCCGCTACCGGCGCCTGTCGGGCCTGACGCCCGAGGAGACCGTCAACTACACCCTCCACAGCGCATTCGGCGCCGGCCTCGATGCCGTCCGCCGGGTGGCGCTAGGCGCCACCGTCGCCGACGAGGCCGCCAGGCTGGGGTTCGTGGTGGACCCGGCGGCGCCGGAGGAGGAGGCGCTGGCGGGGTTGGAACGCGCGTCCACGGAGGCCCGCGCCGCCGCCGCCGCACAAGCGTTCGCGGGCGCGCCGTTCGACATCGGCGCCCCACTGGCCCTCATCACCTTGCAAGAGGTCGAGGTCCAGGACCTGATCACGTTGATCGAGGGCCGGGCCGCCGGCCTGCCGCGCACCGCCCTGGCCGCGCGGCTGCTGGGGCCGTACGCCCGAACGGAGGCGTGAGCGTGCTGCAGCCCGAGCGCCTCCGCGAGGTCAACCTGTTCGTGCTCGAGCACGACGTGGAGGCGGTGACCGACGTGCTGCTGCGGTCCGAGGCGCTCCACCTCGAGGACGTCGAGAACGACGCTCTGACTCCCAGACGGCACTGGGCGGAGCTGGCCCGGCGCGCCGAGGCGCTGGCCGAGCGCGCGTCGCGCGCCCTTGAGCTGCTGGGACTGGAACCCCACGTCGGGCCGCCCGCGGGTGCCGTGCGCCCGGCAGAGGAGCTCGATGCGCTCGAGGCGGAGCTCGCTTTGGCGGAGATCCGCACCGGCGACTGGCAGGCCCGCGCCGAACGCAACCAACGAGCCCTCCAGTCCCTCGCCCTCACGCGTTCGCAGCTCGAGCTGCTGGAGCCTCTCGGTGTCGCGGTGGAGAGTCTCGGGGCCTTCCGCCACCATCACCTCGTGCTCGGCACCATGCCCGCCGAGAACGTCTCCCGGGCGGCGGCCGCGCTCTTCATGATCGCGTTCGTACTGGTGCCCATCCGAGTCCGCGGCGGGCGCGCCCTGGTGGTCGCCGCCAGCGCGCGGCACGACGCGGACGTCCTCGACCGCGCGCTCCGCTCGGCGTTCTTCGAACCGGCGCCGCTCCCGCCGGACGCCCGGGGCCGCCCCCGGGAGGCGCTGGCCGCGGTGGAGCGCCGCACTGCCGAGGCGCTCGAGCGCTCCGCCGAGCTCGAGGCCGAGCGCGCGCGCCTCGCCGGCGCCTTGCGAGACAGCCTGGTCCGGCTGGAGAGCCAGCTGCGCGGCGCCGCGACCCTGGCAGACGCCGTCCGGCGGTTCCCCAGCCGCGGCGAGGTGTTCATGATCGCCGGCTGGGTGCCCCAGCGTGACTTCGATCGCGTCGCAGTGGACCTGCGCGCCGCGGCGAGCGCCCCGCTCGTGCTGCAATCGGCGGCCCCGGCTCGCGGTCGCCACGGCGTGCCGACGCTGCTGCGCGCGCCGCCGTGGCTGCGCCCCTTCCAGATCCTCGTTACCACCTACGGACTGGCGGGCTACGGCGAGATCGACCCGACGCTGCCCGCTGCCGTCACCTTCCTGCTCATGTACGGGATGATGTTCGGCGACGTCGGCCACGGCCTGCTGCTGGCCGCCGCCGGACTTGTGCTGGGGGCGCGCACGCGTACACCCCTCGCGCGGGTGGTGACCGCGGCCGGTCTCAGCGGGGTCCTCTTCGGCGTCCTCTACGGCACCGTGTTCGGCGCGCCGTGCCTGCCGAGCCTCTGGCTCCGCCCCCTCGAACGCGTTCAGGACGTGCTGCTGATCTCGGTCGCCGGCGGCGTGACGGTGCTCAACCTCGCTTTCGCCCTCAACCTGGTGACGAGGCTGAGGGAGCGCGACTGGGGTGGCCTGCTGCTCGAGAGGAACGGCGTCGTGGGCGTGGTCTTCTACTGGGTGCTTCTCGGCGGGGGCGCACTCGCCGTGTTCGGCAGGCTCGACGTGCGCATCGTGCTGGCCGCGCTGGCGCTGCCGGCCGCCCTGCTGTGGTTGCGGGAGCCCCTGCAGGAGTGGCTCGCCGGCAGGCGCCCATCGGCGTCCGGAGACGTCCTGGTCACGGGCTTCTTCGAGCTCTTCGAGTCCGTGCTCGGGTACGCGAGCAACAGCCTCTCCTTCGTGCGACTGGGCGCCTTCGCCGTTGCACACGAGGGCCTCTCCGCCATGGTGCTGCGCTACGCGCACGGCCCCGCCGGCTGGCTGGAGCTGGCCCTGGGGACGGCCCTCATCGTCGGCTTCGAGGGCCTTGTGGTCGGCATCCAGGCCCTGCGACTGGAGTACTTCGAGTTCTTCGGCCGCTTTTTCAGGGGAAACGGCGTTCCCTTCGTTCCCCTGTCGTTCCAGGGAGGTTCACATGCTCGCTTGCAGGTCTAGCTCGCGCGGTTCTCGGCTGGCCCGTTGGCTGGTCGCGGCGCTGGTCCTCGCCACCTCGGCGCTCGCCGCCGCGCAGGCCGAGCCGCCCGCGACGCCGGCCCCGCAGTCGGCAGTGCAGGCGGCAGCCTCCGTCGTCACCGGCAACCCGTTCCTGGCAGCCGCCATCGCCACCGGACTGGCCGCCATCGGTGCGGGTATCGCCGTCGGGATCGCCGGCGCCGCGGCCATCGGCGCCATCGCCGAGAGGCCCGAGCTCCTCGGCCGCAGCCTCATCTTCGTGGGACTGGCAGAGGGCATCGTCATCTACGGCCTCATCGTGTCTTTCATCATCCTCGGAGCGAGGTGAGCCGCGTGGCTGCGCCCACGCGGGTGGTCGCCATCGGCGGTGCCGACCTGGTGATGGGGCTCGGCCTGCTGGGGATCGTCGGCGTGCGCGCGGACGACGCGGCGGCGGCGCGGGAGGCGCTCGAGCAGGCCGTCCAGGACCCCGGCACCGCGCTGGTACTGATCGACGAGTCCCACGCCGCCGCCCTCGGACCGGCCCTCGACGCCAGCCTGCAGGACGCCGCCGGCCCGCTCATCGTCGAGATCCCGGGCCCCGGCAGCTTGCCGTCCGCGGAGCCGCTTCACGAACGGCTCGAACGTGCGCTCGGCTTCAAGTTGAGGGAGTGAGCCCGGTGCTCGATCTCCACGGCGATCTCGAGGCCCTCGTGGCCGAGGCTCAGAGGCGCGTGGAGCAGCGCGCCCTGGAGCGGGAGGCGGCGGCCGCGAGGCGTGCCTCGGAGATCCTTGAGGGCGCCGACGCCGATGCCGCGCAGACCGTGAAGGCGCGTCACGACCACGCCCGGGTCGAAGCGAACGCGCTGCGCGAGCGGCTGCTGGCGGTGGGTGAGATGCAGGCCCAGAGGCTCATGCTGGAGCACCGGGAAGCACTGCTCGATGCCGTCTGGGAGGAAACCCGAAGGCGGCTCGAGGCCCACACCCGAGATCCTTCCAGCTACCTGGCGACCCTGCGCCGCCTGGCGGCGCTCGCCGCCCGCACGCTCGCTTGCGACGACATCGAGCTGGCCACCGAGCCTCGCGGCCGGGCCCTGCTCACTCCGGAGCGGCTCGAGGCCTGGGGCCGCGAGGACGGCGTGCGTTACCGGCTCGCCGACGCGCCCCTCGAGGCGTCGGGCGGGCTGGAGGCGAGCGCCGGACGCCTGCGCTTCGACGCCACCTTCGAAGCCCGGCTGGCCCATGCTCGGGAGGCCCTTCGGGAGGCGGTGGCGGCCCGCCTGCTCGGCGACGCCGTTGCCGGCGGCCGGGGCGACCTGGCGGCGCCGGACGCGATCGAGGACCCCGAGGGGAGGCCGGGGACGTGAGGCAGGTCGGCGTCGTGCACTGGATCAGCGGCCCGGTCGTCAAGGCGCGTCTCAGCGCGCCGGTGGGCTTGCTCGAGCAGGTCTGGGTGGGCGCGCTCCACCTCGCCGGCGAGGTGATCGCCCGCGAGCACGACCTCGCCACCGTTCAGGTCTACGAGGAGACGAGCGGGGTGCGGCCCGGCGAGCCGATCCTGTCCGACGGTCGGCCGCTCGAGGTGACCCTCGGTCCCGGCCTGCTGGGCCAGACCTTCGACGGCATCCAGCGCCCGCTCGAGCGCCTGCTGGCGTCCGGCCCGGGCATCGCTCGCGGCGCCACGGCCGACCCGCTGCCGGCGAGGCGCTGGCCGTTCCGTCCGGCCGTCACGCCGGGCCGGGCCCTGCAGCCGGGCTCGTTGCTGGGCACCGTGCAGGAGACGCCGCTGCTGGAGCACCGCGTGTTGGTCCCACCCGGCATGGCCGGGACGCTGGAGTGGCTCGCGCCCGAGGGCGCGCTAGGGCGCGACGAGCCGCTCGCCCGCCTGCGCGGGCCGGCGGGCGAGACGGTGCACGAGCTCACGCTGGTGCAACGCTGGCCGGTGCGCCAGGCCCGGCCGGTCAGGGAGCGCCTGGAGGCGCACCGCCCGCTCGTCACGGGACAGCGCATCCTCGACACCTTCTACCCGCTTGCCCGTGGGGGAGCCGCCGCCTTGCCCGGCCCCTTCGGCGCCGGCAAGACGGTGCTGCAGCATAGCCTCGCGAAGTGGTGCGACGCCCAGATCATCGTCTACGTGGGCTGCGGGGAGCGCGGCAACGAGATCGCACAGGTCCTCAGCGAGTTCCCCGAGCTCACCGACCCCGCCAGCGGCCGCCCGCTCCTGGAGCGCACCATCCTCATCGCCAACACCTCGAACATGCCGGTCGCGGCCCGCGAGGCGAGCATCTACACCGGCCTGGCGATGGCCGAGTACTACCGGGACATGGGCTACGACGTCGCCCTGATGGCCGATTCCACCAGCCGCTGGGCGGAGGCGCTCCGCGAGATCGCCGGTCGCATGGAGGAGATGCCCGCGGAGGAAGGCTACCCCGCCTACCTGCCGAGCCGCCTGGCCGCCTTCTACGAGCGGGCAGGGGCGTACCGCACGCTCTCCGGTCGGGAGGGGTCGGTGACCATCATCGGCGCCGTCAGCCCGCCGGGCGGCGATGTCACGGAGCCGGTCACGCAGCACACCCAGCGCTTCACCCGCGCGCTGTGGTCGCTGAGCCGAGAGCTCGCCAGCGCACGCCACTACCCCGCGATCGGCTGGGAGGCCAGCTACAGCTTCTATGTCGACGACGTGGCGTCGTGGTGGGCCGAGGCCGGCGCGCCGGACTGGGCGGACCTGCGCCAGCGCGCCGCGCTGGTGCTGGAACAGGATGTGCGCTTGCAGCAGATCGTGCGACTGGTGGGCGGCGAGGCCCTCCCCGACCGCCAGCGCTGGGTCTTGGAGGCGGCGCGCCTGCTCAAGGAAGGCTTCATGCGGCAGAACGCGCTCGACCCGGTCGACGCCACCTGCCCGCCCCGCAAGCAAGCGGCCTTGCTGGAGCTGTTCGTACGCGTCTACGAGCTCGGGCGCGCGCTGGTCGACGCGGGCATCCCGCTGGTGCGCGTCAAGGATGCCATCGGGGCCGGCCGGTTGGTCCGGCTCAAGGAAACGGTTCCGAACGACGATCTTGCCGGCATCGCCCGCGTTCGGGCCGAGACCGAGGCGGCGATCGATGCACTGCAGCGGCCGCCGACGGCCGGCGCGCCGGCGCCCCGGATGGGGCTGGAAGCGGGGGGCGAGTAAGGTGCTCGACGTCATGCGCGCGGACCGCGTGGAGGGCCCGCTGCTCGTGCTGGAGGGCTTCGGGAGGGCGGCGTACGGTGAGGTCGTGGAGGTGCACGCCGCCGGACGCGTGCGCCTGGGCGAGGTGCTGGCGTCGTCCGACGACGCCGCCGTCATCGAGTTGTGGGACGATACCGCCGGGCTGGCACCGGAGAAGCTCCGCGTTCGACTGCGTGGCGAGACGCTCAAGACCGTGGTGGCCGAGGAGATGCTCGGACGCGTGTTCGACGGCCTGGGGCGGCCCCGGGACGGTCTCCCGCCACCGCTCGGCGAGCGGCGCCTGGACGTTCACGGGCAGCCGATCAACCCCGCGGCCAGAGCATACCCGAGGGATCCGATCCACACCGGCGTCACCGCCATCGATCTTCTCAACACGCTGGTGCGCGGGCAGAAACTGCCGCTGCTTTCGGGCGCCGGTCTGCCCCACAACGAGCTGGCGGCGCAGATCGCTCTGCAGGCCGGCGTCGGCCGCGCAGCGGGGCGCTTCGCGGTGGTGTTCGCGGCTCTGGGGATCCCCCACGACACGGCCTCGTACTTCCGGGAGC
>Ga0307441_1000220_pt1 | contig 22357 bp, 24 predicted proteins | sample SalMarWE160420MG_FD_202149 | JGI IMG/M metagenome (GOLD analysis project Ga0307441, IMG submission 202149) | Salt marsh sediment microbial communities from the Plum Island Ecosystem LTER, Massachusetts, United States - WE1604-20 | ecosystem: Environmental > Aquatic > Marine > Intertidal zone >... | reverse complement strand
TACCCCGGGGTGTTAATTGCCTCGTAGGTCACACCTGGTTCTGGAACATCCAGACTGGCATCATCAAACAGTGTCTCCTCGATCGATTTGGTGGTTATGTTTTCGAGATCAACTCCGGTTTTCAGGGTCAGGTCGAATTTCGCCAGCATGATCAGGGACTCAGTGTCCTCGGGTAATTCGGGGGGCAGGGATTCTTCCAGAGGTTGCTTATTACCAGACAGGCTGCAGGCTGATAATAACAGCAGGCCAATTAGCAGGATTCCAAGTGTAAGCCAGATTCTATTTTGTTTCATAACGTTTCTCCAATCTATAGTCCAACTCAGAAAACTCTCAGGGCAAATTCCAGTATACCACCTGGGTCAGATAGGCTTTAAATCCGGCAGTGTCTGAAGCAGCAACCAGAACCCCAAAACGTCCCTGGAGAAAGGTGCTGTCATTGAGTTCAAATACCTGGCGGCCGTTGATAAATCCGGTTAAGGTTGTCCCATTTGTTTTGATCCCCAAGCGGTTTTCAGCGCCAGGTCCCGGGAAAACATATTTGCTGCTGGTCCAGGGAATAAGACTGGTATATTTTTCCTGCTCATTTTCCCAGGTGCTCAGCCGGAATGAGCCATCACAGGATATGCTGATCAGATACCCTTCGCTTGTATCAGGAGCGCGGAATATCAGACCATAGCGGTCTTTGCCGCCGCATTCATCGCCAAAGGTTCCGGTGGTTTCCAGATAAAAATTATACAGGGTGGGGGAGGCAAGGCTCCAGGTCTCAAAATTATTGGCCTTTTTAGCGACCAGGATCATTTGGTTGTTATCAACCTGGTAGCTGGATTGGGACTCATCATAAAGGAAAAAATTCGACCCGTTGGCAAAGTTATCCCGGAACCAGGGATCATCCAGAGAGGATACTGGATCTTCCGGGTCGAGTGTGGCTGTGGGAGTTATTGTGGGGGTTAATGTAATTGTCGGTGTCCGGGTGGGGATATCTGGATTGTGAGTCCTAGTCGGAGCATTTGGATCCGGCGTCTGATAGGGCTTTTTTGGGGGCGCAATCACAAGGGATGTTGCGGCTTGGGTTGCTGCCAGACCAGGATCAATATTGTCCTGATCAGTGATGTTCAGCTTAGGTTGTTGAGGAATACAGCCGGTTAACATAACTATAACCAACCATACTAACAAGACCTTTCTCATACCCTGCCATTTCCCTCGATCACAAATCAGCTCTGGTGGTTCAACGCAGGTACCCATCAGGGCAGTTTCCAGTAAACCACCTGGGTCAGATAGGCTGTAAATCCAGCTGTGTCAGTGGCGGCTACCATAACACCAAAACGCCCTTTGTTAAATGTACTGTCGGTGAGCTCAAATACCTGGCGACCGTTGATAAAGCCGGTGATCTTTGTTCCCTTCACCAATACACCAAGTCTGTTCGCTCCACCTGGCCCAGCATTGATGTGTTCACTGGCGGTCCATTTTTTGATTGTTGTGTATTCTTCTGCTTCACTTTCCCAGGTGCTTAACCGGAAGGAGCCATCACAGGAGATGCTGATCAGGTAGCCTTCAGTTGTATCGGGAGCCCGGAAGATCATCCCATAGCGGTCTTTTCCGCCGCAATCATCCCCGAACGAACCGGTGATTTCCAGGTAGAAGTTAGTCAGTTCCTCCCAGGAAAGGCTCCAGGTTTCATAATTATTGGCTTTTTTAGCGACCAGAACAAACTTGTCGTCATCAACCTGGAAACTGGATTGGGATTCATCATACTGGTAGATGATCGAGCCGCTATCGAAGGTGTCCTTTACGGAAGGTACACCCAGCGAGAGAACGGGATCTTCCGGCGAGAGCGTGGGCGTAAAAGTGATGGTGGGGGTGAGGGTAGCAGTGGCTGTGGCCGTGCTGGTGGCGGTCAGAGTTGGTGTGGCTGTCGGTCCTTCCGCAGTCGGGAGGGATGGATCCGGGGTGACAGTGGACACTGATGCCATAATTGTCTGGCCGGGTTGATCCTTTGACTGGGGCTCCGCAGTTAAAGTGGCTGCTACCAGAGTGGCAATAGTGTCACCAGCTTCTGCTGCGGGTTCGATTTGTTGAGGAAGACAGCCGGTTAAGAGGATGATCGTCAATCCTAAAACCAGGATCTTTTTCATATTTAATATCCTCCAAGCACTGAATTTCTATTACTATTAATTGTAACAGATGCCGGTGACTGATCAGTATTCTCTGCGCTGCTGGCTCGTTTATTAATATTGTATACAACTCTCCCATAAATTATCCGTATATTGCATTATGAGATGATTTTTATGGACTGATATCATCTGGTCCAGGAATAGTGTAAGATAAAAAGTAGAGAGGATTCTTGCTCGAGGAGGAAAAATGGATTACGGTAAACTGTTTACAAGAGCCTGGGACATTATCTGGAAATATAAATTCCTGATACTCTTGGGTGTACTTGTTGCTCTGAGCGGATCAAGTGGATCCAGCGGCAATTCGAGCCGTTATGTTTTTGATGGTGGGGATATGCCCTGGTCCGATATGCCCAGCTTTGATTACGGTTCTCCTTTCCAGAATCTAGATCTGTCGATCCTGGCGGTCCTCGGTTTGATAACCCTGGGAGTTGTAATAATTGTAGTGGGGCTGGCATTGTGGGTGGTTGGTACCATAGCCAGGGGTGGATTGATCAGCGCAGTAAATGATATTGAAGTTGATAACCAGACTAACTTTTCCACTGCATTCCGGGCTGGATGGAAAAAGGGCTGGCGTTTATTGGGTATCGATCTGGTGCCAGCTATTCCTGGTTTAGCCCTTTTTATTGGCAGTTTGACAATATTTTTTTCCTACGGCGGTTTTGCGGAACTGATGGATGGCGTTTGGCCGTACGCTGGTATGGGGCCATTTTTACCGCTGATCCTCTTGTCTTGTTTGTTGCTTCCGATCATCCTCTTGCTGTCAATAATGAGCACATTTGCCAACAGGGCCTGTATGCTGGAAGACCTGGGTGTGGTCGCTTCCTATCGACGAGGATTTGAAGTCCTGGCTGATAATCTGGGCACTGCGTTGATTTTGTTCCTGATCCAGATAACAATCAGTATTGGACTCTTTATTGTAATGATTGTGCCAGGTTTTCTGATGGTTTTATGCTGTCTGTTATGGCCCCTGCTGATCCTGATCCAAGGTGCTTTCAGTGCCTATCTATCGACCCTCTGGACCCTGGCCTGGCGTGAGTTTGTGGGGGGAATGGAAATTGTAAAGAGTGAGGCATAAGTTTATAAGGTAAGGTGTGAATCGTAAAACGTCAGTTGATCAGGTTTTCAGAAGTAAAGACTGAAAGATATCCTGGGCGATCCGTTGGGTCGCCCTTTTTTATTGGTCTTAGATTTATCTCAGAATATAATATGTGTGGAATCCCAGCGTTTGACTTTAAGGAGGGGTAAGATGCAGAATCAAATCAAAGAAAGTGGTGTGTTATTGGACAACCAGGGCAAATTGACTCAGGTAGGATGGGCCAGGCACCAGAACCTTGACTGCAACCTGGAGAATGTGAATTTTTATCAACTGAAGTTCCTCCAGTGGTTCAGGGTTAAACGCTGGGACTATTATGCTATTTTTACTCCCAAAAGGTTTTTCTCTGCCACCATCGCAGACCTGGGTTATGCCGGCAATATTTTTGTATATACATTAGATTTCACTTCGGGTGATTTACACGAAGAGGGAATAGTAGTACCCCTGGGCAAGAATATTCTTCTGCCAAGGAACAGCACCGCGGGAGATGCTCATTTTTCCAATAATAACTTGTCACTTGATTTCAAGCTTGAAGACCGGAACCGCAACCTGTCGATTTCCTGGCCGGGTTTCCACGATAGTCTTGGAATCCAGGCTGAGATCAATTTGGTTGAGCCAGTTGAACACGAATCGATCAATATTGTCATACCTATAGGGAAAAGGCGTTTCTATTACAATCGCAAGATCAATTGCCTGCCAGCTTCGGGCCACATCCGCTATGGAGAGGATTATGAAGTTCTCTCTCCGGACAAGTGTCTGGGGTCTCTGGACTGGGGGCGCGGGGTCTGGGAATACTCCAGCTTCTGGAAATGGGCCAGCGCCTCGGGATTCCTGGCGGATGGAAGGACGATCGGGTTGAATCTGGGTGGTGGTTTTGGCGATACCTCCCGGGCCAGCGAAAATGCCTTTTTTGTGAATGGAATTCTCCATAAACTCGATCAGGTGATGATTGATTATTCGCCGGAGAATTACACTGCGCCCTGGCATTTTTATGACAATCAGGACCGCCTGTCTCTGGAATTTGTTCCCTTTAAAGAAAGGGTTGCTGAAACCAGGCTGGTGATCATAGACAGTGAAGTCCATCAAATATTTGGCCGTTATTCAGGTTATGTGGTCTGTGATGATGGAGAAAAAATCGAGATCAATGGCCTGATTGGATTTGCGGAAGATCATAAAGCCAGGTGGTGATTCCTAAATAGGGAGTTGCAGATCGATCTAAATGAAGCTTGGATAAACTAAAAGTATTAATCTATCAGGGCGACTCAACGAGTCGCCCTGATAGAGCTCAGCAGGGAACAGTTCTTAGCCGGGTGGTTTATGCCTGAACGCGATAGAAGAAATAGTCCCTTAAGAGGAAAGCATATAAACGAGCTAGTTTAAATCATAAATATTGTATAAAATAGTCAAATCCAAAGCTATTTTTTTCTGGAAGCGAGTATAGTAAAGAAGATAACAGTTTTTTAGGTGAGGAGAGATATTTATGAAAATCAAAGTAGGGGACCCGGCTCCGGAATTCAGCCTAATGAGTCACCTTGATAAAGAGGTGACATTAAGTGAATACCGGGGAAAAACCACGGTGCTGGTTTTTTTCCCGCAAGCTTTTACGCCGGTATGAACCAGCCAAATTCCGTCCTATGAAGCGGAGTACGCTGCTTTTGCGGAATTAGATGTCCAGGTTCTGGGCATAAGTGTTGACCACATACCGGTATTAAAGGCCTGGGCTGAAAGCCTGGGTGGTATCTCATATCCATTGATCAGCGATTTCTGGCCTCACGGAAAAATAGCAAAAGAATATGGCGTTTTCCGGGAGGATGAGGGGCGATCTGAAAGAGCGATCTTCATTATTGACAAAGACGGGGTTGTTCAATATGTAGATATCCATGATATTGATGAACAGCCCGATAATGAGGTCTTGTTCAAGGAAATTCGCCGCATCCAGCCTGACCATGTGCCGATCAAAGCTCCTGAAGAAAAGAAAATAGAAGATGAACTGGATCTGGAAGGCGTCGTGTTGTTTTGCAATAAATGGTGCCCAGGCTGCCGCAGAGCCCGGATCTGGTTTGAAGAAAAAAAGATCGAGTACAGGGAATATGATATCACCAGGAATCAAGCAGCAGCCAAACAGGTGAAAGAGTGGACCGGCGGAAATCTAACCACTCCCACTTTTTACATCAATGGGGAAGTGGTGGTTGACTGGAAAATTGAAGAAGTATCGCGCCTGTTGCTGTAAATAAAATTTAAAGATATTCCCGTTCGGAAATTAATTCTGTTACAATAAGGAAATTACAAAAGAATCCCGGATCCTATCATGGATCCGGGAATGAATTGAATTTATTCAGTATCTGTATAGTCAATATCTGAATAGTATGCCCAAAAAATCATCCGCACATACTTTGGAATATATCTTGTTAGGATTGATCAGGGAAGAATCTGCTCATGGTTACGCCCTGTATGAAAAACTGCGCAGCACAGCAGAACTATCACTGATCTGGCAGGTTAAACGCAGTAAACTCTACTATTTGCTCGATAAACTGGAAACAGATCAATTACTGAAGTCTTCGATGGTTAGCCAGAGCATTTACCCCGATCGAAAGGTCTATCAGATTACCAGCCGGGGTTTAGAGGTTTTGGAAAAATGGATGTATTCCCCTGTATTGAGCAGCAGATATGTCCGCCTGGCATTTTTATCAAAATTATTTTTCGTCCTTAGGCAAAATAAAGACCTGGCTGCTGATTTGATCACAAAACAAATGGAAGCATGTCAGGGCTGGCTTAATAATTTGGAACGCCAATATCAGGATCTTGATAATACTGAATATATCAATTCCCAGGTATTTTTATTCCGAATGGGTCAGATTCAAGCAATGCTTGAATGGCTGAAAAACCTTCGGGAGACAATTCCTGCTTAATATCCATTCACACATCCAATCACAGGAGCAACGAACATGAAGAAAATTTTATTTATAGTCACTATCTTATTGACGGCAGGCTGCAGCGTGATCCCGGGATTGAATCAGCCAGTGGAGATCACTGATTCAACCGGACATACTGAAACACTGAACGGTCTCCCTGAGCGGATTGCAATCGCGGGAAAAGCAACAATTATGGTGCAGGATGCGATCTATCTCTTTGACGATGCCGTAGAGAAGGTAATTGCCCTGGAAAATAGAAATCAATCTACCTATAGCTTTTTACCTGTTGTGGATCCAAACCTTGATGGGAAAGATATCTTTGAAAAGAACGTCGGACCGGAACAGATCGCTGCTGTCCAGCCTGATTTGATCCTGATGAAAAGCTCTATGGCCGAGAAACTGGGTGAACCACTGAAACAGCTCAGCCTGCCGGTTTTATACCTTGATCTGGAAACGCCTGAGGCTTTTTACAAGGATATTCATACGCTGGGGCAGGTCTTCGGAAATCCAAACCGGGCAGAAGAGATCACTGAATTTTATCAATCCCGTGTTTCAAGAATAGAAGAGAACCTTGCTGGAGTTACAGAAGACCAAAAGCCATCTGTTTTGGTGCTGGAATATTCTGATGTAGGTGGAGAAATAGCATTCAAGGTGCCGCCTATATCCTGGTTGCAAACAACTCTGGTAGAAATTTCTGGCGGTACCCCAGTCTGGAAGGATCTGGAAGTTGGTGGCGGGTGGATTGTCGTCAACGTTGAACAGATCGCTGCCTGGGATCCCGATCAGGTTTACATCATCAGCTACGATGGGAAAGCCTCTGATGTCAAGGCCAACTTGATGGAAAACCCGGTCTGGAGCAACTTTCGAGCGGTTCAAAACGACCAGCTTTTTGCCTTTGCATACGATTTTTACAGTTGGGATCAGCCGGATACACGCTGGATTCTTGGTTTGCAGTGGTTGGCAACAAAGATCCAGCCTGAATTAAATTCGAATATTGATATGATGGAAGAAGTGAATGCTTTTTATTCGTTCCTGTATGGGCTGGATCAAGAAGCAATTGATGCTGATGTGATTCCGAATTTGACTGGGGATCTGCCCTGATCCCACGATCATGACAAAAGAACGGTATAAGCGAGTTCTCCTCCTTTTAGGATTAGGTACATTGTTGGTCCTGGTGATATCGGTATTTATTGGCCGGTATCCCAGCCCTCCAGGAATGTCACCCCGCCTGCTTTTTGAGGATAATTTGGCCCGGCAGCTGGTGCTGAATTTAAGGCTTCCCCGCCTGCTGGTCGCTTTTCTGCTGGGAATGATCCTCTCGGCAGCCGGGTCTGTTTTGCAGATGATCTTCAGGAATCCACTGGTTGAGCCTGGTTTTCTGGGTGTTTCCCAGGGAGCTGCCTTTGGCGCTGCGGTTTCGATCTTGTTCTTAACTCACCATCCTCTGGTAATCGAATTGAGCGCCACCTTTTTTGGATTGTTGGCTTTGGCTGCCACTTATTATCTCTCCACAAGAATTCGATATGGTGGATGGGTGCTGCGGCTGATCCTTTCTGGTGTTGCTGTTTCAGCACTATTTTCAGCTGGGGTTGGGATTCTAAAGTATATTGCTGACCCCTTAACTGAACTGCCCGAACTGACGTTTTGGCTCCTGGGCGGGTTGTACAGTGTTACCTGGCGGGAACTGCTCTTTGTCCTGCCTTTTGCTTTAGTAGGAATTGTGGTCGTTTACGTGATGCGTTGGCGTGTAAATCTACTTTCCTTGAATGATGATACGGCTTTTTCGCTGGGTGCATCCTTGACTCGAGAACGACTGGTCCTGTTAATCACCACGGTTGCAGCCGCCGCCGCTCTGACGGCGATCAGCGGTGTGATCAGCTGGGTGGGATTGATTGTGCCCCATATTTCACGACGGATATTCGGGGCCAGCGCTGAAAAATCAATTCCGGCGGCCATGCTGCTGGGCGGTGGTTTTACTGTGATCGCGGATGATCTGGCCAGAACACTGCTGGCCGGGGAGATTCCCTTGGGAATTTTAACTTCTGCAATTGGTGCCAGTTTATTTATTTATCTGATGGTCAGTATGGGAATAAAGGTCAGGCGGGATGGATAATATAATTTCCCTGGATGGGATCCAGTTTCGCTATGGGCCCGAGGACCCGATTGTGTTGGCTGATCTTTCATTGGAGATCCCGACCGGGAAGATCACCGCGATCCTGGGACCAAATGGCACTGGCAAGACAACCATGCTGCATATCATGCTGGGATTATTAAAACCATCCCGGGGTGGTGCGAAAGTGGCTGGAAAATCCCACAAGGAATATTCCAAGCGTGAACTGAGCCAGATGATTGGCCTCGTTCCCCAATTCGAATCCATCCCATTTAACTTTACAGTCTTTGAATATGTACTGCTGGGCAGGTCGCCCTACTTGAATCCCTTTCAGCTGCCGGGGGACTTGGATCTTGAAATTACAGAAAACGCCCTGAAAGAAGCGGGAATCGCCCATCTAGCTGAAAAACCTGTGTCCGAGATCAGTGGTGGGGAAAGGCAGCTTGTCCATATCTCCCGGGTATTAACTCAGCAAACCCGGATCCTGTTATTAGATGAACCCACCGCGCACCTCGATCTTGAAAATCAGAACAGGATTCTATCTCTTTTAAAAAGAATGGCTGCTCAGGGGGCTACAGCCGTTTTAACAACCCACGATCCAAATGCTGCCATATTCGCAGCGGATCATTTCGTGCTTATGAACCGGGGGAAGATTGAGGCCGAGGGAAATTTGAAGGAAGTGATCACCACCCAAAATCTGTCCCTCATCTACCGTACGCCCATCAGGGTCGAAAAGATCAACGGTTATACAATGGTGGTGATGGATACGAAGGAATATCATGGCTGAGATCATCCTAATAACTGGTGAAATCCAGTCTGGAAAGACCAGCCTGTGCCTGGACTTGTATCGCAAAGCTCAAGAAGCGGGTCTCCAGGTGGGGGGTATATTATCCCCCGCTGTTTTTGAGGAGGAAGAAAAAACCGCTATAGACATATTGGATTTAAAGAGTGGAATACGAAAACGGCTTGCTGAAATAAAAACACAAACACAAACTGATTTGGAGACTCAACATTGGTCCTTTTTCCAAGAAACAGTTGATTGGGGCAATAAAATGCTCCTGGAAGCAGTCCCCTGTGATTTGTTGATTGTCGACGAATTGGGTCCTCTGGAGTTTCACCGGAGTGAAGGCTGGGTGAATGGATTTGCAGTTATAGAAAGCGGGGATTATTCAGCGGCATTGCTTGTGATCCGTCCGTCCTTGATCGAACAAGCTTTCCAGCGCTGGAAATTATCAAGAATCATTGATTTGAGCGCTGTCGGAGCCGAAGTCCTGACGGGCAAAGATCTCTTTAATACTCTCAATCTTGAATAGGCAGATTACGTCCGGAAAAAAACAATCCTCTCAAGGTATAATATCAGTACTGAACCTGTATTTTATGGAGGTAAAATATGCCTAGTTGGCTTGGTGGACCTGAACTGATCATCATTCTGGTGATCGTGGTGATTATATTTGGCGTTGGCAGAATCAGCAAGATTGGAGGCGAGCTCGGCAGTGGCATCAAAGCATTTAAGGAGGGCTTGCAGGGGGATGAGGAAAAAGATAAAGAAAAAGAAAAAGAAACGGAAGAGGAATAAAACCGCTCCGCTTGTTCGGGAATTAATTATTTTGCAGTAAAAGCATAGAAGGGTTTTTCATTCTGACCGCTTTATATTAGCGGTCGTTTGATTACTGGATGAATATATTAAGGATTGAGGGATAAGTGGGAAAATTGAAAGATTTCTGGAAAGCGATCGTTAAACCTTTCAGGAAATTAGGATCCTGGATTGTAAAGCCATTTAAAGGGATCTCAGCCTTTTTCACTGAAGAACCTGAAGATTCTCCTATGGCCGAGAGCCTTCAAATGGCATTTGACGAACCAGCCAGCTTTCTGGAGCATATCGGGGCTCTCCGAAAACACCTGGTACGAGCTTTTTTAGTATTGATATTATGTGCCGTGGCAGCTTTTGTATTCCTGTCCCCGCTATTGGAATTCATCTCCCGACCCATAAATGGGTTGGACCAATTAACAGCCGTAGACGTAACAGAACCTATCAGCGTGGCCATGCGTGTCGTGCTCCTGGCAGCTTTTACAGCGGCTCTTCCCTATATTGTGTTTGAGATCTTTTTATTTATCGCTCCAGCTTTGTCCCGCAGGGTCCGTTTGATCAGTTTGATCTCCATTCCGCTTGTTGTTGTTTTTTTCTTTGGAGGAATGGCTTTTTCATATTACTTGATTCTCCCGGTTGGTTTACCTGTCTTGTTGAATTTTCTTGATATCTCAACCCAGATCCGTCCATCTTCCTATATCAAATTTGCCACCAATTTGTTGTTCTGGATTGGCGCCCTCTTTGAATTTCCCCTGCTGGCGTACTTGCTCTCTGTAATGGGGATTCTCTCTCCCCGGGATTTGATCAAAAATTGGCGGATTGCTGTGGTGGTCAGTGCTATCCTGGCAGCCGTGATCACACCGACCATTGACCCCCTGAACATGATGCTGGTAATGGTTCCTCTAGTTTTGCTATATGGATTGAGTATTTTGTTGTCCCTTCTGGCTGGCGGCAGGCGAGCCGAGGCAGGTAAACCGTAAGAAGTTAATCGATTAGATTACAGGCATTGAAAAAGGCGACCCAGTGCGTCGCCTTGATTGCTTCTCTGAAACATATTCGATTTAAGTTTTACTCGTTTGGAACCCGGGCGATCACCTTGGTGCCGTTGCCTGGAGAGGAGTCGATCTGGATCCCTCCGCCTGCTTTGCGGGTTCTGCGCTGCATATTAGCCAGGCCGTGGCCCAGGTTGGCTTCAGTTTTATCGATATTAAAACCTTCTCCATCGTCCTTGATTTCCAGGTAGATATTACAATCCTCTTCCCAGATCCTCAACTCAACGTTCTTGGCTTTTGAGTGCCGGGCAGTGTTGGAGAGTGACTCCTGGGCAATGCGGAAAAGGGTCAGCGTATTCTGGTAATTCAATTTCATCTGGCCATCAATATCATCCTGTATGGTAGCTGCGATTCGCGAGTTGGTTTGGAACTCTTGCAGTAGAACCTCCAGGTTTTCCCTGAAACTGAGATTTTCCTGCATTTGACGCGGCCGCAGGTCAGAAATATAGGTCCGGATATCAACAATTGTGCTGTTGATGCTGTCAGTGGCAAAATTCAGTTTTTCCATGCTTTCAGCAGAGTCTTCTTCCAGGATAGCTTTTACATAATCCAGGGTTAGTCCCAGAGAATAGAGGGATTGGATCACACCGTCATGAAGATCCATTCCGATCCTTTCTCGCTCTTCCAGCACCGCTATATGTTTGGTCTGCTGCTGGAGCTGGACATTTTGAATTGCTGTACCTGCCCACATGCCAATGGTTGTCAATAAATCCAATTCCCGGATCGAGTAGGGGCGGTTGGTTTTGCTGGAAAGATTCATTACCCCAACAACTTCCCGGGCAGCCTGGAGGGGGATCACAGCCTGGCATCGGAATCCTGCTTTGATGATTGCCGGCCGCAAAATTCGGGGATCGGTTTCCAGATTGGTGACAACAAGGGGTTTGTTCAACCCGGCGACTTTGCCTATCACTCCGTCTCCGAACCGGAAAACGTTCTTGGTATAAAAGGCTTCAAAATCATCCCCACGCAAAAGCGCCAGCCGGAGATCCCTCTCACCCCGGTCCTTGAGGAAGATCTCCCCGGTTTCAATCTCCAGGTAATTAAGAACTTTCTTGAGGGTGAGGCTCATGATCTCCTTGATATCCAGGGAGCTGGCAATACCCTGGGCAAGATCATATATCAGGGTCAGGTCTTCATACTGCTGGCTGATGGCTTTATCCTGATCGAGGATATTATTGGTGAGCTGAGTGTTGGTGATGGCAACCGCGGCATAAGCGGCCAGTGTTTTCATCAATCGTTCATCATCCAGAGTGAACTCTGCTCCACCGATCTTATTTGTCAGGTAGATCTGTCCCAGGATCTTTTCACCAGTAGTAATTGGCACACCCAGCATGGAATTCATGGCAGGGTGGTATTGAGGGAACCCGGAGTAGCGAGAATCCTTGGTGATTTCAGGGATGCGTATCACTTCGTGTTTTTGCTGAAGTTCTCCCAGTAGTCCCTTCCCTTCCGGGGGGTGCGGAATGAGATGTAATTCTTCCTCGGACATACCAGAGTGAATAAAATTCACTACTTTCCCATTTTCATCCCGAATCGCCAGGGCGGCATATTCAGCCTGAACCTGCTCTTGAGCCAGTCTGACAATACGGGTCAGGAGAGTTTCCAGGGAAAAATCACCCACCAGGTCTTTGCTGGCCTGGTAAAGGGATCCTATTTGTCCTTCGAGTTCTTCCTTTGTTTTACGAGCCATGGTTTCAGAGACATTTTACCTTATCCGTTCCAATTTTGATAGTTTTTGCTAGTCCAGATGGCTTATCTTATCTAGGAGAATGATTTTTACCCCTTCTACGCCTGGAAATTGATTATTTATGAAAAATAAAGATAAGAGCTCTCGTTTAAAGGGTTTTTATAACCTCCCCCTTGAAAAAAGGCGCCAGGAACTCATTGATCTTGGATTTTCAACATCCGAGAAGCTGCAAAATTTTGACCCAGAGAATGGCTTAAGCCTTGAAATAGCTGAAAATATGATTGAAAATGTGATTGGTACTTTCAGCATACCGGTTGGTATCGCCCTGAATTTCCAGGTTAACGGTCGTGATGTATTGGTTCCAATGGCTGTTGAAGAACCATCCATCGTAGCCGGGGCTTCGTTCATGGCTAAACTGGTTCGGGAAGGCGGGGGGTTTAAAGCTGAAGTCGGCGATCCGATCATGATCGGTCAGATCCAGGTCCTGGAAGTGAAAGATCTATCTGCTGCCCGGGATAATATCCTGGAAAAGAAAGACGAACTCCTTGCCAGTCTTGAAGATCTGGATCCCATTCTCAAAAAATTAGGTGGAGGGCCTCAAGATCTTGAAGTACGGATCATTAACAATTCTGCCATTGGCCCTTTTCTGGTTGTTCACCTGTACATCGATGTCCGGGATGCAATGGGGGCCAATGCGGTCAACACGGCCTGTGAAAGATTGGCGCCTTCCTTAGAAGCACTAACAGGGGGCCGGGTTCATCTGCGGATTTTGTCCAATTTGGCGGACAGGCGCCTGGCCCGGGCAAAATGTATGATTCCTGTTGGAAGATTGGCTTTTGAAGATTATAGCGGGGAGCAGGTTCGGGATGGGATCATTGAGGCCTGGGCATTTGCAGACTCAGATTCCTACCGGGCTGCGACCCATAATAAAGGTATCATGAATGGCATTGATGCAGTAACCCTGGTGACCGGAAATGATTGGAGGGCAGTTGAGGCCGGGGCCCATGCCTATGCTGCCCGGTTCGGTTTTTACCGTTCGTTATCAACCTGGTTTAAAAATCCGGCTGGAGATCTTGAGGGTGAATTAGAGCTTCCGCTGGCGCTGGGAATTGTTGGCGGTGCAACCCGGGTACATCCGGGAGCAAAAGCTGCTTTGGAATTGATGAATGTGAAAACTGCTAAAGAACTGGCTGAAATAGTCGTCTCTGTGGGATTAGCCCAAAACCTGGCTGCCATTCGGGCCCTGGCAACGGATGGGATTCAGAAAGGACATATGCAGCTGCATGCCCGCCAGGTAGCTATAGCGGCAGGGGCAGAAGGCGATCAGATCGATCAACTAGCAGAAGAACTGGTCAAAGAAAATAAGGTCCGGGTCGATCGGGCAGAAGAGATCCTGCGGGTCTGGAACCAGGAAAATTAACATAATGGAAAACATGACAAAAACAAAATTAATGAAACCATCCCGCCCAGTAGGGATCATTGGCTACGGCGCTTATGTTCCCCGTTACAGACTCCCTGCCACTGAGATTTCCCGCATTTGGCGGGGGGGATTAGAATTGGAGCCCATTCAAGAAAAATCAGTGCCCGGCATTGATGAAGATGTGGTTACCATGTCAGTAGAAGCGGCCCGAAATGCCCTGATGCGGGCAGAAATCGATCCCCGGGAGATCCGGGCTGTCTGGATAGGATCGGAATCCCATCCCTATGCGGTTAAACCCTCCTCAACGATAGTTGCCGAAGCGCTGGGCATCACCCCCTATACCCAGGCAGCTGATTTTGAATTTGCCTGCAAGGCTGGTTCTGAAGCCATGGTTGCCGCTATGTCCCTGGTTGGTTCAGGGATGGGTGATTATGCACTGGCGGTGGGTATGGATACGGCTCAGGGAAAACCAGGCGATGCCCTGGAGTACACAGCCGCGGCTGGCGGCGGTGCATTTATCATTGGTCCTGCAGATGAATCCCTGGCAGAGATTGAAGGAGTGCTGTCTTTTGTCACGGACACCCCTGATTTTTGGCGGCGAGAAAATCAGAAATATCCCGAACACGGCGGGCGATTTACTGGAGAGCCGGCCTATTTTAAACACATTATCAATGCAGTCACTGGTTTGCTGAAGGAGCTGGAAAAGACAGCGGATGAGTACGATTTTGTGGTCTTTCACCAACCTAACACAAAATTTCCCCAACGAGTGGCAAAGGAGCTGGGTTTCTCAAAGGCCCAACTCGAAACGGGATTGTTATCTCCCCGGATCGGGAATACCTATGCGGGCTCTTCATTAATAGGATTGACTGCTGTGCTGGATCAGGCAAAACCGGGAAACCAGATCCTGATGGCTTCCTTTGGTTCTGGTGCTGGCTCTGATGCGATTTCTTTCAAGGTTACAGATCAAATCCTGGAAAAGAAAACCAAGGCACCTGCCACGGAGGACTATATTAACCGGCGGACAGAGATCGATTATGCAGAATATGTCCGGATGCGGGGGAAGATTACATTGAAGTAGTCCTATAATTCCACTTCCGAAGCCTTCGGGAGGTGATCCTCAGCCTTCTGTCTGTCCTCTGACTTCGGAAGTTTGAATAGGGAGGAAGAAATCCGAAGTCAGATCATGAGCAGAAAGAGTTGACTCTCCCCTCATGACTTCGGATTTTAACCCTGTAACGAGTATTTTCTTTGAAAATTGATAGTTCCTGATAGTTACTCCCCGTTATACTGATGCAGATGTATAGGAATAACATCATTTACAGGAGATATTGACCGAATGGATATTCCACGCCACTGGCGATTAAATAAACAACGATATGCCTTAACAGGTGAAATTTGCCCGCACTGCAGCGCGAAGATCTTTCCACCCCGGGATGTTTGCCCGGAATGTGGGGATGAAGCCAAAACCGAATTTGAATTCAGCGGAAAAGGTGAGATTTATTCATTTACTGATATCTATAATGCCCCGGAAGGTTTTGAAGAGACCATTCCTTATACTGTAGCCTTGATCAAATTGGACGAGGGTCCTGTTGTAACTGCTCAATTAACTGATTTCGGGGACAAGAAAGTGGAAATTGGCATGCCGGTGGAAATGATCACCCGCAAACTTCGTTCCGATGGTGATGAACGGGGACTGCTGGTATACGGTTATAAATTCCGCCCTTTGGTAAATGCCTAAATAAAGTATTTTCTAATCATTAGGGCTGCCACCTGGCAGCCCTTTTTTGTTTTAATCCCTGGCCCAGTATTGTTAAAAGCAGACCTGTACACATTCCTTCTTCGGGATTATAATAAACATGAATAATATCATAATAATAAGGAGATTTATTTATGTTTATTGATTATTTAACCCTGTTAATGATTAACATGGTAGCTGGAACTGCATTATTGGCTTATTTTGTTCTCAAGGGTGTTACAGCAGAAGATGCAAAGCCTTTTGCTGCTGGATTTGCTATGGTGGGGCTGATCGCTTTTTTGGGCGGCGCCTATATGGTCACCCATTGGCCTTTACCAGGCAGTTATAACATCGGTTTTGGAGAGAGTACAGTCTTATTCGGTGTGGTTTTCCTGGGGGCTGCCTTAGCGCTGGCGAAGGGTTGGGATTTATTGCCGGTCGCAATTTATGCATTTTTTGCTGGAATAGAAGCCCTGCTGGTTGGTATAAGGATCATTGATCTGGGAATGACCAAAAATCCGCTGGCTTCCGGGATCGGATTTATATTGGCCGGCTTGGGAGGAATTGCAGCAGCCCCGGGTTTCGGGTTGTTAAAAAAATCTCAATTATTCCGCTACATCGCTGCCGGGGTTTTGATCATTGTTACTCTGTTCTGGGCTTATACCTTTTATGCGTCTCTCTGGGGCCACCTGGAAAGTTTCTCAACCTGGATTCCCTTAACTATGGGAAAATAAGATGTTATTGGATTGAGCCAGATCATTATTCAAAAAGCTGTCTCAGATGTACGAGACAGCTTTTGCATAATATAACCGGAAATCAGGAACTCGAGCAATTCTTATCCTATTATCAAGGTATTAAATAGGTATCATGCACTTCACCCCCAGGACCGATCAGGGTCACTGTTTCACCAGGCTGCCAGATCGGATCTGTCAGACCGAGGTATAACTCGATCGGGTTGCTGTCCCCTTCTTTGGTGTAGATGTTCACAGCTCCCTGGCCATGCAGGTCCAGACTGGCCACGCCAGACTGTTCCAGGATGTTGTATTGATGGTTATTTTCATCCTTGATCGACCAATCTTGTAGGGAGATAGTATCTCCCGGTTCACTTCCGGGACGTACAAGGCGGACATATTCTGTCGCTAAATTGCCAATGCCGCCCACTTCACCGATTTCAATCAACAGGTTATCGGACGCAGCAGCTTCGTCTGAAACCTGGTCTGTTAAGCTGTCTTCAGCAGTTATATCGCTCGAATCAAAGAGCATGTTTTTTAGTTTGGTGTTTTCCCATAAGTAGAGCACACCAATGATAGTGACCGCCGATACAACTATATTGAGAACAACATAAAATAACAGCTTTTTCGCCTGGTTCATAGGAAAAATCGCCTTTGGTATAATGGTCTAAGTTGTACTCCATCATAGCATATTATCGGTTTTAAGACACCGCTTTTTAAGCGGGATAGAGACTGGACAAAGATATGCCATACCTGATAGACGGACATAACCTGATCCCCTGTATTCCTGGTCTTTCTTTGAAGGATCTGGATGACGAGATCGCCTTGATTCAGATCCTTCAGGTTTTTGCCAGTCAGCATAAAACCAGGGTAGAGGTATATTTTGATCAGGCGCCAGCAGCTTGGGCAGACAGCCGATCCTATGGGGCTGTGAAAGCCCATTTTGTTCGTCAAGATACCACTGCGGATCAGGCAATAATCAAGCGGCTGTCCCGGATGGGAAAAGACGCTAAAAATTGGACTGTCGTTACATCTGACCGAGAAATCCTGATCGAAGCTAAAAGCGCACACAGCCAGACCCTGAAATCAGGGGAATTTGCAGCCGAGTTAATCAAAGAGAATTCCGGGAATTCCAATGATCCAGATAAAAAAGATACTCCGGAGATTTCCGGCGGGGAAGTTGATTATTGGCTGGGCCAATTTGAGGGTAGTGAATAATAAGGAATATCCATGAAATTTCTAACGGTAGATATTGGCACCGGCACTCAGGACATTTATCTTTACCAATCAGGATTGGCAATAGAGAACGGGTATAAAATGGTTGTACCATCCCCCACCATGCTCGTTTTTCGCAAGATCAAGGAAGCCACAAAAAAAGGCGATGATCTTGTTCTTACTGGTTTGACCATGGGTGGAGGGCCCAGCCACTGGGCAGCCCGAGACCATCTGGAAGCCGGATTTAAAATATTTGCTACACCTGATGCTGCCAGAACCTTTGACGATGACCTCGATGCCCTGCAGGCCAGCGGAATAAAGATCATCTCCGATGATGAGGTAAAAACCCTTTCACCAGATGTCCAGCAGATCTGCTTGAAGGATTTTGATCTTCCGTCTATCTCCCTAGCTCTGACACAGTTCGATGTCTCATTGGCGGATCTGGATGGAGCAGCAGTGGCTGTGTTTGACCACGGCGCCGCCCCTCCGGGTTACTCTGACCGGCAGTTCCGGTTTGATTACCTGGCTGAACGACTGGATAATCGAACTAGCCCAGCTTTATTGAGCAACCTCGCCTTTCAACGGGGAGAGATCCCGGAAAAAATGACCAGGCTTCAGGCTGTGGAAGATTCGGCAAAGGATCTGGATGCCCCGCTGTTGGTGATGGATACCGCTCCTGCTGCGGTTTTGGGAGCAACGCTGGACCCCGCTGTGGGGGAAAGAAACCGATTAATGGTGGCTAATGTGGGAAATTTCCATACCCTGGCCTTCCGGCTGATGGAAAATCAAGTTGAGGGTATCTTTGAACACCATACAGGATTAATTGATAGACAAAAAATGGACCGGTTCTTAAGGTTGTTTGCGTCCGGAACGCTGACGCACCAGGAGATCTTTGCTGACCACGGTCACGGGTCCTTGATCCATGCCGATGAACCTTATCATCTGGGGGAAGGAGACTATGATGTGGTGATCACCGGGCCGCGGCGGAACCTGATGCGGGAATCAACCCTGCGGACCTATTTTGCAGCTCCTTATGGAGATATGATGTTAACGGGTTGTTTTGGCCTCAGCCGCTGACAAACTCCCCCTGATCGGAGAGCAGATCCGGAATTCTCTCTATCCTGAATTGAGTTCCGATTCAGGCACACCACCCTGGGAACTTCAATAAATTACCCAAACAGATCCCTGGTATTTCCGACGCAGTCATTTGATCCCAGAACAGTTATATGATCCCCCATCTGCAGGATCGTTTCACCGCGGGGTACGATCAGCTCTCCCTTTTTTCTCACCGCTACCACCAATAGATCACCCGGAAAATCGAGCTCTTTGAGAGGTTTATTGAGAAAATCCGGATTGCGGATGGCAATTTCACATAGATCTCTGGAATCATCTGTCCGGGTCAATAGCTCATACATGGTTGGGTTGCGGATGACCAGACCCAGCAGCACGGCCTGGTCGGTGGCGGGATTAAGGGGTGTTGCTCCTATCTTTTCAAAACGGGGGATCTCACCCGGGACGGTTAAGCGGGCAACCACATGATCGATACCGTATGTGGTCCTGGCTCGCTTGCAGATGCGGTAATTCTTTTCAATATCGCTGAAGACGCAAACGAGCCGGTCTGCCTGGTTGAGCAGCTCTTCTGTGGCCGGGTCGTACCTGTCTGTGGCTGCCTGGACACCCTTCAGCCCACTGCGGGCTGCCCTTTCAATTCTATCGGGATCCTCGTCGATGATTATCACCGGGTCACCATGGCCCTGGATGTGCTGGGCTACCTGGAGACCAAGCGGCCCGGCGCCCATAACCACTATGGCAGGGTCCTCTTCCAGTTCATTCTTAGGGACCAATTTAATAAAGACCGCTGGGGCGATCACGACCGTTAAGATAGCAACCAGGATGATTGCCGCGTTAAAAGGTTCGCTGATAACACCGATGCGCATCCCTATCGCCGAGGCAGCAATGATCAGCGAGAGGCGGCTGGAAAGCAGTATGCCGGCGGCCAGAGTCTGTTTCCAGCTAAAACTTGTTTTATAAACCAGGGCAGGGAGCAGTTTCACAGCTGCGGCCGATACCAGCAGCAAGGGAACTAGAAGCATAGCGCTTGGTGAATTGATCAGGGAAGCCAGGTTAAAATCCACCCCCACCATAATGAAAAAGATCGGGATAAAAAAGCCAAATCCAATTGCGTCCAGCTGGTGAACCAATTCGGAGTCTTCAGGCCGTTTTAACAAGGAAATGATCGCTCCGGCCAGGAATGCGCCCAAAATGATCTCTGTCCCAAGCATTTCGGCCAGGGCGACAAATATTAACATCATTGTAAAAGCAGCCCGGACCTTGATCTGGGAAGTAGCGGAGCTGAGCTCTTCCAGAACACGCCGGACCCCTTTAATACGATTGAAGAAAATACCACCGAAATAGTACACAAGGAAAAAGGCCACAAAAAGCAGGCCGATCAAAAGGATATCGAGAGTCAAGCCCTGAGAGAGGGCTGCTACGACAACTGTGATCAAGAGCATGGTCACAAAATCTGCTATCAGGGCAGCGATCAAGAGAGTCTGGCCATACCTGCCGCTGCTGAGACCCTGTTCTTTCAGAACCGGCACCACCACACCGAGGGAAGTGGTTGAGAGAATCAAGGCGATCATCCAGGGACTGGAAGCCAGTCCTGCCCCGGTAAATGCCAAACCAATCAAAGTCGAGAGAACCAGGGTCAAGAGGAAGGAAATCGCTGCCAGATGGATGGGACTTGCGGGTTGATTTTCACTCTTCTGTTTATTGGTGAATAGACCCAGGTTTGAAAAATCGATTTCCATTCCGGAAAGGAACATCAAAAAAACAAAACCTAACTCAGCCAGCAGATCCAGGACCACTTCATGGTGCTGGACCCAGCCAAGACCGCTTCTGCCAATAACGATACCGGCAATAATTTCGCCTACCACTATCGGTAAACGGAATTTTCTAAAGCGGGAAAGGACGATGGGCACTAAAAAAGCCAGAAAAATGACAATTAATAAAGGTAGAAAGGAAAGGGTTTCTTCCATAAGGATCCTTAAACTAGTGGGAATGATCGGGCCTTGCTGGCGTCCTTAGCGGGCTTTCAGCGCCCGTACCTGCTCGGCGGCGTGGTAGGAGGAACGCACCAGGGGAGCGCTTTCGACCCATTTAAAACCCAGTTCAAGGCCGTACGCTTTAAGCGCCTCAAATTCCTCTGGGCTATAAAAACGCTCAACCGGCAGATGGTTTCTGCTAGGCTGAAGGTACTGCCCGATAGTAAGAATATCGACCTCCCAGCTTCGGATATCCTGCATGGTTTCTTTGATCTCATCCAGAGATTCACCCAGACCGACCATTAATCCTGACTTTGTGAGAGCTCCGGGGTCGAGCTTTTTAGCATTCACCAGTGTAGATCTAGATGCCTGATAGGAACTCTGGGGTTGGATCGTCTTGAAAAGCTGGGGGATGGTTTCCAGGTTGTGATTGAGGATATCTGGTCCAGCATCCATGACGATTTTTAAGGCCTCTATACTGCCTTTAAAATCAGGGATGAGGACTTCTATGGAGCAACCGGGCTGGAGTTGGCGGATCCTGCGGATCAACATGGCGAAGATTGGCGCACCGCCATCCCGCCTTTCATCCCGGTTAACGCTTGTGACCACGGCGTGTTCGAGATTCATAGCCTTGATCGATTGAGCGATCCGTTCAGGTTCTTCCCAATCCAGGGGGCCGGGTTGACCGTGTTTTACATCACAGAATTTACAGGCCCGGGTGCAGACATCTCCCAGGAGTAAAAACGTAGCTGTGCCGGCGCCCCAGCATTCTCCCCGATTGGGGCAGAGCGCTTCCTGACAGACTGTATGAATGGATTGGTTCTGCATTAACAAATCCACTTCATGATAGGCCTGGGTGTTATTGAATTTAACCCGCAGCCAGGGAGGTAAACGTTTGTGTCCGCTCTCTTCCTGGGGGTTTACACGGTCTCGGGATGGTTTGGATGACATAGTGTTTTTCTAATCCAACCTGGAGGTACAGTGAGGGCAGCGGGTTGCCTGGATGGGAATGGAGCTGAAACAGAAGGGGCAGTTCTTGGATGTGGGAGCTGCCTCAGCCTGCTTTTTCTTATGGCCTTCCTGAAGGCGGTTAATGGCCCTGATCAAGAGGAACATGGCGACCGCTACGATCAAAAAGCTGATAATTGCATTGATAAAAAGGCCGTAGTTGACAGTAACAGCGCCAGCCGCCTGGGCTTCGGTCAAGGAGGTATAGGGTCCAACAGGAGAGCCGGTTTTGACAGTGAGGTAAAAGTTTTCAAAATCGACCCCACCCAACAGCCAACCAAAAGGGGGCATGAGAATATCTGTAACAAAGGAGTTGATAATGGTGCTGAAGGCAGCACCGATGATGATACCGACCGCCATATCAAGCACATTACCGCGCAGAGCAAAATCCCTGAATTCCTTTAACATGCTTCCTCCGTCGTAAAATACCCTGATTAGGTGCAGTCCTCATTATAACAAACAGGGTCTGGGGGGAAATAAACATTCTCTAAGAATTATGGTTTTCTGTGATATTTTCAAAGCCCTTTACATTTATGAAGGGTCCTTAAAAAATCATTTGAGAGGGGTTGTTAGAATGTTATAATCAACCTA
>Ga0307441_1000219_pt1 | contig 22437 bp, 19 predicted proteins | sample SalMarWE160420MG_FD_202149 | JGI IMG/M metagenome (GOLD analysis project Ga0307441, IMG submission 202149) | Salt marsh sediment microbial communities from the Plum Island Ecosystem LTER, Massachusetts, United States - WE1604-20 | ecosystem: Environmental > Aquatic > Marine > Intertidal zone >... | reverse complement strand
GGAACAGATAACCGCAGCCAGCCATATATCAATTCGCCTGTGAGTTTCTTCTGATAGATTTCGCATTCGAAGGATGTTACACCGCTGACAAGAGCTAATAATTCCTGCCTAAATTCTTCCAGTGAATCGACTACAAGAACCTGGGATAAACTTTGAAGCAGTTCAGTTTTTGATTTTGCATTATAGAGGTCGAGGGTGGCCTGGTTGATATCGAGGATTTTTACAGCCTGAACACATTCATTCACCAGCAGATAATCCTCGTTCAGGCGGTCTATGATCATTTCTTTGGAACCAATTCGCTCCAATATCATTTTCACTTCAGAAAAATCTTCTTCCCAGAGCGAAATCGGGGATTCATTGAATAAGCTTTTAAAACGCGCCTCACTTTCTAGAAGGGCGTTTTCGGTATTTATTCGCTGGGTGATATCGTGATATAAACCCAGAACACCTATATTCTCACCCCCAACTGAAACTGGCACACCCACGATTTCTACATCAACCAGGCTGCCATCCTTCTTTTTTCTCTGGCTGATCTTTCTGGTCAGGTTTCCGGCAGATACTGATTTTGTGATCTGGGATGCTTCCTCACGCAAATCATCTGATGCAATCATATCGTCCAGATGTTTGCCGATGATCTCATCACATTGATATCCAAAAAGATCCTCAAAAGCGGTATTGCAGGTGATGATATGGTGATTATTATCCAAACGGACCACAGCAAACGAAGTGCTGGCGATCAATGCCTCAAGGAAATATTGTTCGTTTTCATTTTGGGCTTCCTGACTTTTTAATTGTTCATCAAGTTGGAAGGATTTTTCCAGGAAACGAGCTGCCTGAATGCCAATTAGAGCAAAGGATGCTGATAAAACGATCGGCGTGAGATCGATAATCAACATTGGGGGATGGTCAAGATGTATGGTCAATAACCTTGACCATGTAAATCTGGCACCTAATTTCAAAAATTCAGTTGCAGTTGCTGCAATGGGGAAGAATAAACCAAGGACAAAGCCATAGGTTGCGTAAGTCAGGATCTTCTTACTCTTAATATCCAAAGGGTGTAACCTCAATTAATTGATCAAATCGAACTGCAGATAAGGCTGTCTAGAAGTTATTTCATCAAATTGATTAGTAGATCAGTGCGATATTAAGACCATATCAATATCGTATCAACCAATAATTATACTTGAATCGATCTTTTTGGTACATACGGCACTATTTTCATTCATCAGATCTTAATGCTGTTATCGTCTGCTTGAACCAACAAAAAATCAAGTAGTTACGCCGGGTTTCTGTTCCGCAATGGACTATTGCCAATTCCAGGCCAGATCCGTAAAACGCCAAATATCCCCCGCAAGAAATTCCATCCGCCAATTAAAATCCAGACCCAGAGCAATGAACTGCTGCTGTATTCTTCGAGTGTCCAAATCGCGATCATGCCTATCAGGGAGGCCAGGACCATAGCATTACGGAGGTATCGGAAATCGCCGGTTCCCCAGTGCACACCATCAGTTAAAAAAGCCAGGGAATTGATGGGCTGACTGATTGCCGAGATCCCCCAGGCGGGTAAAAATACCTGGGCGGCAGTGATGGGTACAAAAAGATCGGTCACTACCTTTCGCCCGGTCCACATCAAAGCGCCCAGAACTACACCAGTTCCGATACTCCACCATAATCCTACTTTCACCACTTGTTTTGTATTTATTAATGAATCCTGTCCTATAAAGAAACCTACCAGGGATTGAACAGTGGCTGCAAATGCATCCAGGACGAGAGCGGTAAAGACCCACATTTGGCGGATAACCTGGTGGGCAGCGCCTGCATCCGCACCGAGTTGATTGGCAACCCGGGTGGTATAAGCCAGGAACAGGTTTAACATCCCTGTGCGCACAAACATATCTCCGCCGATGGAAAGCAGCGCCCCGGCATCTGTTAAGACGATTTCATGGGTTAAACCAATTTTTTTATTTACCAGCAGAATGCCAGCCAGGGCCCCCAGCCATTGACTGATGGTGCTTGCCAGAGCTGATCCGACTACTCCCAGGGCCGGAAGCGGACCCCGGCCAAAGATCATCAACCAATCAAGGAGTAAATTCAATAAATTCACTCCCAGGGCGATCCACAAGGGTGTATTCATGTCCTGGCGGCCGCGAAAGGCGCCAAAACTAACCAGGGTCAACAGAACGGCTGGCGCGCCGAAAAGGCGGATTTGCATATATGAAACTGCGTTGGTTTTGACAGCGCCAGATGTACCCAGTAAGCCGGCTAACCAGGTGGCACTGGGTCCGATCAATAGAATTAGCAATAACCCAAATCCGGCTGCTAGCAGCAGGGCAAGGCTGAGAGTCTTTTTGACTTTTTCCCGGTCACCTTTTCCATAAGCCTGGGCAACTTCAGTTTGAGCGCCAACACCCAGGAAGTTAAACATCCAGAATAAGCTGGATAAGGCAGTGGTGCCTACTCCCAGAGCAGCCAAGGGTACAACACCCAGGGAAGAGATAAAAGCTGTATCCACCAGAGCGGTGAGCGGTTCTGCGGTCAGGGAGAGCAGTACAGGAATGGATAATCCGATCAACGTCCGATGCGGGTGGGAAGTAAATGGGTGGGGTGTGGAGATCATCCTGTTATCTTTAATAAAAATCCGTATTTAGAAATGACTATCTATGATTGAGGTTAATATGAAAACGAGAATGGCGATTATTGTACCATTCCCGCGATCTCGAAAGGATATCTAACCGTTCTTCATTATTGAATATTAAAAATGAAAAAACTGTTTATCCAATTTCCCCTGCGATTATAGTTCTCAGAACAGGATTTCTTATCTGGAATTAATGACCCTATTCATCAGCAGTGCCTTCCCGAGATTTATTCTCCAATGATGTGAACTCGCACAAAACGGTCCCGGGCCCTGACTTGATCAAAATCTGCGAAGTAGATCCGGCCAAACTCACCCAGAATCATCTCGGAATCTGTAATTGGGATCGTAACGGAACGACCTAAAATGACTGATCTGAGATGAGCATCGGTATTTAATGACCAGGATGGAAGTTCATCTCTTCCTTCAGCAGCCTCGATATGCTCGGGGCCGGGGTGTAAATATTGGTGTTCTGTGAGACAGGTGGGAATGATTTTTTCAAATACATTCACAAGATCTTGCATTAACAGATCAGTTCCATAATAATTTTTATCATCAGATGCCTCTTGAATTAATACACTGCAGGTAGTGTGTTGGGAAAATACAACCAGAATCCCGTTTTTTATATTGGATTCAGATAACACATCAGATACTTGGTCTGTGACATCTTCGAAGGTTGGCCTGGCAGCTGACTGTATTTTAAAATATTTCTGGTATACAGACATGATTTACTCCTTATTCATTTGAATGTGTTTCGTCCCATGCTTTTCGTACATTACTTAACATTTCATCCAGCATGGCTTCCGGATTTTCTGCTTTGATAATCCCGCTTGTGGATCCAGTAGCCTGAGCACCAGCTGCAATCACATTATAAACATCCTGGCCGCAACTTATCCCGGCACCGTGAAGGATTCGAATTGCAGGATTAATTTCCCAAACCAGCTGATTGATTTTTTGAATAACCTGCTGATCGTTTTTAGGGCGTTTTCCTGTGCCGATCAACTCCGGTAATTCGGCCAATAATATATCAGGGTTCAATTTGGCAATAGCTTGAATTTCATCTAAATTTCCAGCACATACTAAACTGGCTAATCCTACTTCTTCTGCCCGGCGAATCGTCTCAGCAATGGTCTTGAGGGGAAGGGGTTTTTCAGCATGATTGAGCAGCACGCCAACAGCTCCTGCAGCTTTTAATGCTTCCGGAAGGACCGCACCGATACCTTTCCCGATTTTAAGGGGATCCATGTGTTGGGCAAAAATTAGTAAATTCTCTGTTTCTTGCGCCAGGAGGCGGATGTCCACATATTGGGGAGTGATGATCAGGGGAATGTTGTATTTCAAGCTTACCCGATCTGCAAATTTTGCTAATCGAAGGAGCTGTTTACCATAAAGGTAAGCTTTAGGTCCAAATTCAAAGAAAGGAGGAGAGATCCTGAAATCCGGGTTCATTGATTGATTTTTCCTCGATATTATTAATTATTTTGATAGATCTCGAAATCCCAGGTTGGGGCGCCAAGAGCGGATAGAGCTGCCTTGATCTCACCCTTCAAGCCAGGTGGACAAAGGGCAACAACACAACCTCCGCCGCCTGCTCCCATTTGTTTTGCACCCCAGGCTCCAGCATCAAGCGCTGTTTTACTGAACAAATTTAGGCGGTCAGTTGAGGTGCCCATGATATTTTCTTCGTTTTGCTGCTCCGTCATCAATTTTCCTAGAGTCTCTAGATCGTTTGTCAACAAAGCATGTTTTCCTTTTTCAACTAAATCCACCACTCGTGTCAGAGAGTCAATTAGAATCCTATCCTTTTCACGCAAACGATTTTGGAGCCATTCTTGAATTTCTTGAGTGTTGTGAGTATCTTGAGTATCGGCCACAATGATGGGCAAGGAAGCCACGGGAATTGGCTCGACTCCGGGTTTTGGTCCGGTATAGATATAGGTCACGCCCCCATAGGCAATGGCGTATTGATCCATGCGCCCACACTCGATTCTTAGGTCCTCCCGCTCTATGAGAAAGGAGAGTTCAGCGATTTCCGAAGTGTCCAGATTAAAATTGAAGGCTTTACTTAATACTCTTATAAATGCGATACAGAGCGCAGTGGAAGATGACATACCAGCGCTGACAGGTATTTGTGAGGTAATAACCGCCTGGAAACCAGATGGGATTTTCTCCTGAAATCGGAGGTAAACAGCTTCGAGATATCTAAGGGGAGAGTTTAAATCAGGTGTATCTCCAAGCATGAATTCTTCTTGAAAGTTGATATCCTCAGCAATGAGGATGATTTTTTTATCTTCCCGGGGCTGCAGCGTGATCTTTAGAAAAGCATTGATTGCTGCTGCGATGACCGGTTTTTCGATCAAATCTACATTGTCACCTAATAAACAGATTCGTCCCGGCGCTTGAGCAGTTATTGGGCCAGTAATTATTGACATCAGGGATTTTCTCCATTACCAGTACTGAAATCGGCTAAAAAAGACAGAACATACTGTAAATTCTTGCTTTTTTCCATTAATTAGTGAAAATTATAACATAAATGTCGAAAAACGAACGGATTATGTTGGTTTTATGTTCTTGTAATATGCGGAAAGTTGTGCTATCCTACGTAAACAGAAATCATTTACACAGAGCCGGTGGAGGCTCTTCGAAGGAGAAATCATGTCTGGGACAGGTGAGCAAATTCGTTTAGCCCGCTTATTTAATGGATCGGAAAACGCAGTGATTGTTGCGATCGATCACGGATTATATTTTGGGCCGCTAGAAGGTTTGATTGATCTGCCGAAAGTGATCAAGAATTTAACGCAGGCTGATGGCGTATTGTTAAGCGCTGGCATGGTTTCGCATTGCGCTGATTTTTTTAAAAAACGGGGAGCGCCCTCGATGATAGTTCGTTTAAATTGGGCGACAAATTATGTAGCGCCGTGGAATTATGAACATTCCCATTCTGTTAACCTCCTTTCTGTTGCTGAAGCTTTAAACCTTGGTGCTGATATTGTGGTTGGCAGTGTTACTTTAAAAACCCCCGATCAGGCAGAAGATGCCCGGAATGTAGAATTATTTGCCAGTTATGTGCAACAAAAATTGATAGCTGGTGTTCCGATTATTTGTGAGGTTTATCCAATTGGCGGGGATCACGCTCAGCCTGAGGATTTACAGGAACAGGTTGCCTTTGGCTGCCGTATGGCAGCTGAATTTGGTGCAGATTTGATAAAAACTTTCTATACAGGAAAAGGTTTTAGCAAAATTGCAGCAGCTACCCCCATCCCGATTTTTGCACTGGGCGCTTTGAAGAAACCTACCGAAAAAGACGCCTTATTAGCTGCAGCCCAGGCTATCTCCAGCGGAGCAAGGGGAGTTGTTTTTGGCAGGAATGTTGTTCAAGCTAAAGAACCAGAAAGGCTTCTGGAAGCTTTAAAAGAGGTTGTCAAGCAGGGAATGTCCCCGGATAAAGCAGCAGAAAAATATCACATTCAATAGCTATGGATTTATTACTGGGAATTGATATTGGTACTACATCTGTCAAGGCGGGAGTTTTCAGCATTGGTGGAGAGTGTTTGAGTGTCGCCCACCAAGATTATATCCTCCAGACTCCGGCGGTGGATCAAGTTGAGATCGACGCGGAAATATATTGGAGGGCGACCATCTCGGTTGTCAAGCAAGTATTAGGAAGTGGGAATATATCCAGTCATGATATTTCTGGTATAGGCGTTTCCAGCCAGGGGGAGACCCTTGTGGCTGTTGATGCTCTTGGGAATCCTGTTTTCCCTGCGATAGTATGGTTGGATAAACGAGCCCAAATTCAGGCAGAAGATCTTAAACCTCATTTGGAGAATGATGTATACCATCATACAGGCATCCCTGATATTAATCCAACCTGGACCGCTTGCAAGATCGCCTGGTTAAAAGATAATCAGCCGGAGATCTATCAAAAAACAGCCAAGTTCCTCTTGGTTCAGGATTTTATTATCTTCAAGCTCACAGGCCGGTTTGTTACCGATGGATCGGTTTCCAGTACAACGATGCTCTATGATATTGTTTCCCATAATTGGTGGGGAGATGCCCTTGATTTGATAGGACTCGAGCCCGAAAAGCTGGCAAATATTTCCAACCCCGGAAACATTGCCGGTGATCTCACGCCAGCAGCAGCTGAGATCTTGGGACTCCCGTCAGGAGTACCTGTCGTCCTGGGAGGTATGGATCAGGCAGTGGGCGCAGTTGGGGCAGGCAATATTGTATCGGAGATGGTATCTGAGACTACCGGCGGAGCTCTGGCCATCCAGGTAACTTTAAATAGACCAGATTTGGATCCAACTCACCAGGTTCCTGTATATCTCCATAGTGTGCCTGATCGTTATCTATTTGTTCCTGTGTGTGATACAGGTGGTATGGCTCTGCAATGGTTCAGGGATGTTTTTAATTCTGCCGAATTTGACCAGGCCAAAAAGGACAACCAGAATATATATGATCTGCTAACCAGATCAGCAGCTGAGGTCCCGGCAGGATGCGAAGGTTTGATTATGCTTCCTCACTTGATGGGCGCATTCAGTCCTGAATATAATGCTCAAGCCCGCGGAGCATATGTAGGTTTTACTTTGTATCACAAAAAAAACCATTTTACCCGAGCAGTATTGGAAGCCGTAGCTTTTATGCTGCGGAGGAATTTGGAGTTAATTAAAAAATCCGGAATCGAGATTCAGGAAATCCGTTCGACAGGCGGGGGAGCGGCCAGCCGGTTATGGAGGCAGATCAAAGCCGATGTATGTCAGATCCCTGTGGTGACATTAAAGAATAATGATACAGCACTGATGGGCGATGCTATTTTAACTGCCGTAGCAGCGGGATTTTATAGCTCTCCAGAAGATGCAGTGCTGAAAATGGTCACTATCTCAGAGAAATTATCGCCTATCCCTGAAAATAGTGTTATCTATGAAAATGTATATCAAGATTATTGTAGATTAAACGATGTTTTGGATCCTTATTTTCGCCGTTGATAGCACTTTTGTGATCAAGATGCAGCTGAGTAGAATAAAATCATAACCTGCCCAATTAGCTTTCAGGAGGAATTTTATGAATAACAAACCCAAAATCGGATTATTTGTGACAGCGTTGTTAGAGGATGACTACAATAAAACGGGTCATATGCGCCCGAAGATGAGTGAAGCTACGGATCGGATTGCCCAAATATTAGCTCCTTATGGCGAGGTCATTAATCCGGGTTTTATTGAATACGAACCGGATGCTGACCGAGCGACCCAGATTTTTAATTCATCTGAGATTGATTTGTTGATTGCTATTGAGTTGGCTTATCAAAAAGGCATCATTCCAATGCGGACCCTGTTGCGAGTGAATGCGCCAATTCTGGTCTGGAATACGCAGCAAATTCGCCGCTTACCAGAGGATGCTGATTTTGACATCATTATGGAAAATTCCGGCATGGCTGGCCTTCCGGAATTAACGAGTGCCTTAATCCGCAGCGGGGTTCCCTTTGATCTTCTTACCAGTCATATAGATGATCCGGAAGGACTCGAGCAGATTGGACAATACGCAAAAGCTGCCGGAGCAATCCGCAGGTTGGAGAAAATGCGGATTGGGATCATCGGCCATCCTTTTGAAGGTATGACGGATTTAATGGTTGATTACTTAAGTTTCCGAGATATTATCGGACCGGTCTGTTGGCCCCTTGAACCTGAAAAGGTTGCTATCCTGGCGTCTCAAATGGATAGCGAAAGAGTAAAGAAGTTTATGAAGGATCAAGCCCAGAAATATGACGCCAGCGAAATGCCAGATGATCTTTTTGAGCATTCTGCCAGGCTGGCTCTTGCGCTGCTGGATGTTTCCCGGGAGTATAAATTCGATGGTTTGGCGACCTTTGACCAGATCTGGCTGACGGATCCGCGAGTAGGGATCATCCCCAGCTATGGTACAGGATATCTTTGTGCAGAACACGTCCCGGTAGCGACGGAAGCTGATGTCACCACTTTATCAGCGATGATGATCCTTCAGGAACTGGCAGGAGAGGCAACTTTCTTGGAGAATTATGTGATCGATTTCGATGAAGATGCCATCATCCTCTCCCATGACGGACATGGGAATCCTGCGCTGGCGGCAAACCCTAAAGATGTTCGTATCAAACCGAGCATCTATTATGAAGGTGTGAATGGGCGAGGAGCGGGATTGGAATTTGCCTATAAACCAGGTCCGGTAACCATCCTCTCATTAATTCCTCTGGGAGATGGGGATTGGCGATTAATTGTTGGTGAGGGTGAATCCCTCCCGATCCAGCCTCGTCCGGTTGCGGCACCCCAAATGCTCTTCCGCTACAAAAATGGCACGATCACGGAATTTTGTGATCGCTGGCTATTAGCAGGATCTCCCCATCATATGGCACTGGCGTATGGACACCTTGCTGATCAAGTTGAGAAGGTTGGAAATTTATTAGGAATTGAGGTGGTATCGATTTAGTTCCCTAAACAACCCGCTTTCCGGGTATCAGGTTACCAGAATAGACCGATACCCGGAAGGCATGGAAACCATAATTATTTATTAACCAAACCTGCTCTTCCTGTTCTGCGGAGCCGGTATGTGAATACAAAGAGAAATTGCGTATGATCTCCATCAATGCCCATCAGGTCAAACTCGATGACGAGGAAGGATTATTGCCTTGGTCTTCCTACGATGATGTTGTCTGGTTGGCAATGGATTTCATCCACCGTTGTCCTGTAGATCAAAGGACAGGGCTGCCATGGTATCTCGCCTACTCGTGTTTCTGGACCGATCCCCTGCGGCCAACGATCTGGCCTGATAATCCGGCTGGTAAGTTCGCCATGGCTGTGGAAACCCTTGTGCGATATTACGCTTACTCCGGAGAGGAGTGGTTCACAGAAGTCGTCCGGACGATGTTAAATCGTTTGATCGATTACCATACATCTGCCGATGCTGCCTGGCCCCGGATTCCATATGCATCAGCTGAACCAATCTTCGGTAATTACTTCGGTGCCAGGGCAGATGGCCATTATATTACCGAGCCGGATAAGGTTGCCCAGGCAGCTTGTGGATATGTATTGTTTTATAAATTTACAGGCGAAGATAGTTATCTTGATCACGCCTTACATTGCGGCCAGGTGCTGGCAGAAAAAATTGGCAGCCCTGATGAAAATAATTCACCCTGGCCGTTCCGGGTTGACGTAAGAGACGGAACAGTTGTTGAAGCTTATACCAGTCATGTGATTCCGGCTATCCGCCTTTTTGACTCATTGAGAGATCTTGGCCTGGATCCAGATAACAAGTTACTGACAGCCAGGGAGATTGCCTGGTCGTGGTTAATGGATTTTCCAATCCGGAATCAGTGTTGGAAAGGATATTTTGAGGATATTCGTCTGGATCCCGAGAATAAAAATCGCGATCAGTACAGCGCCCTGGAAACTGCAAGATTCCTGCTCATGAATCCCGACCAGGATCCCTCCTGGCAGGTCCATGCCAGGGAAATCATCGCTTGGGTCAAGGATACCTTAGGGGCAGACCCGTTCTATAAAGCGGTTCCGATCCATGAACAGATGTTTTGTTTCCATGTCATGGGATCCCATACCGCCAGGTTTGCCGCTATCTGTGCTCTTTATGCCAGCTGTTCGGGGGAGCAGGAATATGCAGAACAGGCACGGCGGGCATTGAACTGGAGTACGTATATGGCTGATGACCAGGGTTGGGTCCGGGTGGGTACCGATGAGCCAGATTATCACAACCAGTGCTGGTTCACGGATGGATACTTTGATTATGTTCCCCATTTCCTGGACGGGATGGGGCTTATGCCTGAAACGGCACCCGGGGGAGCGGATCACCTGCTCAGGAGTTCATCGATCGTGAACAGTATTTCCTACGATCCCTTGCACATTAACTATCAGACTTATGATGAGTCTGGTGTGGAGCTTTTGAGTCTGACATTTATACCGACAATTATCCGCAGCAATGGGATCCGGCTGGAAGAGATAACGGACCCCACACAAAAAAGCGGATGGAGTTATGATCCTGACCGACATTTATTGCAGGTTTCTCATTCTGCTCCTGATGTGGAAGTGATTGGATTTTAAAGGGACTGGTGCGCTGATGGAAGTTCTAAGTAACAAACAGATCAAAAATAGGAGAAGATTACTGGACTGGCTCCCTGTTCTGCCCTTCTTGATATTTTGCCTGGCGATAATGATCCTGCCCTTGTTCTTTATGCTCAGGGGTAGCTTTACGGGTTCGGAAGGCCAGTTCACCCTGGAGCATTATGCCAAAATGAAAGCTTCGATCTATGCCAGTTCGTTTAAGAACAGCATCTTGCTTTCCGGGATAACTGCGCTTCTGGGAGTTTCTATAGGTACAATAGTTGGATATTTTATTTGCCACTTAAAAAGTGAACGCGCCAAAGAACTGGTAACGGCTCTTTGTGATGTCACATCCAATTTCTCCGGCGCTCCCCTGGCTTTTGCCTTCATTGTAGTACTGGGCAGCAATGGTGTGTTAACACTGGCGTTAACAAAATATCTCAATGTTGATCTGTATCCCGAATTCAGCATCTATTCCTTTTCAGGCTTAATCCTGTCATATACATATTTCCAGCTCCCATTAATGGTGTTATTGATCATTCCGGCAATAGCTGGTTTGAAGAAGGAATGGGAAGAGGCCGCCCACGGATTGGGAGCCAGCACTTTTCAGTACTGGCGATTAATAGGGATTCCAGTTTTGTCACCAGCGATCACTGCAGGACTGCTGCTGTTATTTGCTAACGCATTTGGTGCATACGCCACTGCCTACACACTCACGGAATTTCGATACCCGCTGGTGACACTGCAGTTGGGGTTCCTCTTAACGGGAGAAGTCTTCCGCGATCCCGGTGCAGGCGACGCAATGGGGATTCTGACTTTACTATTAATGGGAATCTCGATTCTGTTCTATCAACTTGCTGTCAAACAGGGAAGAAAATGGCAACAATGAAGAAAAAAGGTCCACTCCCGGGTTTGTTTATTGGCGGTTTTCTATTTTATATGCTGCTGCCAATAGTAGCGACATACGCCTTCTCAATAGCTACGCGGTGGGATAGGACTATCCTTCCAGAAGGTTTAACATTGGATTGGTATAAAGTCGCTTTCATGGATAGATGGTTTTTGATCGTATTTAAAAATTCTCTGGTGCTTTCATTCAGCACTGTCATCGCTAGTATCCTGATCATTGTTCCTACTGCGTACTGGGTTCATTTACGTGTTCCTCGAGCAAGGCCGATTCTGGACCTGATCAGCACACTGCCATTTGCTATCCCTGGCGTTGTGCTCTCATTGGGTTTGATAAGGCTCTATGCCCAACCTCCGTTAATGCTGGCCCGCACCCCCGCAATGCTGGTGGCAGCTTATGTGATCTTTACCATGCCTTTTATGTACCGTCCGGTAGTAAACAGTTTGAAAGCGGTCAATATTAAGGTCCTAACTGAAGCAGCCCAGAGTTTGGGATCATCCTGGCTGCGTACCCTACGCCAGGTGATTTTACCGAACATCATGCCCGGAATTATCAGCGGAGGTTTACTGGTATTTGCGACTATATTCGGAGAATTTACGATCGCGACTTTTCTGGTGGGAGCTCGATATAAAACATTCCCAATGCAGCTGGTGTATTACACCCGCAGGGATGGCAGGATTGCTTCTGCCTATTCGGTGATCAGTTTTACAATCGCCTGGGTTAGTTCATTAATCATCCTCTGGGTTGCGGCCTGGGGAGCAAAGAGGACATCCGGATCCGGGCATTCAATAAAAGATAAAGATCTACAGATCAATATCGCAGGAGACCAAAAATGAGTTACCTCGTTCTGAAAAACCTGAACAAGGCTTATGAAGGTACGATCGCTGTAAATGACTTTAATCTTCAAGTTGAGAAAGGGGAATTCATCTCTCTTTTAGGTCCATCGGGTTGTGGAAAAACAACTACACTGCGGATGATAGCCGGATTTGAAACGCCAGATAACGGTCATATCCAGTTGGATGGCGAGGATATCACATCAGCTTCACCCAATCAACGCGGTATGGGTATGGTATTCCAGTCCTACGCTCTATTCCCGAATATGACTGCCTGGAATAACGTGGCATTTGGTTTGCGTGTTTCCAAGCAACCTTCAACAGTGGTTAATAAACGTGTAAATGAACTGCTGGATTTGGTTGGTTTGGCCGATGATGGCCATAAATATGCTGCTGAAATGAGTGGGGGTCAGCAGCAGCGGGTGGCTCTTGCCCGGGCGTTAGCTATCGAACCGAGAGTTCTGCTGCTGGATGAGCCTTTGAGCGCATTGGACGCTGTTGTCCGAGTTTCACTTCGCCATGAAATCAGACGCATCCAGACTGCTCTTGGAATCACAACTATATATGTGACCCATGACCAGGAGGAAGCCCTCTCGATTTCAGATCGGGTGGTGGTTATGCGCCAGGCTGTGATTGAACAGATAGGTACACCAGAAGAAATATATGTCCAACCCCAAACCCATTTTGTGGCAACATTTGTAGGCACTATCAACCAATTTCCGGGAATTTTAAAAGACAGCAAACTAGGATTAGTAGCATGTCATTCAGGGGATTTGAATTTGTTTGTTCCTCCCATCACTGACGGAAAGGTGCAGGATGGTGGTGCGCTCACAATTATGGTGCGACCGGAAGAAATCCGTGTAAATAAAATTGGAACAGATCATGATCTTTCTAATTCGCTGGATGCGAATTTAAAAACAATCACCCTGTTAGGTCCTGTAACTCGACTGACACTTGAATATCACGGTCAATCTATTTTCGCTGATATCAGAACGGTTGATCGACATCGATTTGATCTAAACAAACCTGTACAGTTATCTTTCTCACGCGAAGCCTGCAGCATAATGCCAAAGGTTGAGCTTTCCAATGGTGATAACTGACTCGAATATAAAAAAGGAGGTAATTATAAAGATATTTCAACTCTTGGTTTTACCTGAAACCAATAACAACACAAAAGTGATATTAGTTCTTTGGAGGAATTGAAGATGAAAAAAAGATTAATACTGAGTATATTGCTAATTGTTGCGTTGATGATCTCGCTATCAGCTTGCAAGCCAGCTGCTCCGGTCGAAGAAGTGCAGGAAGAGGAAGCTGCACCGGTTGAAGCCGCTCCTGCGGAAGAAGCAGAAGAAGAGCCTGCAGCAGAAGTTGAAGAAGAAGTTGATCCAATGGCAGCTCTTGTTGAAGCAGCCCAGGCGGAAGGAGAGATCGTTAGTTATGGCTTGCCGGATGATTGGGTTAACTACGGTGGTATGTGGGAGCTTTACGATGCCGCTTATGGCATTCCTCACCTTGATACCGATATGGGAAGTGGTGAGATCATTGCTGCTCTGCAGGCTGAAGCAGGTGCTGGTGTAGCTGATATCACAGATCTTGGTGTAAACTTTGCCAGCCAGGTCGTTGAAGATGGGCTCTCGCAGGCCTATAAACATGCTTACTGGGATGAGGTCCCGGATTATGCAAAAGATGCTGATGGCTTGTGGTCAGCTGCCTATTGGGGTGCGATTGGATTCTGTGTGAATACAGATCTCGTTGATACTGTCCCGACCAGCTGGGCGGAATTGCTGGATGAGCAGTATGTTGGTAAGGTATCGATGAAAGACCCCCGAAAATCAGGCACCGCAAACTCAGTGGTTCTTGGAGCTGTTTTCGGCAACGGTGGAGATGAGACAAACGTTCAACCGGGTATCGATTACTTCACCCAAATGTTTGATCTTGGCATTTTGAATGCGGTCTCTCCCGGGACATCACAGATCCAGGCAGGAGAAGTTGCCATCGCATTATTCTGGGATTTTGATTGCCTGAGCAAAGCGGATGATCTTGGTATGCCGCTGCAATTGGTAATCCCCAGTGATGGGACAGTTGCTGGTTTATACACCCAGTTCATTACTGCTGGTGCACCCCATCCCAATGCCGCAAAATTGATGTTGGAACTTGAATTCTCCGATGCTGGACAGTTAGCCTATGCTCAGGGATTTACACATCCGATCCGGAATATTGAATTGCCTGATGAACTAGCGGCGAAATTCCCCCCGGCGGAAGCTTATGACTCCGTGTCCTTCCCGAAAGATTTCTCAATGTTAACTGACGCAGCTGCCAAAATTGCAGAAGGTTGGGAGAATATCGCTCAATAAGGTTTGAAGTTTTAACCCTTAGAAACATGGTACGGAAGTGAATCATTAGGCTTTCGTACCATGTTTATCATCTTGTTTCTCAATTCGAAATCAGGTATTTTGATTTGATTCGGATTTTTTGGTTCAGTAAATTTATTTTGCTGCTAGATTGTATTAGCAGAATAGCAATTGATAACTTCCGTTCTGATCATTAGTGGCACAATATGTCAGATGGTTTATTCATTTCTTGACACCATGGTAAATTATATTATGGATAACCCCGGGTTCAAAACTATGTTCTGTTCGAAGAAGAATTGATGTATGAATTTTGGGTTTGTTTCAACGAGATATAACAATCTATTTTCTTTCTATTCGGGGAAGCCAACCGGGGTGATAACATCTAAGCTCCAGCCTAGGAATAATTATGGAAGAACAACTGAATGCCCGACAAAGAAGGGACCTGATAGCCCGCTATATCCGAGATCGGACTCAGGTGAAAATGGCAGATCTAATGAAGGAATTTGGATTGACCGACACGTCCATCCGCCGAGATCTTTCAATATTGGAAAAAGAAGGGATGCTGCGAAGAGTCCACGGGGGTGCTGTTTCAACAAGTGAAGGGCTCCAGATCATGGATTTTGAAGATCGAAGAGCGCATTTCAGAACAGAAAAAAGGATGATCGGCGCTTCTGCTTCAGAATTTATTCATCCTAAAGATGTGGTCTTATTCGATTCTGGAACAACGGTTTTACAGGTAGCGAAACATATATCAAGTTCCCTGCGTCAAATTGGTTCACTTCGGATTGTCACGAATTCAATCCTCTTACTGGATGAAGTTGGCCTGTGGGCTTCGCCAAACCTGTTATTACTTGGCGGGATCTACCTTCCCGAACACCGGGCAACGGTTGGACCTGAAGTATTAGAAAGTCTTAAAAAGATTTCTGCCCAACGAGTATTTCTGGGTTGTGATGGTCTAACCCTTGATGGGGGAATTACCACAGCACATCCATTAATTGCTGAGGCCGGCCGCGCGATGGCTTCCAGCGCTGAACAGGTTATAGTCTTAGCTGATCACAGCAAATTGGGTATAGCCGGGTTTGTGCCTATTATGGATATAGACAATATTGATGTATTGATTACAGATCCAAGTGCTTCCGACCAGATCGTAGAAGATCTCCGGAAACGAAATGTCAAGGTAATAATCGCGTCTGACGACTATCAAGATTAATTTCTAAAAAACTGAAAATCTGCAATCACGGATATTGTGGTTGTTTTGATTTTGGTTGTCCACTTCATCCTGTTCAAGCCGCCGAAAACCATTCACGCCAGATGAATATTCAGCTCAGCGCCAGCGCCATTTAGTCTGCGAGTTACAAGAAACAGGCAATTTTCCAAGTCCTGCCTATCCTGTTTTCCAATTTTTACATCCGCTACCAGACGATCAGACAACCCCATTCTTGCGGATGGTTTTTTTTAACTTTTAAACAAAATCATCTATTTTGCGGATGACAGAAAAGTAGTTATTGTTTATGCTCTTTACATTGCTGCGCAGGATTCCAATATTAAAAATCAACATACCTCCAGAAAGGAACCGGAAGGATGTAAAAAAAATCATCTTTTTTGTTTATGGTCCACCTTGACAACATTGACAGTTTTAGCAGGGTGTATTAAAGCTGATCCCGCATCGGAACCTCTGGAAATCCCTTTAACTGCGGAACGGGAGGGAGATGATTCTCCGGTTATTGATGGGGTTCTGCAGCCGGGAGAATGGGATCAGGCTGATCTTTTTTATTTTGAGGACGGGAGTGAGTTATACATAGATCAAGATGGTGAGTATCTCTATCTGGCGATCCGCTCCATTCCTGATGAAATGATCGCTGGTAATGTCTTTCTGAAAAGCGGAGACCAAATATCCATCCTCCATACATCAGCAGCCCTGGGTACTGCAATCTATCAGCGTGAGGCAGATTCATGGCGTAAAATCCAGGATTTTATGTGGTGCTGCCGTTCGAGGATTGAGAGTGAAACAGCCAGGCAGGAAAGAGAGGTCTTTTTAAACCAAGGTGGTTGGCTAGGAATTAACTCCTTCCTGGGAAATGAGAATGAGCTGGAATATCAGATCCACCTCTCCGGGTCAGCTCAGAATCTCGCGGTAAACTTTATCAGCGCTGATAACCCGGACAGAAAACAGGTCTGGCCGGTTGGTCTGGTTGATGGACCTGCCCAGCCTCCCGAGGGAGGATTTCCGGAAATAATGGATTTTTCTCCCAAGGATTGGCAAGATCTGGAGCAGCTGCCATGAAATGGATGAGCACCTTGCAGTATCTTGTTTTATATCCTTTTCTTTTCAGTATGCTTTTAGGGGGATGCCGTGGAAATGCGGTCCAACCGGTAGATGTTCCTTCATCGATCAACTCCTCAACAACTGAATCGGGATATCCTTTAGAAGCTGGCAGCAGGGAAACCAGGGAGCAGGATGGCATGACGCAGCTCTATGTACCCCCCGCTACCTTTTTGATGGGGGCTGAAGAATCTGATCCAGAGGCCGGGGAAGGGGAAAAACCTGCCCATCCAGTAACCCTGGATGGTTACTGGATCGATGAAACGGAAGTTAGCAACATGCAGTATGTCCTCTGCGTAGAGGCTGGGAAGTGCGCTCCTTCAAAATTTGTTGATAATCAGCTTTATAACGGAGAGAACTACCCGGTAGTTGGAATCGATTGGCTGGATGCCCAGGATTACTGTACCTGGGCAGGGGGAAGATTGCCTACCGAGGCTGAATGGGAGTACGCTGCCAAGGGTAATGAAGGTTTTATCTATCCCTGGGGAAATGAGTATGATGGAAATTTCCTGAATGCCTGTGATCTGAACTGCAGCGAATCCTGGGCAGATCTGGAAGTTGATGACGGATTTTCAATGAGCGCGCCTGTTGGCAGTTTCCCGGATGGGGCCAGCTGGGTTGGCGCATTGGATATGGCTGGAAATGTCTGGGAGTGGATCCAGGATTGGTGCGGGGAATATGATCACGGATCCCTGGAAAACCCCCCTGGACCCGATGATGGGCGATGTAAGATCATCCGGGGTGGGGCCTGGGCCAGTCCGCCTGCCGGTTTACGGACCACCTATCGCATCATCAATACTAGCGAGATCAGTCCTGATATTCGACACCCCAATATCGGCTTTCGGTGTGTAATACCCAAATAATCAGAGGAAAATAATGAATAATGTAGTCAGAAATGTTCTATTAGGGGTTTTTATTCTGATCCCCCTGTTATTGATCCTGGGGGGATGTCAGCTCAGCCCGTCCATACCATCTGCCAGGCATGGTGCAAAGATGGTCTATGATCCTGTGGGAAAACAAGTCATTTTGTTTGGAGGTAGAGGAAAAGGTCAAATAGTGGGGGATTTATTAAGTGATCTCTGGGCTTATGATCTGGAGAAAGAAAATTGGCGGGAAATCAAGACCACCTCAGCACCACCTTCAAGATTAAGTCCAGGTTTTGTTTATGATCCCTCCCATCATCAAGTTGTTTTGTTTGGGGGGTACAGCAACAGGGGTCGCCTGGATGATACCTGGCTACTTGATCTGGAGAATTATCAATGGACAGAAGTAAATCCTGCTCTCAAACCACCAGCCAGGAGTGATATGGGTATGGCATATGACGAATCCAATCATCTCGTTTTGTTATTTGGGGGTTACTGTCTGGAAAATCAACGGGATCTTTGTGATGATACCTGGGTTTTTGATCCCAAGATGAATCGCTGGATTGAAATGGATCCCTTATCATCACCGCCCGTGATGTACGGACACTCGCTGAATTATGATCCACTTAATGAACAGTTTCTCGTTTGGGGCGGACATATGTCAAGTTTTGACCAGGGGAGGATGTCTTCCGCTGGTTATAACGATTCGATCTGGTTATATACTTATTCTGATAACCAATGGCAGGAGATCGATCCTGGTAATCAAAGCCACCCCTCTGCCCGATATTGGCATCAGGCAATCTTTGGATTGGAACCTTCAGGATTAGTTGTTTTTGGAGGAGATGGAGGGTACAGGTATTTAACTGATACCTGGTTCTTTGATCCAGAAAATGACAGCTGGTCCAGGATCAATTCAGAAAATACTCCCCCGGCCAGGATCGTTGGATCGTCGGTCTATAGTCCTGATTATGGACAAATTATTCTTTTTGGTGGTCTGGATGATGACTTTTCTAATCTAAAAGATACCTGGATTTATTCTGATAAATCTGGAGAATGGGAACTGATTTCTACCTAGTTGAGGTATAGTTAGGTTAACTCAGGATTAAAAATAGACAAACAGAATAAATCCATGAAACCAAGATCCCTGTTATCCCAGATCCTCCGGATATTTGCTGTTGTGATGGTAATTGTCTTGCTGACTGTTGCCATTGTTGCCGGGATCGGTTGGTGGGCTGGGTGGTTAACCGAGGATAAATTCAAGACAGCTATCCAGATCGCGGGACTGGTTCTGATCGGGATAGGACTTTTAGGAATTAGGGGGAATTGGGATAAACCCCGCAATTTTGAGTACCAATCCGGCAGGTCGATCACAAAAGACGACAGTTGGAAAAGAATCCAGCAGTCCCTGCTTGATTTTGCCCAGAGCTACTCTTTTTTATTGATCATGTTATTCGCCGGGGGGTTGTGTTTGGTCATAGGCTGGATGATGTGATTTTGGATGTTTCCTTGATTCTTTTTGTTTTATAAATCCGAATTACCAATACATACCTAAAATACATCTTAATTATGATGTATTTTATTTGGGTTGGATCAGGCCTGAAAGATTTCTCCAAAAACTCCTAATATTAAGCTCTTGACAATACTGTGTGATATACTGTATAATGCGAAGCATGATGATAAAAAATTCTCAATCAGAACTGTATCTCAAGCTCACCCAGGAACTCCGCAGGGGTATTCTGGTCCTGGCCGCACTCAGCCAGCTTACGGAGGAAAAATATGGCTATGCCTTAATGAATAGCCTGGCTGAAAAGGGTTTGGACATAGAACAGGGTACTCTTTACCCTCTTTTGCGGAGGTTGGAGTCCCAGGGTTTGCTGCAAAGCGAGTGGAATGTTGAAGGCTCTCGCCCCAGACGCTATTACGTGATCAGTCCAGAGGGCACTCAAACCCTCCAGGATCTGGCTGGGGAGTGGCGTGAAATAACAGAAGTACTGGAAAGATTATTGGCTGGTACTGCCAATCAAGGAGAATAAGATGACTTTATTAGATCGATATATCCAAGAAGTAGGGCGGCACCTGCCGCGAAAAAATAGGAGTGATATTAAAGCAGAGCTGCGTTCCTCATTTGTTGATACCCTGGAAGATCGATTTGGCCAGGAAGCAACAGAAGAACAGACATCTGAAGTGCTCAAAGAATTTGGCCAACCTCGTGATGTAGCAGCTTCCTACCACCCCCAGGGCCAATATCTTATTGGACCGACATTGTATCCGATCTTTCGGATGGTGGTCTGGATCGTGATTGCCGCAGTGCTTGGGGCTCAAATTCTGGCCTGGGGAATCGGGCTCTTTGTTGATGGAGAAGCTTTTTCCGTTTTGGAAATGCTGGCGTCCCTGGTAGCCAGTGTTCCGGCCTCATTGGGCTGGATCATCATTACCTTTATGATCCTGCAGTATTTTGATGCCAAACCTCATCTAGAAAATGAACCCTGGGATCCAACAAAACTGCCTGAGATCAACACGGGTCAAGATATCAAGCGTGGCGAGCTGATCGTGAGCCTGGTTTTCAGCACATTGATCCTGGCACTGATCACTTTATTCCCGCAGTGGGTGGGTTTTATAACCACACCGGGTGGAGTATTCTATCCCAATCTAGTCATCCTCGAGTACCTGGTTCTGATCCAGGTTTCTCTGTTGGCCCATATGGTCCTGGATGTTTACATGCTTTGGAAAGGACAATGGAATATGGTGACCCGGATCATCAAACTCGGATTGAGTGTCTACAGCATCGTGATCTTGGGTTTTCTGGTTCAGGGCCACAACGCCTGGCTAACATCCCATTCTGCCGGAGGTTTATTTGAGGTTCTTGAATCCATTTCCGGAATTTCAGATGGCGGCTGGGAAATTGTAGGTATGCATGCTTTCAGGCTGGCATTTTTTGTAGCGCTGGTGGTGACGACCATAGAACTATTCGTTGACATTTTCCGGATCATCCGGAACAAAATCCAAGAAGATAATATATCAGCCAAAGATTTTGTTCTGAAAGTTGAATAACTCCTCCAGAAGAGCATCCAGAAATCCTTAGGGACGAAGTCCTTTCAAAGGACTCCGTCCCTTTCAAATCCCCGGAGTTTAAAAGGGACTCCGGGATTTTTTATGTTTTTATGGTTTAATCCTGCAGGAGGTTTTTTTTATGTGTGATACCCTGATCGCTGCTGCAAATGTGACTAAAAACAAGTTTGCGCTTTTCGCAAAGAATTCTGACCGCCCACCTAATGAAGCCCAATTCCTGGACTGGGTCCCTGCTCGGACCCATGGGCCCGGGGATATTCTAAAATGTACCTATATCGAAATTCCCCAGGTTCAGCAAACCCATGCCGTTTTATTATCCCGACCGTTCTGGATGTGGGGAGCGGAGATGGGAATCAATCAACACGGCCTGGCGATCGGCAATGAAGCTCTATTCTCGAAGGTCCCGGCCAATAGGGAACTGGCCCTGCTGGGTATGGATTTGCTGCGCCTGGCCCTGGAACGGGCCAAATCCGCTCCTGAGGCAGTAGATGTCATAGCTGATCTGCTGGAAGAGTTCGGGCAGGGAGGATCGCATATTCAACCCGGCCATCTTTATTACCACAACAGCTACCTTATCAGCGACTCGCGGGAAAATTGGGTGCTGGAAACCATTGGAAAACAGTGGGCAGCTCGGAAGATCGACCCCATTTACAGCATATCCAATTTGATCTCTCTTGAAGGGATTTGGGACCAGTCTTCTTCTGGATTAAAGCAGTACATTTTAGATAAAGGATATGCTCGATCAAAAGACAAGATTAATCTTACGAAAAATTTTTCTGACCTGGTTTATACAACTTTCAGTGATGGTAGCAGGCGTTGCGCCAGATCCCGGGAATTACTATCCCAATCTGTGGGTGAGATCCAGGTACAGACTATGGCAGCCATTCTTCGAGATCATACTGTCCATCAATCTCCTTCACAGGGAATAGCTGGAGCAGATATCTGCATGCATGCCAGCCTGGGTCCCATCCGGGTCAGTCAAACTACGGGATCGATGATCGCTTCCCTGCAAGAGGGGGATCCACTGGTTTTTGCTACAGGAACGGCGGCGCCCTGCACAGGCATTTTTAAGCCGGTCTGGGTGGATGCGCCGCTAGATCTCGGTCCGCCGCCAGGAGGTAATTTTGATCGAACGACAATCTTCTGGGCTCATGAGGAATTGCACCGGGAAGTGATCAAGAACTATCCCGACCGAGTAGCTGTTTATCAGGACGAGCGAGATGAGCTGGAAACAGAATTCATTTCGGGAGCCCTGGCGCTCCGGGAAGGATCTCTGGAAGATAGACGAGCTTATTCTGAGACCTGTTTTCAAAAGGCAGCGGTTATTGAGAAGAAATGGTTGGAGCGAGTCCTCAAGGTTCCGGAAAAACAAAGATTGCTG
>Ga0307441_1000218_pt1 | contig 22439 bp, 18 predicted proteins | sample SalMarWE160420MG_FD_202149 | JGI IMG/M metagenome (GOLD analysis project Ga0307441, IMG submission 202149) | Salt marsh sediment microbial communities from the Plum Island Ecosystem LTER, Massachusetts, United States - WE1604-20 | ecosystem: Environmental > Aquatic > Marine > Intertidal zone >... | reverse complement strand
TGCCTGCGGCGTAGCCCTCGGCATTGTCGAAGAAGTTGACGCCGGCCTCGAAGGCCGCCGTCATCATCTCGCGCGCGACGTCCTCCCCGATCTGCTCGCCGAACGTCACCCAGGCGCCGAAGGACAGGGCCGACACCTTCAGGCCCGAGGAACCAAGATAGCGATACTGCACGTGCAACCGCCTCCTTCGTGGTCGCGGGCCCGTGGCGTGAGCCCGGCCCCCTTCGCGCAATGGCATGCGCGCTGTCGAGCCTACCGGCTCCGGCCGAAGCGCGGATGCGTCGTGGACGACACGGCTGCGTGGGACGCGGCAGGCCTTAGGCTTGAGGCATGAGCGCGCCCGAGCTCGCGCCACCCGGGAGCGCCGGCGCAGCCGCTGCCGAGCGGCCGGCTTCGCCCTGGTCGGTGCCGGCGGAGGCCGTGCTGCGTGCCCTGGACGTCGACGCAGGGCACGGACTCGAGGCGCGCGAGGTGGCGGCGCGGCTTGCGCGGTACGGGCCGAACGCGTTGCGCGAGCCGCCGCGGCGACGCGCCTGGCAGATCCTGCTCGCACAGTTCGAGAGCGTCCTGGCGGCGCTGCTTCTGGCCGCGGCGCTGGTGTCGGCGGTGTTCGGACAGTGGATCGAGGCGCTGGCCGTGCTGGTGGTGCTGGCACTCAACGCCGCCATCGGCTTCGTCACCGAGCTGCGGGCCGTGCGCTCCATGGAGGCGCTGCGCAGCCTGGGCCGGGTCCATGCCACGGTGCGTCGCGACGGTGCGCTGCAGACGGTGGAGGCCGAGGCGCTGGTCCCGGGTGACGTGCTGGTCGTCGAGGGCGGCGACGTCATCACCGCCGACGTGCGTCTGAGCGCCGCCTCGAAGCTGCAGGCGAACGAGTCGGCGCTGACGGGCGAGTCGCTGCCCGTGACGAAGACGGCACCGCCCGTGTCCGAGGACGCACCTCTGGCCGAGCGCCGCTGCATGCTGTTCAAGGGCACCTCCATCACGCGCGGCTCCGGCGAGGGGGTCGTGGTCGCCACCGGCATGGACACCGAGCTCGGCCGCATCTCCGAGCTGGTGTCGAGCGCCGAGGATCAGACGACGCCACTCGAAGAGCGCCTCAACCGTCTCGGGCAACGGCTGGTCTGGGTGACGCTCGCGGTGGCCGCCTTGGTCGCCGCCACCGGTCTCACGGCCGGCAAGTCGTTGCCGCTCATCCTGGAGACCGCCATCGCGCTGGCGGTCGCGACGGTGCCGGAGGGCCTGCCCATCATCGCGACCATCACGCTGGCGCGCGGCATGCGCAGGATGGCCGAGCGAAACGCGCTCGTCAACCGTCTGTCGGCGGTCGAGACGCTCGGCGCCACCAGCGTGATCTTCACCGACAAGACCGGCACCCTGACCGAGAACCGCCTGGCGGTCGAGGAGCTGTGGCTCGAGCGCGGTCGCATCCGCGTCGCAGCGGACGCAGACGCGGACGCGCGAGCGCTCGCCCGGCCCGAGCTGCGCGAGGCCCTCGAGGTGGCGGTGCTGTGCAACAACGCCTCGCTCGGCGAAGCCCTCGGGCGCGGGGTGGGCGACCCCCTGGAGGTAGCCCTGCTCGAGGCGGCCAGCCGCGGCGGCGTCACGCGCGAGGCGCTCCTGGAGGAACAGCCCGAGGTTCGGGAGGAGGCCTTCGATCCCGACGTCAAGATGATGGCCACCGTGCACCGCCGTCCGGGCGAAGGCCCGCCGAGCTACCGCGTGGCCGTCAAGGGCGCGCCCGAGAGCGTGATCGACGCCTGCACGCGCGTGGCCGGCGAGGCGGGCACCCGCGAGCTGGACGACGAGGCACGCGCCACCTGGCTGCAGCGCAACCACGAGCTGGCCGCCGGCGGCCTGCGGGTGCTGGCGCTGGCGGGCAAGCGGCTGGACGACCTGCAGGGCGAGCCGTACCGCGACCTCACGTTGCTGGCACTGGTGGCGCTGCGCGACCCGCCGCGGCGCGACGTGAAGGCCGCCATCGACGGCTGCCGGAGCGCCGGCGTGCGCGTGGTCATGGTGACCGGCGATCAGCCCGTGACGGCGCTCAGCGTGGCGCGCTCGGTGGGCCTTTCCGAAGGCGAGCCGCGCGTGGTCGCCGGCCGCGACGTGGCCGCGCTGCTCCATGGCGACGCGGCGGCGCGTGCCCGACTGTTCGAGGCCGATGTGCTGGCGCGCGTGAGCCCGGAGCAGAAGCTGGCCCTGATCCGGAGCTACCAGGAGAGCGGCGCCATCGTGGCCATGACGGGCGACGGCGTCAACGACGCACCGGCCCTGAAGCGTGCCGACATCGGGGTGGCGATGGGCCTGCGCGGCACCGAGGTGGCGCGCGAGGCGGCCGACATGGTGCTCAAGGACGACGCCTTCGGCACCATCGTGGAGGCTGTGCGGCAGGGACGCATCATCTTCGACGACATCCGAACGTTCGTGGTCTACCTGCTGTCGTGCAACCTGTCCGAGATCCTGGTGATCGGCCTGGCTTCGGCGTGGGGGGCGCCACTGCCCCTGCTGCCGCTGCAGATCCTCTTCCTGAACCTCGTCACGGACGTGTTTCCGGCGCTCGCGCTGGGCGCCGGCGAGGGCGCGCCGGGGGTGCTGCAACGCCGGCCCCGGGACCCGCGCGAGCCGGTGCTGGCGCGTCGCCACTGGTGGACACTGAGCGGGTATGCCACGCTCATCACCCTGGCGGTGCTCGGCGCCTTCGCGCTGGCACTCGGGCCGCTGACGTTCCCGCGTACCGAGGCCGTGACGGTGTCGTTCCTGACGCTCGCGTTCGCCCAGCTGTGGCACGTCTTCGACATGCGCGAGCCCGGCAGCGGCCCGTGGCGCAACGAGGTCACCCGCAACCCCTGGGTGTGGGCCTCGCTGGCGTTGTGTACGGCCCTGCTGCTGGGCGCGGTGGCCCTGCCCGGCGCACGCGACGTCCTGACGCTGGCCTGGCCGAGCCTTCGCGGCTGGATACTGGTGCTGGCCGCCAGCCTGGCACCGACGCTGATCGGGCAGCTCGGCAAGGCGCTCGGGCTGGGGCGGGTGGCTTGAGCGTCGCCTCGAGCGGCCTCTGCCACGTCCATTGCGATCGGCCGGATGCCAACATCAGCCCCCGGGGAGTCGCCTCCCCGGGGGTACCATCTCCTCCATGCGGCGCCCGCGGCCGTGGGCCGCGGTGCCCTCAGCGCTTGGCCGGGCGCACGAACTCGACCTTCTTGCCGTCCAGATCGACGTGCTCGACCTTCCAGCCCGCCGAAAGCCAGGCCAGTGCCTGGGCGTGCGAGCTGGTGTTCGCCCACCAGGCCCGGTGCGCGAACGCCGACCTGGGCAAGGGCTTGTCCAGCACCTTGCTGATGTCGTCGAAACGCAAACCGACCTTCTTGCGCTCGCGCCCTACGCCCTCCAGGTGTTCCTGGAGCGGAGCGTAGCGGCTCTTCGGCGACAGGCTCGGCTCGCCGCCGGCGCCCGCCCGGGTGCGATCCAACCACATCCCCACCATGCGGTAGAACTCCGGGACACGCTCCACGGGTACCAGAACTTTCACTTCTGCCTGCGACATCCAGGGTCTCCTAAGGATCCACGGTGGTATCGATACTTCTCTGGGGGTGGACCATCTGCCAGCTTATCGAACACCGTGCCGCGCCACAAGTACGGCCTCACCGCCCCGGAACACACGCCAGCCGTGCCAGGGCCAGAAAATGCCCGGATGCTCGGCCGCGGCGGGGCAACCCGGTACCAAATTGCACCATGACGGTGAGTTCAACTACGTAACCGGCTAGCTCAGCGTGACGGGCTCGCCCCAGCTCTCGAAGGCCGCGTTGTGGCTGAGGAGCACCACCTGGCGCTCCCGCGCCACGCGTTCCAGACTGCCGCGCAGCCGTTCCAGGCGCTCGGCGTCCCAGTGAAGGAAGGGGTCGTCGAGAACCAGCGGCAGACGCACGTCGTCGGCCACATGGTCGGCGATGGCCAGGCGCAAAGCCAGCGCGAGCTGGTCCTGGGCGCCCCGGCTCAGCTCTTCGGGCGGGCGCTCGACAGCGTCGGGCTCGACCACCAGCACCCCAAAGTCGTCCAGGAGCCGTACCGTGCGCCCGGGCCGGTCCGTGAGCGTGGCGAAGTGCCCGGAGGCCAGCTCCTCCAGCCGCTCGCGATAGCTCCCCTGGAAGTCACGCACCGCCGCACGCAGCGCGATGTGCGCGTGGGCGAGCGCCTCGACCTCCGCGGTCAGCCGCTCGCGCCGCGCCAGCAGTCGCGTTCGCTCCGCTTCGGCCCGCGCCAGGTTCACACTGGGCTTGGCCTGGAACACGGCGAGGTCGCGGGTGCGCTCGTAGACCTCCGCTTCGGCCGCCTGCCGCGCTCCCCGCTCGAACGACAACCGTTCGTCGAGCGCCTCCAGGCGCTCGAGCATGCGCGACCGCTCGATCGGCTCGTCCGGGCCGGGAAGCTCACTTCGTCCCCCCACCACCGCCGCCAGCGCGCCCGCCTCCTCGCGGACCTCCGCCGCACGTCGTTCCACGCGTGTCACCAGGGCATCGAGCGACTCGCAATCGGCCGCGTCCAGCAGCGAGGCCAAGGCGTCGAACGAGCGCTCGGCCGCCTGAACGGCCTGCTCGCGCTCGTGCCAGCGCTCGAGCAGCTCGGTGGCGCCGACCCCGGCGCTGTCGAGCAGCTCGCGCACCGGTGTCACCATGGCGTCGCGGCTCTCCTCGGCCGCCAGCAGGTCGGCCCGCAACGCCGTGTAGGTGGTCTCACGCTCCTCCAGAACGGTATCGGCCACGGCCACCTCGCGGCGCAGCCGCTCGCGCTCGCCTCGGAAGGCGCGCCGCGCCTCGTCGCGGGACTCGGCCGCGGCGAGCACGTCCTCCCACGTCTTCTGGCTCAGCTTCGCCAGGAAGCCGCACAGCTCGGACACGCTGCGCGCACGTCCACCTTGCGCCTCGGCGAACGCGGCCAACCGGGGCCAGGGCGCGGGCATGGCCAGCGGCGAGCGTGCCGACACCTCGGCGGGCGGCACCCCGAACGTGCGCGAGCACAGCTCGCGGTGGACCTCCTCGCGCTGCAGGAGCGTGCGTTGCGCTTCCCGGAAGGCATCGAAGGCGGCGCCCGGCTCCGGGTAGGCCTCCTGGTAGGGTTGCATGCGGCGCTGGAAGGCATGGAGCTGCTGCCGCGCGGCCTCCGTCTCGTTCTCCAGGCGAATCAGGTCACGCCGGGTGGGGGCGGGCTTGGCCCGCCAGGCCTCGTAGCGCGCTACCAGGTCCTCCAGCTCGGGGCGGGTCAGCCCACGGAAGCGCCGTAGGCGCGCTCCCCCCATCGCCGGCGCACGCAGCAGCGTCGCCGCGCCGAGCGCCACCAGCAGCGCCAGGCCGGCGGCCGGCGTGCTCCCCACCAGCTGGTGGCCGATCCAGTACACCGCCGCGGCCAGCCCGAGAGACGCCGTCACCTGCACCATGGCGCGCCGCAGCCGCTTCGGGGGCGTGGCCAGGACCGCGCGCAGGCTCTCGGCCTCGAGGTCGTTGGGAAGGGCGGGATCGGGCACCAGCGCTCGACGGCGTTCGGCGCGCGCGTCGCGCAAAGCGTTCTCCAGCCCCTCGACGGTGCGCACCCTGGCTTCGGCCTCGTAGTCGTAGCGACGCAGCAGGCCACGGTCCTGCTCGGGCGCCAGCGCCAGCATGGCGTAGGGACGCAGCGCCTTGCGCGCCGCGGCGATCCCCTCCTCACGGGCGTCGAAGGCTTCCCAGTCGGCCACCGACTGGTCGGCGCTGGAGCGCAGCTCGCGGACCGCCGTGACCGTCAGTCCCTCGTCCTCGTCGTCGAACGGCGCGCCCGCCAACAGCCGCTCGAGCTCGCGCGAGCGCTGCGCGGCCTGCCTGCGCGCCTCGTCCAGCGCACGCGCCGCGGCCTGGCAGGCTCGCGCGGCCTCGTCGGCGCCGCGCTCCGCGGCCACCAGCGCCACCAGACGGGACTCGCCGTCCTCCGGCGCGTCGGCCAGCTCCGGCCACACCTCGCCTACGTGGCGGTGGGCCCGGGCGGCCTCCGCCTGCAGCATCTCCGCGCGGGCAAGCGTCTGCGCCGCCGCTCGTTCCGCCTCGACGCGCTCGTCGTAGGTTCTGCGCCTGGCCAGGTAGCCTCGCAACGTTTCGGCCTCGCGCTCGAGGCGCTCTGCCTCGACCTGGTGCTGGCTGCGACGCCCCTCGGCTTCGGCCAGCGCGCGCGCCGCCTCCTGGGCGCCGTCGGCCGCCTTCCGCCCTTCCTCGAGCCGCGCCTCCACCGCCCGCAGGGCCTCCTCGCAACGCTCCAGCTCGCCGTCGACGTCGCCTTCGGCGAGGCCCAGCCCCTCGGCGCGCCGAGTGCGGCGGCGCGTCTCCACCTCGAGCCGTGCCAGCGCACGCTCCACGCCGCCCCGGCCGGAGCCCACCAGCAGGCGCTGGACCTCGGCGCTCAGCCGCTCCACGCGGGGCAACGGCTGCGTCACGCAGAAGCTCTCCAGGTAGGCCCTCCGCTCGCCGAGGCCCACGGCCGCCGCAACCACCGATTTCACCTCGTCACCGGTCACGGCCTCGCGCGTCTCGGCGGCGCTCGCGCCTACCGCCGCAGCCCCGTCACCCAGCCGCCACAGCCGCGCCTCCGCCGTCGCCAGGTCCCGCTCCAGCACGTAGCGAACGCCGTCGACGCCCACGAACGTCAGCCGACCCGTCGCGCCGGACGCGACCGGGCGGCCGGGCTTTGGGTCGCCGGCTTGCGCCTGGCCGGCAGGCGGCGACGGTTGCCGGACCGCGGGACCGAACAGCACGTCCGCCAGGCCCTCGACGACGGTGCTCTTGCCCCACTCGTTGGGCCGCACCAGGGTTCCGAGCCCCACCGGGAAGCCCAGATCCAGACGCCCGACACCCGTCACGCCGGCCAGCTCGAGACGTTCCCAGCGCACCCCCACCAGGTGCGGACCGCGCCCGCGCGCAGCGCTGGACGCCGACGCCCTGGAACGGGCCCGCTTCGGGTCGCGCTCGTTCATGTCCTCGTCCCCGGTGCCGGCCCGCCCGACAGCGCGGCGATCCCCCAGCGCAGGCTCACCGCCAGGCGCCGGCGTGTCTCGCCACTGGCGCCGTCCATGCGCTCGAGCATGCGCGACACGAACGCCCCGCGGACGCTCGCCTCCTCGGCCCAGCGCGACAGCAGCTCAGGCGCCAGCACCTCGACCTCGTCGACGATCTCGAGGTGGAAGAACGACGGGGCATGCCGCTGCCGCAGCGTCTCCACGTCCAATTCCGGGAGCCACAGCGCGCCGCCCAGGCGCACGCGCTGCACCGCGTCGCCGTCGGCCAGCGCTGCGATGAAGGCATCGATCTCGGCCACGTCGTCGACGGGCGTGAGGTCCAGGGCCGTGTCCCGCACCGGCTGGACGCTCACCGGGATGTCCCGTGCAACGGCCCGTTCCCCGTCGAAGTCGACCAGCGCGACGGTGCCGCAGCCGCCGTCACCGACGGCCAGCGCCTCGGGCGCGCCGGGGTAGGCGGCCGGGCCGGCGGGGAACTCATGCCGGAGCGGGTCGTGCACGTGCCCAAGGGCGACGTAGTGGTAGCGCGCGGCGGCTAGCGCGTCGCTGTCCAGCGACAACGTGCGCTGGCCGCCGGCCGTGTCCAGGCTGCCGTGGAAGGCCGCCACGTGCACACCGGGCTCCTCGAGCCGCGGGAACTCGCGTACCGGCCGGTCTTGCGGGGTGACGCCGCCGGTGAAGGCCATGCCGTAGAGATGAACGCGCTGGCCCGCCAGGTCCAGGCTGGTCAGGTGGGCGGGCAGCGGCTCGCTCACCAGTAGGCCGGGCCAGTCGGCGCGCCTGCGCCGGTAGACGCTGCCGGAGTACGTGAGCTCGTCGTGGTTGCCGGGCACGGTGACGGGCAGCGTGCCGCCCCGTTCGAGCCGCGCCAGCTCCGCGAGCACCGTGTCGACCAGCTCTTCCGGTGGGTCGAAGTCGTCGAAGAGGTCCCCGGCCACGACGACCAGCTGCGCCTCCTCGGCCAGCGCCTTGTCGACGATGCGCGCCAGCACGCCGTCACGGCGCTGGCGCCGTTCGACGGCTCGCTCGGGCGGCCAATCGCCGGGTTGCCAACCGAGATGCAGGTCGGCGAGGTGGAGCAGGCGCACGTAACCTCCCTCGTGCCCTTGCATCGAGCCAGGGCACACGCCCTGCAAACCTGGGTCGCCACTCAACCGTAGCAGGTCCGCCCGCCCGAGGGCGGAAATTCCACTCTCTTCGACGACCCTGCCGCCGGTGTGAACGCGGCCGGCCCGGCCTTTACGCTGCGCTCATCTGGCCACCGTAGAGTCGGCCGAGAATGGGCCGAGGGGCCGTCGATCCCGCCACGCCAGGATCGCGCCGCCTGCGCAGCCAAGCTGTGCCCGGGCGGGTGGCCTATCCAAGGACCGGGCAGGACGGGCAGTGGGCCGCCCGGGGAGGGGCAGGGATGTGATGCAAGCACGGACGTCCAGCAGACCGAGTCACGGCGCCATGTGCCGGGTGCGGCGCCTGCGCTGGCTGACAGCGCTTGCCGTCACTGCGGCGTTGAGCGCGGGAGCGGCGCTGGCCGCGAGCACCATCGTGCCGTCGGTGACCGTCTCCGGCAGCGGCACCGTGTGGCAGTTCATCAGCAGTCACGCCGTCAACGCCCAGGCGAGCACCTGCTACCGGGCAAGCGCACGCCCGTCGGAAACCTTCACCTGCCTCAAGGCCGCCCTCCAGACGGCCGGTCTCGACGCGATGCTGCAGGAGAAGAACCACGTCACGTTGTTCGCACCGACCGATGCCGGCTTCAGGGACCTCGCGCACCTGATGGGGACCGGAGCCTTCCAGCAGCTCATGCAGGAGAAGGACCGGCTCACCAAGGTGCTGGAGACCATGATGGTGAAGGGTCGCTACACCAGCGCCGACCTCGCGGCGCGCGCCATCCCCGCGACGGGGCGCGTCCAGCTCGACAACCTGGCCGGGACGAAGCTGCGGCTCACCTTCGACACCTTCCCCCCCATCAACGGTCGCGTCAAGGTGGCCGTGGGCGAGGTCGGCTTCTACGCGGGTTGGACGCCCTACCTGACCGGCGAGACCACGTTGCTCGACAACGGCTCCGTCATCCCCCTGGACATGGTGTACGTGCCGACCGCCTTGCGCTAGCCGGGCATGCCGGGGCCGCGCTCAGCCCGCCTCGTCCGCCGAAGCGTCCGCACCGGCGGCGCCGTCCGGCGGCTCGGGTCCGGACCGCAACCGCCTGCTGGCGGCCTCTCCCGCCTGCCTCACGGCCACCCGGTAGCGGCGCTCGATCGCGCTGTCGAAGCGGCTCAGCGGTCCCGCCAGCGCGATGGCGGCGACCATGCGCCCCGGGCTCTCGAACACCGGCGCCGCCACCGAGAAGGCGCCGGGCTCGAAGTCGCCGATGGCGACGCACACGCCCTGCCGCCGGGAGCGGTCGACCTCGATTCGCAGGAGCTCGGGGTCGGTATCGCTCAGCTCGGTGTAGGCGGGGAGCCCTTCGCGTACCAGCCAGGCCATCAGCTCGGGGCCCCCGTAGGCGAGGAACAGCTTGCCGCTGCCACCGGCGTGGAGACGGGTGCGTTCGCCCACCGGCGACACCACCCGCACCGCCCGGGTCGACTCGCGCACATCGGCGATGACGGCGTCCAGTCCGTCACGAACCACCAGGTGAACGCTCTCGCCGGTGGCCTCGCGGAGCTCATCGAGAACCGGCGCTGCCAGGGCGATCACCGGTTGCAGGCGCGCTGCCTGGTGTCCGAGGCGCAGCGCTCCGTAGCCGAGCCGGTAGGTCTTGTCGCCGCCTTTGGCGACCAGGCCGTGCCCTTCGAGCGTAGCCAGGATCTTGAGCACCTGGCTGGCGCTGGTGTGCGAGCGTTCGGCGAGGGCCTGAAGCCCGAGGTCGGGGCGCTGGGCTACCAGCCCCAGGATGCCCAGCGCCCGGTCGAGGGCGTGGATGCGGTAGCGGGCCGGCGTGGACGCGCCGGCTGCGTCTGCCCCCGCGGTCTCGTCGACGGCGCCGGCCGCTGCAGCCGCCGGACGCGAAGCGCCTTCCGGATCCGGGCTCATGCCGCAGTCTAGACGACCGCCGCTTTCGCTGCAACGAATGGCATTTCTGGTGGAGAAAGCCGCCACAAGCGCGCGCAAGACAGATTCGCGTCGCTCACGCGATTCAGGCAGCCCACGTGGTCAAGAGCCCGCCACTGAGAGTGGGGCCGCGGCGCCGACCTGGTGACGACCGCCACGCCCACCGGCCGCACCGTCGCGAGGCGTCCAAGGCGACCTCGTGCGCGGCCGGCACGCCCGCGGCCCACGGCGCTGCAACCGCCCGACGACGATCGCCCGGCCTCAAGCCGGCACCCGCATCAACCAGCGGAACGCGAACGCCAGCAGACCCAGAAGCGTCACCCAGGCGAAGAACGGCGCCACGCGGACCACGTACGCCTCGGGCAGCAGGCGCTCGAAGAGCCAGTCGTGGCCGGACGCGTCGCCCAGCCGACGGGCCAGCTTGGTGAGCGGGCAGCGGCGCCCGTTGACCACATAGACCACGCCCTCCACGCCGATCATTGCGAGCGACAGCCACAGCCACACGTCACGGCGGCCCGTTACGCCGTCGACGAGCACCGTGACGCACGCCGCCCCCATCACCAGCACCAGCACGCTGTGCGCGATCTTCACCGCCAGCGCGGCACGGGCCCGCCCCCGCGCAGCGGCCGACGACCCCACCTCGCGAGGATCTCCCGAAGCCTTTGAACGACGTTTGCGCATCGAGCCTCCCCCGACGGGTCCCCGCTCCGCCGCGGCCACGCGACGCCTCGTGCATTGTGGCGTGCGCGGCGCCGTCGTGCGGCCGGGCGGCACCTGCTTCATGCTACTCGTGACGGCCGCACGGGGCGACGAACCGGGCCGCGACCGGCCGGATTACAGCTGGTCGGCCGAGCAGGGCCGACGACAAACGTCCGTTGACGGCCGGCGCCACCGGCGCCATGCTGGCCGAGAAGCCGCCACACGCAAGCGCGGCGGCGAGGGGGGGCGAGCGATGATCACCTGGGACCTGGCGTCCGGCTGGACGCTCGAGCTCGCGCGGGCCCCGGCAGGGGCGTCCGACGCTCGGGCCATGCCCGACGAACTCACCGCCTCGCCAGTCGTGCCGGCCAGCGTACCCGGCTGCGTGCACACCGACCTGATGGCGGCCGGGCTGATCCCCGACCCGCTGGTGGAGCGCAACGAGACGCTGGTGCAGTGGATCGGCGAGTGCGACTGGCGCTATCGGTGCCGCTTCACCGTGCCGGCGGCGCTCTCCGCCATGGAGCGCGTCGCCCTCCACTGCGAGGGCCTCGACACCGTCGCCACGCTCAGCCTGAACGGTGTGGCGATCGGGCGCGCGGAGAACATGCACCGGCCGCACCGCTTCGACGTCACAGGCGCGCTGCGAGCGGGCGAGAACGAGCTCGCCATCGAGTTCCGCTCGCCGCTGGCGTACGCCCGCGAGCAGGCGGAGAGGCTCGGCGAGCGGCCGCGTGCGTACCCGCTGCCCTACAACTTCGTCCGCAAGATGGCCTGCAACTTCGGCTGGGACTGGGGTCCGACGCTGGTCACCGCGGGCGTCTGGAAGCCCGTCCGGCTGGAAGGCTGGGAGGCGGCGCGCATCCGGCAGGTGCGCCCCTGGGTGCGTGTGACGATGGACCCCGGCGGCGACACCGAGCGCGCGCTGCACGGCAGCGTCGAGGTGCACGTGGATCTCGAGCGCGGCCGCACCCCGAGCGAGCTGCACCTGCAGGCGCGCCTCACCGGCCGCGACGGTGACCCGGTCGCGATCCTCTCCGAGGCGAACGTCTGCGCCCACGACGAGGTGGTCGCGCTGGCGCTGGAGGTGCCGTCGCCGCGCCTGTGGTGGCCGGCCGGCTACGGCGAACAGCCGCTGTACACCCTCAGCGTGATGCTCCAGCGCGGCACTGGCGAGAACGCCGAGGTGCTCGACGGCCGTCAGCTCGTTCTGGGCTTCCGCGACGTCGCCCTCGACACCGCGGCCGATGCCGGCGGCGCCGGGTTCGCCTTCGTCGTCAACGGTCGGCGCATCTTCGCCAAGGGCGCCGACTGGATCCCCGACGATCCGTTCCCCGCCCGCGTCGACGACGTACGGTTGCGCCGGCGTCTCGGCCAGGCCGTCGACGCCGGCATGAACATGCTGCGCGTGTGGGGCGGCGGCCTCTACGAGTCCGACGCCTTCTACGACGTCTGCGACGCACTGGGGTTGCTGGTGTGGCAGGACTTCGCCTTCGCCTGCGCCGCCTACCCGGAGGAGGAGCCGTTCGCCAGCGAGGTCGAGGCCGAGGCGCGCGCCAACGTCGTTCGGCTCGCCCCTCACCCCAGCCTGGCGCTGTGGAACGGCAACAACGAGTGCCTGTGGCAGCACGACGACAACCACTGGGAGGACCGGCTCGGCGGCCTCAGCTGGGGGCGCGGCTTCTACCTGCAGCGCCTGCCACGGCTCGCCGCGAGCCTCGATCCGACGCGCCCGTACTGGGCGGGAAGCCCCTGGTCGGGCCGCGAGGATCTCCACCCCAACCTCGACGGCTACGGTTGCAAGCACATCTGGGACGCCTGGAACGAGCGCGACTACGAGGCGTACCGCGACAAGCGGCCGCGCTTCGTAGCCGAGTTCGGCTACCAGTCCGGGCCGACCTGGGCCACGCTGACCGGCGCCATCTCCGACCGGCCGCTGGCGCCCGACTCGCCGGGCATGCTGCACCATCAGAAGCAGGAGAGCGGCAATGCCAAGCTGGAGGCGCGCCTGGCGGAGCGCTTCCGGGTGCCGGCGGACTTCGACGCCTGGCTGTTCGCGGGCCAACTCAACCAGGCGCGAGCGCTCGAGGCCGGCGTCCGCCACTTCCGAGCGCTGGCACCGCACTGCATGGGCACGCTGGTGTGGCAACTCAACGACTGCTGGCCGGTCACGAGCTGGTCCGCCATCGATGCCGGCGGACGGCCCAAGCCGTCTTGGTTCGCGCTGCGCCGCGCCTACGCGCCGGTGCTGCTGTCCATGGAGCCCGGCGACGGCGGTCTGGCTCTGGTGCTGCACAACGACAGCGACCGGTCATGGCACGGTGCCGTGCGCGTTCGCCGGCTCGCCTTCGACGGCACCGAGCTGGCGGCGGTCACGTTGGAGGTCATGGCCGAGCCACGCAGCCCGGCGGTGTGGCTGACGCTACCGGCAGAGCTCGCCACGCCGGCCGACCCGGCCGGCGAGCTGGTGATCGCCGACGCCGAGGGCCTGCGCGCCCTCCACTTCTTCGCACCGGACAAGGACCTGCGCTACCCGCCGCCGGAGCTGTCCACCGACCTCGGCGAGGACGCAGCGGCCGGCGCCGCGAACGGCGCTCACCGCTACCGACTGGTCGTGCACGCCCACAGCCTGCTGCGCGATCTGTGCGTGTTCCCGGACCGCCTGCACCCCGACGCCACCGTCGACGGCGCGCTCGTCACGCTGCTGCCCGGCGAGTCGCACACCTTCACGATCGCGAGCCCCGCACCGCTGACGCGCGCTGCGCTCTCCGCGCCACCCGTGCTGGCCAGCGCGAACGCGCTCGTCAAGAGCCCACAGACCGCCTGAGGCCGGGCGCCGAGCCGCCGTTCGTCACGGCTCCGGCTCGGGCTCTGACGCGGCGCCGGCGCGCGGAGCGCGGGCGGCTCCGGCCATGCCGAACCAGCCGACGGGGCCGACGTCGAGGTTGAGATAGAGGTGCTTCTCCTCCTGGTACTCGCGTAGGCCGCTCAGGCTGAGCTCCCGACCCACCCCGCTCTGCTTCATGCCGCCCCAGGGGGCCTGCGGGTAGTAGGGGTGGAAGTCGTTGAGCCACACCGTGCCGAAACGGAGCGCACGGCCGACGCGCACGGCACGCGCCACGTCGCGCGTCCACACCGCGGCCGCCAGCCCCGAAACGGTGCCGTTGGCGGCGGCTACCGCGTCGGCCTCGTCCGAGAAGCGCTCGACGCTCAGCACCGGCCCGAAGATCTCCTCGTGGGCGATGCGCATGTCGCGATGGACGTCGGTGAGCACGGTGGGCTCCAAGAAGCTGCCGTGCGCGAAGCGCTCGCCATGGGGACGGCGGCCGCCAAGCCGCAACGTGGCCCCCTCCTCCAACGCCAGCGCGACGAGCCCCTCGACCTTGGCCCGGTGCGCGTCCGACACCAGCGGCCCCATCTCCGTGCCGGCCTCCCAGCCATATCCGAGGCGGATGCGTTTGGCACGGTCCAGCAGGGCGTCCACGAAGCGCTCGTGCAGGCGCTCGTGCACCAGCAGACGCGAGCCCGCCGAGCACACCTGGCCGGCGTGGTAGAAGACCGCGTTCAAGGCATGGTCCAGCGCGGCGTCGAAGTCGGCGTCTTCGAACACCAGGTTGGGGTTCTTGCCGCCCAGCTCGAGCGCCACGCGCTTGGCCTGCTCGGCCGCCGCCCTGGCGATCTGCCGGCCGGTGACGATGCCGCCCGTGAACGACACCAGATCCACGCCCGCGTGCGCCACCAGGCTCGCGCCGACACTGCCGCCGGCCCCGAGCACGACGTTGGCGACGCCATCAGGCAGGCCTGCCTCGTGAAGCAACTCGACGGCCCGCACGGTGGTGAGCGGGGTCAGCTCGCTCGGCTTGATCACCAGGGTGCAGCCCGCCGCCAGCGCCGGCGCCAGCTTCCACGAGGCCTGCAGCAGCGGGTAGTTCCAGGGCGTGATCAGCGCGGCCACGCCTGCCGGCTCGTGCAGCGTCAGGCTGAGGGCATCGGCCGGGACGGGATTCACCTCTCCACCCAGGGTGGAGACGAGGGCGGCGAAGTAGCGGAAGGCCTCCGCCACCTGAACCATGTCGTCGCGGCTCTCGGTCAGGGTCTTGCCGGTGTCCCAGGTCTCGAGCCGCGCGAGCTCCTCGGCGTGGGCGTCGATGAGCTCCGCGGCGCACACCAGCACACGCGCGCGCTGCTGCGGGAAGCGCCGCGGCCACGGACCCTCGTCGAAGGCACGCCGCGCCGCCGCCACGCCGGCGTCCACGTCGCTGGCGCTGCCCTCCGGGACGACGGCCAGCAGGCGGCCGGTGGCCGGTTCGCGGACCTCGCGGGTGTCGCCGGTGGCAGCGGCGAGCGGGCGGCCGTCGATCCACTGAAGCGCCCGCAGCGGCTCGGACGGCGGCGATGCCGGACCCGTCGGCTGCGCCCGTGCGGGGCCGTTCTCGGTGCTTTCTGGCATGTCGCTCACGTCCCCGATGCCTCCTTCGGCGGTCGCCGGCACCAGCCGGGCCGCGTCGATCGCCGCGGCCGCGTCACCCCTCGCGACACCACGGTACCCGCTCCGGTCTCACGGAGGGCGGGCCCATGGCCTCAGGGCTCGGCGGCGGCCGGGACGGGATCCGGCACCAGCAGCACCTTCAAAGCCCCGCCGCGCGCCGCGGCCACCGCGAACGCGCGCTCGGCCTCAGCCAGCCGGAAACGGTGGGTGACGAGCCTCGAAGCGGCGACCCGGCCCTCGGCCAGCAGCCGGATGGCGTCCCGCACGTCGGACGAGACGTACATCAGGCTCCCCTGCAGCCTGAGCTCCCGGTCCTGCACCAGCCCCGCCTGGACGCGCGCGTCGGCACCGAAGACGCCGGCGACGATCACGGTGGCGCCCTTCATGCAGGCGTCGATGCCGGCGCGAAGCGCGCCCTCGCTGCCGACGCACTCGAAGACAACGTCGCAGCTGCCGGGTTCGAGCGCGTCCACCGCCGTCAGCCCGAGCGCCTCGGCCACGGCCCGGCGCTCGGGCAGCGGGTCGGCCACCACCACCCGTGCCGCCCCATACGCGAGCGCGGCCGCCCCGGTCAGCAGGCCGATGGTGCCACCACCCACCACGCCGACGCTCGACGCGGCCAATGCCCCGGGCAAGCGGGCGGCATGCACCGCCACGGCCATGGGCTCGACCAGCGCTGCCGTGTCGAGCTCCAGGCTGTCGGGCAGGGGATGAAGGCGATCTGCGCGCACCGTGAAGCGCTCCGCCATGCCGCCCGGCGCCTGGAAGCCCAGCACTTCGAGGTTCTCGCAGATGTTGTAACGCCCCTCACAGCAAGGACGGCAGCGGCCGCAGGGCAGCGACGGCTCCAGCGCTACGCGTGTGCCGACCAGCGCCAGGTCTACGCCCTCACCGACCGCCTCGACCATGCCCACCAGCTCGTGGCCGGGCCAGACCGGGTAACTGACGAAGGGATGCTCACCGTTGAACGTGTGAATGTCGGAGCCGCAGATGCCGATGGCCTCCACGCGCAACGCGGCCTCGTCCGGAGCGGGTCGGCGCGGCTCGGCCTCGGTGACGCTCACCTCGCCGGGCTTGGGGATCACGACTTGCTGCACCGCTCAGCCTCCTCTCGCCTGCCCCGCCTGCGCGAACCGGACCGGAGGCGCAGCGGGTCGCCGCCGCTCCCATCATCGCCCGCCGCGCGCCCTTGGCCCGCCACCTCAGCGCGCGCCGGCGCGCACGCCTACCAGCAGGTGTAGCCGCCGTCGACCACGAGGTTGGAACCCGTCGCGAAGCTGGCAGCATCCGAGGCCAGGAACCACACCGCCCGCGCGATCTCGTCGGGCTCGCCGACCCGACCCATGGGCGTCATGTCGAGCCAGACCTTGTACCAGTCGGCGTTGCCCATGCCCAGCTTGGTCATCTCGGTGCCGACATAACCCGGCGACACGGCGTTGACGCGCACGCCGCGCTTGGCCCACTCGCCGGCGAGCGACTTGGTGAGCAGGATGACACCGGCCTTGGAGGCGTTGTAGTGGCTCTGCGGCTGCGGTGCATTGGAGATGACGCCCGACATCGACGCCATGTTGACGATGGCGCCGCTGCCTCGCGAGAGCATGTGCGTCCCGATCTCGCGGCAGCACCAGAACACGCCGTTGAGGTTGACGCTCATGACCTGCAGCCATTCCGCATCGGAGATCTCCTCCGCGGGCGTGTTGGTGGCGACGCCGGCATTGTTCACGAGGATGTCGACGTGCCCGAAGCGTTCGATGGCGGCGGCCGTCATGGCGCGCACGCTGTCGGGGTCGCGCACATCCACGTGGAGGTAGGCGCTGTCGACGCCGGCGTCGGCGAGCGCCGCAGCGGCCGCGCGGCCGCTGTCCTCGACGAACTCGGCGACGCCCACGGCGGCGCCGGCTGCGCCCAGGGTGGTTGCCACCGCCAGGCCGATGCCGCGGCCGGCACCGGTGACGACGGCGACCCGGCCGGAAAGATCGAAGGGGTTGCGTTCAGGCATGCACGCCTCCTGTCGCGTGACGGAGTGCCGTGCTGCCGCCGGCCGGCCGGCGGCAGCACAAGGATCGAGCGGTGAACGTCACGTCACGGCTCCGAAGGTCAGGCCGCGCACGAGCTGGCGCTGCGCCATCCAGCCGAAGATCAGGATAGGCGCCACCGCCAACGCCGAGGCGGCCGACATCTTGGCCCAGAACAGCCCCTCGGCGGTCTTGAAGCCGGCGATGAACACCGGCAGCGTCGCCGCGGTGGTGTTGGTCAGGTTGATGCTCCAGAAGGCCTCGTTCCACGCCAGGATGATGGCCAGCAGGCAGGTGGAGGCCAGGCCCGGAATGGCCACCGGCAGCACCACCCGCGCCATCACCTGAGCGGTGTTGGCGCCGTCGACCTGGGCGGCTTCGTGCATCTCGGCGGGGATCTCTTTGAAGTACGAGTAGATCATCCACACCATGATCGGCAGGTTCATGGCGGTGTAGACCAGGATGAGGCCCCAGATGTTGTCCAGCAGCGACAGGTCCTTGTAGATCAAGAAGATGGGGATGAGCACCCCGACGGCCGGGATGAACTTGGTGCTGATCATCCACAAGAGCGTACCGTCGGTGGCGCGCGTCGGGTAGAAGGCCATGGCGTAGGCGGCGGGTACGGCAAGCAGCACGCCGATGCCGGTCGAGACGAGCGACGAGGCCAGCGAGTTGAGGGCGTAGTGCAAGTAGTTGCCGCGCGCCAGCGCCTCGCCGAAGCTCGCCAGCGTGGGGTGGAACCAGAACCGTGGCGGCACCGTGAAGGCGGCCGTCTCGGTCTTGAAGGCGGTGAGCAGCATCCACAGGATGGGGAAGAAGAACAGCAGGGCCACTACGTAGCCCACCACCGTCATGCCCAGCTTGCGCCTGAGCTTGCGCCTGGCCGAGCGGTCCTGCGCCGAGCGCGCGGCCACGGCAGGCGCCCTCATGCCTGCGCTCCTTCAGCCAGGTTGGCCGCCACGAAGCGCACCAGGAAGATCGCCACGATGTTGGCCAGGATGACCGCGAAGATGGCGATCGTGGAGGCGGTGCCGATGTCGTACTGGAAGAACGACTCGAGGAAGATCAAATAGGGCAGGTTGGTGGTCGCCAGGCCGGGCCCGCCGGAGGTGGTGGCGTAGATCTCCGCGAACTTGGTCAGGAAGAAGATGCTCTCGAGCATGATCACCACGTAGATGGTCTGGCCGAGGTGGGGCACGGTGATGAAGCGGAACTTCTGCCACGCGCCGGCGCCAACCGAGCCATTCGCGAAGCGGGCATGAGCGTGCCGCGCGACATCTCCCTGGTGAGCTTCGACAACTACTCCTGGACGCAGCTGGTCGAGCCCCAGATCGACGTCATCGAGCTGCCCGTGGAGGCCATGGCACTGGCCTGCATCGAGATCCTGTTCGACCTGATGGATGGCGGCGCGTCCTCGGAGCCGCCCGTCCGGCGAGTGTTCCCGGCGCGGCTGGTGGTGCGCGGGAGCTGCGCGCCTCCGCCCACGCGCTAGTGGCACCGTCCGCCGCGGCTCTTCCCGCCGACGCGTTCTCCACGCCCGCCGCCACGTTGCACCGACGCCCCCGGCGCGCGTCAGCGTGCCGGCAGAAGGCGCGAGGCGCGCCGGCGAGCAAGCGGCCCCCGCCCCGGCCCGAATGGCCCGCGGCGGGAGCCGCTCCATGCTCCGACCGGCCGGCCCCGACGCCTGCCCAACGGCAGCATCGGAACCGCCTTTGCAGCCCGGCGCGCCCTCACGTCAGTGGCTTGGCGTGATGCCGGGCGCGACCGCTCAGGCCAGTGGCTTGGCGCGCCGCTCGCGGCCGCCCTGTTCATCCATCAGGGCCCACAGCGAAGCCACCACGATCACGGCCCCGACGATCCAGGCGTCGAGCCTCGCCGACGCCAGGCCCGCGAAGCCGATGACCCAGGGCACGATGAACACCAGCGCGCCGATGAGCGCCATAACCGCCTCGGCGGAACGCGCGTCGCGGTCGACCAGCGCCCACACCGCCGCTACCACCGTCAGGCCGCCGAGGATGAAGGCCGCCCACATGCCGCCGACCGCGGTCGTGTAGCCCAGCAGCCAGGGCGAGGCGAAGAACCACGCCCCGGCGATCAGGCTCACCCACACCTGCCAACGCCTCGTGATGCGCATGACCTCTCCTTTCAGCCCTCCAACAGGAGACGACGGAGACTGCACAGGTTTTCCGGGGGGCCGAATGCAATCTAGACCGGTGTGCACTCGGCGTCTACCGGCAAATGACCCTGGCACTCCGCCGCCATCGCCGCCACGGCGAAGGCGCTTCAGGGCGCGGCGAAGAAGAACGCCAGGCCCAGCACCGCGTACACCGCGAGCAGCAGCATCCCCTCGAACCACACCGTCTCGCCGTCCACTGCGATGGCGTTGACGATGAAGGCCGCGCCGGCCACGGCGACCAGCTCCAACGGGTTGGCGAACACCAGGTCCATGGGCCGTCCCATCAGGTACGACACCAGCACCAGCACCGGCGCCACCAGCAGTGCGACCTGGATGCTCGAGCCCACGGTGATGGAGAGCACCAGGCCCATGCGGTCCCGGCGCGCGAAGTACAGTGCCGAGATGTACTCGGCCGCATTGCCGACCACCGCCAGGACGGTGATGCCCAGAAAGAAGGGCGTCAGGCCGAGCGCGCTTGCGGTGCTGTCCAGAGCGTGCGATACGAGCTCGGCCTCGAGCGCGGTGACGGCGGTGGCGCCCAGCAGGACACTCAACGCCAGCGGCAGGCTCCACGTCGCCTCGCCGGCGACCGGTTGCCGCGCGAACACGTCGCGGTGCGTGACCAGCGTGTAGACGAGGTTCCCCACGTACACCGCGATCAGTACCAGGGCCACGCCCAGGCTGAGGCGCTCGTCGAGCAGCGCGGCGTTGGCGACGCCGGCACCGCGCTCGGTGAGGTCGAACAGCGCGGGCACCAACAGTCCCAGCACCGCCAGGATGAGCAGGCTGCTGAGGAGCTCGGCGCGCTCGCGGCTGAAGGACTGCCGGTGGCGTCCCCAGCTCCCGACCACCACCGCCAGGCCGAAGCCGAGCAGGCAGTTCGCGACGATCGAGCCGGTGATCTGGGCCTTGACCACCTCGGCGTGACCCGCCTGAAGCACGAACAGCGCCAACACCAGCTCTGCGGTGTTGCCGAAGGTGACGTTGAGCAGGCCGCCGACCGCCGGCCCGGTCAGCAGCGCGAGCTGCTCGGTGGCGCGCCGGATCCACTCGGCCAGCGGCACGATGGCCAGGATACCGACCACGAACACCCACACTCCGGGAAGGTGCAACCAGTACGCACTCGCCAGCGAGGCGGGCACCAGCACGAGCAGCCAGCCGAACGTCACCGCCGCCTCCGAACCGGACACGAGGGGCCGCGGCGCCCGCGGCCACGGGCCGGACCGGTCGCCACCCGCTCCGCCGTCCGCGACCGGCCGCGCCGGCGTTCGCAACGGGCCGAGCCGAACGGGCCGTCGCGAGGAGCCCGTAGCGTCATGGTCCGAATGGTACCCGCCCCGGACGCACCGGCGCCCCGGCAGGGTCGCGGCGGCCGGCTGTAAACGCCTGCCGCCGCGCCGAGCACTCTGACCGACCGGAGAGCCGCCTCAGGGCGAGGTCGCGCCTCCGAACGCGGCCGCGGGATCGAGGCGCTTCAATGGGCCCGCCGCCAGCCGCTTGAGCCACGCCTGCAGAGCCGCCCTGGGCGCCGGGCCGATCGCGCTCACCGTGAAGCGGCCCACCTGCTCGCTCGCCACGTGCGCGGAGTCGGCGGCGGGCGGCCGCGCCTGACGCCGGTACACGAGCACCACCATCGCGTCGAGCCCGTCCCAGAACGTCAGCCTCAACGCCGGCACGTGCGCGGCACCGACCTCGGTGCGCTTCAGCCCGACCGGCACGTAGCCCTGCGGCAGCGCCGCGGCGTTCAGCAGGTGCTCGAGCTTCAACGCGGCGGGCCTCGTGGGCGAGGGCAGCGCGTGTGGCGCCTGCCTCGCGCGGATGGCGCGCACCGTCGTGTAGCGGCCCTCGGCCACCACCTGGCCGGAGGAATCGGTGACGCGGTAGCCGAGCCGGACGCCGGTGAGGCCGTCGACCCAGAAGGTCCAGTCCGGGGTGAGCGGCCCCTTGCCGTGAAGCTGCAACACCTCCACGCGCCGCCCTGCAATGACGGCAGGCGTGCCGAGGCTGGCCGTGAAGGCGCGCGCCAGCAGCTCCGGCGTGACCGCCACCGGGAGGGCGAAGCCCGTGTGCGAGGCGTCCGCTCGAACGCCCGGCAGCGCGATGTGCTCGCTGGTGGCTCCCACCACCTCGAGGGTGCGCTCGGCGACCAGCATGCGCCGCACCAGTGCGATCGCAGAGCCGGGCTGGGCGGAGGTGGCCGCCTGGGGGGCGGGGACGGCGGGCTGCGGCGGCGTCTGCGCCGGCGCCGTTGCCCCGATGCCGGCCACCACCAGCCAGGCCGGCACCAGCCAGGCCCGAAGGCTGCGGGCCGTGGCGCCGGTCACGCGCTGGCGGCTCATGGCTGCCCCTGCGCGAGCGCATCGAGCGCCAGGCTGTACTGCTCGGCGACGGCGCCCTCGTGAACGGTGCGTCCGGACGCCCCCGGTCTGCCCGGCAAGGCGAGCACCAGCACCGCCGCCAGCGCGACGGCCGAGGCCGCCAGCGGCAACCATACCCGCGGTCGCGCCATGGACCGGGGAAGCGTGCGGGCGGTGCCCCCCGGGCGGACTAGCCGCCCGTCCAGCGCGGCGTGGATGCTCCGCGCGACCTGGCGGTCGCGGTCGTCCACCGCCAGGTGGCCCGACAAACGGCGCATGCTCTCGAGCGCGGCGCGCAGCGTGGCGTCGTCGGCGAGCTCGCGCTCGAGCGCGGCGGCCTCGGCAGACCCCAGCTCGCCGTCGAGATAGGCGCTGAGCCGATCCAGCGCGTCACGGCCGGGGGCCGGCGTCACGGCTGCACCCCGCGGCGCTCGAGCTCGTCACGCAACAGCCTGCGGGCACGGGCGATGCGGCTTCGCACGGTACCCAGCGGGACGCCCACGACGCCCGCGATCTCGTCGTAGCTGAGCTCGCCGAACTCGCGGAGCGCCAGCGCCTCGCGGAAGCGGCGCGGCAACGTGGCCAGGGCGGCCTCGATGTGCCGGCGCGTGTCCGA
>Ga0307441_1000217_pt1 | contig 22475 bp, 22 predicted proteins | sample SalMarWE160420MG_FD_202149 | JGI IMG/M metagenome (GOLD analysis project Ga0307441, IMG submission 202149) | Salt marsh sediment microbial communities from the Plum Island Ecosystem LTER, Massachusetts, United States - WE1604-20 | ecosystem: Environmental > Aquatic > Marine > Intertidal zone >... | reverse complement strand
CCACCAGGGCCGGGCTGGGAGTCATGTTCGCGGATTACGACCGCTCGCTGCTGGAACGTATTGCGGACGACTAACGCCCTTCCCGGTGCCGCCCGACTGACGCCGTTGCGCACGGCGCGGGGCGCGGCCACGAATAACCATGCCGGTGCTCAGGAAGCACATCACTCCGACCCGCGTCAACCGGACAGGGACAACACTGCGCGGCCGTAGTAAACTCGCGCACGGCTTTGACCTTCTCAGCCGTTGGCAGATTCGTTTCCTACCCTGATTGCGCCCCCTGCGGAGACGTACATGATCAAGCGTATTTTGCTCGGCTCGCTGCTTGCGTTCGCCCTGGCCGCGGGCTGCAGCCGGGCCGACCAGCCCCACCCGCCCATCCTTCAGAACCTGATGGGCCCGGGCATCAAGGTGGTCGCCACGTTTCAGGCGCCTGGCAATATGACCGCCTATGTCGTGTCCATACAGGGCGAGAACCACGTCATCTACGTCACGGCGGATCACAAGCATGCGATCATCGGCACCATGCTGGACGAGCATGGCAGGAACCTCACCCAGGCCCAGCTGAAGGAGTATGCGCCAAAACCGGACTACTCGGGCCTGTGGCAGGATGCCGAGCACGCCAGTTGGATTGCCGAGGGCGCCAAGTCGCCAAAGACCGTCGTCTACGTCATGTCCGACCCGCACTGCCCCTACTGTCATGCCTTCTGGCTGGCCAGTCTGCCCTACGAGAAGGAGGGGTTGCAGGTACGTTGGATCTGGGTTGCGTACCTGCGCCAGGACAGCGCCGCAAAAGCCGCCGCAATTCTCGGTGCGAAGGACCCGGCTGCCGCCATGAACAGGCACGAAAGGACATTCACGGAAGGTGGCATCGCTCCGCTGCAACATCCCGACCCCCAGACGCTGGCCAAGATAAAGGCAAATACGGCTCTGATGGAGCAGTACGACATACAGGGCACGCCCGCCATCATCTACAAGGACAGCGACGACAAACCGCAGCTGATCGTGGGCATGCCGAGCCTGAAGGATCTGCCCGGAATTTTCCATCTGCCCGCCCAGGCCGTGGATGACCCGGCCCTGGAACGGTTTCGCTAACGCGGTACCCGCACATGGCCGGCGGACGCCTCGGGACCGGGCAGCAGCGACAGGCGTGAAGATCCAGTTAGCGTCACCCAGTCAACGGTTCCTGAGTCACAACGGAAGACTTCGATCCAACCCACTGATTTGGCGATACTGCGCCAAACGCCTCCGAATGACAGCTCGATGAAGCGTATTACGCGCCGCCGGCGGGAACGCGATTGAGGCTTGGACCATGGGTCGCGCGGTGGTACCTTGCAGTCCCCAGCCTCGTACGCTACCGGAGGCAACCATGAAACTGGTTGAAGGCCAGATCTACGAAGGACCCGTGTCTGCATTCGGCGGCGACGGTCCGTTGCAGCGGTGGATGGTTGTGGCGCCGTTCGGCAAGATGCATTGCCATTCCATCTCCGACCCCCTGGACCTGCACTGCATGCCGTTGGCGATCGCCAAAGAGGTCACCGCCGAAGGACGGCTGACCCTGACCGGCACCACCACCGAACATCCCGTACTGCGATTGCAGCGCCGCAAGGAATCCCTTGGAATCCAGGACGCCCACCTCGGACTGCGGGGCCGCAACCTGGAACGCATGCTGGAGTTGTTGGAGCAGGCCGTTGCCGACGGCGACGACTACGCACCCTTTGCCGCCGGCGAAGTACTGTCGCTGCTGTGCCGGCTGCACAGCGATGAACAGGTTGAAACCGTGCGCGGGCGGGTGGAGCAGGCGATGGCCCGATGGCACGGAAGGGAACCCACCGGACAGACCGCGGCGTCGCCCGCGCACCCGCCAAGCATCTCCCCTATGTGACGGCCGACGGGGTCGCCGTGCCCCAGAGCGGCGCGCACCCCGCTCGATTGCCGTCAGGCATCCTAGGAATTCGCAGCAGCCCCCGTCGTTAGCGCCTGCACGGCACTGGCGGGCCTGCCGGACCTGCATCGAAGAAGGCAGCCGAACCGACAGCCCGTCGCGAACGGCGGCATCCCGACCCCGCACATTCGCCCGTCAGGCATTCTCCCCAGGGGGTCTGTATCATAGTGCCCGGTTGCACGCAGACAGGTCGTCGCGGCGTCCAGGCCCGACCCGGCGGCGATCCCACCGCCCACCCATCGGGCCGCTTCGATCACGACCGGTGCGGACATGGATCAAGAGAACGCGACAAAGACCGCACCGGCAATCGCCGAGTTGCCCTACCACCCGGACAGCAGCCGGCTTTTCGGGCGCATTGCCGATCGGCGGTGGGCCATGTTCCTGGACAGTGGTCGTCCCCGCTGCCGCCAGGGACGCTACGACATCATGGCATGCGATCCCGCCACCACCCTGGTCACCCGCGGTCACCGCACCGAAGTGCGCACGGCGGGCCGCACTTTCGTTTCCACGACCGACCCCTTCGCGCTGCTGCGCAGCCGGCTCGGACCGCGCACACCGGGCATCGAAGCAGTCCCCTTCTGCGGCGGCGCCATCGGCTACTTCGGGTACGACCTGGCCCGTCGTCTCGAACGGCTGCCGACGATCAGCGATGACGAGGACCGGCTTCCGGAAATGGCGGTAGGCATCTATGACTGGGCCGTGGTGGTGGACCATGAACGATGCCGCACCCACCTGGTAAGGAGGGAAACGGGGGCTCCAACGACACCGACACTCGAAAAGCTCGTTGCCCTTTTGACCGGTGATGGGGATCGCGCCGTACACCCACCGTTTCGCACAGCGGGACCCATTCAGTCCAACATGACGGCGGAGGACTATGCCCGCGCGTTCGCACGCATCGCAAGCTACATCCGCGAAGGGGACTGCTATCAGGTCAACCTCGCCCAGCGGTTTTCCGTTCATGCCGAGGGCGATGCGTGGCTCGCCTACCAGTGCCTGCGCACCATCAATCCGGCCCCCTTCGCAGCCTACCTGAATACGCCGCGGGCCAAGGTGCTGAGCGCCTCGCCGGAACGTTTTCTGCAGGTGCGCGGCGATCAGGTGTGTACCCGCCCCATCAAGGGCACCCGTCCCCGCAGCGACGACCCCGCCGAGGACCGGTCGGCAGCCGAAGCCTTGGGCAACAGTCCGAAAGACCGGGCCGAGAACCTGATGATCGTGGATCTGCTGCGCAACGACCTGGGCAAGTGCTGCGTGCCGGGGTCGGTGCAGGTCCCGGACCTGTTCCGGCTGGAAAGCTTTGCTACGGTCCATCATCTCGTAAGCACGATTACCGGCACCCTGGCCGACGGTCACGACGCAATCGACGTGCTGCGCGCCTGCTTTCCCGGCGGCTCCATAACCGGGGCCCCCAAGCTGCGGGCCATGGAGATCATCGAGGAACTGGAGCCCCATCGCCGGGGCGTCTACTGCGGAGCCATCGGCTACGTGTCTGCGGACGGGACGCTCGACACCAACATCGCCATCCGGACGCTGGTGCACGTCGATGACACCCTGCGCTTCTGGGCCGGAGGGGGTATCGTGGCGGACTCGGTCCTCGATGCCGAATATCAGGAGACCTACCACAAGGCGGCCGCGCTGCTGCAACTGATCGAAATGTTCCGGGAAGCGACACCAGGCCACGAATCCTAGCGCCATCGCCGTCTTGCGTCCCGCCCAACAGCAAAGCCTATGCAGGCCGCCTTGCCCACAGGCTACACTGAGTGGGCACGGCCCTGCCGCCACGGCCCCTGGATGTCGAAAGAGAAACAACCAAGGCAACCATCCCACCCGTGAACGGTTCCGACAAAGCCCACCACACTGCCGGCGGATTCCGCAACGTGCCGGAAACCCGCCAGAACACGTTCTTCGAGCCGCTCCGGTGGCAGTGGCAGCGCCGCCGGCCGCCGGTACAGGCCCCGCGGTCGCCTCAGCTTGCAGCCGCAGAACGCCGCCTCATTGGCCGGGACCCACTGCCGCCTCGATCGCACCGACGACGCGCTTTTCGATCTTGTCGCCAACCTCAGCCGCCTTTGGATGCGGATCGTTCTTCAACAGATAGGCCGGGCGAACCATGATGAGGGTGATGTCCTGAGGCGCCGACTTCATCGTATACATCACCACCTTGAACGGGCACAGGATGGACCAGTCCATGGTGATGTTGAATACCTCCTGGTTGAACACCAGCGAACAGAAATGTACCGCCGTGGCATGATCGAAACCGATGCTGTTCCATTTATCGGCACCGAATACCTGTTTGTTGTTCTCCAGCCCCTTGGCGAGGTCCTCCTCGCCCGTAATGACAAACTGATCGGCCTCCAGTCCGTCCTTCAGGTGTTGCAGGACGGTCGGAAAATCGCCTTTGACATGGTATTTCCAGAAAGCGGGATTACCTTCGGCGGCGGAAGCGACCGAAGTCGCCGCCAGACAAACGACCATGACAAGCCATGACAGCGGCGCGGGAAGCCGCCTGCGGTTGATAGCCATTGCCCCTCCTCCCTGACTGACGGACCCCTTCGATCGGGATCGTCTCCGTATGCACGCTGCTTGGGCGCCCTGCCCTCGCAAAAGCCGGCCCCCTGAGCGCCCCCTTCTTCGGTCAAAGTATAGTCCGTCAATCGCGCTGCACAGTTCCAGGGAACGCCGGGGACTTTGGGAATGCCTGCGCCGACCCCATATATCATGGGACAGGCACCCGTCCCGACGGGATATCCATCTGCACTTTACCGATGCGGAGACTGACCATGGCTGCAGGCATCGCACTGATCGTCGCCGGCATTCTGATCGCCGTCTATCCGCCGCTGTTGTCCATCGTGGTGGCGGCGCTGCTGATATTCGTGGGCTTGATGCTGGTGTCGATAGCGCACTTCAACCGCAAACTGCGCCGGCACTACGAGAATCCTGCGGTGGAAATGTTCTTCCGGTTCTGACCGGACTCAGCGGTAGAACAGGACCACAGTGAGTACCGCAAGCAGGTTGGTTCCGGCATGGGCCAGCATGCCCGGCAGCAGGCTGCGCAACCGCTCGAAGGCCCACGCCCACACCAGGCCGCTCCAGAACACGGCCGCCATGGCGGGCAGCGAATAGGGATGCAGAACCGCGAACAGCGCGGAACTGAGCAGCGCTGCCGGCCAGAATCCCAGGCGCGAACGCAGCGCCACGAAAATCAGCCCCCGAAAGCCTATCTCCTCGAACACCGGACCCCACACGACGGTGTCCAGGCTGCCCAGCACGGTACTCTGCCACGGCCCCCAGATCAGCCGTTCCGGTATCGCTTCGCTCCAATGGGGATGGAAACCGACCTGCCAGGCACCCCAGGCGATCAGCAGCGATCCGGCCTGCTCCAGCGCCAGCACGGCGAGCGCGGTCCCCGCCACCCGGCCCAGACCCGGCCCCCACAGACGCAGCCCGAACGCGTCGGTGAACCGCAGGCCCCTGGGACGCAGCAGGTAGCGGTGAATCAGCCACATCATGGGCAGTGACGCAAACAGACCGCTCCACAGCGCCAGCAGGTGGGGATGGAAGATGGAGCCTCCCGACAGCGCCAGGGCGAGAAAGATGAGCAAGCCCAGAACGGCCGCGCGCACCGCCACGGCGAATCCGTCCGCCAGGGACCAGGGCTGTTCCAGTGCACCGGCTCGCCAACCCGCGGTCGGGCCGCCACGCACCAGCCAGGTGGCGGCCACCGCCAGACCGCCCACCAGCAGTGCCGCATTGCAGAGGGTGAACAGCAGCACCCGCCGGCGGGCGCCCTCGCCGGCGCTGGCGATGTAACCGGCGTAACGGGCAGCGAGGCGGGCATCGCCGTCCCGTTGAGCCGCATGCAACCACATATGGTTGGCGGCCCATCCCAGGGGCAGCAGCCGCAGCCCGGCCAGCGCTATGGGACTGAGATGTTCCGGGCTGCCCGGCAGCCGATAGGCGAACGCCACCGCCTCGGCCACGGCCTGTTCCTCCGGCGCATCGCCCAGTCGGGCCAGCTGCCGTTGCAACGCCTTGTGGTCCCCCATCTCGGCCAGTAGCACGATCAGGCGCACCCGGGTGTTCAACTCGGCCCACGGCGTGGCCCTGTCCGGATGCTTGGCGAAGTACGCTAAGACATCCCGGTAGATCTTCAGGCTCTTGTGCTGCACATCGGCCCGATTTCCGAACAACAACGCGAACAGACGCTGCTGCCAGACGGGCACCCGGTCATAGTCGGAATAGAAACTCAGGTTGCGCTCCACCATGCGGCCGGCGGACTCGGCGGGATACAACAGGGAGCCGGTGCGCCCGCCTTCCGGCCGGTAACCCCAGACCAGGATGGACATGACCACCAGCACAGCGGCGGCGGCACCCGTAACCCAGGGTCTGAGCGCCGCGGCCGAATTGGAAAGTTCCGGATGATGCACCTGAATCAACGCCCGCAGGTGTCGTCCACCTTCAATACCCCAGAAGCGCCACCCGGTCAATCACCCCGCGGGACGCTAGCCGCAAGCCGGGTCAGCGCCGCAGCAGACGCGTCACCGCCCGCAGCGCCAGCAGCCCCAGCACGCCACCCACGGCAAGCCGCACGGTGCGCGTCGCCGGATCGTGGATGGGACGGTAGCTGGATTCGCCGTCACGGATCTCTATGTACCCCATGGGCGATGCCTTGGCCCCGCCACCGCCTCCGGCTCCCACCGGCCCGCTGGAGCGGCGCCCGCCCCCGAAGCCGTAACGGATCTTCGCCACCGGAACCACGGTAATGCCCTCGCGCTGTATCGGCTCGCCGTACACCATGCTCGCGCGGGCGGCACGTCCGATCGCCGCGCCTATGCCGGGAACGAACTCGGCCGTGTCTTGCTGTGTGTCCTGGAGTTTCGAGTCGTCCATTTGCTTCACCTCCGGGCGTCGTCAGCCGACGAACGGGAAATGAAACAAATGTAGCAGGCGGTGGGGGCGACTACGAGCGGCGGGCGGAATAGGCAACAGGGACTCGGTCATATACCAGCGGTTCGCTGCGTCGCACTTCCGGACGCAATTCGTGCTCCCTGGCAAAGTCTTCGTCCAGCAGATGCACGACCCGCACATCGTGCAGCGTGAGGTAATCGGCAATCAGCGAACGGTGGCAACGCTCCGGCAGATATTCTTCGCCCAGCAGCGCCACGGTGTTGAAGGCCGCCAGGCCGACCAGTTCCATGATCGCGCCGTGGAAGGCGGTCGCGGTCATCTGGTCCGCATAGCCGCGCAGCGTTTCGTTGGCCAGCCCCACGTGCGGCGAATCGGGGCGCGGCGCCCGTCTTGCGCCGAGATGCAAACCCGCCCATTGATAACGCATGCCGCCGACGGCCAAACCCGCCTGCAGCAGGTTGACCGCGAATTGCGGATATCGAGGCGAAACCGCATACGCACGCACATCGATAACCAACTGCACTTCCGTGTACCTGAGCAGATTGACCAGCTCTTCCAGCGTCCGATTGCTGAGGCCGACGGAGTAAAGTCTGATGGCAGACATGAATGGGATCCGCGTTTGGTTATTGAAGAATTATGGTCCAACGCTTCCAAACCTGCTTGCGTCGTACCGTATCACAAAATTTCCGCCGTCACCGTCGTCACGATTTTTTACAGCACGACGCGTCATCAAACCGACACCCACCCCAAGCATATGAAATTAAAAATGAGATTGCGGTGCGCACGGATATTGCTAGAACTGCGGGTTTTGCCTGCCAGACGCTGGATGTGTGAGCCGGCCCGCAAAAATTCAACAGCCGAAAAATCGAGTCATCCGAGGAGCACTTCGGCGGCTTCGAACAGCACCCTTGGAGCCGACTGGCAGTGGGGGGGGGAAACCCTGCATCCATGGCATTTCGGTGCACCCGGCACAGACTTGCGGATCTGAACACAAGGCGGCTTCTCCCGCCCGGGAGAAACGCGGCATACGGTTGCCATCGGCGGCTGATTGGCGTCGGGCTGACCTGTGCTCGACGCAAGGCGGCTTCGTGCACCGTTGCGCTGGTTGTCGCGTGGGTTGCGTGGATATCAGGCGGAACGACAGGCCCAGCTGCAGCGAGTCAGTCGGGGACTTCAGGCAGGGCGACCCCACAGCCTCCGGAGCCGCAATAGCCGCCGGGGTTCTTGGCCAGGTATTGCTGATGGTAGTCCTCGGCGTAATAGAACGGTCCGGCGGGTGCGATCTCCGTCGTGATCGCTCCTTGCCCGGCGCCTGACAGTGCCTGCCCATAGGCGTTCCGGGACGCTTCGGCGGCAGCCGCCTGGGCTTGGCCGGAGGTGTATATCGCCGAACGGTATTGCGTACCCCGGTCGTTGCCCTGGCGCATACCCTGGGTTGGATCGTGAGACTCCCAGAACAACCTGAGCAATGTGCTGTAGGTCACACGATTCGGATCGAACACCACCTGCACCGCCTCGGTATGGCCGGTCATGCCGGAGCACACTTCCCGATAAGTCGGGTTCGGCGTGTATCCGCCGGCGTAACCCACCGCCGTGACATACACACCGGGATGTTCCCAGAACCGCTTCTCCGGACCCCAGAAGCAGCCCATGCCGAAGATCGCCACCTCCATCCCCTGCGGGAACGGCGGGCGCAACGGGTGTCCATTCACATAGTGGCGTTCCGGAACCGCCATGGCATCGTCGCGACCCGGCAACGCCTCCTCGGGTGTGGGCAACTGCGTGCTCTCCCCGTACATGAACATTTGCGTACCTCCAGTGAACCCGCGCAGCCGGCCGGTGCAGCCGCGACCCGCGCCGATGAAACGATTCGTCCGCGCAAACGACGCATACCGAGTTCGCCAACGCGTGGACTAAAGTCTACGACCGCGGTCACGACAGAAAAAGACCACCTTGGCCGGGGCCTTTTCCCAACGGATGGGTGATCGCGGTGACGGCACCTGCGCCGCAAACGACGGCCGCGATGCGGCGCATCGCTAATGAAGTCTGAAGCGGACTTTCCCCTGAAGAGGGAAATTCACGATTCCGCGGCGACGACGCAGGTGCCGAAGGTACAGTTTCCCCGCCCGGAAACCTTCCCGGAACGAGAGGCGCAACTGCTCCACCTCGGTGATCTGCCCCCCGCAGATCGCATGACGGAACCCCCGCCGGAAACGCTCCTGGATCAGATGACTGGGGATACTTATCCCCACGTCCCGCGGTTCAGGATAGGAATAGTCCATGACACACCTCCTGTCGGCCCTTCTCACTGACTAAGACGATGGTCCTAGTGAACTGCATAGCTGGTCCTGCGAGCATGGCAAGTGACGCCCCCAGGGGCGGCAGAAATCGATGGACGGGCATCCGAAACGCCCATGGAGCGGATTGCCGCGCTGGTAGCCCCTGCGGGCCCGTGATACATTACCCCACGTGCGTTGGCCATTTTCCGACACACCATCACCAGGCCAGCGGTACGCAGAACCCTGTAATGACTCATCCCAGCGGATACCGTCAGTAGGCGAGAGCGAGCCTGTGCCTGCCAGACCGCGCAACACGTCCGACCCAATGCAGCGCGCCAAACCTGTTCCGGGCAGTGCCGGACATGGCGAACCGCAATACCGGCACGATGAGACCGGCGCTCTGCCCCGTGCCGTGCGAAAGCGTCCGGGGATCGGCTCCGGATATCTGGTAGGTCTGGGCAGCAACCTGCAACCCGAGCGGAACATCCCCGCCATCATACGGACGCTGCTCCTGGAATTCGGAGCGTTGGGCGTCAGCCCGGTCATCAAGACCCGACCCGTGGGCATCCGCAGTCACCACGACTTCCTGAACGCAGTGGTGTTCGTCGAAACGGACCTGGACGCCGATCGACTGAAGGCGTGTTTCAACGACATCGAAGAACGGCTGGGACGCGACCGCAGCGACAGCGCCCGACATACCAAGGATAGGCCCGCCGACCTGGACATCCTCCTGCACTGCCAAGGAGACGGCACCCTCGATGCTGCCCAATATCCGGCCGAACCCTACCTGCGACCCCCGTTCCTCGCCCTGTGCGAGTCCATGGGGCTGGTCGGTCACACCATCGAGAACCCTGAGCTGCAAACGGTGACACTGTCCCTGGACGGAATCGAGTTCGGGCGACACGCGCAATTTCTCCATGTAGACGGGGCCGGCACGATCCGCGACACAGCCGATCTTCGCGAACCCGCACTGCGCTGATCGTTGCGTCGTCAGCTCGACGGCGGACCGACCGCGCGCACGTGCGGGCTGCATGCACGGCCCCAACCCGTCTGCGCCAGCCAACTTTCCAGTGCCGCCGCCGGCACCGGACGGGACAGGTAGTAACCCTGGGCGCCGTCGCAACCGAGGGTCTCCAGCGCCCGCAGCCCGTCCCGGCTTTCCACCCCTTCGGCGACCACTTTGCACCCCAGGTTGTGGGCGAGGTCCACGATGGACCGTACGATGACCGCGTTGCTGTCGTCCGTCGCCATGCCGATCACGAAGGACTTGTCGATCTTGAGCTCGTGTACGGACAGGCGCTGCAGATGCGCGAGAGACGAGTAGCCGGTGCCGAAGTCGTCGATGGCGATCCGCAGGCCCATGTTGTCCATACGGCGCACGATGTCCGTAGCCAGCTCCGGGTCCTCCATCATGGCGCTTTCCGTCAGTTCCAGTACCAGTGCGCTGGCAGGAACATCCCAGGTCTGCAGCAGAGCCCCCATTTCCGTCGGAAGCAGCGGGTGCCTCAGACTATAGGCCGACAGATTGACGGCAACGCTCAGATACAGCCCGCGGCGCCGCCACACGCTGCACTGACGGACCGCTTCGTTCAGCACCCAATCGGTCAACGGCCGGATCAGTCCGGTGCGTTCCGCAAGCGGGATGAACTCATCGGGAGGCACCAGACCATGCACGGGATGCTGCCAACGCACCAGCGCCTCCACACCCATGGCCCGGTGCGTGTTGAGATCTATCTTGGGCTGGTAGTACAGGACAAGCTGGTTGTGTTCGATGGCGCGGCGCAGTTCGCCGGTGAGCGTCAGACGGCGCAGAGAATGGGGATCTTCTGCTGGATCGTAGAAGCGATAGCCCACACCGGCCTTCTTCGCCTTGTACATGGCGGTGTCGGCATGCTGCACCATGAGGTCCGGCGCCTCGCCGTGCTCAGGATAGATGGCGATGCCGATACTGGTCTTCACGTCCAGCGTCACCCCTTCGACCACGAAGGGCTGCTCCAGCGCACGAAAGATCCGCATGGCGCACGTGACTGCCTGTTTACGACCGGTCGCGGGCAGAACCACGGCGAACTCATCACCGCCCAGACGGGCCATGGTGTCGTCGGCACGCAACGACCCGATTACCCGCAGGCCCACCAGTTTCAGCAATTGGTCACCGAACGGGTGGCCCAGGGTGTCGTTCACCTCTTTGAATCGGTCGAGATCCATCACGAACAGAGCGACGGACTGACCGCTCTGGCGGGCGCCGCGAATCAGCGACTCCAGATGCTGATGCAGCAACGTTCTGTTGGGCAGTCCCGTGAGGCTGTCGTGGTGTGCCTGGTGGGTCAACGCCGCGTTCTTCTCGTTGAGGCGACGGGCAATGACCGAAGCGATGAGTAGTGCCGCCCATACCGCAACCCACATCACGAACAACCCGGTGGCCACCAGTCGTATCCAGAGGGTGCTGCTGAACCGCGCGTACTCTTCGGTGAACGGGCGGGCCACCGTCACTGAAAAGGGGGTTCCGGCGATGGGACTGGACGCCCAACTGTAGCGGGCGTTGCCCACATCCAACAGGCCGTGGTTGTCCGTCGTATTGTTTCGGGCACTGCGGGTTGCCCTCAGGAGTCGGTCGGTATCCCGCTTTGCCCGCGCGTCGCCCGCCGCACTGACCGCCACCAAGCCACCATGCTTGTCCTCCACCAGCACGATGGTGTCGCTGCCCGTCAGCCGCCGGCGCAGTGCGCTGAGCGTGGCATCGTCCAGCGTTCCGCTGGCGACCGGCCGACTCAACCGCTCACCGATCTCCCGGCTGAACTGCTGCAGCAGCAGCGTGTCTGCGCTCTTCGCCGCGTCCGGCAGCAACCAGTACGCGACCGTGCCGAAGATGCCGAGGGCCAACAGCACGACACCTACGAAGGCTGCCAGCAGTTGAGTGCGGATGGTCACGGGTGCGCACCGTCAGTCCGTACGGCAGGTATTGATTCCGGTGACCAGATACAGGGGACAGAAGCGCAGCAGTGCTGCAATCAGATTCATGATGGCGAGCACCGTCACCACGCCGGCCGCAAAATCATCGTGGATCACATGCCCCGGACCGAGTGCGGCGTACAGCAATGCGGCACTGATTCCGATCCGCAACAGCATATCCAGCGTCCCGATATTCTTCTTTATTCTCAAGCTCATACCCACCTCCCCGGCAGGGCCGTTCGGGCGCGCGAGGCGGACCTGTCGCCCGCTCGCACACATATCCTCTTGCGGCTAGCGGCCCGGGCGGGCCCGGACTTGAACGGCCGTGTCCGGCGGGGTGGCGAACAGCGCACCCGCCGCACGCCGCGCCAGGTCTACGCCCTGGGTGAGGATGTGTTGTCGCCAACGGCGGTTTTCGGGGCAGAATGCGGCTCTCAGGCGCGCCTTGCTGGGATGATTCAGGGTGGCCGAACCATAGTGATGCCAACGGTTCTCTTCGCGCAGGGCATGGAGTACATACAGTCCGGGATAGGTGCCGAACTCCTGCGTGAAGGCAGTCACTTCGGCACCGGGCAACCAGCAGGGCAGCATGCCGGCAAGTCCGCCGCGCACTACATAGGCGGCGGGGTCGGCCACATCGGGCGAGGTCAACCGTCTGCCCAGCGCAGCGCCCAGAGGGCCGCGCGCCGCCGCGGACTCGGCGAACAGCGTCTCGTGAGCCCACCCTCCGAGCCCGGTATGGACATCGATGGCGCATACCCGCGCCGCATGACCAAGGCGCTGCGTCAGCCATTGCCGGTAGCGCCGCAGGCCCGGCTCCAGGGTTCGCCCGCCGAAGAACAGCCCCTGTTCCCGCTCGTATTGCCCCATGGCCACCGCCCGCCTGAGCCGCCCGTAACCGTGACGCAGGACACTGGCCGCCGCACGCAGATAGAATCCATCGCGTGCCGGCGGGCCGGTGGGATTCAGCAGCGGGTCGATGCGCCGGTAAGCGTCAGGAATGCCTCGGTAGCTGTCGTGGTCGGAAAGGCAGTTACGATTGAGGTCCACATTGTGTTCGTTGACCCGACGCAGGTTGGCCATGCCAAAGGGATTCAGGGCGTGCACGAACACCAGTGCCCCATCCTCTGCCAACGGCGGAAGATCCGTCAGCAGTGCCTGCTGTATGGCCGATCCGGCGAAACCCTCGACACCGTGAAGACCGCAGGAGTGCAGAAGAACCCGCCGCGGGCACTGTGTGCCGAACCAGGCGATATCGATACTCAGGCGTTCACTGCCACTGCCGCCTTCGTCGAGATGCAGCGCCTCCAGTCTGTCGGCATCCGCCCGCGCCGCAGCCGCGCGAAACTGCCGCCGCGCGCCGGCGTAATCGGCCGCAAAGCCCGCCACGTGAGTGTTCGCTGTCGTCACCGGTTCGCAGATCGTCCCTTGCCCGATCGCTTGGGAGCCGTCACGGGCGCTGCACGAGATCATATCGCTGCGGGCCATTCTCCCAGAACCCGCGTTGGCGCTCATCCACCGCCCGACCTGCCCCCCGCCAAACCCGCGAACGACGCTGCACCGCGGGTTCCTGCGCGGTACACTGCGATGCGAACGCCTTCCGCCATCGAAGCACCATGAATATCACTCCCGGCAGATCGGCCCGACGATTGGAATGCCCCCACCGGAAAGCGCCGGCGCGGTGCCGTTCCCGTCTGTCGCGACCGCCCCTGCCCGCACAGGCAGATGCCCCGGCCCAAGGCGATGAGATACGGTCAGACCACGGACTGCGGTGCAGTGCCTGACGGGCCGCTTCAGCCGCTCAAGTCATGGCGCTGGCCCCTGTCCCTCGCCGCACTGTGCATCGTACTGCAGGCCGCCGGCCTGGCGCCCGAGCTGCGCTGGCAACGCTCGCTGATCGAGGCCGGCCAGTGGTGGCGCGTGCTGACGGGCAGCCTTGTGCACCTGGGGTGGAGCCATCTGGCCATGGATCTGGCAGGACTGGCGCTGATATGGGCGCTGTTCGGACCGCTGCTGTCGGCATGGCAGTGGACTGTGGCCTTTGTGACCAGCGCATTGGCCGTGGGGCTGGGGCTGTATCTCTTCGAACCCCAGCTGGCCTGGTACGTGGGCCTGTCCGGAGCGCTGCACGGACTGTTCGTGGCCGCATTGCCGGCCCAGTTCCGCAAGCACCCCGGCGAGGGCCTGGTACTGCTTGCCGCCGTGGCGGGCAAGCTGGCCTGGGAGCACCTGTTCGGCCCGCTGCCCGGCAGCGCGGAGCTAGCCGGCGGTGCCGTCGTTACCCAGGCCCATCTGGCCGGCGCCGTCGGCGGACTCGTCTATGCCCTGGCCCACCTTGCCCTGACCAGGGCCCGCACTGCCCCGGACCCCGCCCGGCCGCGGTGAAGGCCACTAAAGACTGGTAACACACGGCCGCTAATACCCAATACGGACCCGGCTTGCGCCGAAAGACCGCCGTAAGCGCGCGCGCCGACATGGAGTCCGGCGGCATGCCGCAGTTGCCCGGCACCTCGGCCACTGACGTTGGCCGCGCCACATCACCGAGCCACACCGCCCGACAGCAGCAGACGGCGAGGAGGATAGACCATGTCCTGTTCTCATGTAGAAAGCTGTGAACTGTTCGTGCAATTCGCATTAAACCCCGCACTGGACGTCTGGAAGATGCACTACTGCGAGGGCAACTTCCAGGAATGCGTTCGCTTCAAGAAGTCCAGTGCCGGGCAACCGGTACCCCTGACACTGCTTCCCAACGGCAAACCGTTGAGCACCAGGCCGTCGCGCAACGACGTCGGGACCATGGCGTTGTTCAATTCCATCGTCAAGCGCCGGACGAAAATGGTCAGCAGCCTGCTGCGTACCGGGGCAAACGTCCACGACCGCAATATCGAGGGTAAGACGGCGCTGATGGCCGCTGCGGAACTGGGCTTCGACGACATCGTTGCCGTGCTGCTCGAGCACGGCGCCAGGCGCGAAGAGACCGATCTGTACGGCGAAACGGCGTACGACCTGGCGGTTCGCAACGAGCACTCTTCAGTCGCCGATCTGCTGCGCCCGGACAAAGCTGCCTAGCAAGCGGCCGCGCTATGCGGGCGAAACCACAAGACGACTGCAGTCCGTAACAATAAAAATCCCTTGCGGGAGGTGGAGATGATGACGACGATCTGGCCCTGGTGGACAGGCTCCGTAGGCCTGTCACTTGTCACCATCGGGTTCTGGCTGATGTTCAACCGACCGCTGGGCGTGTCGGGCAGCTGGGCCCGGGTTGTAATGTGGCGCAACGACAAGGTGCTCGGGGAAGCCGAAGCACCGTTTCGCAACAACCCCGAACTGCTCAAGGACGCGCTCATGGAGGCGACCGTCGCCCACTTCGGCGAACAGGTCGTGCAGGACGCGCTGGCCTCGCGCCGATCCTCCGCAGGAAGCGCACGACCAATGCCTGCGTTGAAGGAGCTCGCCAAGCTGCCCCTGCGCATTCCCTGGACCGCCCATTTCACATTCCTTGCCATGATAGGCGTAGGCGGCCTGCTGACGGCACTGGTGATGGGCGGCGTGCACCCACAGGTCACTTTGGGAACCCTGCACACCCAACTGTTCGGGACGGGGATGAGCAACTGGATCGCCCTGTTCGCCGGCGGTGGGCTGGTGGGCTTCGGCACCCAGTTGGCCGGCGGATGCACCTCCGGGCATGGCCTGAGCGGCTGCTCGCGCCTGGTTCCGGCCAGCCTGATGGCCATGGGCATCGCCTTCGGGACGGCGATTGTCGCGTCGCTGCTGATGAACCTGCTGGGAGGGCTGCCCCTGTGAAGAGCGCCACGCTTAAACACCATCTGGGCTTCGGGCTGTTCGGCCTGCTGATGGGCGTGACCTTGACGGCCACCGGTTTCACCGATTTCACCAAAGTCCACGAAATGTTCACCTTCCAGAGTTTCACGCTGCTGCTGGTATTCGCGGGCGCGCTGGTACTCAACGGAGTGGGTTTTGCGGTACTCACCCGGAACAAGAAGGTGGCCAAGAAGAAGTTCAACAAGGGCACCATTCCCGGCAGCATCGTGTTCGGCGTGGGCTGGGCCATCACCGGCGCCTGCCCCGCGGTAGCACTGGCTCAGTTGGGCCAGGGCCAGCTGGCCGCCCTGGCGACACTGTCGGGTATTCTGTTCGGGGTGTGGGCCTATCGGCGCATGGCCGCCGGCGGCGTGCAGCTCGACACCGGCGTGTGCGGTGAGGAAGGCTGAGCCGCAAAAGCCACCGGCGACCCTCACGCACCGTTGACAACCCGCCGGCCGCAGGGACGCGGCCCCGACACACCGGCCCTGACCGGCCAGCCCCTTTCCATCGTCATCCATGCGCCCCACCCGGCGCATAGATGACTTCTCGTTTGCCCACCCCTGCAGCCACGACACCCCTGGCACCGCCGCGCCGTTCCGGGCAAGGACCTGCGGCGACGGCGATACCCGCCCCACCCGGCCGTCGGCGCGCACGGCAGGCATCAACCATTTGTGCTACAGCTAACGGCACTGGCTGGTGGAGACCGCCCATGGACGAACACTGGAGAAGTTGCGGCGAGGTAAGTACGTGGACCGTTGACGGAGCACGCTTCGAGGCTATCCATGAAGCCGGCAGGACCCGTGTGGACGCCGTCGACGACGACATCGTCCGGGTACGCTTCAGCCCCAACGGCCGGTTTGCGGCACGCCGGTCCTGGGACGTGGTGGCGGACCACAATGACGCGGTGGTGGGCGCGGGGCCACTGGCAGGCCGGCAATCCGCCGGCGTCATCGTGGTCGGCAACGACAGATGGCAGGCCCGCATGGACGCCGTGTCGGGCGCCATGACGTTCAGTTGCGGACAGGATCGCCCGTTCGCCCAGGATCTGTCGGGACCGAGATGGCGTATTGTGACGAGCGACGAAATCGGCATCGCCGGCGGTGCCGAAGATCCGCTGCCGGTCGGTACGGCCCGAACGGCCCTTGGACTCGTCAAGCACATCGCCCCGGAGGAAAGCCATTACGGGCTGGGGCAGCGCACGGGACGGCTCAACCGCCGCTACCGCCGGCTGTCCAACTGGACCACCGATATGCTTCCGCCGGGTTACAGCCAGGCCCACGACAATCTCTATCAGGCCCATCCGTTCGTGATGGCGGTACGCCCAGGCTTCGCCTGGGGACTGTTTCTCCACTCTTCCTGGTACAGCCGCTTCGACCTGGGAGCCGACAACGAGGAAGAACTGCGCCTCTGCACCTTGGGAGGCGAACTGGACTATTACCTGTTCGCCGGCCCAACCCCGGCCGACGTGGTGGAGCAGCTGACCCGACTGACAGGCCGCCCCCCGCTACCGCCCCTGTGGGCCCTGGGCTTCCACCAGTCCCGCTGGAGCTACCCGGACAGCGCCCAGGTGGAGGCGGTCGCCGCGGGCTTCCGGGAGCGGGAGATTCCTCTGGACGCCGTGCACCTGGACATCGATTACATGCGCGGCTATCGCGACTTCACGTGGGACCCCATGCGCTTTGCCCGACCCCGTGGGACGGTGGACAGGCTGCACGCCCAGGGCGTGCGAGCCGTGTGCATCGTGGACCCGGGCGTCAAGCACGATGTCAGCGGCGGGTACCAGGTGGCACGGGACGGCATCGAGCGCAACATGTTCATTCGGCGCGCCGACGGCCAGTTGTTCGTCGGTTACTGCTGGCCGGGCGAGGCTCTGTTTCCCGACTTCGCCCGTGAGCCGGTACGACGCTGGTGGGGCGAGCAGCATCGGGTGCTGCTCGATGCCGGCGTGGACGGGCTGTGGACGGACATGAACGAACCGGCCATCTTCGACCGCCCGTTCGGACAGGCCGGACTGCGGCTGGCGCCGATTCCCCTGAACGCGCTCCAGGGCGAGGGAGACGAGTGCACCCACCATGCCGAAGTGCACAATCTCTACGGCCACCTCATGGCCCGGGCCACCTGGGAGGGAATGCAGCGCCTGCGTCCCGGGTCCCGGCCGTGGGTACTGACCCGCAGCGCCTTCACAGGCAGCCAGCGCTATGCAGTCACCTGGATGGGCGACAACAGCTCCTGTTGGGAACACCTGCAACTGAGCGTGCCCCAGCTGGCCGGCATGGGGTTGTCCGGTATGCCCCACGCAGGGGTGGACATCGGCGGCTTCTACGACAACGCCCATCCCGAGCTGTACGCCCGCTGGATGGAGTTGGGCACGTTCTATCCCTTCATGCGCTGCCACACCGCCCTGGGCACCCGTTCCCAGGAGCCGTGGCAGTTCGGCCCCGACGTGGAGGTTGTCAGTCGGCGCGCCATCGAGCTGCGCTACCGTCTGCTGCCCTACCTGTATACCCTCGCCCACCTGGCTCACAGGACGGGGGCACCCCTGTGGCGTCCGATGGTCTACGAGTTTCCGGACCAGCCGGCGCTCCACCACGTGGAGGACCAGATCATGGTCGGCCCCCATCTGCTGGTGGCGCCGGTGTGCGAGCCGGGCGCCAGGGACCGCCTGGTGAGGCTGCCTCAAGGCCGCTGGTACGATTTGTGGAGCGGCCGTGAACTGGCCGGCGGGTCCCATGTCCAACCCGCACCCCTGGGAACCATTCCGGTGTTCGCCAGAGCCGGCGCCATACTCACGCTGGGCAACGTCCGCTCGTCGACGGCGGCGCCGCTGACGGAGCTGACCGTCGCCGTGTATCCCGCCGAACACAGCCAGTGGACACTGATCGAGGACGACGGACAGTCCGACGCCTACCTGCAGGGCACCCTGGCGGAGACGCCGTTTCAAGCGACGCAGGATCGGTCCGAAACCCGTGTCGTCATCGGACCCCGCCGCGGCGCCTACCGTCCCCGGTCTCGGCGTTTGACCGTTCGGGTCCACCTCGCCGCGCCTCCCGAGAGACTGACACTGGACGGCGAGCCACTGAGAGACTGGCATTGGGATCCGGATCAGCGGGTGGCAGTGGCGGGCTGGACGGACGACGCCGGTGAGCACCGGCTGTTGCTCGCCCACGGTCCGTGACCCGGGCTCCACCGCCGGTCCAGGTTATCCGACCGGCGGCGAAACCATGCGTTCCAGGGCTGCACCGTCGCTGTCGAACAGGTGACAATGGGCCGCCTGCACGCCGATCCGCACCCGGTCGCCCGTGCCGGTCCCGGTATCGCCGGCAGCCTTGACGGTAATTTCCTGGCCGTCTTCCAGGCGCACGTAAAGGTAGGTCTCACCCCCCAGGCGTTCGGTCATCAGCACCTCGCCGGCAAACTGCATGTCGCCCGCCGCCGCTTCACTCAGGTGCTCGGGGCGCACACCGAGTGTGACAGCGGCGCCCGCCGACAACCGTTGCGCGGCGACCGGCACGGTCAGACCCTGGCCGCCGGCCACTTGGATCGTCGCGCCGTCCCGGTCGCCAGACACCAACGTCGCCGCCAGAATGTTCATCATCGGCGAGCCGATGAAACCCGCCACGAACAGGTTGCGGGGCCGGTGATACAACTCCATGGGCGAGCCCACCTGTTCGACAACGCCGCCGTTGAGGACCACGATCCGGTGACCCAGGGTCATGGCTTCCACCTGGTCGTGAGTCACGTACACCATGGTGCCCTGCAGTTGCTTCTGGAGCTTCCCCAGCTCAATGCGCATCTGCACCCGCAGCGCCGCATCCAGATTGGAGAGGGGCTCGTCGAACAGGAACACCCTGGGTTCGCGCACAATAGCCCGGCCGATGGCCACGCGCTGACGCTGGCCCCCGGACAGCTCCCGGGGACGGCGGGACAGCAGCGGCTCGATCTGCAGAATGGCCGCTGCCCTGCGCACCCTGTCCTGAATGCTTTTCCGGTTGTGCTTGGCAAGCTTCAAGCCGAACGCCATGTTGTCGTAGACGGTCATATGGGGATACAGGGCATAGGACTGGAACACCATGGCGATGCCCCGCCGCGCCGGGGGCAGATCGTTCACCACCTCTCCATCGATCAGGACCTCGCCCGCCGAAACATCTTCCAGCCCCGCTATCAGGCGCAGCAGCGTCGACTTCCCGCAGCCCGAGGGTCCCACGAACACCGTGAACCGGTTGTCGGGTATGTGCAGATCGATGCCTGCGATGACCTCGGTTCCGCCAAAGGACTTGCGCACTTGCCGTAGTCTGACATCCGCCATTTACCGGCTCCCGTGGACTTGCCTGTTGCGCCCCTGCGCGGTTACCCCTTGACGGCGCCGGCCGTCAGCCCGGAGACGATCCGGCGCTGGAAGATCAGGACCAACACGATCAGCGGAACGGTGACGATGACACTGGCGGCCATAATGCGCCCCCAGGGCAGCTCGAAGCTGCTTGCCCCGCTGATCAGGGCGATGGCCACCGGCACCGTGCGCATGTTGTCGGTCAGCGTGAACGTCAGGGCAAACAGGAACTCGTTCCAGGCGGCGATGAAGGCCAACAGGCCGGTGGTTACCATGGCCGGACCCATCAGCGGCATAAACACCCGCGTGATGATCTGCCACGGCGATGCGCCGTCCACCATGGCCGCCTCCTCCAGTTCCCTGGGCAGCTCCCGCATGAACGTGGTCAGCACCCAGACCGTGAACGGCAGCGCCATGATCATGTAGGACAGGATCAGTCCCAGCAGGTTGTTGTACAGCCCGAGAGCACGGATGAGCTGGAACATACCCGACAGCACCGCCACCTGCGGAAACATGGAAACCGCCAGGATCACCAGCAGCAGCGTGGAGCGCCCGCGGAACCGTATGCGGCCCAGGGCATAGGATGCCGTCACCGCAAGAGCCAGCGATATCGCCACCGTCGAAGATGCGACGATGACCGAGTTGAGGATGTTGCGCCCGAACGGCTGCTGGGTGAACACGGCGACGTAGTTCTTCCAGGCCGGATGGACCGGCAGGAAATTTGTGTTGAACAACGCGCTGCCGGTCTTCAACGAAGAAACCACTGCCCAGTAGAAGGGAAACACCGTATAGAAGGCGATCACTGCCACCAGCAGGTAGAAGGCCATGCGCCCCGCCGCCCGCCTGGTGTGCAGTTTCATGTTCATCCTACTTGTCGAACCTCACCCGGCCGACGGTGATGAACACCACCGTGATCACGGCGATGATCAGGAACAGCAGCGTCGCCGCTGCCGAGCCGTACCCCACATTCTGGAAGTCCACCAGCTGCTGTCGGGCATACACCGACATGGACATGGTACCGCGGCTGTTGGAGGTCAGTACGTAGATAAGGTCGAAAATCCTCAGAGCGTCCAGCAGACGGAATATGACGGCGACCATAAGCGCGGGCGCAATCAGCGGCAGGGTCACCTTGAAGAAGACCTTGACCGGATGGATGCCGTCCACTTTGGCTGCCTCGTAGATCTCCGTGGGCAGCAACTGCAGCGCCGCCAGCGCGAGCAGCGCAACGAAGGGCGTGGTCTTCCAGACGTCCACGGCAATCACGGCACCGAGGGCCAGGTGAGGATTCGCGGTCCATGCCAAGGGATGACTGATCAGGCCGACGGCCATGAAGATGGCGTTGATGACCCCGTACATGTCGTTGTACATCCAGCCCCACATCTTGGCCGACACCACGGTGGGAATCGCCCAGGGAATCAGCACCGCCGCCCGCAGCAGCCCGCGCCCAGGCATATGGGCATTGAGCGTGAGCGCGATGGCCACACCCAGCACCGTTTCCAGCGCTACGGAGACCACCGAGAACACCACCGTGTTCCACACCGCCTGCCACCAGACCGGGTCGCGCACCAGTTCCGTGAAGTTCGCCAGACCTACGAAATGATAGGTGCTGAGGTTCGACAGGCGGGCGTCGGTCAGCGCGAAGAACATAGTCCGCAGCAGCGGGTAGCCGGCGACCAGGGCCAGCACGATGAGCATGGGGGCAATGAACAGGTAGGCCGCCCGCCGACGCTGGCGGGTCAACGTCGAACCCCGACAATCCCCATCGTTCTGCGGCGGCTCGGGAGCCGGGATAATGACGCTGTCCGGGGATTCCTTATCGACCGACCGCATGTATGGCGCTACCAATGACGACCATCGCCGCTGAGCCTGTTGAGCTGGCGCGCCAGTTCCGAAAGATTGGTCCTGGCGTCACCCTCGTGGGCCAGTGTGGATTGGACGGCATTCCAGAATTCGCTGGAGACCTGGTTGTAGCGGGTACCCGTCACGCGCGACGGGCGCGCCACCGCATGCACCAGGGTGTGATACAGTGCGCCATAGTAGGGATTCGCTGCGAGCACGTCCTTGTCCTTGTAGAGCGCGGGATAGGTGGGATTGTAGCCGCCTTGGATGGCACGTCGCTTCTGCTCCTGTTCGCTGGTGAGGTATTTGACCAGCGATATGGCCTGCTTCTTCACCTTCGAATATTTGGAGACCGCCAGCTGCCAGCCGCCCAGGGTGGCGACATGCCTGCCGTGCGCTCCGCCCA
>Ga0307441_1000216_pt1 | contig 22547 bp, 22 predicted proteins | sample SalMarWE160420MG_FD_202149 | JGI IMG/M metagenome (GOLD analysis project Ga0307441, IMG submission 202149) | Salt marsh sediment microbial communities from the Plum Island Ecosystem LTER, Massachusetts, United States - WE1604-20 | ecosystem: Environmental > Aquatic > Marine > Intertidal zone >... | reverse complement strand
AAAAAACGTAATATCCTCCTGCGGGGATAATTCAGTATCCTTTTATCTTTTGGCATATTGGGTTCCGAATTCCATTTGAACCAGCATTTTCAATTTGGTGAAAAAAAAGATTCCTAATTAAACCGGTCTCACGTTAGAGAGTTCAGCTGACGCTTCCTGATCAATGTACCAGAACAGATTTCCTTGATCCGGGTCGATCAGTTGGGAAGGATATTGTTCGGGAAGTGCTGGTCCTTCCAGAACGAGTTTTAATATCCTGGCTTTGTTCTGGCCGCTGACCAGGAAAAGTATATTTTGGGCAGCATTGATCAGACGGGGAGTGAATGTGATCCGCCAGGCATCCAATTTTGGGACCCAATTAGCCTCCACCAGGCGATTTTGATCAACTAGCTCTCCTTTCACCAATTCAGTTTCCGGGAAGAGTGAGGCCGTGTGTCCGTCGTTTCCCATGCCGAGCAGGATCAGGTCAAAGGAGGGATTTTTTTGCTGAAACCAGGATAGGATCTCTTCCTGGTACTTCCAGGCAGCTTCAGCAGGTGGCAGTTCTGCCCTAATGCGGTGGATGTTCTCTTCCGGGATTGCTCCGGGTAAAAGCAGAGATCGATTCACCTGGTCGAAGTTACTGTCTGGATGATCGGGCGGAACACAGCGTTCATCTCCCCAGAAAAAATGGACTTTGTTCCAATCCAGTTCATCTGTCTTCTGATCTGCCAGGTTTTCATAGAGGGGTATAGGAGTACTCCCGCCGGATAGGGCAACAGAAAATTGACCTCTATCCCGGATCGCTGCTGATCCAGTCGAGATAAATAAATCAGCTGCTGAGTTGATTATTTCTTCTTGAGATTTATAGACCAGGATTTTTTTCATTTAGGCAAGCTGGATGATGGACAGGATTCCTTATAAGTATACCTGATGGATGTTTTTTTCCCTCGATAACTGGAAATCAGGCTTGTTTTGCCTGTGATATACTTTCACAAGATGAGTAACCTATAAGGGTTAAAAGTGTTATGAGTAGTATTACAGATTCTGATCATGAGCTGAAAACTGAAAGTGAACTGATCTCCCTTGCTTGTGAGGGTGATTCAGATGCTTTTGGAGCCCTTTATGAGAAGTATATAGATCAGATTTATAATTATATATATTTTAGGACCAGCAATGTTAAAGATGCAGAGGATATTTGCTCCAGGGTTTTCATGAGAGCTCTGCATCACATTGAAAGATACGAGGATCGGGGATATCCGTTTTCTGCCTGGTTATATCGAATAGCCCATAACCTGGTGGTTAACTGGTACAGAGACAGGGAACGGTCGGATGAGATTTCCCTGGCAGATCAGTATCCTCCACCAACGATGAATGGACGCGTGGAGGACCGGATCGAAAAGGAAGACGAAACAGGTATGCTGCTGGCCATCATTCAAGGATTGCCAGAGGATCGAAAAGAACTTTTAATCCTGAAGCATGTAGAAGGATTAACGAATACTGAAATTGGTCAAATCATGGATCGGACAGAAGGAGCTATCAAAGCCCTTTATCACCGGACCCTGGAATCGCTCAGGGATGATTACGATCTTTAGGATGAATCTATGCTTCGAATAGTGATGGATAGCGCCGGTGATCTGCCGGTAGAATGGATCAAACAGTATCAAATTGACGTGATACCGATCAACGTCCATCTGGGAGACGAGGTTTTCCTGGAGGATGTTGACCTGACCATTGATCAGTTTTACGACTGGGTCAAGCTAACGGGCAAGGTGCCGAAAACATCCCAGCCATCTCCCCAGCAGTACATTAACTTCTACAGGGAGATTGCCCGTCCGGGAGATGTGGTGTTATCGATCCATCTGACAAGCAAATTGTCTGGCACTTATGAATCCGCAGTTTTGGCAGCCAGGGAATTGGAGAATGATCCCTTTAAGGTCATCCCCTTTGATACTCTGTCAGGTACTGGCATCCAGGGTTATATGTGCCGAGAAGCCCGGGAAATGGACCGTCAGGGTAAATCAGTGGAACAGATCCTGGAACGACTGGATCAGATCAGAGACAATACCCAGGTGATCTTTACTGTTGATTCCCTGAATTTTGCCCAAAAAAGCGGTCGGGTTCAGATGCTTGAGTCAATTCTGGCATCGATCCTTAATATCAAACCGATCATAACTCTGAAAGAAGGGACCCTGGTAGCTGCTGATAAAGTACGGACCCGGAAGGCTTCTCTGGATTTTATCCTTAAGGAAATGTCCCAGAGAATGGCTGGAAAATTAATCAATGCAGCTATCATACATGCCAATGACCTGGCAACAGCACTTGAAATATCAGAGAAAGTGGAGAAATTATTGAATGTAAAAGAACTGTTTATAGAAGAATTATCAGTTGCGATTGCAACACACCTCGGACCGGGAACGGTCGGGATTGTTGCTTATCCAGTAGAGGAAGGGATAAGTTAAGAATGGAGAAAAGTATGAAAATGACGAAGGATTTACTGAGGATTGAAAGCCGGCTGAAAGATGTTTTAAGCCCAGTCACACCACGAGCGGATTTTGTGGTTGAGCTTCAAAACAAGCTGGACCAGGAAATGGGAAAAAGGATCAAGACCAAGAAGGTCCAAACCGGATTATTGGTTGCTGGCGGGATCGTCAGTTTAGCAGTAATGGTTATCACCGTCATCCGCTCCCTGACTGCCTGGCCTAGCATCATTCAGTCAATTTCCAAGAATCTGCCAAAACTGCGAAAACGACAGCAGGCAGTTTCAGTCTAATATCCAGTCAATTTGCCAATAACAACTTTGGAAACGGCATCGTTATCTGATGCCGTTTCTTTTTATGTATGTAATGTAATAATAAGATAAATCATTTGTTATACCGCAAGGCTACAGATTATTTCGTGCTACAATTTTTTTATGAAAGAAGCTTATTTTCAGCCAGATACCCTTCAATCTCTTTCCAGTCAGTGGCTGGAAAAATATGGTAGGTCTAAAACAGCTTTGAGACAACCATTCAAGATCCAGAATGCCTGTCTTTTAATCCTGGATATGCAAAGATATTTTCTGGATGAAAACTCTCATGCCTGGGTTCCAAGCGCTGAAGCGATTATTCCTGGTTTGAAAAAAACAGCTGTGTATTTCCGGAAAGCGGGCAGACCGGTTATTGCTACTCAACATATCAACACTGCCGAAAATGCCGGGATGATGGGATCCTGGTGGTCAGAGTTGATCCAGGAAGATGATCCTCTGGTTGATATTGATCCTGATCTTGGAATTCAACCCCGGGAAATCTTACAGAAATCACAATATGATTCCTTTTTTGGATCCAAACTTGAATCCCGGCTTCTGGATCAGAATGTAAAGCAGGTTGTGATTGGTGGAGTGATGACCCATTTATGCTGTGACACAACTGCAAGAGCTGCTTTTGTACGGGGATTCGAGGTATTTTTCCTGGTAGATGGCACTGCGACTTATAACCAGGATTTTCATCTGGCTTCACTCTATAATCTGGCGCATGGAGTTGCGGTATTGACTTCTACTAATCGGCTAATTGAGGGATGAAACACAAGTAGATGGATAAACTTCCAATAGTAATCATTGGGGCAGGCCCTGCAGGATTGGCAGCTGCCATGCAGCTCAAACGACAAGGGATCAATCCCTTGGTTTTTGAGCGCAAACAGGTTGGTGGGTTGCTGCTGAATGCCAATTTGGTGGAAAATTATCCCGGTTTTGTGAATGGCATCAAAGGAACAGATCTGGTATCCCTTTTTGAGGAACAGGCACAACGACTGGGTGTAGTGATAGAGCAGGAGGAAGTACTATCTGCCAGGTTTAACTCCAATTACTTTCGCATAGTCACAAATAAGAGAGAACTACAGGCCCAGATCCTGATCGCAGGAAGTGGTACAAAACCGATAAAATTGACCTGTTTTTTGGAACCAAAAAGGTTGGAAGAAAGGATCCATTATGAAGTGTTCCCACTGATTGATGAGAGGAATAAAGAGATACTTATCATTGGAGCTGGAGACGCGGCTTTTGATTATGCGTTAAATCTCTCTCGCCTCAACAAGATCATCATCCTGAACAAGGGATCAAAGATCAAAGCCCTGCCGCTATTATTGGAACGGGTCCAGAGAAATTCAGCAATAAGTTACTTACCTGATAGCGAAGTAACTGGTATTTTAGAATCAAAAAACGGGCGCCTGTTGGTCATGGTAAAAAGAGATGGATTGGTTTTTGAATGTGATCATCTTCTAGCTGCGATTGGCAGAGAGCCCGAGTATAGTTTTGCAGACACAAGTATAATTGAAGATATGGATCACCTCCTGAAGGATCAAAAAATATTTTTGGTTGGTGATCTCAAGAATGGATCTTTCAGACAGGCCACAATTGCAGTGGCGGATGGCATCCGGGCTGCTATGATTATCGATCGAATACTTTAGAAAGGAAAACTAATGAAAATTGTCGCTTCTGCTGGTAACCCGGAAGTAGCCATGGTTCACGTGGTGGAATTCCCCCATGGGTTGGTGGAATGTGTTGAAGCAATTCAACCCCCACGCTCCCGGGAAGAGAAATGGGTCTTGATGATCTCCACATTATTCGGCTGCCCAATCTCCTGCCAGATGTGTGACGCCGGCGGGCACTACAGGGGGAAACTGGATGAAGCCGAAATGTTCGCTCAAATCGAGTATCTTATTCAGCAGCGCTACCCGGATGGTTTTGTTCCATCAGAGCAATTTAAGATCCAGTTTGCGAGAATGGGTGAACCGGCCCTTAATCTGGCAGTAATTGAGCTGCTGGAAAATCTGCCCGGACGAATAAATGCCCCTGGTTTAATGCCGTCAGTATCCACCATTGCCCCTTATGGCACAGATGTCTTTTTTGAAAAATTGATCGAAGTAAAGAATCAGGTATATCCTATCGGTCGATTCCAATTCCAGTTTTCGATCCATACGACCGATCCTGATCTGCGCGATCAGATCATTCCGGTTAAGAAATGGGATTTTGAGCGGATGGCTAAATACGGAGAGGATTACCATAGACCAGGAGATAGAAAGATCACATTGAACTTCGCCCTGGCTGAGAATAGCCCAATAGAACCTGATGCTCTTCTGCGTTATTTTGACCCTGATAGATTCCTGATTAAGGTCACACCACTGAATCCGACCTATCAGGCCGAATCAACCGGCCTGACCTCCTTTGTCGATCCGCATGATAAGGAAGCGATCTATCCGGAACTAGAAAAGATCCGTGAAGCCGGATACCAGGTGATAATCAGTATTGGTGAACAGGAAGAAAACCGGATAGGTTCAAATTGTGGACAGTACGTTCAGAAACATATCCTGGAAAGCGGTGGGCTGACAGAAGGATATACTTACCAGGTGACCCAGCCGGTTTCTAATCTGGAATAAAAGGTTGTATTCGAAGGATTGTCTGAATGAGAGATCTAATAGATCAAATTGAGATCTGGTTAAAGAATGGACAATCAATCGCCCTGGCAACAGTAATAAATACCTGGGGATCATCGCCACGGCCAGCAGGTGCGGGGATGGCAATCACTGAGGCCGGCGAAATTACAGGCTCAGTGAGCGGCGGCTGTGTGGAAAGCGCGGTTATTGATAGGGCGATGCAGGTATTAAAAACTGGCCAACCTGAAAGGCTTCATTTTGGGGTAGGGGACGATCAAGCCTGGGATGTCGGTTTGTCCTGTGGGGGAGAAATTGATGTTTTCATCCGTCAGTTCAATCAGAATAGTCTGAAGATCTGGAAAACAGCTCTGTCAAAAACAAAATCTGTATTTGTGGCACTTGTTTTAACGGGGAACGAATCCTGCCGGGGGGCTGATTTGATCATCGATAATACTGGATTTGTGACCTCTGAAATTTCCCGGGAAACAGCCATAAAATTGAAAGAAATAGCTTGTACAAAATTGACTTCTGGTATCCACCAGATTGATTCCCCCGAGATCAAAGAAGTCTTCTTCCAGAAGATCCAGCCAGCTCCTGAATTGATCTTGGTTGGTGGGGTCCATATCGCGATTCCCCTGACAACGCAAGCAAAAACAGTTGGTTTTGAAGTGACCGTCATCGATCCCCGCAGATTATTCAGCACTGAGGATCGTTTCCCTGATATCAAATTATTACTAGCGGAATGGCCAGAGGGAGCTTTTCAGAAAATCACGATAACAGAATCTTCAGCAATAGTTATGTTAACTCATGATCCTAAAATTGATGATCCGGCTCTGAAGATTGCCCTTAACTCCCCGGCATTTTATATTGGAGCATTAGGCAGTCGAAAGACACATCAAAAAAGGATTGAACGACTCCAAACTGCCGGACTTTCGAGGAGCCAACTGGATCGAATTCACGCTCCAGTTGGGCTGAATCTAGGAGGAAAGACCCCGCCTGAGATCGCACTGGGGATTATGGCAGAGATCCTTCAGGTTTGGTTTAGAAGAGAAAAAACAGATGATTGATGTGGCTCTGGCTTTAGGTGGTGGGGGTTCTAAAGGATACGCCCATTTGGGTGTGATCAGAGCATTGCAGAAGAGAGGATTTAGAATTAAGGCAATTGCTGGAACGAGCGCCGGTGGAATAGCGGGCACGATAGTTGCGGCTGGATTCTCTCCAGATGAGATTATCGGAAGGATTGCCAGTATCCGCCAGGAAAATCTGTATGGTTTTGGCAAAGGGCCGGCATTGCTCGGGACAAAAGGCATTGAACAGGTCATCTATCAGTTCCTGGAGGATAAGACCTTTTCTGACCTGCAAATTCCTTGTGCTCTAACGGCTGTTGACCTCAATAAAATGAAAGAGATCATTATTCAGGAAGGAAAAGTGATAGATGGGGTCATGGCGACCACTGCGATTCCCGGAGTATTCCCGCCAAGGGAGTGGAAAGAGTATCTGCTGGTGGACGGCATGGTCCTTAATCCTGTTCCGGTAGAGTTAGCCAGATCTTTGGCACCATCCCTACCCGTGATTGCTGTCTCCTTGACTCCTGAACCTGAACGATGGACAAATTCCTCGCTCTGGAATACTACTCCCGCGAATCCGCTATTAAGACCGATCTCAAAGCTTCGGGTTGCCAAGGCTTTTGATATCTATTTACGCTCGATGGATATCACAATCCATATGCTGGGTGAAAAACGTCTTGAAATCGAAAATCCAGATATCCTTATACGACCTGATGTAGGGGATATCGGATCCCTGGATCGTGTGAATATCCCGGAGGTCGCTCAGCTTGGTGATCAAGCTGTCGAACAAGTTGAAGATGAATTACGGAAGATCTCGAAACGGCGGCGTTGGTATAATCGCAAATAAATGATATTTGTTCTCTCTTAGATTTTCCTGATTGAAAAACAAAAATAAATAAATTGATTCAGCGGGGTTGGGTCAATCCAATCCTCTGGTATCTCATAAAAATTCCATTTTCCATACCAGAGAATGGAATACACATTTCCTGTAGAAGCCAGTTTTTAGTTTGAGGTAGAATTACTCTTATCATCCAGCCCAGGACGCTGAGTATTTCTTCAAAATTATGAAGATAACCGAACTTCGATTGAGATACAGGATTATCCCTTACTTGCTGCCTGTTCTGTTTATCAACCAGCTGGTTTCCCCGCGTAAAGTGTGGATGATTTTACTTGTTGGTCTGGCAACGGTTCTTGTTATAAGTTATTCCTGGGCAGTCACCCTGAAAAATAAGCTAAACTTGAGCCGGGAAATGAGATTTGGCTGGTCCAAAGTCGGAGATCATCTCCAGGAGAGGTTTAACCTGGATAACTCTGGTTGGGCGCCTGCTGTCTGGATATATCTTGAGGACCATTCAGATCTTGCTGGATATAGTGGAAGTCGTGTGACCCGGATCGGAGGTAATGCTCATCGCCAATGGTTTGAAAGGGGGTTTTGTGCCCGAAGAGGATTATTCACTATCGGCCCGACCAGCCTGCATACTGGAGATCCCCTCGGTATTTTTGAAGTGAAGATTGAATATCCAGCGACCTCTAATATGATGGTCATGCCGCCTATCGTAAACTTGCCTGATATCCAAATTGCTCCAGGAGGTAAGATAGGCGAAGGAATTAATACGACAAAATCCTGGGACCATACAGTGACTGCTTCCGGAGTGAGGGAGTACAACCCGGGAGATAGTCTCAGATATATTCACTGGCCAACCTCAGCCCGCAAGGGTGAGTTATTTGTTCGTACTTTTGACAGCACGCCATCCAGTGATCAGTGGATCTTCCTGGATATGTTTAATGAAGTTCAGGCAGGGGAGGGGGAAAATGCCTCTGAAGAGCACGGAATCATCCTGGCTGCATCACTGATGAATTGGGCGCTGGAAAACGGACGCGCGGTGGGATTTGGCGCCAATGGAAAAGAGTTCTCGTGGTTTCAACCCAGGATGGATGAAACTCAGAAATGGATCATCCTTCGGGCCCTGGCTCTATTGGATAAAGGGGAGGATCCCCTTTATCGATTGCTAGAAGCTGCCAGACAATCTCTTCGGTTCCGCTCCAGTATCATTGTCATCACTCCTGACTTAAGCGGCAACTGGCTTAATCCTCTTTTGCTTATGAAGAAAAAAGGCATTGTGCCAACAGTATTGCTGCTAAATGCCCCGGCTTTTGGGGGAAAGGGAGATGCTCCTGATGTTCAGAAGAAACTTGATTCGGTCGGGTTGAATAATTATCTGATAGGTCCGGAATATTTGGACAACATGGAAAAGGAGTTGTCTCCTTCAACACAAAAGCGCCGGGAGGAATTTAAGGAAACCAGGAAAGTCCACTGGAGGCCGCTGATATGAAGGCTCTGGGGAAGTTTCTGAAGGAAAAGATCTCTCTTAGAGTATCGGTATATCTTATACTCAGCTACTTGATCATCTATTTTGTTTTGGTGGGTGTAGAACTTGTTGTTCGAGGTACTTCTGTTGAAGTTCTGCGTCGAATGATCCTTCTTGGTGTTGTCACAGGATGGCTGCTGGGTCGGTCTTCTATTAAATTCTGGCAAGCGCTCTTGATATCTATGGTTACTGGTATCCTGTTGACCCTGATTCACGTTGGCGGGATCGATTCTGCAATTTGGAATTTGATTAAGGCAGGATTCAGCAGCCTCTGGGATTTTGTATTCCATAAAATTGCGCTGGACAGGGTTAAATTGAATTTATTACTGACGGTCATTCAAACAAGGTCCCTAGAGATCTATTACGGTTTGCTTCTGTGGGGCAGGGATTTGATAACAGGATTTTATGTATATAACCAGGTGAGTACACTTCTATCCTGGGGTTATCTGTTGTGGCTGATGGCATCCTGGTTTACCTGGGTCACTTTCAGGAACGATCAGCCAATTTGGGGTTTGATTCCTACCGGAACGATTCTAGCGATCCTTATGACCTATACGCTAGAAAAAAGGGTTCTGCTGGTCCTGCTCCTGGGAGCTGGATTGATCCTGATTGGTTTGGTCAACCATGAAGTCCTTCAACGAGAGTGGAAAAAGTTGAATATAAAAGGGGCCGCGAATGTAAGGGAGAGGGTCGTTCTGATTGTGGTTGGTTTTTCCTTGTACACGATGGTTTTTGCCGGTTTAATGCCATCGATTAAAATCAAGGCGATAGCTGATCCATTCGAAAAGCTGATTTATGGTGAAAGTGAATCTGGAGGAATAGGCTCTGATCCTTCAATAGATGTAGGTGGGTTTAACTCCAATCTCTATTCGATTGAACGGGTTGCAGGAATGCCTCGTCAGAAACTGATTGGTACGGGACCTGAATTGGCCCAGCGGGTGGTAATGATTGTCCAGTTCCCATCCACGGCTTTTGTAAAAACGGAATTGCCGAATGCTGCCAGGTACTGGAGCTCTTATTCATATGATAAATATACTGGATCTGGATGGCAGGCCAGCCCAACAGTTGAGGTTGAATACAGCCCTGGCCAGGAAATCATTTCCATCCAGAACGAGAATTTTGATATAGTCACCCAAAAGATCAGGCTGAGTAATGTCATTAGCGGAACATTATATTCTGCTGGTCCTCCAATTACCGTGGACCAGGATGTATTGGTATCCTGGCGGACCTTGATCGATGAGCAGCAGAATGGCTATCAAGGAGAAGATCTTTTCGCAGCAACTATTGACCATAACCAGTACCAGGTGCGGTCCCAGGTATCCAACGCCAGTGACGAAGACCTGCGGTCAGCGAATGAAATTTTTCCTGAATGGATCGAAGTCAGGTATCTGGATCTCCCGGATACTGTTCCTGATAGAGTCCTGTTATTAGCGCAGGAAATTGTGGCTAATCAACCTACAAAATACGATCAAGCCAAAGCTATTGAGACCTTTTTAAGGTCTTACCCTTACACTCTGGATTTGCCAGCGCCGCCAGCAGATCGGGATGTGGCGGATTATTTCCTGTTTGACCTCCAAACTGGTTATTGTGATTATTATGCGACCGCTATGGTGGTTTTAGCCCGGGCAGTTGGGTTGCCAGCCAGAGCAGTAGTTGGATACGTAGGTGGACGATACGAGGAAGAGAATGACAGATATCTGGTATCTGAAGCGGATGCTCATACCTGGGTGGAAATTTATTTTGGTGTGTATGGATGGATTCCGTTCGAACCAACAGCTGCCAGGAATCTAATCGATGAAGACCAGCTCACACTTCCTCTTCCTCCAGAATTGGAACAGCTTCCCCAAGCTGTAGATACTATTGAAAAAGGATATTTTCCATGGTTGGAATTGGGCTTGGGATTATTCCTTGTTTTGGTGATTGGACTCTGGTTCTGGAACCGGGCCGATCTAGCCCGATTAAGATTCCTGGACACTACCAGCCTGGCGTTAGTTGTTTATCAAAGGATTTTCAGGTACTGCCGCTGGATGGGATTAGGCCATCATAAATCAGATACTTTGTATGAATTTAGCTCTCAGGTAAAGAATAAATTCAAAGATCTGACCGGTGGACCGCGCAGGGCAAAACAATTTCAAGATGTATATCATGAAATGGATCAATTAACCAGGATTACTGTGCTGGCAAATTACAGTGATCTGCCACTCATTGAAGAACAAAAAGTCAGGATTATAAAGATCTGGAAGAAACTGCGGGTCCAGTTGAGGAGAGCGACCTGGTTATCGGCTTGGAAAACTTTCAGGATCAGGATGTTCAAACTTGAACGAAAAACAGACCAGATGGATGATATATTAGGAAATGGAGCAGCTGATGGAAACCGTTAAGGAACTGACAACAACATTAGTACAGAATATTGAAAAAGTAATCATCGGCAAACGGCGGGCTGTTCAGCTGGTTGTGCTGGGGTTGATCTGTGAAGGCCACGTCCTGATCGAAGATGTGCCCGGTGTCGGAAAAACTATGCTGGCCCGGAGTTTGGCGCGCTCTTTGAATTGCTCCTTCAGCAGAATCCAGTGCACTCCAGATATGCTGCCGAGTGATATTACAGGGGTAGAAATCTATGATCAATCCACCGGCGAATTCAGATTCTTACCTGGTCCGATCCTCAACCAGATCATTCTGGCAGATGAAATCAACCGGGCCACGCCCAAAACCCAGTCAGCTTTATTGGAAGCGATGCAGGAGCGACAGGTAACGGTTAGCGGTGAAACACATCTAATTCCGAAACCTTTTATGGTGTTGGCTACCCAAAACCCGATCGAGTATGAGGGAACTTTCCCTCTCCCGGAAGCCCAGCTGGACCGTTTTATGGTTAAAGTTAATATTGGGTATCCCGGAATTACAGAAGAAATTGCTGTTATAGCAAATCAGCAAACCGCCCACCCGATTGATTCCATTCAGCAAGTGACTAATCCAGAGAAGATCATTGAAGTTCAAGAACGGGTTAAAGAGGTATATATTGCTGAATCTATTAAAAAATATATTGTTGAAATCACCCAGGAAACTCGCTCTGCGGATTCTGTATACCTGGGAGCCAGTCCAAGGGGAAGTTTAGCTCTAGCACGAGCTAGTCAGGCTTGGGCTGCGATGTACGGGCGTAAGTTTGTGATCCCGGATGATGTTAAGTTGCTGGCCGAGTCAACTCTGGGGCACCGCGTGATCCTCAGTTCATCCGCCAGGCTGCAGGAATTGCGAACCGGAGATCTGATCCGAGAAATATTGCGTAATGTACCTGTTCCTGGAGGAGATTTTCGAGGTGAGTAGGGATTTAAGGGAATATTCAAAGAACACAAAAACCCGCTTGATTCTAGGATTTTTAGCCTTGATCTTCCTGGTTGGAGATGGGTTGATCTTTTTATTTTACGGTAAAGAATCCGGGATCCTCAGCCTGATTTGTACCCTAGGGGCGCTGATACCAGTAGGGCTGATCATAATATTCCTGGTGATCGCGGACAGGGTAGTGAAGAAAAACCAGTAGGATTCTATTTACTTAAAGGTATGATTAAATATAAATACGGCATCCGAAAGGATGCCGTATTTATTTTATACCAGTGTTTGATTGAGGATCTCTACGATGTCAAATACCTTTATGTCTTCTGCCAGACCCTTTGAGCGCAAAGCGTCGTCAAACATGATTAAGCAGTATGGGCAAGCTGTAGTTATTGTATCCGCTTTTAGATCTAGGGCTTGCTGCAACCGATGATGATTAATACGGGTATCTGCAGCTGTTTCCAACCACATGGCACCTCCGCCACCGCCACAGCAGAAGCTCTCTTGTTTGGCCGCTTTCATTTCGAGTGGGGTCAGATTAGCTTTATTGAGCAAGTCCCGTGGCTGAGAATAGATCTTGTTGTACCGGCCTAAATAACAGGAGTCATGGAAGGTGAGTCTACCTAATTCTTGGGAGCCGGAACCCTGGAACTGGAGTCCGGGCAGTAACTCAGCCAGGAATTCCACAGCATGCTGGACCTGAAAATCTCCACCAAATGAAGGGTATTCGTTTTTCAGTGTATTCAATCCATGTGGACAGAGTGTAATAATCTTCTTAAATTGAATTTCAGAGAATACAGCTATATTCTCCTCGGCAGCTACTTGGAATAGATATTCATTTCCCATCCTGCGGGCAGTTTCACCGCAGCACATTTCTGCATCTCCAAGAATGCCGTAATCGACTTTAAGCTTGTTAAGGATTTCAATGAAAGCCCGGGTGACTTTTTGGTTGCGATCGTCGAAGGCGCCAGCGCAGCCGATGAAATAGAGAACATCAACCTTGTCTCCCGGGGAGAGTACTCTGACATCTAATCCATCAGCCCAACTCATCCGATTCTGGGCTGGCATGCCCCAGGGATTTCCCTGGCGTTCAAAATTCCTCAGTGTTTCACCAACAGTTTGAGGGACTTCTCCTGTCATTAGGACTTGCGCTCTCCGGATGTCAATAACTTGCTCGGGAGGGCGAATAAATGCCGGGCAGACATCCAGACAGTGGCCGCAGGTTGTGCATGACCAGAGAAATTCTTCCTCCAGTAATTGTGATTGGAACTCATTTTTACTGTCTTTTTGAGGGGAAATCAAAACAGAAGCCATATTATCCCTGAGCATCAACAGCAATTTTCTGGGTGAATAGGTCAATCCGCTGTTTGTAGCCGGGCAAACCTCTTCGCAGCGGCCGCACTGCAGGCAGGAATCGAACGCAAGTAAACTTAATGAGGAAAACTCATTGACGGTAGAAGTTCCCAGAACTTCCGCATCCATGATATCCCGAATGGTCTCAAGCTCACCTGCAGACCGATCGGACTTCATAAAAATATGGAATGGTGTGAAGATCATATGGCGCATTTTTGTGAAAGGTATACTGGCAGCGAGCAGCAATCCCAACCCAACATGCAATATGAAAATGTATGAATGGATTGTATTTGCTCCTGAGGGGGAGAGGGCCATTTTTCTCAGTAGAATTGCGACCCAATTTCCGATTGGCGACCAGTTGGCCCAGGTAGGATCCCAGATTAAAATTCGGAGTCCTTCAGTGAAGAAACCTACCAGGGGAATACATGCCAGCAGGATCAAGGCATAAATATCATCCCACGAGTTTTCCATAAATTTTGGACGAATAGCAAGGCGTCTGACTAGAGCCATGATCACACCCACCAGGATGGCAGCGCCTGCCAGGTCCATGATCAGTTCATAGCCCAAATATACACCTTTGGAAAACAGAGGCCATGTAAAGGGTACAAATAAACCCATTTGCATGATCTTTATGGCTGTACCAATCAACTGAATGATAACGCCCCAAAAGATCATTAGATGCATTATTCCGGGATAGATCTTTTTAATCGTCCGGAACTGGCCAAGAGCATAAAGAAGAACATCGCCAAGGCGAGACCAGGGTTTTGAAATTCGTTGTTCAGTAGTTGTCATGCAGATCCTCCGATGAAAATCTCGCCATCTACGATCGTCAGGGGAATTTTTTCCAGTGGTGTTGGAGGTGGGCCAGAGATAACTCCACCTTCATAGGGCTCAAAAAAACCTTCATGGCACGGACAATGAATTACCTGGTCAGCAACGTCCCATTTGCAGATGCATGCAAAATGAGTGCAAACAGCAGAATAAGCCCGGAGGCCTTTGTCCGTATTGATAACAAGAGCCGGGTAGCGCCCAAAAGGAATTGTCAGGCTTTCTCCCTGCGGGATATCATCAACTGTGCCTACCCTCACGGGATCTGCGGGGGTTTCTTCCAGGCTGGGAGGATAGAGATAGGCAATAAAAGGGGCCAGCAATGCAGTAAAACCGGTAGCTGCCAATCCCTTTTTAAGCACGTTTAGGAAGTCTCGACGCGAAATCTCACTCATTTAGCTCACCTCCCCCCAGATAGTCAGGGCGATAATGATCACAACTGCTATTAGTGATAACCAGAATCTCGTCCTGACCGTCTTTTTCGACTGGTCTGGTTTCTGATCGAGAAAGGGCCAGATCATGAGCAGGACGATCGCCAGGACTGGCGAAGTCGCACCAATTGTTTCTGGAATAAAACGCAAGAGTTGATATAAGGCCAGAAAATACCATTCAGGTTTGATATGAAGCGGGGTTTCCATAGGATCTGCAGGTGCACCCAATCCGACGGGGGCAAACAGGCCGATCACACCGATTACAACAACCAGAATGACAACTCCCAGGGCGACTTTGGCTTCTAAGGCTACATGGTCCGGGTAAAAAGGAACACCCTTCTCTTGATTGTTTTCAGACATCAGATTACTCCCATTTATTCAAGCTCTCTAGCACTAACTCGTTGTTAGAGTGGTTTCATCAGACCTTGTTTGCGGATCATGATGAAATGCAAACCCATCGCCCCGACTGTAATTAACGGTAGGATCAGGATATGGCCAGCGAAAAATCGGCTTAATGTAAGACTGGTAATACTCCATCCGCCTCTTAAGAAAACCAGAGCTAGGTCTCCGATGATTGGAATACTTCCTCCAATCTCTGTACCGACTGTAGTTGCCCAGTATGCTCTCTGGTCCCAGGGAAGCAAATACCCCGTGAATCCGAACGCCAGAGTCATAATTAACAGTGATACGCCTGAAACCCAATTCAGCTCCCTGGGCGGTTTGTATGCTCCCATAATAAATACACGCAGCATGTGCGCAAAGGCCATGACAATCATTCCATTGGCAGACCAATGGTGGACCATGCGAAATGCCGATCCGAGCAGCACCTCATTTTCTATAAATTGGATGCTGGCGTAAGCTTCGGTAGGGGTCGGTTTGTAATAAAAGGCTAACATGATGCCGGTTACACCCTGGACGAGGAAAAGGAAGAAAGTCAATCCTCCCAGGCAGTACCACCAACGCCGCTGCCAATCGGGTACAGGTTTTGCCAGGATGGGTTTCATAAATTCTGATAATTGATAACGCTCATCAACCCAGGAGAGGATCCGTGTTGGAATAGGAATCCATTTCTCTCTGGATCGCCAGACACTGGCGCTGCGGGCGATGCCGAAGAGAAGGATTAATCCAGCCCCGCCAAACAGGACCCAGCGACCCAGCGGCGTCCAGATGTTAGTGAATTCCTCATCGACGTGGCATTGGATGCAGGTATCTTTCTCAGGTTCCGGTGGGGCTTGGGTAATCAGATCAGTGCCATATCCTGAGGAAGATTGATTCGCCGTTGTATAGGCGTGAACACCTGCAGCTGTGGCAAGGACTAGTATTGCGCTGAGAGCCACAATCAGGATTGTACGGTAAATAGATTTCATATAAAACCTCGTCTGCGCTGAATACAGTGAGACTTAAACCGCAACTATTAAGATTTCAATCAGGAATGAGTTTGATGTTATCCATTCAGCAGGTACCCTCTGTTGAGCAATGTCTGGATTGATGATCAAAGGAAATACAGGTTGGCAGTATTTTCCCTGATCAAAATGGGTTACATCAATAGATGATAAAAATATAACATAATTCAACCGGTAATACAGGTGTCATTCTTCATAAGGGGGCTAAACTTGGAGTCATTCAGCGGATTGTAAAAGAGAATTCCTCGAGAATCTGAGCCACAACTATAGGGATCGCTTTTGCGACCGCAGGTGTGGGGGTTTCACTGAATTCGAGGATATTTTCAACTTCAACAGCATAAATGCTGAATTCTCCCGGAATTTGATAACCCATCTTTTCTGCAGCGTCCAGGGCGGTGACCAAAGAAGTGTCATGGGCAGATGTGCTGTGCTGAGTAGGTGATACTGACCTCAGATCATCTAGGCTTAGATGATGGATTGTTCCGGGAGTGCTTGACTCGGGATTCAGATAAAAGGCATCGATCAGGATCACCCGTTCATACCCCAACAACGATTCCATCAAGCGCAGCCCACCAGCGCTGGCTTCAGTGATTGTCAGCTCCGGATGTGCTTCCAGGTTGATCTGCTTTTCCAGTTCGAGGGCGACTTTTACACCTACTCCGTCGTCAGTGAGAATTGGATTACCCAGACCGATTATTAGTGTTTTTTTATTCATAATAAAAAGGTAACCAGCTCCCAGAAATGATTCTCTGTTCACTGGTTACCTATAATTCTACACGGATTTTTATGAGTTTATCTCATCAATCGATATATTGACTCTGGGTACCGATCAAATTACCCTCTGCGTCCTTGATTTGCACTTCCAGGGGCATCTGGCCAGGTAACGAGTGAGTTGCGCAGGACATACAGGGATCGTAATTCCTGAAAGCCATCTCGATTGTGTTGAGAAGACCCTCGCTGACTACTCCGCCTTTTATCAGCCCCTCAGCTGCCTTTTTGATAGACATGGCAATTGGGGCGTTGTTATTGGTTGTGCCGACGATCAGGTTGACGTCTGTCAAAATGCCATTCTCATCTGTTTTATAGTGGTGGGTTAATGTACCGCGGGGAGCTTCCACGCTTCCAACACCTTCAGTGGGGGTATTAGTAACGATCGGCCGTACATTGGGATCCAGAATCTCCGGATCATTGGCTAGCTCTTGCATCCGCTCAGCGGCGTAGAGCAGTTCTACTAACCTGGCCCAATGAGTCGCCAGTCGGTGATGTACAGGAGCATAAAGCCCGGCGGTTTTTTGGGAGCCAAGGGTTTCGTAGAATCTTTCATAATGTTCCTGGGCTTTGGGAGTTGCCATGCCGTCGGCTGCATTCAGGCGGGATAGGGGAGTTGCACAGTAGACGCCACTGTCAACGCCATCAACAAAACCATTCCATCCCACATCTTTCAGGTAGGGGAATTTCAGGTAGGACCATGGTTCTACCCGCTCAGCGATATGCTGCGCGTAATCCTTAGAAGGATATTTGACCAGCTCCTTACCCTCAGGACCAACGACCCGGATCAATCCATCATAGAAATTGATCTGATTCTTATCATCAACGGTGCCCATGTAATAAGTCTTGTGCGTGAAAGCATCGGAGACTATCAGGTCCACATAAGCCTGGTTTGCCAGAACGATATCGTCAAAGATCTTGAGACTGAAGAGCGCAAAATCGATATTCTTTTGAGAGAAATCAAGGATGGTATCTCGTTCCTCTTTGGTCAGGGATTTACTCCAACCACCTGGTAACCCCGCAACAGGGTGAACACCACGCCCTCCGAGCATTTTGATGACTTCGTGATTTCTTTTCCTGCACTCGATTACCTGGATTCCGATATCCACGCCCACTTTGTGAATTACACCCAGGATATTCCGTTCTGCTGGGTTTGAATCCGGACCCAGAACAAAGTCAGGGCCTCCCAGAGCGTAGAAGTGGACTGTGTGGTCAGTGACATAAAAGGCAGAGTAGAAAAGCTCCCTCAGCTTCTTAACAACTGGTGCAGGGTCGATGTCAAAAAGAGCATCCAGGGCTTTGGTGGCAGCCATATGGTGTGCTTCAGGGCAGACACCGCAGATCCGGTTTGTGATGCGGGGCATTTCCTCTGCAGGTCGGCCAATTGAGAACTGTTCAAAACCCCGCAATTCGGGGATTTGCAGATAGGCATTCTTAACATCGCCTTCTTCGTTGAGGAAGATCTCAATCTTTCCATGGCCTTCCAGTCTGGTTATTGGATCTATGGTTATACGTTCCATTAAACAGCTCCTTTGCCATTCTTGACACGTTTAAGGATAGAATGCGCCATGCTGAAGCGGTAGAAAGTCCCAACAGGATCGGCGATGGTATCCACCGCTTCCTGGATCAGTTCTTCCAGCTTATCTTCTTCCATGGACTCATCACCCACGTCAAGAACGGAAGCAATTGCGGACAGCATTTTGGCTCCCTGGTCCTCCACTCCATCAGGAGGACCATAACAACCTCGGCACCCGATACCAACGGATGGGCATAAGGCACCGCATCCTGCCCGGGTTGCTATCCCCAGACAAATAATTCCTTGTTCCAGCAGGCATTGATCCGGGTCTGGTTGAATTTCGTAAGGACGATAAAATCGCTTGATCGTCTTCTCGTGTTTCTCTCGGCTGCATTCTTCACAGAGCGCGGTTGTTCCGGCACCTAAGATCGCGCCTGCGGGTGGAAGTGGAAGCCCTTCAGTCAGGGCACCAACGACAACTTGCAGTACGGCCCAGATCTGGTGAGGTTCAGGTGGACATCCAGGGATGTAATAATCCACATCTATTACCTGGTCTAGGGATTTTACTGTGTGATAGAAATTTGGCAGGAACAAATCACCTTCGTCCACCTTGCTAACCAATTGAGGGAAGATGCCGTCCGGATTGTCAATCGTGGGATTGTCAATATAAACCTTATTGAACGTGGCTTCCTTTGTTGTAAGGTTTGAGAGGGCCGGGATACAGCCTTCGTAGGCACAAGATCCAAAAGCCACCAATACCTTGGATTTCTTCCGGAGAAGGTGAGCCATTTCCTCATTTTCTGAATTGCGGATAGCACCGTTGAATAAACACAGATCGATATAACCATCAGGATAAGATTCCAAATCCTTGATCTTAAAATCCGCGATGCAGGGGAAAAAGACGATCTCAAAAACCTCATCTACGGTCAGGATATTCTCATGGATGTTCAACACTGAGATTTCGCAGCCACCGCAGGATGAAGCCCAGTACATGGCCAGTTTTGGTTTTCCATTACCTGTCATGTTGTGCCTCCTGTATAACTGCGTAAGCAGCAGCCCTGTTATCTATTAATACTTTTTCTCCCCAGCGAAGGGGGCCTAAAGCCCGAACCTCTTCTGTCATCCGGGTCACAGCTGCTGCCAGGACAGTCCCCTCCGAAGCGGAAGCCCATAGGAGCTGAACCCGTTCGTCTTCGATGCCCCATTGTTCCATGGTCTTTTTCAAAAGCATGAAGCGCCGCAGAGCTTTTATGTTTCCGTTGACGTAATGACATTCTCCTGGGTGGCATCCGGCAATCAGAACACCATCAGCACCGCTTCGCAAAGCCTGGAGAACAAATTGTGGATCCACTCTACCGGAACACATTACGCGTATAGGTCGTAAATTTGGTGCATATTTGATCCGGGCTGTTCCTGCAAGGTCGGCTGCTCGGTAGGAGCACCAATTGCATAGAAAACCTACGATCACAGGTTCAAATTGATCATTCATAAAACCTCCTGCTTCACTGAGACCTCACCCTGTGCATCCCAGAGGATTCCATTTAATTCAGCAAAAATTTGTGTGTTAGTGAAGTGTGCCCCATCGATAACTCCTGATGGACAGCCCGCAACGCAGGTGCCGCAGCCCTGGCACAGGGCAGTGATCACCCGGGATACACCCTTTTCCTCATCAAACTCGATCGCGTTGTAAGGACAGAGTGTATTGCAGATCCGGCATCCAGAGCACTCATCCTCTCTGATACTCGCCCGGACCGGTTCCATCAGCACCGTGCCCTGGCTGATGAGTTTTGCAACCTGTGATGCAGCGGCTCCTCCCTGGGCAACTGTATCAGGAATGTCTTTTGGTCCCTGGCAAGCGCCGGCGATAAAAACGCCATCAGTCATCGTGGAAACCGGAGCAAGTTTGGGGTGCCGCTCATTGAAGAAACCGTCGTAATCGCAGCCCATCTTGAAGAGCTTTGATACTTCTTCCGCGTCATGCCTGGCTTCAACTCCAGCACTAAGGATCACCATGTCCACCGGAGTTCTTTGCTGCTTGCCAATCAATGTGTTTTCCGCCTGGACGATCAGTTTATTTTCTTCTCCTGCACGACAGGCAGCTCCAGTAATTTCCGCTACGCGACCGCGTATGAAATGTGTACCTTCCTTCAGCAGCCGGTGGTAAAACTCTTCATAACCTTTGCCGGGTGTCCGCATGTCGATATAGTAGTTATATACTTCTGCTTCGGGCAGATGTTCATGAACCAGGTGGGCAAATTTGAGAGAGTACATACAGCAAACTTTTGAGCAGTACTCGTTATGGTTCTGATCGCGGGATCCAACACAGTGAACGATTGCCACGCTTTTTGGATGTGTGATCCCATCCCGGAGAACGATGTGACCTTCTGTTGGCCCAGAAGCATTAACCATTCGTTCAAATTCCAGGCTGGAAAAGACATTAGCCAATCTGCCGTAACCGTACTGGGGGATTTTTCGGGCGTCAAAAAGATCATAACCAGTTGCCAGGATGATGTTGCCCACATCGAAATTGATCATCTCGTCCTGCTGTTCATAATCAATTGCGTTGGTTGGGCAGACTGTTTCGCAAATTTTGCACTTTCCGGTTTGGAAATAAGTGCAGTTCTCTTTATCTAGAACGGGATAACCAGGAACTGCCTGGGGAAATGCCCGGTAAATGGATTTTCTGTAGCCAAGACCCGCTCCGTAATTATCATCGATTACTTTCTGAGGGCATTTTTCCTCACAGATACCGCAGGAAGTGCATAATTCCTCATTCACGCAGCGGGCTTTTTTCTTAACAGTGATATTGAAGTCGCCGATATGTCCATCAACACTTTCAACCTCGCTGTAAGTCAATAAGGTGATATTGTCATTCTGTCCAACATCCACCATCTTGGGGGTCAGGATACAGGCAGAGCAATCCAGGGTTGGGAACGTCTTATCGATCTGAGCCATGTGCCCGCCGATCGTGCCGTCTCTTTCCACCAGATATACATGATGGCCAGCTTCTGCAAGTTCAAGCGCCGCAGTGATGCCGGCGATACCGCCGCCAACGATCAATGTATTGGGATTAATCGAGACTTGGATCTTCTCCAGAGGGACATGATGGACGACCCGCTCAACAGCACCATTGACCAATGCTTTGGCTTTAACAGTGGCTGCAACCTTATCGTTGGTTGCCCAGGATCCATGCTCACGAATATTTGCCATTTCGAAGAGGAATGGATTTAAACCTCCGCGTTTTGTGGTCTCCCGAAATGTTTTCTCATGCATGTGCGGAGAACAGGAAGCAACAACTATCCTGGTTAGTCCTTTTTCCTTAATATCGTTTTCGATCAACTCCTGACCTGTGCTGGAACACATGAATTCATATGTGCGTGCAACAGCAACATTGGGGTTATTCTCTGCCCACTTTGCGACTTCCTTAACATCTATTGTTCCTGCGATATTGGAACCGCAATGACATACGTAAACGCCTACTCTTTCACGTTCTGCGGGGGATTTTTTCATATCAGTCATGGATTATCCCTCCTCCGCCATAATTGGCATGGGTAAGCCGGTTTTCTTCTCACGGATTCGTTTTGGTTTAGGTGCCTCGTTTGTGATCTTCTCCAGGACTGGTTTGGCGGGAACGATTTCCTTGCCAAAACCAAGTTCCTCGGCGGGGATGTCAAAGGCTATACCCATTAGCTGGGTAAAGTAGACGATTGGTATTTTATAGTTGGTGCCAAATTGGGCGTTGACAGCATCCTGATATGCGTCCAAATTAAGTTGACACATTGGACAAAGAGTGGCGATCAGATCAGCCTCGCAGTCTGCAGCGTTTTTCAACAGACGCCTGATCAATTCCAGAGCAGTTTCTTCGCTGATCTGTGTCATATGACCACCGCAGCATTGGGCCTTGAGGGGATAATCAATCACTGTCGCACCCAAGACCTCCAGAATTTTATCCATAGATGTTGGGTGTTCTGGATCATCAAAACTTTCCATTGAGGCCGGACGGGGAACCAGGCACCCATAGTAAGGTGCAACCCGCAGGTTGTAGAGAGGTTTCTTTACCTGGGCTTTGATGGCATCAAAGCCGATATCAACCACCATGG
>Ga0307441_1000215_pt1 | contig 22551 bp, 23 predicted proteins | sample SalMarWE160420MG_FD_202149 | JGI IMG/M metagenome (GOLD analysis project Ga0307441, IMG submission 202149) | Salt marsh sediment microbial communities from the Plum Island Ecosystem LTER, Massachusetts, United States - WE1604-20 | ecosystem: Environmental > Aquatic > Marine > Intertidal zone >... | reverse complement strand
ATTAATATATAATGAGAAATAAACAATAACGTTAAATATTATTCCAGTGATGATTGAATAAACAATATTTTTGGATTGTACATAAATAGCATTGATTCCTAGAATAATTCCCCAGACTATTATTAAAGTCTCAAATGCTAATAATGTATATGCGAGAAATGCTGCTATTGTAAACGGAGAGGGATTATTTGAAAAAATACTTCCGCCGAAAACCGTAATTTCAACTGTAAATAATAATATAAGAGCGTAAACTTGAGGAATAAAAGAGTATATCAAAATGGATAAATTATCTCTAAACCTGGTTATTAATCCGAAAAATTTATTAAGCAGGGTTAATAAAAATACAATTATAATCATTATGACACCTAATAATACAAAAACCATTAAAATTTTAGTAAGGATATTTCCGAAGTTAGGTGCATGTTTGTAAATCACAAGCGACATGAACATTGAATCTATAAAAAACTTGATTGAAGCAAAAAGAAAAATAGGGAATATGAAATTTTTATGTTCGGATTGGATAACAATACTAAATCCTTTCTGTGGAGCGTGCAGTAATAATCCCAGTACATTCCACAAATCAATATTAAATATTCTAGTTCTTAAGTATGATTTGCAGTTATTGCATATCCAGACATAGTAAGGATTTTCATGATTGCAATTTTTACAGACTAATACATTTTTCATTAAAACTTTATTTTCATATTTAACATGGGAGTTCTTGTATAAGAATTTTCTTTTACGGTAAAATCAAACAACTCGGCATCAACATAAGCATCCACAAGATTTAGTACATAAGTTAAACCTAAATAAATTGCAAAGAGATCTCTTTGATCCTGATAAAATGTTTTATAATCAAGCCATCTGGAATCATTCGTTTGAACATAATAACTTTGCGCTTGTTTATATAAATTATTATTCTGAATCCATTCATAAACAAGCCATCCGCCTATTCCCCAGATGATAGGAGCTTTTAGGTACGATTGGTTATAAATTTGTCCCCATCCGGGAATTATTGCACTTCTCAATACAGCACCCCACGGCGATTTTTGCATAACAAAAACCGTATCCTCCGAAGGATTAGTTTTATTGTGAACCGAATCTTGCTGAGCATAGCTTATTTGCAGCAGCAAAAAAGATATAAATACAATTTTAACTATATGATTTGTCAATGATTTCAAATAGCTCAAATAAGCGTTCTAATTCATCGTTTGAATAAAATTCAATAATTATTTCGCCGGTACCGTCTTGCTTTTGTTTACATTGAACTTTAGTGCCGAATATTTTTCTTAATTTATCTTCGATATCTTTTTGGTTTGCAGTAAATGTACTTACTTTGGGTGTGAATGAGACCGACCGCTTTAAATTATTCGGTGATTTTAATAATTTTTTAACCAGCTGTTCTACCTTACGAACAGATAAATTTCCTTCAATAATTTTGTCCAGCGCTTCCAGCTGCAAATCTTCGGTAGGTAAATTAATTAATGCACGTGCATGCCCCGAAGTAATTTCTTCTTTTATAATACTATCCTGTATTTGCTTCGGAAGCCTGAGTAATCTAATTGAGTTTGCTACCGTAGATCTGTCCTTTCCAACTTTGTCGGCTATCTCTTCTTGTGTCAACCGGCATTCTTCCATTAACCTTTTATAAGCGCGTCCGATTTCAATCGGATTAAGTTTCTCTCTCTGAATATTTTCTATCAATGCCATTGCAAGCATTGCTTCATCCGTATCAACTTTTATTATGTAGGCAGGAATTTCTTTGTACCCTATTTCACGGCATGCTTTTAATCTTCTTTCGCCGGAAATCAATTCATATCTATTTTCTCTTCTTCTAACAGTAATCGGCTGAATCAAGCCGTTTGACAGAATTGATTTTTTCAGCTCTTCAAAAGCTTCCGGGTCAAAATGAATTCTGGGCTGAAATGGATTTGGAGATATCGAATCAACAGGAATTTTTGCAAGAATATCAAACTGTTTTCCATCATCGCGTTTTATTTCGGCAACATTCATTGCCTCACTTGTGGTTTGGTAGTTCCTCTGGTTGATTAAAGCATCAAGACCTCTACCAAGACCGGTTTTTAATTTGCTCATATTTAATTAGTTTTAATTTCAGTTGAATTTCTTTCCAAAAGCTCTGAAGCCAATGCTATATAATTTTGTGAACCTGTTGAAATAGCATCGTACAATATAACGGGTTTGCCATAGCTTGGTGCTTCCGATATTCTAACATTCCTATGTATAATCGTTTTAAAAACTTTATCTCCGAAATATTTTTTTACTTCCTCCGCAACTTGCTGTGAAAGTCGCAGCCGGACATCGAACATTGTAAGTAAAACACCTTCAATAGTGAGATTTTTGTTGAAATGATGCTTTACTATATTGATCGTATTCAACAATTGTCCCAATCCCTCAAGAGCAAAATATTCACATTGTACAGGAATTAATACGGAATCCGAAGCAGACAAAGAATTTAAAGTAAGCAAACCAAGTGAAGGCGGACAATCTACAATTATATAATCGTATTTATCTTTTATAATTGCAATTGATTCTCTTAAAAGCCCTTCGCGATCAGGCATATCAACCATTTCAATTTCGGCGCCGACAAGATTAATATTCGACGGAAGAATATCCAGAAACGGCATATAACTATTTATAATTACATTTTCAATTTCGTTCGCACCGATCAGGACTTCATATACCGAAGGAGAATGGTTTGTTACACTTAAGCCTGAAGAAGAATTTGATTGAGGATCGATGTCAATGAGTAATGTTTTCTTTTCAGCAGCAGCCAATGAAGATGATAAATTAATAGCAGTAGTAGTCTTGCCCACTCCGCCCTTTTGATTTGCTATAGAAATAACTTTTGCCATTAAAAAATTTCAAATATATTGGGAATTTTCATCAATGTAATGATTAGTTATAAAAGACTTTTTTAAAATACTTATTATTACTCTCTTTTCATATAATAATAAATAAATATTTTTGCAAAAAATTTAATATATAACTTCGGATTATGTTTTATTTCTTTTAAAGATCTATCTCCTCACCGAATTTTAACACTCTGCATTTTTTCCCTATTCCCTCTACCTTTTTCTTAAATTCTTCCGGATCAGCTTTAATAACGGGAAAAGTATTATAATGCATAGGTATTGCTAATTTGGGATTAACCAGTTCAACCGCTTTTACAGCATCCGTTATACCCATTGTAAAATTATCTCCGATAGGCAATAACATGTAATCAATAGGATTCATTTCCCCGATTAACTTCATGTCATAAAATAATCCAGTGTCCCCGGTATGATAAATATTTTTTCCGTTAATCGAAAGGATAACACCAGCAGGTTCTCCGGCATACCGGTTATCGGGTGTTTGCGAACCATGATGTGCGATTGTAAATTTTACTCTGCCAAAATCAAAATCAAAGCCTCCGCCTATATGCATATTATGCGCATTAAATCCTTTCTCTGCACAATAATTGCCTAATTCATTAACACAAATAAAATTTGAATTGCATCTTTTAGCAATTTTAAACGCATCGCCGATATGATCACCGTGTGCATGAGTTAAAATAATATAATCGGCATTTACATTATCCGATTTTACCGGTGAGTTTGGATTATCATCTAAAAACGGATCAATTAAAATAACTTTTCCGTTATCTGCCGTTATTTGAAATGCGGAATGAGAAAAATATTTTAGTTTCATAATAACCTCCAAATTAAGATAACATTTTATTAAAATCTTTCAGCTCTTTGCTATGAATGAATTCTACTAGTTTTAGCTTTAATTCATCCTGCAAAATAGATTTTTTCCCTTCAATCATTTTTAAAAAAGGATCTATTACTTTCACCTCTTTATCAGCCCGGAGTGAATTAATATTTTCAATTAAGACATCGAAATCTCTTTTATTCCCGGTTAAATCCTGAAGAAGAGAGATTTTTTTATAAAATACTAAAAATTTTTTCTTATCAAAACAGCATAAGAAAATCTCCATGTTGTAGCGCAATCTCCTTAAAGATATTCTTATCTCATGAAGATTTTCAACGGATTCATCTTTTAAGAAAATTCTAATTGAGGATAATAATGTTTTCAGCCTTTGTTTAAGCACAATTTTAGCTGAAACGGCGAACGATATTTTTTCTTTGAGTCCTTTTATTTCCCATTTTTTACTTTTTGCCATAATTCAACTAAACAAAACTTTTAAAAATCCGTTTATTGCCTTGAAAGATTTCATTTTACTTTTTTCATTACCGTAAATTGCAGGTATATCAACAAAACCTATTTTATAATTCATTCCGGCAGCTTTTACCAATATTTCACTTTCCGCTTCAAAGCCGTTATGAGAAGGTAAAATATTTCTTAGAATATCCGTTTTAAATCCTCTAAAACCGCACTGAGTATCTTTAAGTTTAATACCTGTTTTAATACTCAATAGAAACGAGGTTATTTTATTGCTTGCAATTCTTTGCACCGGCATTGATCGTGTATCAGTCAAACGGTTGCCGACGACAATATCGAAATAAGAAAGTTTAGAAACCAATGCAGGTATAATTTCCGGCGGATGCTGAAAATCCGCATCAAGTGTAATTGTACAGCAGGTATTTAAACTAATACTTTTTTCAAAACCGGCTTTAAGTGCAAATCCTTTTCCTTTATTTTGTTTAAACGACAATAAGATTATATTTTCATTTTGAGGAATCTCTTTCGCGGAATTATCAACTGATCCGTCATCGACTGCTATTACAAAATCAACAAAATTTAAAGTTTGTGTTATTATCTTTTCAATGGTTTTACATTCATTATAAAAAGGAATTACAGCACATATTTTATTTTTCTTTAAATATTTGTTCAATTGCGCCTCTCCATCCTTTTATCTTCGGACTCTTAAAGGCTTTAGACAAAATATTCTTTAAAGCTTCTTTAGAAAGACCTTTAGTCATTTTTCCGTCTTCTGCAATAGAAATTGCCCCCGTTTCCTCGGAAACAATCACGCTAATTACATCAGCTTGTTCTGAAATTCCAAGTCCCGCTCTATGACGCATACCCAAATGATCGCCGTTAATAGTTGTAGTTGTTGATAAAGGGAGCGTACATCCGGCAGCTTCAATAACATTATTATGAACAATTACGGCACCGTCATGAAGTGGCGACCGGGGAAAAAATATAGAGCTCAAGAGTGCTGAGCTTATTTTAGCGTTCATAATTTCACCGGTTTCAGTGTAGCCTCTAATGCCGGTTGATTTAATAATTATAATTAATGCACCATGCTGCTTCTGTGAAAGATCGAACGCAGCATCGGCTATTATTTCTGCGCCTTCAAAGGATTCCGATTTTACAAATAATTTAAAGAAAGGATTCCTGGCAACTATAACTAAGAGCCGCCTGATTTCGGGTTGAAATAAAATTATGAATGCAATTACCCAAATGTCCGTTATTAATTTTAACAGCCAGCTTAAGGCTCTGAAATTTGCAGCCTGGGCAATAAAATAGAATAAGAAAATTATCATTAAGCCCATAAATATTTGAGCCGCAATAGTACCTCTTAAGAGCATGTAAAGTTTGTACATTATAAACGTTACAATTGCAATATCGATAATATCGGTAAAGGATACGGTTAAAAAGCCTATTCTGAATAGATCAAACATTTAATTTTCTTTAAATAAAATTGTTTAATAATTTACAAACTTGAACGCCGTTTTTCACATTATGTGTTCGAATAATTCTTGCTCCGTTTCTAATTGCCACAGATTCTACAGATGCAGTTGCAGTATCTCTTTCTTCCAATCCCAAATTTAACGTTTTTCCGATAAAAGATTTCCTGGAGACGCCAATTAAAATCGGATAACCCAAACTTTTAAAATCCTCCAGCCTTCTTATTAATTCAAAATTATCTTCAAATCGTTTCCCAAAACCAATACCCGGGTCAATAAAAATATTCCCGATTCCGCTTTTATTTGCTTTATTAATTCTTTGAGACAAATAATCATAGATATCTTTAATTAAATCATTATATTGAGGATCACTCTGCATTGTTTTGGGTGTACCTTTCATATGCATAAGAACGACAGCAGCGTCATTCTTTTTTATAACTTCGGTAATGTCCGGGTCCATAGTTAAAGCGCTGATATCATTCACTATTTTAGCGCCATTAATTAGTGCTTCGGATGCAACTATTTTTTTTGTTGTATCTATCGAAATAATTGTTTCCGGTTTACGGGATAAAATATCTTTAATAACGGGAATAACCCTGCTTAATTCTTCGTCGGCCGAAACTCCCTCCGAGCCCGGTCTTGAAGATTCGCCGCCGACATCTATAATATCCGCTCCATCTTCAATCATTTGTATTGCATGCTTTACCGCATCCTGTTTGTTAAAAAATTTTCCTCCGTCTGAAAAAGAATCAGGAGTAACATTTAGAATCCCCATAACATAAGCTTTATCGAAACTGAATTTCCTGTTTCCGATATTATAAGTCTTATAATTATATTCTTCATAATTTTTTATAACATTTACAATTTTATAGCCTAAATCTTCATCACCGTCAGCAAGAATTCTTCTCGAAAGTTCTTTCATACTGCTGATGGTCCCGGGAATAAAAAGATTAGTACGTTTCTTTTCACTATCTACATTCTTGTAACAAATCTCTCTTTCGTTTAGTACTATTTTTTGAACATTGTCGGCAAGTTTTCCCGGAATATTACGAAGTTCCAGTCCTAATAAACCCGGCTGATAAACCTCTCTAAAAATTTTGTAATCCGTGCCGAATTTTTTGAATACATCACCGAATGATAAATTTACTACTTGAACTATTAATCCGCTTTCATTAGTAATGCTAATCATAAACTAAAATATAAATTTATAAATATGAAATTAATTTAATTGCTCTTACGAAATATCACAAAATATTTTTAAAGTATTCTTACACAATTTAAAAAAAAGGTGACTATCCGTCACCTTATTATTCTGGATATGAAGATTAAATATTTAAGAATCAATTTTTTGATAAGCTATTTTTCCGTTTAAGATGGTGGTCTCAACTTCATAATCCTCATTCAGCACAACGATATCCGCATCTTTACCTACCGCAAGAATTCCTTTTTTATGGTCGGAATTTATTACTTTAGCACCGTTTAACGAAGCCATTCTAACAGCTTCCGTAAGTTTTGCATTGGCAGTTTCAACCATATTTTTTATTGCAATATTCAAAGTTAAAGTACTTCCGGCTAAGGTGCCGTCGGCAAGAAAAGCTTTTTTTTCCTTCATAAAAACTTTTTGATCTGCAAATTCATATTCCCCCTCGTGCATTCCCCCTGCCCTAATGGAATCGGAAACAAGTATTATTCCGCTGGCTCCTTTTAATTTTATTAACAGTTCCATAACTGCAGGGTGAACGTGAAGTGTATCGGCTATTAATTCAATTTTTAATTCATTACGCAGTAAAGAGCTTAATATGATTCCGGGATTCCGGTGATGGAATGGTCTCATGGCATTAAATATGTGAGTTACATGTGCAGCGCCGTTATCAATCGCAATTTCAATATCATCGTAAGAAGCCATAGAATGGCCGATTGAAAGAACAACACCCTGTCTTGCAGCCGCTCTCATAACCGGATATGCTCCCGGTAATTCCGGAGCGATAGTCATTATCTTTACATATCCTTTGGATGCTTCCCAAATTTTTTCCCATGATTCAATACTCGGCGTCCAAAGATAATCTTCATTCATTGCACCTTTTAACTGTTTATTCAGGTAGGGACCTTCCATGTGTATACCGCGAATGTTGGAATCCGGATGGCTTTCAATGTAATCTGCTATTCTTCGGAGATCTCTTAGCAGCAGCTTTTCCGGCTTTGCAAAAAGCGAAGCAAGCACCGATGTTGAGCCATATTTTAAAAAATATCCGGAAACAGCTTCTATGCTGCTGTCATCGTCATCTGCAAAACCGTAGCCTGCACCCCCATGTACCAGCAGATCGACGAATCCCGGACAGACTAATCTTCCGCTTACATCATATATTTCCGTTTCATCGGGTATTTCAACATCGATAGATTTTCCTAATTCAGAAATTCTTGTATTTTCAATTATAATAGTACCGTTCTTTACAACTCTAAATGGTGTAATAATCGTACCGCCGACTAATGCGAGTCTATTATTCTTCAACTTTTCAACCATAGAATTTACCTTATAATATTTTTCAACTCAGCAGCAGCTGCCGATACATTATCCGATCTAAATATTGAAGAGCCAGCCACAAAAACATCACAACCGGCATCTAATACAGGCTTTATGGTTTTGTTATCTAAACCTCCGTCAGTTTCAATTAAAAAATCAGCTTTTGATTTCTTTCTCAATTCAACCGCATCTTTTATTTTTTTTATCGAATTTTGTATAAATTTTTGTCCGCCGAATCCCGGGTTAACCGACATAATAAGTAAAAGATCCATGTTATCTGTTATATCTTTTAGAAAATCGACCGGTGTAGAAGGATTTATTGCAACACCTGCTTTCATTCCTAATTCTTTTATTTTTGTTAAAGTTCTGTTTAGATGAATTACTTCTTCCTGATGAACAGTTAAAGAATTAGCGCCAGCCTCGGCAAAGATTTCCAAATATTTATCTGCATTTTCTATCATCAAGTGTACATCCAAAGGAAGCTTTGTTGATTTTCTGGCAGCTTTAACAATGATTGGCCCGAAAGTAAGATTCGGGACAAAGTGACCGTCCATAATATCGCAATGTATCCAATCCGCACCGCCGATTTCAGCCAGACGGATTTGCTGCGATAAATTTGATAGATCGGCTGCTAATATTGATGTTGCTAGAATTTTCATTATTGTCCTGAATTTTGATGTTCATTTTCCGAATCTGCGGCTTTAGTAACAAATAAATCGACCGAATCGCCAGGATTCAATTTATTTCCTTTACTGGGATATTGATCGAGTACTGTATTAGGCAGCAATGAAAACGATCTTTGATAATTAATTTTTCCTACTTTTAACGAACTGTCGGCCAAAACTTTTTCAGCTTCAAGTAAAGATTTTCCTATTAAGTTAGGAACCAAAATAGTACCTATCCCCTGTCCGATGCTGAGGCTTACACCTACGGAATCTCCTTGTTTAAGCTGAGTTCCCGGTGCAAACTGCTGATCAAATATCATATCTTTCGGATTGTCGGAAGCAATAGAATCGATCTTTCCCAAATTTAATCCTATCCTTTCTAATGAAAAGCGTGCATCGACTAGTGATTTTCCCTTTAACACCGGTACGGAAACAATAGGCTGTCCTCCGCTTAATACCAGGTATATTCTACGCTCTATTTTTACAGTGTCGTTAGCCAGCGGTCTCTGAAATATTATTGTGCCTTTTGGATATTGTATTTCGTAAGATGTATCACTTATAATAGGAACAAGATCTGAGTCTTTTAATGTTTTAATTGCATTTTCTTCTTTCATACCCACTACATTCGGAACCTTTTTCTCCGGGGAACTTACATACCAGGGCATTACGATAGAATTCATAAACCATACAAATACAACAAATGCGACAAAAGCTATAAGAAGCTTCTTAAATAACGGGTTATGAAGAATTTTTTTCATCGGATCAAATATATCAAAAGCCGTTTTCTTAAACAACAAAATGGCTTATTACCGGAATAATAGTTGTTAATTCAATCAATTTAACTAAATAGATAATTATGAAAATAACTAAAAAAAAATTATATTTGACATCAATTAACTTTCAATTGACTATTAAAAAACATTCATTTATACCTATTAAATACATGCCTGACAGATTACAAAATCTTACCACTAATCATCAAAAATGAGGTAGCTAATGTTTAAAGATCACCCAAAAGGTTTATATGTTTTATTTTTTACCGAAATGTGGGAACGCTTTGGCTTTTACACAATGATGGCAATTTTCGTGCTTTACATGGGCGAAAATTTCCACTGGAATGATACAACCATAGGTAATGTTTACGGCTTATTTCTGGGCGGGGTTTATTTAACTCCTTTGGTGGGCGGCTGGCTGGCGGATAATGTTTTCGGTTACAGCAAAACTATTATTATGGGGGCCTTAATCCTTGCAATAGGTTATGCTCTTATGGCAATACCTACTAAGGAACCTACTTTTTTATATTTTGCGTTAGTAGTATTAATTCTCGGCAACGGATTATTTAAAGCCAACATTTCTGTTTTGGTAGGCAACCTTTATTCGCATGCTTCCGGTTCATTAAAGGATGCGGCTTACAACATATTTTATATGGGAATCAATATCGGTGCATTCTTTGCTCCGTATGCCGCTGATTCTATTAAAAATTTTATGATAAACAATTTTCATATGACATTATCGGAAGGATATAATGCCGGTTTTGCTTTGGCTTCTATAGGGATGTTAATCTCAATAGTTGTATTCACGGTTTTCAGAAAATATTATAAGGATGCAGACTACCAATCGAAAAATCAAGTGAATAACGACCGTGATATACAATTAACAAAGGAACAGGAAAGATCCAGGATAGGCGCACTTGTAACGCTTTTTGCAATAGTTATATTTTTCTGGATGATATATTACCAAAATAGTTTTACCTTAACTCTGTTTGCAAAAAATTATACGGTTACGCATGTCGGTAAAGTAACATTCTTATTATTTGATCCAATTTCACTTTTTTCATTAATCGCAATAATACTTGGATTAATAGGTATCTTTAATAAAGATGCAAGTAAAAAAGTAAAAAGCTGGAGTGTTACTGCCGTTGTTGTTGCTGCAGCAATAATAGTTTATAAATTAACTTATCTTCCGAATTCAAATCCGATTGCCCCGGAATTGTTCCAGGGATTTAACCCGATGTTTATCGTCTTTTTAACTCCGTTAATTGTCGGCGGATTCGCCTGGCTGAATAAAAGAGGCAAAGAACCTTCCACTCCGGGTAAAATGGGTATTGCAATGGTTATTGCTGCTTCAGCTTACCTGCTGATGATAATTGCTTCGCACGGCATGGCTAAACTCGGTACGGCAGGATATTCTTCTGCGGAAAGAGTAACTCCTTACTGGCTTATATCCACATACTTTATAGTAACGATTGCAGAATTGTTTCTCAGCCCGATGGGTTTATCATTCGTATCCAAGGTTGCTCCGCCAAGAATGAAAGGCTTAATGATGGGTGCATGGTTTGTTGCTACTGCAGCCGGAAGTTATCTTTCCGGTTTTATAGGAAGATTTTATGAACACTGGGAAATCTGGCAATTTTTCTTATTCCTTTTAGTTACCTCATTAGTTGCCGCTTTTCTCGTAAGATTAGTACTAAAGCGGTTAAGAAGAGCTACGGAATAATCGGCTTAATTTTAATAACTTAGTCTCCCCCACTTTATAAATATAATTTGGGGGTTTTTATTTTAAAAATATATGGCCATTTTACTAACCGTTAAAAATAAAAGGATTTGCCAGGCTGCTTAATGTAGGTGAGGTGTTTGTGCAGGGGCAGTTGCAGGAGAAGTTTACAAGAATCAAGAAGAACTCTTTTAATGAAATTACTAATATTAATTAGAATAGAATGACCACAATTAAGCTCCTATGGTTTTTCTTTTTATCTTAATCCCCATCATTAAAATATTTATATTGAAAAAAAGACCATATTCTACCAAATTCAAACTGAACTGCAAATCTTGTAAAATGTTGCTTCCTAAATTTATCTTTATATGTAATTTTCCCAAAATAGAAAAGAGTATATTTATTACTAAATATATTTGTGGAATCTTGCTTTCTAAAAATCATATGTCGGTATTCTTTTGTAAGTGACGATAAAGAAGTTTGTCCAGCCCCAATTGTAAATTCAGGAGCCGATAACACCTGTTTGTCTATATCTTTTATTTCATTAGGATAAATTCCAGTCCCTATTATAATACCTGTTGCGACACGAACATTATATGCAGGTGTTTTACCTGTATTTACAAGTATAAGACTATCAATTGCAATAGGCTGATTAACTTTCAAATATAAACCACGTATATCTGCTATATCGACATAGGCTCTATTTTCAATAATAATATTGTTATAATTAAGGGAATCTCTAATGTGTTGACTGGAATAGAAAATTGAATCTTTAATATTCTGCTGAATAGTTCTTATTGAATCTTGCTTCCTTTGATAATTGAATTGGTTTTTAGCTAAATTAACTGCATCTATAGCTGCCTTAGATTGATTACTTGCATAATTAATTATAATGATATTACAGATTGCAAGTACGATTGTTATTGCAATTAATATCCATTCAGCCATTGTGGGTCTATATTTGTCCCCTTTATATACAATTATCCTTTTAGCAGAATTTAAAGAATCCGACGAGTTAGAATTAGATTGATTCTCATCATTCAATTCTTTTGGTTCATTTTCTTTCATATATAAATCTCCATTATATAGAGGAAGAGCTGAAATAAAACGAAACGAAAAAATAATATTTTCATAGCGAACCACTTGTTTTAACTAATAATAGATTAATAATATTTTAAGTTAAATACATTAATTTTATTGTAAGTTGTCTTTTTACATAACAGGTTAAACTATATGTATTTTTTAACGGAAAAACATTGAAGTGTGCACAAGCCTAATATTTATTCTTGCATGTTCTTATTCATCGTTTCGCTGTCCCAAAGGTGATTCATGTAGCCGTCAGGGTCCATGACTTCAGCTCCATATCCCCAAAATTGGACCTTGGGCGGGCTGACAAATTCCACACCTTCACTTTGCAGATCTTGATACTTTCTATCTACGTTATCGACTTTAATCGTGAGTGTAATTTTTCGTCCGGCCAGGTTGTCTCCGCCTTGCCAGAGAAAGATTGTAAGGCCTGCTTCGTCCTTAATCCCCAACACACCTTCCAGTTCCCTCTCTACTTTAAATCCCAGCTTGCCGACATACCAATCACGCGACTTCTGCAAGTCCGTAACCGGAAGGACTATATGACTTATTCTTGGCATTTCTAACCTCAAAAATTAATATTAAATTTTTCCTCTCTTTAATAATTGTATCAAATTATGCGTTAATAATGTATAGTTATTTTTATTTAAATGCATAAAGATTTAACTTATTTATAATTAATTTTGTGGTATAAGTAATTAAATTTTCATTTGGTAATGATAAAGAATTATTTTTTTCTAAATAGGTTTATAATTGAGATAAACGATGTACTAAAGGATAGTGCCATTAATTCAATATTCTCTCAAGAAAAAGATATTCTTATAATAGAGCTAATAAAAAATAATAAAAAATATTTTATTGAAATTTCGGTTAACCCGGGCTTCCCTTTTATTACTTTAAAAGAGAACTATAACCGGGCAAAAAAGAATACAATCGACTTCTTTGAAGATTTAATACCGGCAAAATTCATATCAACGGAAATTGCTGACTCGGATAGGATTATAAAAATAAATACTGATAAAGGCAGTCTTTTTTTTCTAATCCGGGGTAAGTTTACTAATGTTTGTTTTATTAATGCAGAAAACAATTTGAAATATTTTAAAAATCCCCCCGACGGAAATGATAATGAAAATCTTTTAATTGAATTAAACACAACCAATTTCATTACTAATTATAACTACTTTAATTTATTAACCGATTCAAATTTTACTTTAGAAACTCTAAAAAAGAAATATCCGTTTATTAGTAAGGAAATAGCTGCCGAAGCGAAATTTAGATGTGATACCGGCGATACAAAAGATTTAATATCCAAAATATTAGGTGTAATCCGTGAGATTAAAAATGAAGACGTCGCTGTTTTTATAGATGAACCGAACAGCAGTATAAATCTCTCGGTAAAAACGTTTAATATTTTTCCCCGTTCCTCAACAATTTTATTTAAGGAAATTCCCGGTTCATTTAATTATTTTATTTCAAAAAAATATTACTTTGAACAGTTATTAAACAAGAAAAAGATAATCCGGAAGCATATTGATAAAGAGTTATCCAGGATTTCTTCAAAATTAAATAATTTAAAAAGTGTAATTGATACGGGCAGCAAAGAAAAAGAGTATAATAAAATCGGCAACCTGCTACTAATAAATCTATCATTAATTCACCAGGGCATGAAAAGCATTGAAGTTTTTGATATATATAATGATAATTTGGCATTAACAGTAAAACTAAATGAAACTTTAACCCCTCAAAAAAATGTCGATTATTATTTTGATAAATCGAGAAGTGATAAAATAAAACTTGAAAAGTCGAAACAGCTTTATAAAAATTTTTCAAAGCAATTTTTAAAGTTTAAAGAATTGGAAGAAAGATTTAATAATTCCAAAGATATTGAGGACTACGATAATATTATGAAAGAATTAAAATTAAATGTCAAAACCTCTGAAAAACGAGATCATGACACCCAATTCAGTTTCAAACATTATATAATTGAATCAAAATATCATGTTTTTGTAGGTAAAGACAGCAAGAATAACGACTTATTAACAACCAAATTTGCAAAACAAAACGATTACTGGTTCCACGCCCGCAGCGTTCCCGGTTCTCATGTAGTGTTAAGAGTTGAAAATGCCAAAGAAACAATACCTAAACCTATTTTGAAAAAGACTGCTTCATTAGCTGCATTTCACAGTAAGGCAAAAACCGCGGGCCTGGTTCCTGTTTCTTTCACGCAAAAAAAATATGTAGTTAAAAAGAAAGGTATGGAAGCCGGAAAAGTTGCTCTATTAAAGGAAGATGTTTTAATAGTAAAGCCTGAGATCCCTAAAGAATGTGAATATATTGCTAATAATTAGATATTAATAAAGTGAGTTTAAATAATTAAATATATATTTACCTCATTAAAATTTGGAAATTATTTATTCTACCTAACATCGTTAATGATTTTTTTATCCTAAAAGCAGGATAGATTTTTAATCATCAAATGATGATACTTTATAATGCAAAGGAGAAAAAATGCGACTGATTATTCAACCTGATTATGATATGGTATCTAAGTGGGCGGCCTATTATGTTGCCAGCAGAATTTTGGAATTCCAACCAACTGCATCAAAACGCTTTGTTATGGGATTGCCTACAGGTTCTTCACCCATAGGAATGTATAAAGAGCTGGCAAAATTAAATAAAAAAGGAATTGTTTCATTTAAATATGTAACCACTTTTAATATGGATGAATATGTGGCCTTACCTGAAGATCATCCCGAAAGTTATCATTCTTTTATGTACAATAATTTTTTTAATCATATAGATATTGACAGAAAAAATGTAAATATATTGAACGGGAATGCAAAAGATCTGGAACAGGAATGTAATAGTTATGAAAAAAGAATTAAAGACGCCGGCGGAATAAAATTATTTGTCGGCGGCATTGGCCCTGACGGACATATTGCGTTTAATGAACCCGGTTCATCTTTAGGCTCTTTAACAAGAGTAAAAACCTTAACTATGGATACGATAATTGCAAATTCAAGATTCTTCGATAATGATATTGAAAAGGTTCCTAAAACAGCATTAACTGTCGGTGTAAAAACCGTATTGGATGCCGAAGAAGTTTTGATAATTATCAGCGGGCATAGTAAAGCCAGAGCATTGGCTAAAGTTGTTGAAGAAGGAGTTAATCACATGTGGACTGTAAGTGCATTACAATTACATCCAAAAGGTATAATTGTTTGTGATGATGCTTCTAATTATGAATTAAAAGTCGGAACAGTTAAATATTTTAAAGATATTGAATCCGCTCATTTGGAACCGGAATCACTACTAAAATAAAAAAAAAGACGGGAGCGCCCTCCACGGATTTCTCCGGAACTCCCGTCTTTAATATTACTTAATCCAATAAACAAAAGAACTTCAGTAATAATAACTCCTCAAATTGCATGCCCTTAATTGCAAAGTTAAAAATCAATAAAATAAAGATTTAAATCGGTTCAATGATTCTTTATCTGAGATAAGTGAATAATTTTAATACAAAAATGAATTGTAAACAAATTAGCAGTTTAATGAGGTTATGTATTGCATATTATAAATCGGTAATTCTAATTGGATTGTAAAGTGTATTAAGGAGTCTGAAGTAAAATTTTTAATAAATAATTTTTTTTAAGATTTCCATGAATACTGATGTGCCAATTGAGATTACATCATCGTCGGGTAAGAACCTTGGGTTATGAAGACCGTGATTTTCACCGGTAGAGGTACCCAGCCAAAACATAAAAGACGGATATTGATGGGAAATAAATCCGAAATCTTCCCCGGTCATTTTATAACCGCAATCGATAAAATTAAACTTTGAGGATAGGACTGGTATTAATTGATTATATAGCTTGTTATTAACGATTACTTCAGGGTAATTCGAACCTTGTTCGCAGTTGATTTTAACGCCAGTAATTTGCTGAATCCCTAAAGATTTTTCTACAACAGTTTTATAATAATTCAACACCTTTTGGCTGTTGAGTCCGCGCATGGTACCTTCAAGACGCGCGGTACCCGGAATTATATTCCTAATTTCACCTGCAGAAATTTTCCCGATCCCGAAGACAAAGGGATCGGATATACTCTTCGGCATTTGGTCAACAGCATCAACAAATAACCTTAACGCATTAAAGGCATTTTTACCTTCAGTCGGAAAAGCAACGTGGGAGCTTACACCTTCAAAATCGATGTTGATCTCAAGAGAAGAAGCGAAGAGTACGCCTTTAGTGCTTGCTATTGTTCCTTTGGAGTAATCATCCGTAACATGCAGAGCAAAAGCATTTTCAATTTGATAATTATTAAATATACCTGTTTTAAAAAACTCTAATGCTCCTCCCCCGCTTTCTTCCGCCGGCTGAAATAAGAATAAAATATTCTTTTGAATTTTTTCCTTTAGAACATTCTGTAAAAGATTGAAAAGAATTGCAGTATGAACATCATGCCCGCATGCATGCATAAAATCATTTTTCGATTTGAATTCTGCATTGGTTTTTTCTTTGATAGGCAATGCGTCGATGTCTGCTCTAAAAAGAGAGTAACTTTGATCTGTACATTTATATTCAACCAACAGCCCGGTTTTGTACGGTGTGTGGATTACAACTTTATCCGCGTTATCAAGTTTTTTTATCGAATCAATTAATAATTTTGTGGTTTCAATTTCGTTGAATGATAGTTCGGGATTTTGATGAAGTTTATGTCTTAATTCTACAGCGTCGATTTTCATCTCCGATTTTTTTTATGAACTTATAATTCAAAAACATTCACCAGTGATTTAACGGCCTTTTCCTTATATTTTTCTTCAACGAGGCATGAAATTTTTATCTCAGAGGTTGTAACAAGTTTAACCGGTATTTTCTCAAGCGCCTTGAAATATTTTGAAGCTACACCGCTGCTGGACTTCATACCTATTCCTACTATTGAGATTTTAGAGAAACCCGAATGAAATTTAACATTATATCCCTTCATATCCTTTAATATTTGAGTCAACGCTTTTTCAACGTGAGATTTTTTCTCTTCAATAATAGTAAATGAAATATTCAACCCGGAGTTGCTTATTACAGAAATCATATCGACATTTAATCCTTCTTTAGCAACTTTCTCAAATATTTTTTGAACCAGGTTATAATCCAGCGGCAGATTTGAAAGAGTAACCTGAGTTTGATTATCCATTACACTTAGCCCGGAAACTACCGGCTGTTCAATATTCTTTTTCATAACGTAACTTCCCTCCTCATCGGAAAATGTTGAACCGCAATAAATTGTTATTCCATATTTTTTAGCTATTTCCACCGACCTGCTGTGCAGTACTTTTGCCCCTAGGCTGGACATTTCCAGCATTTCATCATAAGTAATATATTTTAATTTTTTAGCATCCGGATGAAGCCTCGGATCAGTTGTAAAAATTCCCGCAACATCGCTGTAAATTTCGCATTTAGCATTTAACGCAGCTGCTAAAGCAACGGCGGAAGTATCCGATCCGCCTCTGCCCAAGGTTGTAATCTCTCCTTCTTCGGTAATCCCCTGGAAACCGGTTACAATTATAGCGTCATTTTCTTTCAGCAGGTTTTTAATTTTTTTTGTTTTTAGATTTTTAATTCTAGCCTGTGTAAATTCTCCGGTTGTCATTATTCCGGCCTGGAAAGCATTGAGGGATTTACAATTAAATCCCAAATCATTTAATGCAATAGATAAAAGAGACGCGGAAACCTGTTCGCCTGTTGTTAAAAGCATATCCATTTCGCGCGGAACCGGTTCTTCCGTAATTTCATTTGCGAGCTTAATAAGATTATCGGTAGTTTTACCCATTGCCGACACAACTACCAAAAGCTTTATACCTTCGTTAATTTTTCCTTCTATTTTTTTTGCTATGCGTTTTATCTTTTCAATTTCCGCAACAGACGAACCTCCGTACTTTTGAACTATTATTTTCATATTTCCGATTCTTTTAGAGTTTAATTATAAATTATGATTGTTCAATCCATCTTTTATGACAAATTTTTACCGCTTCTTTAATTTTTTGTCTATCCATCAATAAAGATATTCTGAATGATGTGGTTGAAATACCCTTTACATCAATTTCGTTGTTTTTTAAAAGCTTTATTGTTTCCGTTAAAATCGTGTTGTCGTTATTAATTCCTTCACCTATTACTGAAACAGTGCCAAAATTCAAATAAAAGTTTATATTGTTTTTAAATTTATCATTAAGCTCTTTTTGTATTAAAGATAAATTATGAATATTTTGATAAGAAATAATAAAAGAAGCTTTAATAGAATTTTCTTCTTCAAAATAGTTCAGCTCTTTTATTTTGATTTGATTACTGTCAAGATAATCGAATAATAAATCCAAATCATCTTTTAATTTTTCCATGCAAAAGCTTACTCTTGCAACATCGGTTTCGTATACTATCGAAGAAACACCTTTATGAATACCGGCAGGCAGCTTTCTAATAATCGTTTCTTTACCTTGTGAAAAAGTACTACGGGCATAAATTGCTATATTTTCATTCTTAGCAAATTGAACTGCCTGCGAGTTAAGTACTTTAGCGCCTGCTTCACTCATTTCCTGCATTTGTTCATAAGAGAGCTCGGGCAGATGTTTGGCTTCTTTAATCATCGAGGGATCAGCAGTATACACACCGTCAACATCGCTATAAATTTCGCATCGTTCGGCTTCAAGTGCTGCAGCTAAGGCAATGGCAGTTGTATCGGATCCGCCCCTTCCCAAAGTTGTAATATCTCTTTTATAACTTACACCTTGGAATCCGCCGATTACAACAACTTTTCCATTATCAAGTTCATCAATAACTCTAAACGGTCTAACTTCAATTACTCTTGCATCGTTATGTCTATCGTTGGTAATAATTCCTGCTTGAGAACCTGTTAATGAGACAGAATCAATACCTAGATTATTTAATGCAATACACAGTAAAGACATGGTAATTCTCTCGCCCGTACTAAGCAGCATATCTATTTCGCGCTTAGGAGGATCATTGGAGATCATTTTAGCGGTTTCAATTAATGAATCAGTTGTTTTGCCCATTGCAGAGACAACTACAGCGACGGCGTAACCGGATTCTTTTACCGAGGCAATTGCAGCCGCAACTTTTTTAATTTTTTCAATATCGGCAATACTGCTTCCGCCATATTTTAGTACAATAACAGGCATTTATAAATATGATTATAATTTTCTCAATTCGTTCATAAGCTGAGTCTTACTTTTAGTTTTTTCATCAACTTTTTTAACAGGTTTTGCAGGAACTCCTATCATTACCATATAAGGCTCAACATCTTTTACAACTACGGAACCGGCAGCAATTACCGCGCCCTTCCCTACTTTTACTCCTTCGAGTACCACCGCATTTGCTCCTATTAAAACATCATCGCCGATAATAACCGGTTCGGCACTTGGCGGTTCAACAACTCCTGCCAATACAGTTCCTGCTCCGATATGACAATTCTTTCCGACTATTGCCCTTCCTCCGACAACAACATTCATGTCAATCATGGTTCTTTCACCTATTACCGCACCAATATTTAATACAGCCCCCATCATTATAACGCAATTATCACCAATCTCAACCAAATCCCTTATTATCGCGCCCGGTTCAATCCTAGCGTTATATTTAGTAAGATCGGCTAGCGGAATCGCCGAGTTTCTTCTGTCGTTTTCCATCTTATATTTTTTAATATGGATTTTATTTTCATCGTAGAATTTTAAAAATTCATTGTGTTCGCAGAACAAAACTCCGAATTGATTTGTGCCGAAGAAATCAAGATCATTAAAATTAATTTTATTTAAGTCTCCTTGAAGGAATATCCGTACCGGTGTTTTCTTAACCGAGTTGGATATGTAATTTATAATTTCGTATGAATCCATATATCACCTAAATTAAATAGAATTTAATATTTTTGAAAAAATTATTTAGGGAAAACCACATCAGTAAAAGAATAAAGTCCGTTTTTTTTATCAAGAATAAATTCTGCAGATTTTAATATTCCCTCGGCAAATGTTCGTCTGGAAGTGGCACTATGAGTAATTGAAAGAATTTCACCAAGACCGCCGAAGCTTACCGTATGATCGCCGACGATGTTTCCAAGTCTAAGTGATGAAATATTCACATCCGGTTTGTTCAATTTATCTTTTATCATTTTAGCCGTACCGGAAGGTTTATCTTTTTTAAATCTGTGATGAGTCTCTGTAATTTCGACGTCCCAATCTTTCAATTTTTCATTCGCTAATTCCATCATCTTCAGCATAACCTGTATGCCTAAAGAATAATTATAACTTTGCACCACCGGAACTTTGACGGATAATTTTTTCATTTCATCAAAATGATTTTGCTTTAATCCGGTCGTAGCTACAATTATCCCCGAATTGAAAGTATTTGCATAAGTTGTAGTTAGAGAAAAAACTTCCGGCAAAGAACAATCGATAAGCAGTTCCGGTACATCATCTTTTTTTTCGCCGTCAATATCATATTGAAATACAAGATTGTGGCCGTCTTCTTCAAAAACTTTTTTAACTTCGCTGCCAAGTCTGCCTGACGAGCCGATTAAACCGTATTTAATTTTTTTATCCATTTTATCAAGGAAATATTAATAATGAATTCATGTTACGCAATTACTTTATACTCTTACTTTATACTCTTACTTTAAATCTTACTTTATCCTTAACCGGATTTAGAAGAGATTATAATTTAGATTATGACCATATGTAAGGTGACTTATAATTTTATTTTAAAGTCTCTATTGCTTCATCCAATATTTTTTCCGTTTTCTTTGAAACCGGCGCTAATGGAAGTCTTAAAATATTTTCGCATAATCCCAATTTACTCATAACATACTTAATCGGCATCGGACTGGTTTCTACGAATAATGCATTCATAATGCTTAAATACTGATTCTGGTAATTTCTCGCGGATGTTAAGTCATTTTTTAATAAAGCATCCGTCAATTTTTTAAGATGTTTTGGAAATGCATTTGAAAATACTGAAATAACTCCCACACCGCCTAAAGCTATGAGTGAAAAAGCCTGATCATCATTCCCGGAATAAACCGAAAAATTTTCAGGTTTTTGAGAAATTAAACGTGCAATTTGAGAAATATTTCCGCTCGCTTCTTTTATCGCAACAACATTTCTGCATTCATCATGAATTTTGAGTGCAGTTTCAGGCAGGACATTCATTCCGGTTCTGGAAGGGACATTGTATAGCATAATAGGAAGAGTAGTCCTTTCCGAAATATATTTATAATGAGTGACAAGACTTTCTTGAGTCCCTTTATTGTAATAAGGATTTACAATAAGCAGACCGTTTGCATTTAGTTTTTCCGCTATCTTGTTAAGTTCGACAACAGTTTTGGTATTATTTGTTCCGGTGCCGACAATTACTTCGGCTTTCCCGTTTACTGTCTCCAAAACAGTCGAAATGATTTTTTCTCTTTCATTTAAATCAATAACAGGAGATTCGCCGGTTGTTCCCAAAACAACAATAGCATCTATGCCGCCTGATATTTGGTGAAGACAAATCTTTTTTAACGCGTTATAATCAACATTATAGTCTTTATCAAAAGGCGTTATAAGTGCGGTACCTACTCCTTTAAACATTTCAAACCTCAATTATATTTAGAATACCCGAAATAAATATATTAGTACGGATATTGCTATTTCTTAAATAATTTAAAAACTGAAAATATTACTCCGAACATTTTAAAAAATATTATTTGATAAACTTAAATTATCAAATTTACAAATGATACTAAAGAAATTTGCAAAAAATAATTTCTTTAATAGCAAAATGCAATAAACTAAAAATAAATACTATTTATGTTTTTTTGTCCAAAACGATAAAATAAAAAGGCACTTTTCCTACAAAATAAATATGTAGGAAGTGTCATTATTTTACAGAATATGTAATAGTATTTAATCTAACTAAAATTGCTTTTTATCCGATTCTTTTAACTTTATTATTTTTATTCTTGACAACAATGAAATGCTTAATATCTCAAATCCGAAATAGAAAGATAAAAAAGTCTCAGGTTATTCGTTAAATAAGGATTATCTTTGCAAAATAAAAATCACCCAATAGGTGAAAAAATAATAAGGAGATAATTT